>Ga0208196_1000237_pt1 | contig 78747 bp, 58 predicted proteins | sample AD_JPNNA7_MetaG_FD_184443 | JGI IMG/M metagenome (GOLD analysis project Ga0208196, IMG submission 184443) | Active sludge microbial communities of municipal wastewater-treating anaerobic digesters from Japan - AD_JPNNA7_MetaG (SPAdes) (version 2) | ecosystem: Engineered > Bioreactor > Anaerobic...
TTCGAGGCTCGGTGGTTGTTTCTAAAAGACTGGATCACGGGTCAAGCCCGTGATGACACGGTATGTAGTCTGGTGTGGTTTGTTTCGAGGCTCGGTGGTTGTTTCTAAAAGACTGGATCACGGCTCGCAGGCCGTGATGACACGGTTTTATTGCTTGGTTTGTTTTGTTATGGGGTTGTATGGTTGTTTCTGAATTCGTGTCAATTCGTGGATTTTTAAAAAGCGGACAAATGCGTTGACAAAAGAAGCCCGTCCCATCAGGATGCGACCTGTGCCGCTGGCGCGGACAGATCCCTGAAAGAGGAGTTTATGAACGCGAAACAAGTGTGTGTTTTTCTTTGCCTGGCCTTTTTGGGAAGCCTGATCTCCCCCCTGGCCGCCACCCAGCCTTTCTGGAGCATGGAGCCCAGCACCCGCGAGATCGAACGGGCGGATTCCCTCACCGGATTTAACATCAGCAAATATGTGGTGAACCTGCAGATCAACGACCAAACCCGCTACATCCAGGGCAGCGTGACCGCCTTCGTTTACGCCCAGCAGAGCATTGACGGCATCGACTATGAACTGGAAGGCGATTCACTGCAGGTGGACGTCGTGCTGGTGAATGGCCAGCCCGCGGCTTTCACCCACCAAAACGGCGTCATCCACATCCCGCTATCGGTGTCGCAGGGGACATTCACCACCACGGTCCAATACTCCGGGGTGCCCAGCCGCAGCCCCGCGCCCTACAACATCGGCATGATCTTCACCCCAAACTGCATCTACACCCTCTCAAACCCGGATGCCGGGCGCTACTGGTGGCCCAGCTACGACCATCCCTGGAAAAAAGCCTTGGTGGACTGGCATATCACTGTGCGGGAAGACTGGCTGGTGGCAGCCAACGGAATCCGCACCGGCATCACGGAAAACGGGAACGGCACCCGCACGCACCACTGGAGTTGCAACTCCAACGTGGCAACCTATGTGATGGGCTTTGCCGCGGGGCCATACATAGAGTTTTTGCAGCAGGCGGGAGGCCTGCCCATCCAGAATTTCGTGAACCCCGGGCAACTCGCCAACGCCCAGGCGGACTTTGTCAACCTGCCGGAAATGATCTCCTTTTTCAGCGACACCTTCGGCCCCTATCCCTTCCAGAAATACGGGCACATGATCGTTCCCATGACCACCTACGCGGCGATGGAGCATCAGACCATGACCACCTACGGCGCCGCCTACCTCACCGGCAACCGGCAGTATGAATCCATCGTTGCCCACGAGCTGGCGCACCAGTGGTATGGCAACCACGTGACCCCCATCACCATGCGCGAGGTGTGGCTCAAGGAAAGCTTTGCCACCTATTCCGAATTCCTCTGGGAAGCGCATCACGGGGGCTGGCAGGCTGGCTGTGACTACCTGCGCGACGAAATCCAGCAATACTATATCACTTGGGAAAACAGCAACGGGCCACACACCATCTTCAACCCGGAATACAACCTGATGTTCGCCCCGCCCACCTACCAGAAAAGCGCGTCAGTCCTGCACATGCTGCGCCTCAAGATGGGCAACGCCGCCTTCTTCCAGTTCATCCGCTCCATCCTCACCACCTATCCCGGCGGAAATATCAACACGGCGGAGTTCGTCAGCCTCGCGGAACAAGCCTGCGGACAGGAGCTCAGCCAGTTTTTCCTCCAGTGGATTTACTCTCCCGGCATCCCCAACGCTGAACTGTCGGTCTTCGCGAACCCCTCCGGAACCGTCAAGGTGCGTGCCTCCAGCAGCAGCCCCACCTCCACCCTCTTCGACCTGGACATCCCCCTGCGCATCGGAGGCTCCGCGCAACCGGATTCCGTGCTTGTGCGCGCCACGCCCCAGGGCTGCGTCAGCTACTTCACTTACTCGCCACAAAACGACATCTCTACCCTGGAAGTTGACCCCAACCACTGGCTGCTGCTGCGCCAATACACCGTCCACAGCCAGCAACTGGCCATGTGCCTGCCTTACGACCACGCCGTGGATGTATCCTGGGCCGCCTGGACTGGGCCGGATCAGCTCTCCGGCTACCACGTCTATCGCCGCCAACTGCCTTCCGGCGATTGGGTTAAGATCACGGACTCTCCCGTGCAAGGGCTTTTTTACAGCGACCTGAACGTGGTCAACGGGCTTACTTATGAGTACCGGGTGAGAGCCATGGACGCGGAAGGCTACCTCTCGCAGCCCTCAAACACCATGCAGGCCACTCCGCTGGACTTTCCCTTCGACCGCGGCTTCCTGGTGGTGGATGAGACCCGCGACGGCAACGGCGCCAACATCTCCCCCACGGATCAGATGGTGGACGACTTCTACGCCTACGTCCTAGGCGAATTCTGGCACGGCAACTGGGATCTCGCCAGCCAGGGCGCGCCTTCCCTGGAAACGCTCAGCCATCACCCCCTGCTGCTCTGGCACTGCGACGACTTCACCGACATGCAGCTCATCAACAACCTCAACACCCTGGGCAGCTACCTGCTCAGCGGCGGCAAGCTGATGATCTCCGGCTGGAAATATCCCAGCCAGTTCGACACCGGCTTCCTCACCCGCTTTTTACCGGGCATCCAGCCCCTGCTAAACAACAGCGCGGTCTTCATGTCCGCCCAATCCCCCACCTGGCCGCACCTGCACCCCGACCCCGCCAAGCTGGCCACGCCCTGGAACGGCATGCTGCCCATGAGCTATGTGTTTTCCGGAGGAGGCCAAGCCCTCTACACGGCGCAGATTTCCGGCGGCGGAGCAAACGACGGCCTGCCCGCGGCGATCCGGGTGGACAGCAACGGCAGCCTGGTTCTGCTGGGTTTTCCCCTCTATTTCATGCTGCAGGATGAAGTCCGTGCCTTCCTCACCCAATACCTGCCTGTCCTGCATCCTATGGTGGCGGCCGCAGACCACCTCGCTCCGTGCCTGGAGCCCTCCCTCAGCAGCCAGCCCAATCCCTTCCGGGGCTCCGTGAAGATAGCCTGCGATCCCGGCAAGGATGCCGGCCCCTTCAGCCTGCGCGTCTTCAACCTGCGCGGACAGATGCTGCGCGAACTCCCCCTGGCAGCCAAGAGCGGCGTCCAACACTTGGAATGGGACGGCACAGATGGACAGGGCAAGCCTTTGGCATCCGGGGTCTACATCCTGGAACTGCGTGGCAAAAACCTGCGCAAGACGCTCAAAATATTAAGGCTGGAGTAGTGGAAGGGTGGACGACAGCCCCGAAGAATAACACCACCCCACAAAGTAAAGATTCACCCTGCCGATTATTAACTTGACAAATATACTAAAGTCCACCCAGTATATTTTTGAGTGAAAAACCCGCCATGGGAGGAAAAAATGAAAGCTATACAAAGCTTGATTTTGTGTCTTATCCTGCTCTGCGGAGCGGCACTTTTGGAAGCGCAGGCGCCCCAGTGGCAATGGGCAGTTCGCGCGGGTGGTACTAACTGGGATACAGGAAATAGCATAGCTGTTGACAGCCAGGGCAATCAATATGTCACCGGGCTCTTTTATCACTCAGCCACTTTTGGCAGCCATACACTGATATCAAGCGGATACGAAGATATCTTTATTGCCAAGCTGGATTCTTCAGGCAACTGGCTCTGGGCAGTGCGGGCAGGTGGGACATCCGATGACCTCGGATATGGCATCGCCGTGGATGGAATGGGAAATGCTTATGTGACCGGTTCTTTTTATGGCACAGCCACATTCGGCAGCCATACTCTCACGGCAAGCGGAGGCAAAGACATTTTTACCGCCAAACTCGATACTGACGGCAACTGGCTCTGGGCGGTCAGAGCGGGAGGGACATCCGATGACCTCGGATATGGCATCACCGTGGATGGAGAGGGTAATGCCTTGGTAACCGGGTCGTTTATGGGAACAGCTACTTTCGGCAGCCAGACCCTGACAGAAAACGGATCCGGTGATATCTTTGTCGCCAAGCTGGATTCTTCAGGCAACTGGCTCTGGGCGGCCCAGGCAGGAGGGGGAAACAATGACTATGGACTTTGTATAGCGGTGGATGGCTCGGGAAACGCGTATGTGACCGGGAGTTTCCGAATAACTGCCACTTTCGGGGACCAGACTCTGACGGCAAGTGGTCACAGGCTATTTGTCGCCAAACTGGACACCTCCGGCAACTGGCTCTGGGCGGTTAAAACAGAAGGAGCAGGAGGAGAATCCGTATCTGGCATCGCTGTGGATGGAGAAGGTAATGCCTGGATAACCGGTTCGTTAATCTACACAGTCTATTTCGGCAGCCATATCCTGGGCGTTACGATGTATAATGAAAGTGATTCAGATATCTTTGTCGCCAAGCTGGGCCCCTCCGGTAACTGGCTCTGGGCAGTCCAGGCGGGAGGAATTGACGTTGACATGGGATATGACATTGGCCTTGATGGCTCTGGGAACGCCTGTGTGACCGGATGTTTCTGGGACACCGCCACTTTTGGCAGCCATACCCTGACGACAAGCGGATTCGCTGATATCTTTGTCGCCAAACTGAACCCCTCCGGCGACTGGCTCTGGGTAACCAAGGCAGGAGGGACGTACAACGATTTGGGATTCGGCATCGCCGTGGATGGCCTGGGTAACGCCTATGTGACCGGTTATTTTGGAGACACAGCAACTTTTGGCAGCCAAAGCCTAACGACAAGTGGAAGTGATGATATATTCGTTGCCAAGCTGGAAAACCTTACACCAGTGGAGGATGTCCTGGCGCCGCAAGCGGTTGCCAGATTGCATAACGCCTACCCCAATCCACTGGGCAGGGGGGAAAGCGCGCTGATCAAAGCGGACATCCCGGAACGTTCCTCCGGCACCCTGAGCGTCTTTAACCTCCGCGGACAGATCGTAGCCCGCCACAAACTGGGCTCCGGTTCGCGGCAGGTAACCTTCAGCGGCAAAGGTCTTCCCGCGGGGGTCTATCTTTACAGCCTGCAATGCGGTGATTACAGGGAGACCAGGAAACTGGTGCTGATAAAGTGAGGTGGAATGGTGAAATGAGGCCTTACTTTTTCTTTCTTCGGGCTGCCACCAGTTTTGCGCTGCTTTGCAAGTCTTCAAGATATTTTGTTTCCGCTTCTTGTTCGGCAAGCTCTCTGCGCTTATTCTCAAATATCTGATACTGAATTTCAGCATGCCTGACAGCCTGCTGATGTGAGACTTTTCCAGGATTGCCCAATCCCGGCAGGTCGTTTTCGGTTAAAAACTTGGTCAGATACTCTTCCCAGTCTGCTGTTAGAAGCTCTTGTTTTCTTAAAACCTTCAGTTCTGCCTGTTCCAAAAAGACATTAACTATTCGATTCAGGATGTCTATTTCGCCTGCCTGGAGGAAGTTTTTGGCTGTAGTCACATCAGTTTTTCTAACCTTAGTGCCCTTCCAACTGGTAGCTCCCATATTGGGTTGGGTACTGTCAGCCCTTTGCAAGATAATCTCAGCGGCTGTATAGCCAGTGGCGGCATAGAGCATCCTGTTTTGCATTGTGGCAAAGAATACTTGGGCAGCCTTGCCTTTGGGATTATAGTCTGCAGCCAGAGCGAAGATCTCTCGTACTCGCTGGTATACCCTCTGTTCACTGGTTCTGATCTCACGTATCTGCGCCAGTAATTCATCGAAGTAATCAGTTAGTCTGTCGTTTCCTTTCAAGCGCTCCTTATCAAGAACAAAGCCCTTCTTGAGAAACTCGCTGAGGTGCTGGGTTGCCCAGATGCGAAACTGGGTTCCACGTTCCGACTTAACCCGATAACCGATGGCAAGAATCAAATCAAGGTTGTAATATTTTATATTTCTACGTACTTGGCGGGTTTTTTCGGTTTGAACTGTTAAGAAATTCTTAACAGTTGAATCTGGGTCTAACTCTCCATCTGCTAAGATGTTGCGGATATGCATGCTGATATTGGGGACAGAAGTCTGATATAGATCTGCTATTTGATTTAGGTTCAACCAGATAGAGTCACTGTCGCGGGATAGCGCAATCTGGAATTTGCCTTCTTCAGCTTGATATAGAATAATCTCACTGGGGATTGGTATGTTCTTTTTCATGTCTCCTCCAATAGTTCCACGATTTCCTTTTCCAGAGCCTTCATTTCTACTTCGATTTTTTACAGGGCGCGAGGTGGCAGATAGACATAAAAATGGCGGCCAAGCGGTATCTCATAGCCGATTTTGGCTTTTGGATGGCCGATCCAGGCATCGGGATAATTGGTATAACCTCTCTTAGGAAATAAGTGTGGGTATCTTCTATTTATTGTCTGATTCATATATCCCTCATAGTGTTAATTTCTATTTTCTCAAGGATATGCAGTGATCGTTTTTGTCAACCCCAAAAACCGTCTTTTACTTACTCGTTCTGATTTGTCGTCACGCTGGTTATTGTTTTCCCGGCTCAAAGAAGGTAAAAGGCAGAAAAAGGCAGTATAGCAAGTGTCCAGCAGCACATTCAGCAAGCTGGCACCAAACAATCAATTCCCACGCTTCAAAAAGCACTCAACTCAGTCTGCCGCTGCAACTGGTCTGGCGTAGCACCTATATATATGGGGGGATGGGCCTCATTTGCATCCCGGGTTTCTGCCTGGGTCTTCCTTAGGTCAACCTTATAATTTATAAGGATGACCTAAGGATGATGGCATAACCGCCTGTGGCAGCGAAGGATGGCGGCATGGCGGATATTGCGGAATGTGTTGGTTCATTTATGCGGTTGTCAGGGAGTTGATTCCGGTTGTTTATTGATTGGATGCTTGTTTGAAGCCTTTTCATCAATGATTAAATCCCGTTGGTTCATGTCACTTTTTACGAGGGCGGAATCCACCGGGCAGGGGTTGCTTGATCTGAAATCCGGTCTTTTGGAAAAGGCTATGGAAGGGTGGAAAGGTGAAAAAGGCGCTTCTGCGAGCGCCGTTACTGCCATCCCTATGAAATACCCGGACAAACAGTCGCGCTAAATACCTGCCGAGAGGGAGACAAAGAAGTTTATCCCCGCCGCAGGGAAGCCACACTCCGTTTCATAGTAGCGGTCGAAGACGTTTTCCACGCCCAGGTTGAGCTTGAAGCGGGAAAACTCGCGCGCCAGCGTAACATCGTGTACCCAGTAAGGCGGCAGGATGGCGTAACCGCCGACGTCGGATTCGCTGAGGCGGTTGTCCGTGTAGCCCACGCGGTGGCTGAATTTCAGGCTCCAGGGGAGCTTGAGGCTTTGAGAGAGCCACAACTGGTTGCGGGGCGTCTCGGTGAGGCGGTAGCCGTCCTCCCCTTTCCAAAACAGGTTGCCATAGCCAAGTTCCGCGTTCCACCAGGACAAGGGGGATGCCAGCAGGGAACATTCCATGCCCCAGCTTTGCACGCGCCGGATGTTCTGGAAAATGTCATCCCTCCGCTCGATCAGGTCGCGGGCGTCGTTGTAGAAAAGGTTCAGGCGTGCGCTGAGGGGCCGGCTTCCCAAGTAGAGTTCCTGGCGATGCTCCACTTCAGCTTTGAGGGCATGCTGGGGCTTGAGGGAAGTGTTGCCGTTCTCGGCGGAGAAAAGCTGGCGCAGGGTTGGAAAAGAGCTGTTGCGCCCCAGGGAAAGGGAACTTTCGCCGCCCGGCAGCAGTTTGAAAAAGAAACCGATGGAGGGTTCGGGAAAGACCTTGGGTGAGGCGTTGCCGTCGGTGAGGCTGCCGCTGAACCCCAGGCTGGCGCTGACGCTGAAGATGGGGGAAAACTCCCTGCTGGCCTGGCTCCAGAGGCTGATCACATCCAGCCAGTGGGGAGTCCATTCCAGATATGCCACGTTGTCCCTGCGGGTGCTGTGCAGGCGTTCGGCCCGCAATCCCGCGCTGACCTTGGTTGAGGCGCCGGGGCTCCAGTCCAGTCGGGGGTCAAGGCCCAGGGTGGAGTAGATCATCTTGCTGCGGGTCTGCAGGTTGGTGTGGGCGGCATCCCGGTAAAGCAGATAGGTGTCGCGGCCGCCGTCGTAATAGAGATGCCCGCTCAGGCGCAGTGAACCGCTGAGGATCGCCTCATGCTCCAGGGTAGCCCAGTAGCGCGCCCAATCCTCATACATGCGGTATTCCACTGCATAGACGGAGGAGGCGATGAGCCGCTCGGGAATGACGCTGATTCCGGCGGAAAGCCCGGTCTGGCTGAATTCCGAGGGGCTGTAGCCGAAGCGGGAATGGATGTCATATTGGGTTTTGGAGCTGTGGTCGCGCACTCCGCCGCCTTCCGAGGGGGTGGGGATGAAATCCCGGGAGAGGACGATGCCGTTGTTGTTTTCCCGGGCCAGGGAAAACCAGTAGGAAAGGTCGCCCAGTTGGTGGGAGGAGGAGAGGGCAAAGCGGTTGGCGTTGTTGCGCTTGGCGAGCAGGTCGAGCCGCAGCCAGGTCTCCGGATCGGGATCGGCGGTGATGATGTTCACCACTCCGCCCATGGCGCCGCTGCCATAAAGCGCGGAGCCGGGGCCTTTGACGATGCGGATTTCGCGGATGCCGGAAGGGGCAAGCTGATGCAGGTCAACATTGCCGAAATAGCCCGCGTTGAGGGGGCGGCCATCGATGAGGACTTTGACCTCGTTTTTACGGAAGCCGCGCAGGCGCAGGTTGCTTTCGCCCTTGGTGCCGGCGGTGTTGGTGATTCCGGCGATGCCCTGCAAACCTTCGTAGAGGTTGAGGGTGGAGGCTTCGCGGGTGCCGGTAAACTCCAGCACCTGCAGCGCGCCGATCGACTCCTCCGGGGTTTCGGCGATCACGCGCACGGTTTCCAGCAGGTAGGTCTTGAGGGAATCCGGCGCGTCAGGCGCGGGGCTGTTTTGGGCGCAAAGCGGGGCCAGCCACAAGAGCAGCCAGCCCACTACAATTATCGTTCTTGCTGTGCCGGTCACTTGGTGAGATCGGTGCTTTGGAAGCCACCCAGGTCTGTGGGAATGGGAAAGCTGAGGTCGGTCTTGTCCTGCGGGGAAAGCGCAAATGACAGGGTCGGATCAGCAGCGGCTCCCATTACATCGACACTGGCCAGCTTTTTGAACTTCTTCAGGCTGCCGGGCATGCTGGAATTGAGGCCGGGGAAGGTGGTGACTTCGGAGTTGAGCAGGTAGTAACCGTCCTGAATCTGCTTCGGATTATAGTATTTGACGTAGCCGTCCGGCGCGGTAAAGCGCACGGAATCGTAAGACGCCACCGCGCTGACGAATTGATTGAGGCGGATGGCGGGTTCCATCTCTCCGCCCCAGTTCTCCACTTCCTCCACGGTGAGGCCGCGCAGTTCGCAATCGGCGGAACTGGCGCCGCAACTGACCACCACCTTGCGGTAGAGGCGGATCGATTCGGCGTTCTTCACCTTGAAAGCGCCGCCCAGGTTGAGGTTGGGGAACCAGGTGCTGTGATTGTCGCTGGGCACATAATATCCTTGCTGCAGGATGCTCCAGGGAAGGTCGTAGCCTCCGGTCTGGCCCTGGCGGGGAGTGAATCCGTCGCTGGCGACGAGTTCATAGTTGAACAGTGCACGGTAGTCTTCCATGTCCTCCGGGTCACTGGTGATTTTGGCGCGCACGGTATTGGCGTCGATGAATTGATCGAGGGAGTATCCCAGGATGCGGGCGTCGGTGGGTTTGTCGTCCTCGCTGCAGGCAAAAAGCCCGAACAGCAGCAGGGCGATAAAGATCAAATAAGTCAGCTTCTTCATTTTACCTCCTGAAAGCTGCATTAGAGGGGAGGCACATCTTTGGCCTCCCGCCTTTCCAAATAGGGAGGCATGGCCGTTTCCCGCCATACCCTGTCGGTGCCTGGTCTTGCCAAAGGTTTAGAACCTGGCACTCGGCGTGAATCCACAATTGCCGGCAGGCGCAAAACAGTCAAGGTGTTTTTAGGCGCGCAGCAGCAATCTCCCGGCAGGAAATTCTTGACGTGGATCGCGCGGGAGGATTCTTAGGCATAAGACTTACAGCGAGGACGACAATGGAGAACATCCGCATTGGCATAGTGGGAAACATCGGCGTGGGGAAGTCCACCTTTATCGAAGCGGCAAGTTCCGCTCCACTCAACAGGATTCTCACCTCCGTGTATCCCAAGGCAAACGGCACTGAGGGGGTTTACGCCTTTCCGGAAAGGTTCAACCCCATTGTGCTCGATTCTTTTTACCATGACCCCGTCGCCAACGCCTTCATGGCGCAGATCGAGTTTTTCAACGGCAGGCTCGACCGCCAGAAGCTGATCCAGTCCTGCAGGGGAATTGTGCTGGAAGACAGGACGCTCGCGGAAGACTACCACATCTTCGGCAAAGCCCAGCGCATCCTGAAACACATGTCCGAAGCGGAGTTCATGGCCTACCAGCGCAACTACCGGCTGATGACGGAACAGATAAAGGAACCAGACCTGCTGGTATACTTCAAGGCGGATGTCCCTACCCTCCAGGAAAGGATACGGCAGCGGGGACGCAAGAGCGAACTGGAGATTTCGGCGGAATACCTCGAACTCCTGAACAACCTCTATGAGGATTTTGTGGCGCACCACGTCAAGTGCCCGGTGCTGGTGGTCGCGGCGGACAAAGCCGTGGAAAAGGCGGAGTGGCAGCGCCGCACCGTGAACCTCGTGGCGGAGCAGATTAAAGCCCTGGGGCTGCGGGTATCCAGCCCGGGGATCAGCGAATGGGTGACCCTGCCCCAGACCGAAGCCACTTTGAAGGCCATAGACGTGGAGCGCAAGCTGGAACAGTATCTGGCGGACAATCCCAAGCTGATCACCATCGCCGGAAACGTGGGCTTGGGAAAATCCACCCTGGCGGCCATCATGGGGCGCAGCCTCAGAATCAAGGGGCTGTATGAAAAGCCGGAGGAGAATCCTCTGCTGGGGAAGTTCCTGGCCGACAAGAAAACCTATTGCTACGACCTGCAGATGCACTACCTTGATATGCGCACAAGGCAGCGGCTACAGGGGAAAAGCGGAACCGGAAGCTATGTGAAAGACCGTTCCCTGCCCGAAGACCTGCTGGTCTTTTGCAACCAGTTCCATGCCGACGGGCTGCTCACCGACGACGAACTGGACAATCTGACAACCCGCTTTCAGACGGTGAACCGGCAGCTTCCCTCGGCCGACCTGATGATCCTGCTGCAGGGAAGCCCCTCCCTGGCATGGGAAAGGATACAGCAGCGCGGCAGGGAAATGGAGGTCGAGGGAGGATGGCAGTTCACCGAGATCAAAAACCTCAACCGCTGGTATAAAGAGTACTGCTCCAACGTCGTAAAGCTCGGTTTTCACAAAGGCCCGGTGCTGGAGGTCGATGTGGAAAAGCTTGACCTCACCAACCGCATCCACGTGGGCTATATCTTTGAAAGCATCCTGGAGAGCCTCAGCGGCAGCTAAGGCTTCAACTACGCTGGCCAAGCGTTTCCCGGCGCAGTTCTCTCACCTTCCTCACAGCTCAAGCAGGACGCTGTCTTTACCCAGCAGGTCGTCCAGGATGCTGTCCCAGTCCGAGCTTTCCTTAACGCTGGCCCTGGCTTTGACTCGAAGCTGAGCGTAGGATTCCGGGTCTTTTTCCGCCAGTTCCACCATTTTCAGGATGGCTTTGACCCAGGTGTCGGGCTTCTGGTCTGCCACAATTGCTCCGCCTCCGCCGCTAACCAGTTCCTTGGGCCCGCCGTGGTTGGATACCAGAGCGGGCAGGCCGCAGGACAGGGATTCAAGGATCACCATCCCAAAGGTGTCCGTAACGCTCGGAAAGAGGAAGACATCCGCTCCATTGTATAACCCGGGAAGCTTATCCCTGCTTAGGGCTCCCGTGAAATGGACTCTGGGGTAGTTTTCGAGTTCCTCTTTCATCTCGCTCAGATAGGGGCCGTTTCCCGCCACGATCAGGTTGACGTCGTCCCTGGTCTTTGCCAGGCGCCGGTACACCTCGCAGAGGAGGTCCAGGGATTTGTCCTTCGATACGCGGCCTGCGTAGAGCAAGGTAAATCCGTCCCGGATGCCAAGCTCGGTTTTCAGATGGCTTTTGCGGTTCTGCATAGGCTCAAAGTCATCCGCCTCGATTCCCCGCCGCAGCAGCTTCACGTTTTTGGCGTGGATGTTTCTTTCTTCCAGAATCTTGCCATATTCATTGGTGGGCACCCTGATCTCGTCCATCAGGGAATAGAACCACCTTTCATAGGAGAGGATGATGCTGGAGGCGGACTCATCCTCGATGATATGTTTGGATTCGGCATGAAAATCCGTGTGGTAGATTCCGATGCAGGGCACGTTCATAATTTTGGCCATCAACAGCCCCAGCAGCCCCACCGGCCCCGGAGTGGAGATGATGATCTGATCCGGTTCGTTATCCGCGATCAGCTTAGCGCTTTTCAGGATGGAGGGCACTTTGATCATATAGCTTTCATAATAGGGCAAGCGGAAGCTGTACATGGGGGGAAGGTTGATGAGGTTTCCCGGAATATCGGCGCTGATCTCGCCATCCCGCATGGACGCCACGATCTTGAGGTCTCTGCCACGGCTGATCGCTTTGTGCCCCATCTGTTTGAGGGTCACGGACACCCCGTTGAGGTCGTTGAGCGTGTCCGAAAACCACAGGGTGCGGCGGCTCCTTTCCTGCTCCGGGATCTGATGGTCCTTCCTGAAATTGGACAGCAGCTCCACCGAGCCGTTCATGTGCCGGACGGAGCTAAAGAAAGGCAGGATCAGAAACACTCCCGGAATAGACATGCTGAAGTTGCGGATCAGCTTGATGAGGTTGAGTTCCTGGAGGTCTGACTCGATGGAATCCAGCAGGATTTTAAAGTATGAATCCGCCAGGTCGGAAATGTGCAGATACACCTTGTCCAGCTTGTCGTCCACATCCAGGTCGCGGGAGTTGTTGAGCGTGTGCAGCAGGTCGGCGAGGTTCTTCTTCAGCTCGTCTCCCCGCATGTCCGCCAATCCCCTGATGGTCTTGATCCTGAGCTTGTTGCCCAGGTCAACGCCGCGGTCTTCAAACAAGGCCTCGGTCACCGAACTCAGGAGCGGGTTTCCTTTCTTCTTTTTGCTTTGCTGCCTGGAAAAGTCGTAGGCAATCTTGTAAACTGAGAAAGCCAGGGAATGGAAGTTGTTGCTTCTGCCATATCCGGCGCTTTGTTTGCTCCGGATTGCTTCCAGAAACTCCGCCTGATTGGCTGCCTGGGCCTGGGTGTAGGTGCAGCCCACAAAGATTCCGGCATGGTCGTCGGAACCCCCGGTGTAGCCTTTGATCCAGGGATCGTCGGAAGCGGGTTGGATGCGGTGTTTTTGATAGAGTGACTCGATGAGGTGCGCGTCCAGGTTGTCCAGAATATGTTTCCAGCCCAGGTTGTTGAGCACGTTGCGGCCGCCGTTGACGCTCTCAAAGACGTCAAACAACAGGATCAGCTTTTCCAGGTGCTGCTGATTCAGCTTGCCGTTCACCGAGTAGGAGGCATGCGCCACGCTGTGGGTAAGCCCGGTTTCCAGCAGGTATGATCTCAGTTCATAGATATCATTGCGGATGAGGTTGACCATCTCAAACTGCATCTCGTTGAGGCCGTAGATCAGGATGTGGATTTTACAGCAGTCTTCCGGAAAATAGGCAGTGCTCTCCACCCCCACGATCACTTTGGAGGGATGCTTTTCTTTGAGCAGCAACGCTCCCTCGATTTGGTTGTGATCGGTCACGCAGACCAGGTCCATGCCCTTTTTCATGGCCCGGTCGTAGATATAAAAGGGATCAGTGTATGATTCCCGGGCTCCCAGCTTTTGCAAAAACCATTCGGCGGGATGCTCGGAATAGATCGAGTGACAGTGCATATCTGCCTTTAGCATTGATAACTCCTATAGGTGCATTCATAAGAGTTAAACGGCTACAGGGTTAGAATAATATTAGGATTTGATAAACAATTCCTAACAATGGGATGTGGCGCGGGAGCCGGTCTTTGTGTAATTCCGTGGAAAGGTGGAATGGTTTCCTGAAGTGGAAAGGTGGAAAGGTGGAATGGTGGAAAGGTTCCCCCGTAACAAGAACCACCAGGCTATAAAACTGTGTCATCCCGGGCTGCGACCCGGGATCCAGTCTTTTAGAAACAACCAGACAGCCACGAAACAAACCACACCCAGACTAACAACCGTGTCATCCCGGCCTGTCGGGGTCCTCGCCAAAGCGCGTAGCGGTTTGGTGGGGTGGATTGAGCCGGGACCCAGTCTTTTAGAAACTACCACCTAGCCAAGAAACAACCCACACCAGACTAAAAACCGTGTCATCCCGGGCTACGACCCGGGATCCAGTCTTTTATAAGCAACCAGCCAGACCCGAAACAAAACACCCCCAGACTACATACCGTGTCATCCCGGCCTGTCGGGGTCCTCGCCAAAGCGCGTAGCGGTTTGGTGGGGTGGCTTGACCCGTGATCCAGTCTTTTATAAGCAACCAGCCAGACCCGAAACAAAACACCCCCAGACTACATACCGTGTCATCCCGGCCTGTCGGGGTCCTCGCCAAAGCGCGTAGCGGTTTGGTGGGGTGGATTGAGCCGGGATCCAGTCTTTTAGAAACTACCACCCAACCCCGAAACAAAGCACCCCCAGAGTATTACCCCTCATCAACAAGTGACTCCGACAAATCCCGCCAATCGGGATTGAAAGAATCAATCATCTGCAACTTCCACTTCCTCTGCCACCGCTTGATGCGCTTTTCCATGGCAATGGCGCATTTGATATCAGAATAAACTTGATACCAGACCAACATCATAACCTCATACTCCGCGGTAAAGCCATCAAACTCGTGTTTTTTGTGCTGTTCCACGCGGCGGAGCAGGTTGTTGGTTACTCCCGTATATAGGGTTCCATTGCGTTTGCTGGCAAGGATATAGACATAATAGCGGCACATGCTGTAAACTTTGTGGGTAGTATTGGTGGAGTCAAGTGGATTTTTCAAAAGACTGGATCCCGGGTCGCAGCCCGGGATGACACAGCTTTATTATCTGGGGGGGGTGCCCTGTTTCAGGGCTGGGTGCTGTGATGTGGCTTTAAAAGACTGGATCCCGGGTCGCAGCCCGGGATGACACAGTTTTATAGTCTATTGGGGTTTTGTTTTAGAATCGGGTGGTTGTCTGTAACCTAAAAAGACTGGATCCCGGGTCAAGCATGCGCTTGCCCGGGATGACACGGCTTTATAGCTTGGGGATGATTTGTTCAGGGGCTGATGTCCACTATTTCACCCTTTCGTTATCACCACCTCATCACGAAGTCCTTTCTGGACGCTCCTTTCCACCATTTCACCTTTGCACAAAATACTTACAAGCATCTCAATGATCCTTCATACCGCCCTCCTTTGCTGCTACTGGATAAGGGGCCATCATCCTTAGGTCATCCTTATAAATTATAAGGTTGACCCAAGGAAGACCCACGCCAAACCCCGGGATGCAAATGAGGGCCATCCATCCTTCCCACTTGTAACTCCCCTCCCATAATATATAGGTGCTACGATGCGGCAATTTTATCTGGCTGGCAAGTATCGCGGTTTCTGATACAAAATCCCAATCAAGCCTTCAAATCGGTATCACCTGTCACGGTGGTCGTATGGGTTTACCAGGCAAAGAGATAGACAGGATTTGCCTGGGACGGTTTCACAGCAGCCTTGGGACGTTTCCGGCCGTCTTTTCCCCGCGATTATCGCAAATCCGCAAAACTGCCGATTGAAAACATCGTGAGACGAATTGCAAAGTCGGCGAGAACACATAAGCACCATATTCATGTCCCTGTCAACATTTCACTTGACAGCCGGGATAGTAATTGGAAGATGCAGACACATGGTCAACTGCTGGAGGCGGTATGAGTTACAAACCACTGGCCCTGCTGCTGTCGATATGGATGCTCACTTGCGCATTGGGTGGGCAGACCAGGGAAGTCGCCGGTACCAGGCAATTCAGGTATGGCATCCTGGTTGGACCGGGAGTCTGTCCCATCGATGAAAGCAACAGAGAAGGGGTAAACAACTGGATAAGCCAACTTTGCTTCCTGATGGGAGGCTTTGCCAGCAAGCCGCTCAATTCCTGGCTGAATGCCCAGGCTGAGATCCAGTTAGTAAACCGCCGCGCCTTCCGGATCTTTCCCCATCCCCAACCCTATGTGTATGATATGAAGGTGGATATAGATGCCAAGCTGCTGCGCTTGCCGGTATCGCTTATCATCGCCAGTCATACTGATCATAATGTCAGGACAGCCTACATGGGTGCGGGGCTGGCGTTGGGCGCTCCACTGCATGTGACCATGACCAAAGAGCTACGCTACCAGACTCAGAACGAGACCATAAAACAGAATATCTGGGACAGCTACTCCATCCCCGTGATCGGCTATCAAGCCATGCTGGGCATCGAAAAAGGCCAGGCGTTTTCGGAACTGCGGTTTGGGCGCGACCTCACGAGCTTCAAAGCTCCGGGGCTGGATGTGAACTGGCTACAGCAATGGGAAATCTGGTTGCTGCTGGGGTTCAGGCTTAGAGAGTGAGCAGGGGTCAGCCAGGCGCTTGCCGGGATAACCCCTTTCTGTTATATTTCCATCGAAGAACATAGCGTTACCATCCCAGCGTGGTTCGATATGGCGTATATAGGATAGATAAAAATTCGTGCTGATGATCCCATCGAAGATCAGGCTGTAATCCCAGGTTTCGGGATCATAGAGCCTTAGATCTTTCACTCCGTAGTTTGTAGTCGAGACGATGACCCCTTTTTCCTGAGGCAGAAAGGCGAAGGCGTCGCAGTTTTCCATATCTGTCTGCTGGCCTGAATCGCTGTCATAGACTTGCAGTTTGCGTTTGGCCAGGAGGGCAAAAAAGCGGCGGTCGTGACTGGCGGCAAAAACGCATTCCGGGTCAGAAGCCTGCATCAATAGCTGGGGCGTGGGGCTATCTGGCGAAACAAGGTAGATCGTTCCGCGGTAGTGATAGTAGTATTTATCTTGCAAGGAGTTGTACCAGGCAACATCGGCCATGGGAGTGACGGAGACTTCGTTCATTTCCAGTGTCTGGAGATCCAGCCTCACGATGGGACCGATGGAACCGGCATAATAGCCGAGTTTCCTGATGGCGGTGAGATATCTGCCATCTGCGGAAAGAGTTGGGCGCAGCAGCGTCCCGGTATTGGCCGGAGTGAGGTTGCGGATGCCTTCACCGCTGAAGCCGCACTCATAGAGATCGCCATCAGCGGCAAAATAGAGCTTGCGGGTGCCGGGCGCAAGCGCCAGCCAGCGTTTATCCGAACACAGCAGAGTATCCGGAGTGAGCAAGCAGGCCGTCGTTTCCAGGCCCTTGCGGAAAACCCTGTCTCCTATGTAGAAAACTTCATCATCGGAGTAGTAATAGGGATATCCGTATCTCTGATAATAGGGATATGAGTAGCAGTTTCCGTAGATCCGGGCGTCAAAGGATCTGAAATTGCTGCCGTCCGTGTTTATGCTGGCGGCGTAACTGGACCCGTGAATACCCATATCTTCACTTAACCAGCAGGAGCCCAAAGCCAGGCACATCAAGGCCAGGCCTGCAATCAGCAGGCAGGTTTGGACAGTGCGGGTGAGGGCTTTTTCCATAGTAGTTCCTGATATTTCGCCTTGTGGGGCAGCATGTCAGGGTTTGCTAATGTGTCAAGGAATTACTCGTTTCCATTTGGTTTGAACGCTGTGGATTTTCAACCAGGCTGAAAGAAAACGCCATCATAACCAGAATCCACGCAGTCTGAATATGTTAAGGTCTGTAAAAATGGCAAGGGTTTTCCGCCCTTAAGATTGAAGTGAATCCGCCCCGCATCCGGCGAGGATCAGGAAAATGCTTGACTAATCCGCAAAGCGCAGAACTAATGGATTTTCAGAAATTAACAGAGAGGTGTACCGCACATGCGCAGCATAATCATCGCTGGAAATTGGAAGATGAACAAGGACGCCGGGCAGACGGGTGAGTTTTGCCGGCAACTGGCAAGTTTTTTGAAAGAACACTCACATCCGCGGGTGACCGCCCTGCTGGCGCCGGTGTATCCCTTTCTGGCGCAGGCGCGGGAGATCCTGGAAAGCACCCCGGCCCTGGTTGCGGCACAGGATGTGAGCGCCAGGGAACAGGGAGCCTTCACCGGCGAAGTGGCGGCCTTTCAGCTTGCCTCCCTGAATATCCGGCACTGCATCGTGGGACATTCCGAACGCCGCCAGTACCATCTGGAAAATGACGCGCTGATCCGCGAAAAGCTGATCCGGCTGCGGGAGCAGGGCATCACGCCCATCCTTTGCATCGGCGAAACCCTGGCGCAACGTGAGGCAGGCGAGACCGAAGGACTGATCGTAAGCCAGTTGGAAGGAGCCTTGCAAGGCCTGGAACTGGACTCCGGGGAAGACCTGGTCATCGCCTATGAACCCGTCTGGGCGATCGGAACCGGAGTGACCGCCACCGCGCAGCAGGCCCAGGAAGCCCACGCCCTGATCCGCGCCTGGCTGTCCCAACGCTTCGATCCCGCGACGGCGCAGCGCATCCATCTGCTCTACGGCGGCAGCGTCAAACCCGGCAACATCGCCGAACTGCTTTCCTGCGCGGATATCGACGGCGGCCTGATCGGCGGCGCCTCGCTCAAGATAGAAGATTACCAGGCAATGTATGCCACGGCTGCCGGACTGGCCGCAACAGCCCGCTAAAGGAACAAAAATGATCGATCTGAAGTTTATCCGCAGCAATCCCGATGAGGTGCGCGCGGCGATCCGTAATAAAAATGAAAAGGCCGACCTCGACGCCCTTTTGGAACTGGACGAGACGAGACGCGGCCTGCAGTTTGAATTTGACCAGTTCAAATCCAGGCAAAACCAGGTGTCGCAAACGATTGCAAAACTCAAGCGGGAAGGCGGCGACGCCTCCGCCCTGCTGGAAGAAATGGGCAGCGTGGCGGAGCAGATCAAGGCGGTCAACGGCCGCCTGACTGAAATAAACGCCGAGTTGGAAGCCCGCCTGCTCACCATCCCCAACCTGCCCGAAGCCTCGGTGCCGGTTGGCAGGGACGAAAGCAGCAACATCCTGGTCAAGACCTGGGGCGAGCAGCCATCCTTCGCTTTCACCCCCCTCGACCATCTGGAGCTGGCGGAAAAGAACGCCCTGCTGGATATGCCCCGCGGCGCCAAGATATCCGGCTCCGGATTCCCCGTCTATACCGGTTTTGGCGCGCGCCTGGAACGCGCCGTGATCAACTTTATGCTGGAGTTTCATCTGCAGCGGCATGGCTACAGCGAGCTTGGCGTGCCCCTGATCGTGAACCGCAAGACCATGACCGGAACCGGACAACTGCCCAAACTGGAAACGGATATGTATCATGTGGATGAGGACGACCTCTTTTTGATCCCCACCGCCGAAGTTCCGGTGACCAACATCCATGCCGGGGAAGTGCTCAGCCAGTCGCAACTGCCTCTCAAATATGTGGCCTACACCCCCTGCTTCCGCCGCGAGGCTGGTTCCTACGGCAAGGACACCCGCGGCCTGCAACGCCTGCATCAGTTCAACAAGGTGGAAATGGTGCGCTTTGTGGAACCGCAAAGCTCTTGGGAGGCACTGGAAGAGATGCTGCAGGACGCCGAGGATATCTTGCAGGCGCTGGGCCTGCACTACCGGGTGGTGCAGCTTTGCACCGGGGATTTGAGCTTTGCCTCCGCCAAGACCTACGACATCGAGGTCTGGGCTCCCGGCACGGGTAAGTATCTGGAAGTCTCCTCTGTGAGCAATTTTGTGGATTTCCAGGCCCGCCGGGCTAACATCCGCTATCGGGACGCCTCCGGCAAGATGGCGTTTCTGCACACCCTCAACGGCTCAGGCGTGGCGACTCCCAGGCTGATGATCGCCCTGCTGGAGACCTATCAGCGGCAGGACGGCAGCCTGGAACTGCCCCCAATCCTGCTCAGGCAAATGGACAGGCCCCTGTGAGCCGCGTCCGCTGTGCCATCAAGCCAATAATGACAACGTGGTGACTATGAAAAAGGAAATGGGAATCTTCGACATCCTTTATGTGCTTGCCAAGCGCAAGGCTTTTGTGATCGTCTTCACCCTGCTCTTCGCCATCGGCGCGGTCGTGTATTCTCTTTTGGTGCCCAAATACTGGATATCAAGGGCCGTGCTGGTTCCAGTGGAAGAAAACAACAATCCCCTCGGCGCCCTGGACGGCGGCATGCTGGGGATGATTTCCGGCAGCCTGCTGGGCGGCATGCAAAGAGACCCGGCAGTGGAGTTTGTGAGCATCATGCAGAGCCGCAGCTTCCGCGAAGAGGTGGTGAAAGAGTTTGACCTTCTGCGTTATTACAAGCTGCAGGACAAGCCGCCCCTGGAAGCGATGGAAAAGGCAGTGTTCAGGCTGGGCAACAATATGACCAGCATCAACACCGATCAGGAAAGCAAATTGATCACCATCAAGGTGGAGACCAAGGACAAGCTGCTTTCCAAAAACATCGCCCAGTACTATCTGGACAGCCTGCAGGACTATCTGAGCAACAAACGCGGCAGCAAGGGCAAAATGCAGCGGCAGTTCCTGGAAGAGCAGGTTTCCGAGACCAAGGCCACCATCGAATCGCTGGCTGTGGCTCTGAAAGACTTTCAGAAGGAAAACCGCACCGTTGGCCTGGACGAACAGACCGAAGCGCTGATCGGGCTTTACGGCGAAAGCGTAGCGCAATATTACAAAGCTGATATCGAGTATGAGGTTGCCAAACAGCAATTTGATTCCGATTCCGCGGTTTTGGCAGACCTGGCACGCCGCCGCGAAGTGTTGGCAAACAAGGTGAAGGAACTGGAAAGCAGCAACTCCCAGCTCGTCCCCAGCTACATTCCGCAAATCTCCCGCATCCCGGATCTTGCCCTGCAATATACCATGCTCAAGATCAACCTGGAGATTCAGAAAACGGTCTTTGAATACCTCTATCCCCAATATGAGATTGCCAAACTGGAAGAAGCGCGCAACATGCCCAGCTACGACATCCTGGACAGCCCCTCCCTGGCAGGGATGCGTTCCAAACCCAAGCGGGCGTTGACGGTGGTGGTGATTACCATCATGGCTTTCCTGCTGGCCTGCTTCCTTGCGGTGATCATGGAAAACCTGCAGGTGATCCACCGCGACCAGGTGGACCGCGTGCTCGGCGCCTTCAAGAGGAAAACGCCCGGAAAGGAATGACCGCCACAGCCAAAAAGCCCCTGCTCTGGCAGATTATGCTGCTGATCCTGGGGCTCTATACCCTGCTGGAGTTTTACACCATCACAGACGCCTTGGTTGTGATACCCCACTATCTGGTGCTGGCGCTTTGCCTGGGCTGGTTCTTTATCTATCCCGAAACACCGCTCATCCAACCGCGCAACATCCTCCCCTTCCTGTTTCTGGCGGGCTGGACAATCCTGAACCTGGCTTCCTACATCTGGGCGATGGATAAGACTCTGGTGCTCAGCTACGCGGCGTGGATACTGCGCTATATGTTTCTTTTCTTCATCTACGACAAGCTGTTTGAAGATCCGGAACTGCTGCGCAGATTTCACTGGTTTCTCTTTCTGCTGGTGCTGCTCTATGTGGGCACGGCGCTGCTGGAGATGTTAACCTGTAAGCACCTGCCTGTCTCGCGCCATTACGGCTCAGGCTTCTTCGTGCCTTCCGGCCCCTTTTACAATGAAAACAATCTGGCCAGCTACTTGCTGCTCTTTTCGCCATTTTTGCTCTTTATGCCCCAAATCTACGGGAAGCGCTGGCTGGCATTGCTGAGCGCGCTTGTGATGCCGGTTATAATGGTAATCATGGTGATCCAGGGCGCCCGGATCGCGATGCTGGCTTTGGGCGCATTTCTGGCTTATTTCGTTATCGTTCAGACCACCTGGAAAACCAAGCTGGTCTTGCTGCTGGCGGCGGTCCTGCTGGCAGGGGGCATATACGTACGCTACAACCGGGAAGCGCGTTTATTGTATCAGGTGCTCGATTATCAGACCAGCACCCTGGGCAGTGAACGCAAATCCATCTATATGAGTTCCATCCAGATTCGCGTGCAGCTTATCAAAGAGAGCATCGACATGGCTACCCGTTCCGGTTTTATCGGCGTGGGGGGCGGAAACTATGAGCCCAACATGCAGGGCGACGCCATTTATCGCACAGCCGGCATCACCAACGCCCACAACTATTTCATGGAACTGCTTGGCAACTGGGGCCTGCCTGGCCTGCTCGGCTTTCTCTGCCTCTATTCTTACTGGCTGGCGGGGCTGTGGAAGCTCTACCGCAAGTCCACCGGAGCGGACAGGCAGCGCTATCTGATGTATCTCATCTCCCTGCTGCTCTTTGTGCCGTCCTCTTCCGTGCCCAGTTCCATCCGCTGGGACTACTTTGTCTGGATCTATTTCGCCGCGGTGAACTCCGTCCTGCACACCCGCCCGCGGCAACTTGCCCCGGAGGTGGGCCAATGAAAGAATTTCAAGAACTGGTGGATATCCTCTCCCGACTGAGGGATCCCGTTTCCGGCTGCCCCTGGGACGCGAAGCAGACCTCCCGGAGCCTGGTGCCAAACTTTATCGAAGAACTGTATGAGGCAGTGGAAGCCATCGAGGATAACGATCCCCATGCCCTCTGCGAAGAACTGGGCGACCTGCTGCTGCACATCGTGTTTCAGGCCCGCATCGCCGAAGAGGAAGGCAAGTTCGACATCCGCGAAGTCCTTTCCAAAATCTCCGCCAAGCTGATCCGCCGCCATCCCCACGTGTTTGGCGACGCCGATGTGCGCGATTCCGAAGCCGTCAAACTCAACTGGGAGCGCATCAAGAAAGCTGAAAAGACCGACAGGATCAGCGTTTTGGAAGGCATCCCCCGCGCCCTGCCTGCCCTCATCCACGCCCAACGCAGCCAGGAAAAAGCCGCCGCGGTGGGCTTCGACTGGTCGTCCGTTAATCCCGTGCTGGACAAGCTGCGGGAGGAAGAGGGCGAGTTCCATGCCGCCCTGGCTTCCCAGGACAGCGCCGCGATCAGGGAAGAACTGGGCGACATGCTGTTCACCCTGGTAAACCTGGCACGCAAGCTGCATATCGACGCCGAAGGCGCGCTCAAGGAAACCACCCGGAAATTCCACCGACGCTTCCGCTACATTGAGGAGCACTACCGCCAAAACGGAGCCAACATCCATGAAGCAAGCCTCGAAGAACTCGACGCCCTCTGGAACCTCGCGAAAGAAGACCAATAACTTCCGCACCCTGCGCCTCTACCTGATCTTTGGCAGCATTGTGGTCTTTGCCATCTTCGCGGTTTACACCCAGATTCTGATCCACAACGCCAAGCAGGAACAGGAATATATTCCCCGCATATTCGCCCAGTACATCGCCTATTCAGATGACTACCTGCGCCAGGCGGAACAGTATTCCATGATGATCGGCGAGCTGAGCTCTAACTACTTCAAATCGGTGCAGAAGCCCAACTTCAACTCCTCCATCGGAGACTACATCCTTTACGACTTCATGCCCCACAACCCGCTGCCCATCATTATCACCGATACCGATCTGGAACCTATCTACTGGAGCAGGGTGGGAGTATCTTCGGACAGCAGCTTTGCCGAACTCAGCCCCGCTTCCCGCCAAACCCTCTTTTCCCATCTGGGCAGCATGGAAAGGATACCCATCGATGCCAACGGCGTGCTCACCAACTATGTCTTCTTTGCCAAACCCATCTCCCTGCGCCAGTTCCTCAGCAATATAGACTATTCCGTGGTGGTCACCGACCGCGACAAAAACCCCCTCTACTGGCGCAATATGGATATCCCCGAATCCCTTTCCTGGTTTGACATCCCGCCTCTGCAGCGTGAGCAGGTGTCCGAAAGGCTGGCCAAAATGACCGAGATTCCCCTCAGCAACGCCGCTGACAGTCTGGGCTTCATCTACTTCACCGCGCCCAAGTCGCTTTCCCGCATCCAAAGCGTCTTCGTGCTGGAAATCTTCCTGGCATTGCTGCTCATCGCCTTCAGTTCCTACGGGCTCTTCCTGCTGCACCGCACCGAAAAGGACACCCTCTGGATCGGGCTGGCGAAGGAAACAGCGCACCAGTTCGGCACCCCCATCACCTCCCTGATGGGCTGGATCGACTACCTGAAGGAATCCCCCGGGGCTGGGCAGGACCGCCCCGGCATGGACAGCATCATCGAATACATGACCGCCGACCTCAACCAGCTGCGCATGATCGCCTCCCGCTTTGGCAAGGTGGGCTCCCAGACCAATCTTGCCCCCACCGAGCTGAACGCCATCCTGGCAGAGACGGTGGATTACTTCCAGAAACGCATGCCCCATTTGGGCTCCCGCATCGACATCCACCTCATTTCCAAGATTGAGGGCGTCCAGGTCATGCTGGATCCAGAGCTATTCAAATGGACTCTGGAAAACCTGATCAAAAACTGCGTGGACGCCATGACCAAAAAGGGCGGCAGTATCATCATCACCGCCTCCAAATCTGAAAGGCACATCTATTTGCAGATTAGCGACGAAGGCAAGGGCATCCCCCGCTCCCAATGGAAGCGAATCTTCGACCCCGGCGTCACCACCAAGACCCGCGGCTGGGGGCTGGGACTAAGCCTTGCCAAACGCATCATAGAAGAATACCACCAGGGGCAGATTCGCGTTGTCCAAAGCGTTCCCAACGAAGGCACCACCTTCGAGATCAAACTGCCCATCCAATCCAATAGCAAGAGGTAAACCATGCAATACCTGCTCAGCTCATCCCAAATGAAAGACCTTGACCGCCGCTGCGCCGAGGAATTCGGCCTGCCTTCCCGGGTCCTGATGGAAACCGCTGGAAAAGGCTGCGCCGACCTGATCGCCGCGCAGTTTCCCCAATGGCTGCAAGGCCGCACCTGCATCCTCTGCGGACGCGGAAACAATGGCGGCGACGGCGCCGTGATCGCCCGCTGGCTCGACCAGGGCGGCTGCGAAGTGGTGATCCTGCGGATCGGGAAAGGCGACCTCTCCCCGGACGCCAAGGCCAATCTGGAGCTTTGCCGCGCCCTCGGCATCCCCATTCTGCAGATTTCCAGCCTGGAAGACCTGCCCCTGCTGGAAGAGATCGTCTCCGACAGCAACCTGGTGATCGACGCCATCTTTGGCACAGGCTTCCACGGCGAGCCGGACGACTTTCACCTCACCCTCTTTGAAGTGGTTAATACCAGTGCCTCCCGCGTGATCGCGGTGGATATCCCCTCGGGGCTGGATGCCGACACCGGCTGGTGCAGCGAGGCGATTTACGCCGATGCCACCCTCTGCATCGCCTCTCTCAAACTGGGGCACATCCTGGGTTATGGCAGGGAAGTCTGCGGCCCCACCAACATTGTCCCCATCGGCATTCCCCACTTTTACTATCACGGACTGCCCAGCGTCAAACTCTTCACCGAAGAGGATTTCTACCCTCCCGTGCGCCATCCGGGCAGTCACAAGAACGACTTCGGCAAGGTCTATATCTTCGGCGGAGTGCCGGGCTACACCGGAGCCTCGCTGCTGGCAGCCAAAGGAGCTCTGCGCGCCGGAGCCGGATATGTCTGGTTGCTCCACCGCCCTGAGCTGCTGCCCATCTACGCCCTCAGGCTCACCGAAGCCCTCAGCCTCTCCATCCCGGAAAACACCCGCGCAATGCCGGATACCAAACAGCTTGCCAGCTTGCTGGGAGAGGCTTCCGCGGTGCTGATCGGGCCCGGACTGGGACGGGACAGCTATTCCCTGCGTCTGCTGGAGATCGCCGTGCGCCAGGTGAAGCAGCCTCTGGTGGTGGATGCCGACGGGCTCAACCTGATCGCCGACAACCCCGGCCTGCTCAAGTATCTTTCCAAGCCAAACATCCTCATCACACCCCACTGGGGCGAGTTCTCCCGCCTGGCGGGCATCCCCAAGGACAGCCTGGAAACGGACTGCCTCTCCCCCCTGCGTGAATTTGTTGCCCGCCATCAAGCCCGCGTGCTGCTCAAATCCCACTTCAGCGTCTATCACGACGGCGAAACCACCCTGGTAAACAGCAGCGGCAACGATGGGCTCGCCACCGGCGGCAGCGGCGACGTCCTGGCTGGCATCATCACCTCCTTTTTGGCACAGGGTTTGAGCATCCCCGAAGCCGCCATCAACGCTTCCTTCCTGCTGGGACGCACCGCGGAAAAACTTGCCGCCCGGCGCGGAACACCCTCCATCCTCCCTTCCGATGTGGCGGACGACCTTTTTGAAGGAGAAGCTTGAGCCGCCTGCTTATCACCTGCTCGCTGCTGCTGGCTGTCCTGGCATGCTCCGCCGGTGGTAAAGAAGGCAGGGAATCAAACCCCCAAGGAGACAAAGTGCATAAACTCGCCAAACTGAACACCCCCATTTTCTGGGCTGAGGGACACCCTGGCAGCCTGGACCGCGAAAACTGGATTATCGAGGTTGTGGGCGCCTGCGATTCGCCCCGCGTATTCACCTGGCAAGACCTCAACGCCCTGCCGCAGAGGGAGGTGGACGCCCGCCTCACCAGTGTCACCCGCTGGTCTGTCAGGGGCATCTGGAAAGGCGTTCCGCTCTCCGTGATCTTGGAGCGCGTTGGCATGCGCCCCAGTTGCAAATATGTCCGCTTCTGGTCTGTGGGAATGGTCTATGACACCTCCATCCCCCTGGAAAACGCCCTGCAGGAAAAGACCCTGCTCGCCCACAGCTTCGATGGCGAACTACTCACAGAGGATTACGGCGGCCCCGTGCGCGTCTTCAACCCCTATCTCTGGGGCTACAAATCCGCCAAAAGCGTGGTAAAGATCGAGCTGATGGATTACTATATCCCTGGTTACTGGGAAAAGCGCGGCTACACCGACAGCGCCGAGATCGAAGCTGGCCCCTGCCGAGACATGAACGAAGGCGGCAAGATCAAACAGATCGAAGGCCCCGGCGAGGTTACGTTCTAATCATCCACAAATTACCCAAATTATCACGAATTTACAAAAGTGGAATGGTAAAAAGGTGGCGTCCGCTGTAGTGTACCGGAGCTTGTCATGGCGCCGTAAAGGAAGCGACCACTCAGACAAAACACAAACCACACCTCTTTATACTGCGTCATTCCAGGCAGACGGGCTCCCTGGGGTGGCTGACCCGGGATCCAGTCTTTTAAAGCCCAAACAACCGCTAACCCCAAACTGCACCCTATATGCTGATCGCCCATTGACCGACCATTGACGTCCTGGCAATCACCGGCCCGACAGTTGACCGGACCTCAACTGCCTATCGGAAGGAGATCAAGGCACCAGAGCGGAACCGCCGGAGCATTCTGTTTTACCACACCCCTTCAGGCAACCCTCGCCTAATCCACCCGTCTGGAACGAGAACCCCAGGCATTTTTCCCGCGTCTCCCACAAACCCATTCATGCCAAATATGCCCTCCATATATATAGGTGCTACGATTTATCCACACCAGCCAACTTATTGCAAAACAGGTAGGTTGCCATGACTTGCCACATTTTTCCATCCTCTATAATAGGAGCAGAACCAAGATCTCATTCGATAATTACTCCAACTATCTGGTTTCTTATTTCTCACAAGTGGATGAGAACCCAATCCTGACACCCAATAACACCGAACAGATCAATTTGTTCACCTAATACTAACTAAGATGTCTGCTTCAATTTAGCATGCAATTAGATGTTAATGCTATTATAAAATTCATCAGAAAGAACACGAGGTCCAATCTCATTTTTTCTTTTTAATTCTAGAATACGCGCAGGAGTCCACACCTCCATAGACTTCTTAATTGGATTAAGTCCATAACTTATGTGCAACACAAGTCCATCTCTCAATATCGCTGGACATAATGACCTATCAAGACCTCTTAAACCATTGAGATTTGCACAAACGATAGGAAGATTCATATCTAAGGCTAATTCAATCTCCCACTTTACATATTTACGCAAATATTTAGTATGTTCTCCAACCAATAGAATAAAGAATTTGGAATTGAGCATTCGTTCTCTCAACTGGCGTTTCTTTGACTCTTCTTGACTCCATTCTCTTATTTGATTTAATGCGTGAGCATTATAGAAATTGAAAGGGATATTAGGGTGTGCTTTCCACGCTAGCATAAGCTTGTAGTAATGCATATCTGTGTCCGCGTCGAACGCTACATAAGTCTTATTGCGGTATGACATTCAATCCTCCTTTCTTGGTTGTGGTATTGATTGGTTTAAAATGATTGCTAAGAATATGAATGAGATTATCTGTTGTGTAGTTTGCAGATAGAATCCGAATGGATTGACAATAGATAAACAAGAAGGCAGCAGAAATGTGTTGGAGATACTATACTGAAACACGTTTAATAATGTGAGCAGAGAGTTGTCATGCCATTGAATAAACCTCGCTAACCCATTCCAATATAGATAGACATAGCATAAGATATTGAAAGCAATTGCCAGGATTAAAGTCACAAATCGCCTAATTTGCCAGTGGGAACTATTGTCATTTGGTTTTTTCCAAACATGATGATAGAAGTAAGTAAACACATTCATAATGAGTAGGTACAATACAATCCAAAAAATCATGGGATTCTCTGGCAGGAAAACGGACAGAGTAACAAAAATGAACTTCAATACGATAAACAGGTCTATCGCCCAATTACAAGCCGCTTTCCTACAAATGTCTTTCTTAAAGACTTTGCAAAGTTGAAAAAAACAGTGTTTAAACAATTCTACAAAGTTGATTAAACAAAGCACAATAACAATAGCAGAGAAAATTACATATATAAAACCGTATTCAGACCTATTCCTGAATTCCTCACCCAGCCTATTAATCACTTTAGTTAAAGCCTTTTTGAGCCTCTTGATTGTAGATTTCTTTTTCTTCTTCATTTCTTATTGGATAGCCCCATGGCTTCGATGCGGTTAATCAATCTCTGCTTAAAATCATTTTCATCTTTCCAAATGATATGTTTAATATGGCTTGTGTCGAACTTCATGTCAGTTTCTGATCTATCCTCTCGACAAGTAAGAATTACAGGAATTCCAAGACCATAAGCAAAACCAGCTTCATAATAGACATTTTGGCTTGCATAAGTTACATCTGCAATAACAATTCGGCTCTTTCTAATATTTGCAATAATGACATCATCTATGCTATTTCCATGTTCATCATCCAGAGTTGTATATGGCTCCAGACCACATTCGGATACAGCCGGGGCGATAGCACTACTATAGATTCCCTTCATTTTACCATTTAGATCAAATTGGAAAGCGACAAAAACTTGCTTCGAATAGGGACTTTGCTTTTTTAGCTGTTGTGCTTTTTCCCAACCTTGCGGAGTTAACATTAGGTGCCCATCTGAAAGTCGGAATTGCTTTCCAATATACGTTACCGGACCACTATCTTGCCTGCGACCCTTAATATATCCTAACTCGTAAGCTGATTTAATGATATAGCAAAAATCGGATCCATTCTTAGCGAAGCAAATTGGATAGTCTTTTGAACTATCAAACGTTACGAACTCAGATAGTGAGGCTTGTTTGCTTGCGAAGTATTCAATTAGCATATCAACCTGCTCTAATGGCGTAGAGGGTAGAATGATACCTCCCTTGAGATCGTCTACAGTCCGAATGGGCATAATAGATGATGATTTGCCAGATTTTTCCCAGATAAGTGAATGCCTTTTCAAGTATCCCATAAACTCACTTTTGTCTAAAAGTCCAAACTCAACTTTGTCATTAACAAAACACACACTCACACATACCTGACCACAGGTATTGCAATTACCTAAATAGAACAAGTCCTGTTGAGTGCTTGACTCATTAACATTGGTAGGTTTTATATCAATACTACAATCAGGTCTTCCGCATATAGGGCATATCTTTTCTGTCAATTGTCCTCCTTGTTATTGATACAAAGGCTATCGATTCGCTTGTTGATTTTACCCTCATAGAGAGCAATCAAGTGACGGTTGGCATCAATTAGTTTCTGCTCATCATCTATTTGATCAACAATATTCTGCTGGATGGCTATATCAGGTAATGGAATTAATTGATCTTCTACAGTTGCCTTTCTAATGGACGGGGGATTAGAGTCACTAGCCCAATCAGTGAGATTAAATGAAAGTAACCAAGCATGTAAGAATCTGCTAAGTAACTTGTTGCAATTTGGAACAATACCCATAACATTGTTATCATATACAGTATCTTTTACTAAGATACGTTTCTTGTTAGTGGCTATTGCTGCCCCGATTTTTGGGAACACAACAGTACCTTGAGGACGTGACTTGGCTTTAAGTCTATGTAACTCCTCTGTGGAAACAGTGTTGTTCCAATTCATAATATATGTTTCATTGCCTATCAGGTTCATGTCGCTTACTTTAATAAAGGGAATTTCTTTATCAGTTGATCCTTGATAATCCAAGGGGAATCCAAAACCGCTTTCGATTTCTGCAACATCCGATAACTTCACTAATGGCCAATTAGTATCAATGTCAAAACAGGGTTTCCAATTATCTACCACTTGCTTGGCACCATCAATAATCTTTTGGTAGGAATCCAGTTCTGCGACTATCTCTTCCTGGACAAAGAGGGGAGGGAGGGGAATCTTGAAGTTATACAATATGGATGAGGTTAGATTATTGATATTGGCTCCAGAAATAGACGTACATAGGTATTCATTAAACCTATCTTGTTTTATAAGGTAAAACAAATACTTTGGAATCAAATTACTACATGAGATCCTGACAGCTCCCATGAAGCCACCAAAACAATACTCTGTATCTGATTCTATATAAGCCACCTTGCCTACATGTGACTTACTTCCACTTGCCAAGCAAATAAAAATATCACCTGATTTGAGTATTTGAGAGTCTTTGAATTCGACATTTTTAGATATTTGTTTTATATCTCTAAGATCTAGTTTACTGTCCAGTGATATGTTGTTTGCTCGCAACACGAGAGTACCATTCTCTGATACTTCATCTTCTTTTTTATAAGTCACTCCACGAATTAAAGTAACTTTATCTATTAGTGACACTATAGAATATATTGAAGTCTCATTTGATAACGAAACATATTTATCTCCCCTCAGGTTATACTCCCCTCTCTCCGCCAGTTTTGCCTTTTCTAATAAAATCACATCTTTATCGGGGACTTGATATTCAGAGCCCGAGAGCACGGCATTTTTGTATGCCACCGCGTTGGCAAAGGCGGCTGGCAGATCATTGGCTTCGATGGGTCGCCGCTGGGCTCCCAGGTCAAAGCCATCAGCATTGATCTTGAGGAAGATGATCTTGTCGGTCTTTTTAGCCAGGGCTTTATCTATCCAGAGGATTGAGGTTTTCACTCCGCTGTAGGGATTGAACACTCCTGCTGGGAGCGAGATCACCCCCACCAGAAAGTTTTCTTCCACCAGCAGCTTGCGGAGTTGCTTATAGGCGTTTCCGCTCTGGAAGATGATGCCTTCCGGCACGATAATCCCAGCTTTTCCGTTGGTGGTGAGGTGTTCCAGCATATAGTCCACAAAGAGCACTTCGCTACGTTTAGCCTGGATGGTAAATCTCTGATGGGGTCGGATGCCTCCCTTGGGTGTCATAAAGGGCGGATTGGCCAGGATAACACTGGCATATTCATTCCAGCGGTCGGTGAAGGTAAGGGTATCATACTCATAGATTTGAGGCGTATTGAAGCCATGCAGGTACATGTTGACCAGTGAGAGGCGCACCATCTCAAAAGCTATATCGTAACCCTTGATATTTTTATGTATAAAAGCCCGCTGATCGGGAGTAAGCAGGTCGCCGGTGTATTTCTTGCCGTTCTGGATCACCAGTTCGTCCAGGGGGGTACTGCGCAAGGCAAAGGTGTGGGGGTCATTGACCTTGTCGTAGTTTGAGCTATTGGTCTTAATTATGTGCTTATAGGCGGAGATCAGGAAGCCAGCCGTGCCACAGGCGGGGTCAAGGATGCTGTCTTCTTTTTTTGGGTCTATCAACGCCACTATGAAGTCGATGATATGCCGGGGTGTTCTGAACTGTCCCGCATCACCTTGCGAGCCCAACACTGCCAGGAGGTATTCAAAGGCATCGCCCAGTTTTTCACTGTGTTCATAGGTGAATTCATCTATGCACTTGAGAAATAGCTTGAGGGTCTCCGGGTCACGGTAGGGCAGAAAGGCGTTCTTGAAGATATCACTAAAGAGCGTAGGCAGTTGTGGATTGTTTCGTATCTTGATCAAAGCATCCTGATAGAGCATGACCCTGCCTTCACCGCTAAGCTTGGGGTCAAACAGTTTGTTCCAGGCATATTGGGCATAGTCTCCGGTAAAGTATTTAGGGTTGCCACCCAATTCTATGGATTCATTGTCCATATCATACATGAATTTATAGATAAGGGCGATGGTGATTTGCTCCACCTGAGAACTGGGAACTGGGACTTTGCCCACCAGGATGTCTCTGGCATCGTCAATTTTCTTTTTGGTGTTTGAATCTAACAATCAGTTCTCCTACATGAACCTATTCAGGATTACATAGTCCTTGACGTATTCCGGGATGCTTGTTCGCCAGTTCTTTTTAACCGCTTTAAAGTCTTTCATAGAAAAACGGGCATAGGTATTAAGTTCCGCGTAGTCCCCATGATCGATAATGTCTCTCAAGCGGTTATCGGTCACATAAGCCTTGAAGAAGTATTTGAGAGCCGGGATGTTATCATCGGAGCTTGGTTTGTGGATAGAGACAAATTTGTCGAACTCGTTATTGAGCAGTTCGTCTTTGGATTTGAAGCCTGGGATCAGGCCAAAGGCTTTTTCCACTACTTCCCTGAGTGTGAGCCTGCGATCCAGGTGCAGAGATTGCCTCAGTTTTTCCAGAGTGAAGAAATCCTCTGGTTTGTCGATCATGTTTTGATTGATGTAATCCAGCACAAAGTCCCACTTACCATCGTCAACGCCTTGCTTGATGACAGGATCTTGTTTGATCTTTTCCTCAAACTTCTGGAAGAACATCCGGTCTATCTTCATACCCTCGGTGCCAATAACCTTGCGCTCTATCTTTTCCAGAGGATCGGGAGTGTGTATTTCCGCGCCAGTGGCTTGGGGTAGAGGAAGTTCCCCATCGGCGGGAGAGCTGGTTCGTTCTGACAATGCGGGGAGGGCGAGAACCTGGTCATAATCGAATTTCTCTTCAAAATACTCACAAACGGCAAAGAAATCAAAGAGGAAAAAACCAGTTTTGATCTTGTCCTGATGTTGTTCCTTGAGCGCGGTATCAATAAACTGTTCACAGAAGTCGTGCCTGCGGGTTCCGCGCCCTTTGATCTGGATAAACTCGGAAGGCGAGAAAATCGGTCGCATCAAAGCAATGTTGAGGATATCGGTGCAATCGTATCCGGTGGTCATCATGCCTACGGTGACACAGACTCTGGTCTTGGAACTGCGATAGGAGGGAATAAAGTTGCCTCTGCCGGAAAGATTGTTGTTGGCAAAGTTGATACTCATCTGCTGGGCTGTTGGGATAATGGATGTAACCTGCATGGCAAAATCGGAATTGTACTTGCCTGGGAACATCTTATCAGCAATGACATTAAGTATCTGTGTTATCTTGGTGGCATGCTTTTGGCTGACAGTAAAAATGATGGACTTGCCGATCTCTCCGCTGATTGGGTCACACATCGCGTTTTCCATGAAAGCCTTGCAGAGAGTGACATTGGTATTGTGGGAAAAGAAGCGTTTTTCAAAATCTTTCTCTTCAAAGTAAGTGATGGTATCTTCACCCTGGGAGGTTGGTTCCATATAGGCATAACCTTGATCCGAAAGCAACTGGGTGGTAACCTGGGAACGGGCATCGATCACTGTCGGACTGACCAGATAACCGTCTTTTACTCCATCAATGAGCGAATAACGAAAGGTGGGAATACCGCTTTTGCAGCCAAAGGTCTCATAGGTGTCCAAAAGCAGTCTGCGCTCATAATCCCGGGGGCTGTTACCGTCAAAAACGGCATTCTTAATGTAGTCTTTAGGGGTTGCGGTTAGGCCCAGTTTGTAACCTACGAAGTATTCAAATACGGCTCTGGCATTACCGCCAATGGAACGATGTGCCTCGTCTGAGATCACCAGGTCAAAATCCGTGGGGCTGAATTGAGTCCTGTATTTATCTCCCGATAAGAAAGATTGAACTGTCGAGATAACAATCTCCGCCTTGTGCCAATCGTCTTTGTTTTCTTTGTATATTACTGATGTGTAGTCGTTTTTCAGATACTTGACCATGTTGCGCTGGGCTTGGTCTTCCAGTTCCAGCCGATCCACCAGAAACAGCACCCTGTGAGAGTTTCCGGTCTTGAGGAATAGTTTCATAACCGCCGCGGAGATCAGGGTTTTCCCGGTTCCGGTTGCCATCTCGAATAGGAAGCGATTGGCACCTTTGCGGACAGCACTCTGTATAGACTCGACCGCTCTAACCTGATAAGGCCGCAAGATGCTTAGATTGTACTTCTTTAGATATTCCGCTCTGGTTTCATCGTTTTGAAAATCAGGGTTCTGGTCATAATCATATTTTTGGGTAACAGCAATGTATCCTGAAGTGATAATCTCGTTTACCAGAGCATTGGGATCAGGATTGTAATGTCCATATCCCTTAATGGACTCAGGGGATGGGAATTTGGTGATAATATACGGATTTCCCTGTTGGGTGTCCCAGAAATAGTGCAAATTGCCATTTGAGAGCAGAATAAACCTGCAATTCTGCGAGCGGGCATAGGCTCGGGCTTGTTCTTTTCCTACCAGAGGGTTGTGTTTTTCTGACTTGGCTTCCAGAACTATGACAGGATGGGAATGCTCGTCAACGAGAAGAAAATCTATGTATCCTTTGGTAGATTTCTCAAAGTCGTTTCCAAACTCATCGATCATCTTCCGGGTGATTTTGGTCTGGTTTTCCAAGATTATATTGGCTTTCCTGCCCTTTTCATCAAAGAACCGCCAGCCTGCCTCTTTCAGAAGCTCGTTGATCTTTACTCTTGCACTCGCCTCTTTACTCATCAATTTTCTCTCAGTTCGTGATATGTGTAAGCTTCTACACACCTACCACTTTAGTCATTCTTCACAGTGATATGCGCTCTCATTTTCTGTCAACCAAAAAACTGTCTCATTTGGTCTTATCATTGATTTGCCGGCATGCTGATTAGTGCTTTCCCGGCTTCAGGAGGGCGAAGGAATGGAAATAGGCGCTATGGCAAGCGCCTGCACTGTGGCGGCGCTCGCTGAAACGCCGCATGGGGATCAACTACCAAGCCCCGAAACAAACCACACCAGTCCATACACCGCGTCATCCCAGCCTACCGGGGTCTCCGCCGAAGCGCGTAGCGGTTTGTTGGAATGGCAGGACAATGCGTCCTGTCATTTGAAACAACTCCCCCCTATTGTAAAGTTTCGCCCCGCTATTTTATTACTTGACATATTTGGCAAACCCCGCCAGTTTGCTTAAGAGTAAAAAACAGCCATCAGGAGGAACAATGAAAACGTTTCAAAGCTTGGCCTTGTGTTTTGTGTTGCTCTGCGGAGCGACGGTTTTGGTTGCGCAGGCGCCCTATTGGCAGTGGGCGGTCAAAGCGGGAGGGGATGGAAAGGATTGGAGCATGTCCATTGCGACCGACAGCCAGGAAAACCAGTATGTCACTGGTCATTTTGAAGGCACAGCCACTTTCGGCACCCACACCCTGACAGCAAACGGAGGTCAATGGGGTGTAGACCTCTTTGTCGCCAAACTTGATCCAAATGGAAACTGGCTCTGGGCAGTCAAGGCGGGAGGGATAGGCAATGAAATTGGTAATGACATCGCCGTGGATGGAGCAGGTAACGCCTATGTGACCGGATTTTTTAAAGGCACGGCCACTTTCGGCAGCCACACCCTGACGGCAAGTGGAGAGGAAGATATCTTCATCGCCAAACTGGACACCTCCGGCAACTGGCTCTGGGCTGTCAAAGCTGGAGGAACAGGCGATGAATTGGGATATGGCATCGCCGTGGATGGATCGGGTAACGCCTGGGTGACCGGAATGTTTGAAGGCACAGCCACTTTCGGCAGCCAGACCCTTACTTCAAGAGGAGATTCGGATATCTTTGCCGCCAAGCTGGACACTTCCGGCAACTGGATCTGGGCTGTCCGAGCGGGAGGGACAAACTTGGACATGGGCTTGGATATAGCCGTGGATTTAGCAGGTAACGCCTGGGTGACCGGAAATTATATAAACACAGCAAGTTTCGGTAGCCACACCCTGACAGAACTCGGAGGGTTTGTCGCCAAGCTTAACCCAAATGGCAACTGGCTCTGGGCTGTCCGAGCAGGTCACGATGGTAGAGGTGTCGTTATAGATACGGTGGATGGACTGGGTACGGCTTACGTGGTCGGGGAGTTTGAAATCACAGCCACTTTCGGCAGCCAGACCCTGACATCAAGTGGAATGAGGGACGTCTATGTCGCCAGGCTGGACACCACCGGCAACTGGCTCTGGGCTGTCAAAGCCGGAGGAACGGGCGATGAAAGGGGATACGGCATCGCCGTGGATGGAGTGGGCAAGGCTTACGTGATCGGGGAGTTTGGAAACACGGCCACTTTCGGCAGCCATGTCCTGACTTCAAGTGGAGAGTGGGATATCTTTGCAGCCAAGCTTGATTCTTATGGCAACTGGCTCTGGGCGGTCGAAGCGGGAGGGACGTTCGATGACTACGGATATGGCATCGCAGTGGATGGAATGGGTAACGCTTACTTGACAGGAAAGATTGAAGGCACAACCACTTTCGGCACCCATATCCTGACAGCAAATGGATTCGGTGACGTCTATGTCGCCAAGATATCTTACATAGATGAAGACGCTCCACCCAAAGCGCCGGAGAATGTACATATCACGTTGAGCGAAAACTCCGCCTTGATCACCTGGGACGCGGTGACCGAAAACATCCTCGGTCAGCCCATCACGCCAGATTGTTACTACGTTTATAAATCCTCTGATCCCTTTGGACAGTTCACATACTATGGCTCTTCCAGTGACACTACATTCGTTCTTCCCACGACGGACTTATCCCATCCCAGGATGTTCTACCGTGTGACGGCATACAAAGACAACCCCAGAGGCAGGTCTAACCCTGCGTCGCCGGAACTGGAGTCTGGAACGGCTGAGGCAGAGATGAAGCATAGATTGGAGTTTACCAAAGAATAGACCGTCCACGATCTATCCTGGGTAGTTTGGAGTTCAAGCCGGCAAAATATGTTTTGATAACTGTCTCCAATCCCAAAGCCGGCTTGGACTCCAAACGTTCCTCAAAAGACTGGATCACGGGTCAAGCCCGTGATGACATGGTATATAGAATGGGGGTGTTTGTTTCAGGGCTGGCTGGTTGTTTCCAAAAGACTGGATCACGGGTCAAGCCCTTGATGACACGGTTTATAGTCTGGTGTGGTTTGTTTTGGGGCTGGCTGGTTGTTTCCAAAAGACTGGATCACGGGTCAAGCCCTTGATGACACGGTTTATAGTCTGGTGTGGTTTGTTTTGGGGCTGGCTGGTTGTTTCCAAAAGACTGGATCACGGCTCGTAGGCCGTGATGACACGGTTTTGTGGCCTTGTGTGGTCTGTTTCGGGGCTGGAGTGGTTGTTTCCAAAAGACTGGATCACGGCTCGTAGGCCGTGATGACACGGTATATAGACTGGGGGTGTTTGTTTCAGGGCTGGCTGGTTGTTTCCAAAAGACTGGATCACGGCTCGCAGGCCGTGATGACACGGTATATAGAATGGGGGTGATTTGTTTTGATGCTGGCTGGTTGTTTCCAAAAGACTGGATCACGGCTCGTAGGCCGTGATGACACGGTTTTGTGGCCTTGTGTGGTCTGTTTCGGGGCTGGAGTGGTTGTTTCTAAAAGACTGGATCCCGGGTCAAGCATGCGCTTGCCCGGGATGACACGGTAGATAGACTCGGGGTGGTTTGCTTTGGGGTCAGGTGGTGGTTTTTGGGCTTCAAAAGACTGGATCACGGGTCAAGCCCGTGATGACGCGGTATATAGACTGGTGAGCTTTGTTTCAGGGTCTGGTAGGACTTATTATGGGGGAACCTTTCCACCATTCCACCTTTCCACCATTCCACCTTTCCACCTTTTCACCTCAAAAACACCTTTCCACGGCACTTTCAGGGTCGTAGCACCTATATATAATGGGGGCCTCATTTGCATAGTCTGCTTTGTGTGAGGTCATCCTGGGGTCAACCTTATAATTTATAAGGATGACCTAAGGATGATGGCCCGCAAGCGCGGCCCCTCAAAGCAAAACGAGGAGGACAAGATGAAAGTGAATTACAAAAATCCGCTGCTCAGCTACAGCGGGCTCTACGACGGGCTTATCTATTACTACCACAGGAGGTTGAAGGTGTATCTTGCCAAGGAATACACCAAGCCGCGCCATAGCGGGCAAAATGAGAGGATGGCGGCCGTGACCCGCAACCTGTGGGCGTTGGAGCCACCCCCGGGCTGGCTCTACGATCTGGACATCTACCGCCAAATCCACAATGGCAACACGGGTGAGAATGAGCCCCAACTGCTGAGCGCGCAGGGCCTCTACATCAAGCTGATGTGGGCCATGGGACGGAAACTGGGGCTGGATCTCGCCACGCTGACCCGGGACGACATCGCGGACCTGCCCTGCCGCACCGTGAAAAGCGCAGTGGAGGCGGGACTGCTGCCCCGGGTGGCAGGCTGCGAAAACTTCACGCGGGAGTTTTGAGGCGGATATCGTTCCGCCTTTTCCTTCCTTTCATGCTCTTCCGGTCTTTTTCAAAAGACTGGATCCCGGGGCAAGCCCGGGATGACACGGTATGTAGTCTGGTGTGGTTTGTTTCAGGGTCAGGTGGTGGTTTTTGGGCTTCAAAAGACTGGATCACGGCTCGCAGGCCGTGATGACACAGTAATGTTGTCTGGTAGGGGTTTGTTTCGGGGCTGGGTGGTAGTCTCTAAAAGACTGGATCACGGCTCAAACCACCCCACCAAACCGCTACGCGCTTCGGCGGGGACCCCGGTAGGCCGTGATGACACAGTAATGTTGTCTGGGTGTGGTTTGTTTCGGGGCTGGCTGGTAGTCTCTAAAAGACTGGATCCCGGGTCAAGCCCGGGATGACACGGTAGATAGACTTGGGGTGGTTTGTTTCGGGGTCAGGTGGTGGTTTTTGGGCTTCAAAAGACTGGATCACGGCTCGCAGGCCGTGATGACACAGTAATGTTGTATGGGGTGGTTTGTTTCGGGGCTGTTTGGTTGTTTCTAAAAGATTGGATCCCGGGTCAAGCATGCGCTTGCCCGGGATGACACGGTGTGTAGGCTGGTGTGGTCTGTTTCGGGGTCAGGTAGGTCTTATTACGGTGGAACCTTTTCACCTTTCCACCTTTCCACGGCTATTCCACCTCTTACAGTTCGTGTAATTTGTGGACAACTATTCTAACAACCGCGGGGAGGCACAGTCTTTTTGGTTGACACATTCGCGAGCGGGTCAATTCTTGCATCTGACATCTGACGATGAATAAAGTGAGAAGGATGCCATGATTTCGCAAAAGGAAGCCGCCGAACTTTTTGGTTTGAATTCCAATGCCTTGTGCCGCTGGAGCGGCGCGGGGAGCTTGCCTTCCCGCCGTCTGGGAAACCGCCGTTATCCGGAGCGCGGGGAGCCTGGATCCCTGCCGTGGGAGCGGGTGGAATGATGCAGTTGTATCTCGCCGGAGTCATGGCCATCGTGCTTGGCGGCTTGATCGCCCTGCCGCTCAGAAACGGCCGCCTTTCCTTCGCGGCTGCCTGCGCCGGAATGCTGGTTGGAGCAGTCCTGACGGCGATTCCCGCGATCAGGGCGCTGTGGGGAGTTTTCCCGCTGAGCACGGACTACCACTGGTTCCTGCCCGGGGCTGCCTTTAGCTACAGGCTGGACTCGCTTTCCGCCTTCTTTTGCCTGCCGGTGCTGCTGATTTCGCCGCTGGCGCTGATCTACGGACGCGCCTATCTACGAAGCCCGGGCAGGAGTCCCGGCGCCCAATGGTTTTTCTACAACCTGCTTGCCGCCAGCATGTTGCTGCTTTTAGCCGCGAACAGCGCGCTGCTCTTCCTTATCGTTTGGGAAGTGATGGCCCTCGCCTCGTTCTTTCTGGTCATGCACGACCACACGGACGCGGAGGTGCGGAAAGCGGGCTGGACCTATCTTATCGCCACGCATGTCGGAACCGTCGCCCTCCTCGCCTTTTTCGCCATTTTGGGAGGAAGCGCGGGCTCCCTGGATTTTGCCCGCATCGCCGCCACGCAACATGGCGGGAAGCCTGTGGCGCTGCTCTTTTGGCTGGCGCTGTTTGGATTCGGCGTGAAGGCGGGCTTCATCCCCCTCCACATCTGGTTGCCGGAAGCCCATCCCGCCGCGCCCAGCCACGTTTCCGCCCTGATGTCCGGCGTGATGATCAAAACGGGCATCTACGGCTTGCTTCGCGCCCTGCTCCTGCTTGGACAGCCAAGCGCGTGGATGGGCTGGGTTTTGATGATCGTAGGCATAGTTTCCGGGGTCGGGGGAGTGCTCTTTGCCCTGGCGCAGCATGACCTGAAGCGGCTGCTTGCCTATCACAGCGTGGAAAACATCGGGATCATCGCCCTTGGCCTGGGAACCGGAGTTTTGGGACTGGCCTGGCAGATTCCGGCGCTGGCGATCCTTGGCTTCGGCGGAGGACTGCTGCACGTGCTCAACCACGCGATCTTCAAGAGCCTGCTCTTCATGGGGGCCGGCTCGGTCATCCACTCCTGCGGAACCAGCAATCTCGAGCTTCTGGGCGGGGTCATCAAGCGCGCCCGCTGGACCGGAATCACCTTCCTGATCGGCTCCGCGGCGATTTCCGCCCTGCCACCCTTCAACGGCTTCATCAGCGAGTTTTACATCTACTTTGCCGGAGTGCGGGGCCTGGGAGCCGCCACGCCCGGGCCGGTGATCCTGGCGGTCTGCCTGCTCGCCAGCCTGGCCTTGATCGGTGGCCTGGCCCTGGCCTGCTTTGCCAAGGCGTTTGGGATAGTTTTCCTGGGCGAACCGCGTTCCGACCTTGCCCACAAGGCGCATGACCCAGGCTGGATGATGCGCCTGCCGATGCTGCTTTTGAGCCTGCTCTGCCTTCTGATCGGGCTGCTGGCACCGCTGACCCTGTATCTGGTTTTTCCTCCCGTTATTGCCATGGCAGGACTGCCTGCCATCTTTGACTCCACTCCTTTCCAGCTCACGCAGTCCCTGTCTATCATCGCGTTTCTGCTGGCGCTGCTCCTGGGCAGCGCGGCCTGGTTCCATCTGATCCGCCGCTCCTTGCCCCGGGGACGCCAGGAAAGCCGCGCCGGAACCTGGGATTGCGGCTATTTGAAGCCCAGCGCCAGGATGCAATACACCGCCTCGTCCTTTGCCGCTCCCATCACCGGGCTGTTTCAGCGGCTGCTCTGCATCCGCAAGCGGGGAAAGCCGGTGGAAGGCTATTTCCCCGCCTCCGCCAGTTTCCATTCCGACACTCCGGATGCCGCGAAGGAAGGGCTTTTCGCCCCCCTCTTCCGGCTGGCGGAACGCTTGATTGCACCGCTCAGAAAGTTGCAGCACGGCAATCTGAACGGCTATCTGCTCTATATCGCGGTCACCCTGATCGCGCTGCTGGTCTGGAAGACCGTGGTGGCAAGATGAGCGCCCTTTCCTGGATATTTCCCCTCTGCGGCTGGCTGCTGGCGCCGCTGATGGTGGGCGTGATCAACCGGGTCAAGGCCATCATGGCGGGACGCCGAGGCCCCTCGCTCTTTCAGCTTTACCGCGATCTCTTCAAGCTGCTGCGCAAGGGATCGGTTTACAGCGAGACCTCCACCCTCATTCTGCGCCTGGCTCCGGCCGTGATCCTCGTTTGCGTGGTGCTGGCCACCCTGATCCTGCCCTGGGGCGGATTGCCCGCTCCGGTCTCGTTTGCCGGGGATTTCATCCTCCTGGTCTATCTTTTGGCGTTGTCCCGCTTTGCCACGGTGCTTGCCGCTTTGGATACCGGCTCCGCCTTTGAGGGGATGGGCGCCAGCCGCGAAGTCCTCTTTTCCGCCCTGGCGGAACCCGCTCTGATGCTGGGTTTTCTGGTGCTGATCCTGCATACAGGCAGCCAGGGACTCTCGGATATTTCCTCAGGGATCGGGCTGGCGGATTGGCAAAACTCCGCTCCGGCGCTGAGTATGGTCGCCCTGGCGTGGTTCTTTGTGCTGCTCACGGAAAACTGCCGCATCCCCGTGGATGATCCGACCACACATCTGGAGCTGACCATGATACACGAGGTGATGATTCTGGATTACAGCGGGCCAGACCTCGCCTTCGTGGAATACGCGTCCGCGCTGAAGCTTTGGATTCTCGGCGGGCTGCTGGTGAATCTGTTCCTGCCGCTGCCCTTTGCCAAGCCTGGTTTGCAAGCCGGAGTCTTTATCCTGGGAATCTTTCTGGTGGCCGTGCTGGTTGGGCTCACGGAGTCCGTGATGGCGCGGCTCAAGCTGCTCAATGTGCCAAAAGTCCTGGCCGGGTCTGCCGCCCTGAGCCTGATCGCCCTGATGCTGAAGCTGGTGGAGTATTACCAATGAGCGCCATCCCCGTGATCGTCATCCTTTCCTGCCTGTTCATCCTTGGCTCCAGCCGCCCCCGGGTCGCGGTCAGAGTCGTGGCAGTCCAGGGCTTTTTCCTGGGCTTGCTGCCCCTTCTGCGCGCCGGCAAAGACCTCTCCGCCGGAATCCTCATCCTGGGCTTGAGCGGGATGGCGGTGAAAGGCCTGCTGCTGCCCCTGCTGATGAGCGCCGTCCTTCGCCGGACGGGCATCCAGAGGGAATCCGGCCCTCCTGTTGGCTACGGCGCTTCGCTGGTGATCGGGGTGCTGCTTTTGGGCCTGGCCGCCTGGCTTGCCGTGAGCATCGGTTTCCCGCCCCAGACCTCGCTGCCGCTGACCGTTACGGCCTTCTTCCTGATCATGGTGGGGCTGTTTTTGCTGATCGGGCGCCGCCTGGCAATCATGCAGTCCCTGGCCTATCTGGTGCTGGAAAACGGGGTTTACGCCCTGGGTGTCAGCATCAGCCTGGAGCTGCCTTTGGCGGTGGAACTGGGCATCATGCTGGACGTCTTTGTGGCGGTGTTCCTGATGGGAAACCTGCTCTTCCATCTGGACAGGGAGTTTCAGCCCGCGGAAGCTGCCCAATCCCCGGAGCAGACCGGGCATGAGGAGGAAGCGTGAGCCTGCTGCTGCTGATCATCCTCATCCCCGCCGTTGGCGGACTGATCGCTTTTTTCCTGCCGAACGACGGACTCCGCCGCTGGCTTTGGATTTGCGCCGCTTTCGCCCATTTGGGACTCTCACTCTGGGCTTCATTTTTCGCGCCCAGTCTTCCGGGCTCAGCCTGGATCGGGATGGACGCCCTCAGCGCGGTGTTCCTTTCCCTCACCAGTTTCCTTTTCGCGCTGGTAACCATCTACGGCTGCGGCTATGTGGCGCGCGAGCCTGCTGACCAGGGGCCTCTGCCGGAAAGCGGGATGCTGCTCAAAAACACCTCAGAATCCGTGTTTACGGGCAGCCTGTTGCTGTTTCTCGCCACCATGAGCCTGGCCATCCTCAGCCGCAATTTCGGCTTGCAGTGGATGGCGATCGAAGCCACCACCCTCGCCAGCGCGCCGCTGATCTACTATCACCACAACCGCAGTTCCCTCGCCGCCGCGTGGAAGTATCTGATCCTCTGTTCCGTGGGCATCGCGATCGCCCTGGCGGGAATCTTTTTCATCAGCCTCTCCCTGCCCGCCGGGATGCAGGATATCGGACTGGCGGCCTTGCTGAACAACGCCCCCGCCCTCAACCACAAATGGCTGGAGCTGGCATTTCTGCTGATGCTGGTGGGTTACGGCACCAAGATGGGGCTGGCGCCCCTGCACAACTGGCTGCCGGACGCCCACAGCGAGGCCTCTTCGCCAGTCTCCGCCCTGCTTTCCGGGGCTTTGCTCAACTGCGCCTTTCTGGGCATCCTGCGCATCCAGCAGGTCTGCGCCGCCGCGGGGATGGCGTCTTTCGGCCAGGGGCTGCTGCTCTTTTTCGGCCTCATCACGATGGGCACCGCCTGCGTTTTCCTGCTTGGGCAGAGGGACTATAAACGCCTGCTGGCATATAGCAGCGTGGAACACATGGGCATCCTCGCCCTGGGGGTGGGGTTGGGAGGACTTGGAGCCTTTGGCGCCTTGCTGCACATGATCAACCACTCCCTCTCCAAAACCATGCTCTTCCTGACCGCGGGCAACATCCACTCCCGTTTCCACACCAAGGACAGCCGCCAGATCAGCGGACTGGGACGCCTGATGCCCTTCACGGGAACCCTCTGGCTGGCAGGTTTTCTGGCGATTGCCGGATCGCCGCCCTTTGGCACCTTCATCAGCGAATTCACCATCCTGCGCGCCGCCGCCTTCAACCGCAACTGGCTGGCTTTGGCGCTCTATCTGCTCTTTCTGGCAGCCGCTTTCATCGGCATGGCCACCGTCTTTCTCAGGATGTATTTTGGAGAGCCGGCCGCAGCTCCCCGCCGCGAAAACCGCAGCGCCGTGATTCCCATTTTGATCCTCTGCCTGGCGGCGCTTACCCTCGGCCTCTGGCTGCCCGGGCCTTTGGGAGCCAGGCTTGCCGAAGCCGCCGCGCTGATCGGAGGAGTTGCCCGATGACCGCCACCTTCCGCCTCAAAAATGGCCAGGCTTTGCCCCTGCGCGAGCTTCCCCGCCTTGATCTAACAGATTTCCGCGCCAGGCTTGCCGGCAGCCTCTCCCAAAACTCCCGCGTGGCCTCCTTCTTTGGCATGCCCGAGGGGGATGGGATACTGCTGATCTCCGTTCTGGCGCACGATTCGCAAGGCTGCCTGGAACTCCTCTCGACCCTCGTTGGGGACAGCTATCCCTCGCTGACCCCCGACCTGCCCCAGTTGCATTGGTTTGAGCGCGAAATCCACGAGCAGTGGGGCGTTACCCCCACCGGCCACCCCTGGCTGAAACCGATCCGCTTCCACGCACCCTACCGCCAGACGGGGAACAGCCCGGAGCAAATCCTGCCCGGCGTAACGGACTACTTTCAGGTTCAGGGCGAGGAGATTCACGAGGTCGCCGTCGGCCCCGTCCACGCAGGCATCATCGAGCCCGGCCACTTCCGCTTCCAGTGCCACGGTGAGGACGTTTTTCATCTGGAAATCGAGCTTGGCTATCAGCACCGGGGCATCGAAGCCGCCCTGCGCCGCGATCCCGGCCTGCGCGGAATCCACTATATGGAGACCCTGGCGGGCGACACCTCGATCGGCCACGCCACCGCCTGGTGCATGAACCTGGAAGCACTTTTTGGAACGCAGCCCCCGCCCCGCGCCCAGTTGCTCCGCGCCATCGCTTTGGAACTGGAACGGATCGCCAACCACACCGGAGACTTGGGCGCCCTCGCCGGAGACGTCGGTTTTTTGCCCACTTCCTCGTTCTGCGGCAGGCTGCGCGGCGATTTCCTCAACCTCACCGCCCTGCTCTGCGGAAACCGTTTCGGACGCAATCTGGTGCGTCCCGGCGGACTGCTGCGCGACGTCCCGGAGCCAGCCCTCACCACCCTGAAAGGCAGGCTTTCGCCCCTTTTGGAGAGCCTCACGGATGCCGTCAACCTGCTTTGGGAAACGCCTTCCGTGATGTCCCGCCTGGCAGGCACCGGCCCCGTCAGCCGCGCCGACGCCCTCGCCCTGGGACTCTGCGGCATGGCAGCCCGGGCTTGCGGCATCGATCAGGACTTGCGCCGTGACCACCCCTGGGGCGCCTACGCGGCTTTGGAATCCCCCGCCGTAACCGTGCCCACGGGCGACGTCCATGCCCGCGCCAGAGTCCGCTGGCTGGAGATCAAAAACTCGGTCGCCTTCATCCGGAAAGCCCTCGCCGCCATCGAGCCAGGCCCGGTCTCGCAATCCCTTCCCGCCTCGCAAGCGGAGCAAATCGCCGTCTCGCTGGTGGAAGGCTGGCGCGGCGAAATCTGCCATGTGGCGGCCACCAGTGCCGCGGGCTCCCTCCGCCACTACAAGGTCACCGATCCCTCCTTCCACAACTGGTTTGGCCTGGCAATGGCCTTGCGTGACCAGCAGATTTCAGATTTCCCCCTGATCAACAAGAGTTTCAACCTTTCCTACTGCGGCCACGACCTATGAGGAACCCGCCATGCTGAAAATCATCCGCGCCCGCCTCAGACAAGGCTTTCACACCTCCGACTACCCGGCTACCGACCCTGTTTTACCGGAACTCTTTATGGGCTTGCCCCAGCTTCGGCAATGTGCCGCGGACTGCCGTCTCTGCGAGGGAATCTGCCCCACGGGAGCCATCTCCCTAAAGGATGGACGCCCGCAGCTTGACCTCGGACTCTGCATCTTTTGCGGCGCCTGCGAAAGGAACTGCCCCCATCAGGCGATAGTCTTTTCCCGCGATCACCGCCTGGCAGCCAACCGCCGCGAAGACCTGGTTTGCCCGGATTCCTTCCGCCTGGCGCGGGAACTGGAAAACCGCAGCAAAAGGATCTTCGGCCGCTCGCTCAAGCTCCGCCAGGTCAGCGCCGCGGGCTGCAACGCCTGCGAGGCGGACACCAACGTCCTGAACACCCTGGTCTATGATCTGGGACGCTTCGGCATCAAGTTTGTTGCCTCGCCCCGCCATGCCGACGGCATTCTGGTCACCGGCCCCGTCAGCGAAAACATGCGCGAGGCTCTGCTAAAAACCTACGCCGCTGTGCCGGAACCCAAACTGGTGATCGTCGTCGGGGCCTGCGCCATTTCCGGCGGCATCTACAGCGGGCATCCCGAGACCCATGACGGCGCGGCTGGCCTCCTGCCCGTTGACCTCTTCATTCCTGGCTGTCCGCCGCATCCCTACACGATTCTGGACGGCCTGCTGCGCTTGATCGGCAGGCTCTGACAAGGGTGAAATAGAACGCGGATAACAGGATCGGCAAGATCATCAGGATTTATGGTTGGGGAATGGTCTGTTTCGGGTTGGGTGGCAGCGCAATCACGTGTTTCACACAGATTTACGCGGATAAAAGGCGCAGATAAGCGCGGATTGGTGTTGTGGGGGGCGGTTGCTTTGGGGCTGTATGGTTGTTTCTAAAAGACTGGATCCCGGGTCAAGCCCGGGATGACACGGTCTTATAGTTTGGGGGTATTTGTTTCGGTGTCGAGTGGTTGTTTCTAAGAGACTGGATCCCGGGTCAAGCCCGGGATGACACGGCATTGTAGTCTGGGGGCTTGTTCTGGGCTGTGTCAACCATCAACACGTCACCACGACAACACGTCACCACGACGCCACGAGATTCCACCTTTCCACGGCCTAATCATAGCACCTATATATTATGGGAGGGGATGGGCCTCATTTGCATCCGGCACTCCGGCCTTAGTCTTCCTTGGGTCAACCTTATAATTTATAAGGATGACCTAAGGTTGATGACCCCAACTCCAGTCGCAGCAAAGGAGGGCGGTAAGAAGGATATTGCGGATTGTACCGGTTTTATTTATGCAGTTGTCAAGGAATTGATGCTGGTTGTTTCCAGACTGGCTTGTTGTTTTAAAAGACTGGATCACGGGTCAAGCATGCGCTTGCCCGTGATGACACGGTTTTGGGGTTTGGTGGGGCTTGTTTTGGGCTGCATCCACCATCAACACGTCACCACGACATCACCGTACCACGAGAGTCTATCTGGGAAACCTTTCCACCATTTCACCTTTCCACCTTTCCACCTTTCCACCTCAAAACGCCTTTCCACCTCATATATTTCGTGGACTATTTCGCAGGCGGTTCGGTGACGGTGATCTGGCGGGCAGCTATTTCGCTGGGATTGAAGTTGCTTTTAAAACCGCGCGCCTTGATGGTGTAAACTCCGGGGGTGGGTATGTGGAAAATTCCGGTGTATTGGGTGGATTCCGCGTTCGGATCGCTGCCGTCGAGGGTATAGCGGATGGTGGCTCCGGGGGTGCCGCAGGTGATGGAGATGTTGTCCTGGGTGGTGATGGTGTCGCTCATGCCGGGTGTGTAGATGTTTGGCATGGTGACGGTTACAAAGTAGTCAATATCATATTCCAGGGTTGCCACTTCGCTGGGGGTCATGCCCGGTTTGAAGGCTTTGGCTTTGAGGATGACCTGCTGCGCGGTGAGCGGCGCTTCTCCGATGGTAAGCATACCGCTGTAGAGGGTGGATTTTTCGGTGGGGATGCTGCCATCCACGGTGTAGCGGATGGTGGCGCCTTCCGTTTCGCAGACAATGGTGATGTGCTGGCCGGGGTTAAAGACCTCCGGGGCGTTGATCCTGGGAATGATCACCTGGAGCGGCTCTATGATCCTTTCAGAACAGGATGCCGCCAGCAGGGCAAACAACAGCAGAACGCTGAATATCATCAATCTTTGCATGTCACACCTCATTTTGAGTTGGTAGGCAAATGATGAGGACGGTGCCAATCTTGTCAAGAACTTTCCTGATCCGGAAAAGGCGGAGCGCCGGAAATACTGGTTTTCAAGCTAAAAGCTAAGGCGGGACGAACCTGGCCATCCCGCCTTGAGCTCACTTGGTTGTGTTGTGCTTTTACTTGAGGAGCAACATCTTGCGGGTCTGGGTGTGATCTCCCTGGCTCAAGCGGGCAAAATAGACACCCGAGGCGCAAGGCCTGCCCCAGTCATCCCGTCCGTCCCAGACTCTCACCTGGCGGCCGGAGGGCAGTTCCTGATCCAGCAGGACGCGCACCTTCTGGCCTTTGGCGTTGTAGATGGCAAGTTTGGCGTAGCCCGCGTCACGCAGTTCAAAGGCGATGCTGGTCTCGGGGTTGAAGGGGTTGGGCCAGCTTTTCAGGGTCAGGGGCGGAGGCAGGGTTTCGTCTTCCACGGCGGTGGGATGGCTGAGGCTGACCAGCCGGGTCTCGCTTTCCAGATAGACCTCATTGGGCCCGGGGTTGTAGATGGAGGCCACCTTGATCTGATACCAGATATCGGGATCCAGGCCGCCCAGGGTATAATAGCGCGTGGAGCCGGGCAGGCTGATGCTTGTCCAGGTGGAGGCGGGGTCATCGTAAACCTTATACTTTACTTCAAAGTGGTCAGGATCGGTGTAGCTGTGCCAGATGAGGCCGAAACTGTCCGGATTGAAAATGAGGGGTAACAGATAGGGGATGCAGGTGAGGCCGGCGGTGTCCCCGATCTGCAAGCCGCCGTCGATGAAGCTTTCGATGGCCAGGGATTGCTGTTTGAGGTCTTCCAGGCTGCTGCCCATGAAATAGACGCTGTAGTAGCTGAGGCTTGCCCCGGGAGCGAGATGCAACGGTTGTCCAGACCCCGTTCCGGACTGATTCCCGTAAACCACGTTCAAAAAGCGGGTATCTTTGGGATCAGGCTGTTCATAGTGATACTGGTTAGGCGCTTCCGGCCGGAGAGAGACATACTTGTTGTAGTCGGGATTCCTGCCTGTGGCAAGATGGTATTTTTCGTTGGCAGAGAGGCGAGGTGAGTATTCAAAAGACAGTGGGTTATGGTCGTTAGGCCCGTCGCCCACTTTCCAAAACCAGGCGCAACGGTTATCAGCCGGTGCGATGATTTTGTGGGCCAGCCAGCCGGGCGCGACCCCGTCATCGCCGTCGGCATCGCGGGTATAGGCAAATTCATAACCCGGCCCCTTGTAATAACCGCTCACGTCATCGGCAGCTCCATACGGCTGGCCGGAGGTATCTTCCATGACATCGGAATCCACATATTCCGCCAGGGCGAGATCGAACAGCGTATCGACCGTGCTGGTGTTGTAAAGCGTGTTTTTAAATATCACCATCCTGTCGTAACCCTGCAGGTTCCAGGCGTAGGACTCCCGGTGCACCGCCACTCCCAAAGGAACATGAGTGTTTAGCGAGCGGCTGGAGCCCATATCCCTGTCCCCCAAAGTGCCAAAGGGACAGAAGTCATAGAAATAGGCTGAGTTGGTCTCGAAGCCCGGCGTGTTTAAGAGTCCTAGCTGGGGGATGCTGAAGCAGTAGTTGCCCAGAGGGTCGGGATAGCTGAACGGGCGGGGGGCAGGGCTGCCCAGGATGCTTTTGAACACCACATCATGAGCGTTGTAATAATCGAAATCCGTGACATCCGGGTTGGTAAACACCAGGGGATTGTAGGCGGGAAGCAACTCATAGAGATCATAGTCGCCGTCGAAGCCGACCGTGGTGAGGGTGTCCACCACCGGCATCATCCAGGGCTGCCAATCCGGAGTACCGTAAGCGACTGTTCCGGAATTGCCCGGGCCGGGAGTGGCTGACATCCAGTAGAGCTGCCTGCCCAGTTCATCCCTGCGGTATTTTTTGGCGGAAATCCAGGGCGCGCCTTTGTACAGGTATTTCACCCCGCCGCCGGCAGGATAGAACAGGTCTTGGCAAAAGCCGTAGTTACTCACACCCAGAGAGAAGCTGCCTGCCTTGTGGCTGCCAATGCTCATGGCGCGGTCGTCCCCTTCCTGCACTGGTTTGGCCAACAGAACGGCGCAGCAGAGTAATGCCAGTATAACAAGATAGCGTTTCATTTTCTTTCTCCCAATATACTTGCCAAAAGCTGTTGCAATGCCTGGGCTGCATCCGCCTGCTCCATGCAGGAGAGCGGAAAGCCCAGCAGCACCGCGTTGGCTCCGTTTTGGCTGTGTTTAATGCCCACATAGGTGGATGAATAGTGGTCATATTCGGCCTGGGTGGGCGGAAGCGACGGATCGGCGCCCGCCGTCCGGTGGTAAAGCCAGCCCTCATCATCGGCGGAACAGCCCTGGGGCTGCGCGCCCGTGAGGGTGCTGAGGCGGAAGGCAAAAAGGCCGCCTTCCTGGTTCTCGCTATCGATGCTTATGCTCTGCCGATAGATATACTCTTCACCCGCGAGGGGGATCCTGTCCTCCTGAAAACTGAGCTCCTCCAACGGCAGCTCCGGCAGTACCGGATTGTCACTGCCGCAGGACATGAGCACGATCAGGACGACTGCAACAACCAGAATTGACAACACTTTATTCATGGTGTCTCCATCCTTTTGCGCGAGTATCCAGATGCAAATCAAATTTTATTTTGTTGCTCTGATATGTCAAGGTTTATTTTATGGGAAAGCTCTGTTTCCTCCGCATGAAGTCCAGAAGAGCCCAGAAAGTTGGTGGTAATTATGATGTCTGGAAAGGCTCTTTGAACTCCATGCTGGCTGGTCGTTTGGAGTTCAAGCCGACAAGGAAAGCTGTATAGATTCCCCCAATCCAAAAGCCGGCTTGGACTTCAAACGATCCTGAAAAGACTGGATCACGGCTCAAATCACCCCACCAAACCGCTACGCGCTTTGGCGAGGACCCCGACAGCCCGGGATGACGCGGTGTATGGTCTGATGTAGTCTGTTTCAGGGCTGTGTGTTGTGATGTAGCTTCAAAAGACTGGATCCCCGGTCGCTGCCCGGGATGACGCAATATATAGTCTGGTGGGACTTGCTACAAGGGAACCTTTCCACCATTTCACCTTTCCACCTTTCCACCTCAAAACACCTTTCCACCTCAAAAACACCTTTCCACCTTTCCACGGCCTAATCGTAGCACCTATATATATAGGGGGAGGGATGGGCCTCATTTGCATCCCGGGTTTCGGCGTGGGTCTTCCTTAGGTCAACCTTATAATTTATAAGGATGACCTAAGGATGATGGTCTCAAAGCCAGTAGTATCAAGGGAGGGCGGTATGAAGCAATATCATGATAATTAGCATCTTACGTTTTATGATGCAAGTGTGGTGGAGAGGGTTTTCATCTGGAGCAGAATGGGAAAATGGGGGTATTCTACCATTGCCAGCTTATTGATTTAGTCGATTTGCCAGTCTGAAAAACCCTTGTTTGAAGAAAAGCGTTTATCCCCTGTTAATAATCTACCCACAATTATTAAAATAGGACAAAAGATATTGCTTGACATGATCCCCTGCCTCCGTGAAATTAGTATGCCGCTTGGCGAAGCTGTATATAATTGGACAACTCATCACCCCAAAGCAAGGAGGAAAGATGAGCAAAGCCTTTTTTACCGCTCTGGTTTGCTGGCTGGCGCTATGCTGCCTGCCCGCCGTTCCGCTGATGACCCTCGAATACGGAGGCGGGGCGCAGGTATCCGGCGATTACCAGTGTTGCGTCTTGCAGCAATCCACCGAACTGCTGCGTTTTTACAAGCTTGTCCCGGCCGAAAACGGCTTCAGCGTGGAAAGCTTTTACGTGAATCTGCAAGCAGAAAACTCCGCTCCCACAAGTATCTGCGAATACCAGCATCCCGTGCCTTTTTCGCAAGATGGCGGCGATCCCGTTTTCATACTCGCCACGGGCTTTCAGGGCAGGGCTTATATCCTGCAGAAAAACGACCTGCACCTTTTTATGACCGTGATCGCTGAAGACATGCAGGCTTACACCGTGGTCACGAACAACCCCTCGCTCACTTTCTATGCAGATCCCCTTTCAGATAAAACCTTCTGCTTCCTAAGCCCTGAACTGATGATCCTGTCCAGCCAGGGAGCTGTTTACATGCTCAACCTGCAGACGGCGCTCTGCACTCATTACTGGAATTTCCCCAACAGCCTGTTCACGCTTGATTTTGACCGGGTGGACGACAACTACGTGATCATATCCTCATACGTCAGCGGGGATGTGAGAATCAGTTACCTCCTGAACTATCAGACCATGACGCGAACCCAGATTCCCAACTACTTCGATCTGGCAACAACGCCGCTCAGCCCTGACCTTGGAAACGACACCTTCCTCGTCAGACAAAGCTATTGCCTGGATTGGACCAATCTGACGCATACCATATTGATGCGGATCAACGCGAACGGCCATCCCATCCTTTACCCTCTTTATTACGGTGGATATGACAATAGTTTTAACTATACGCCGATGCACACGTTCAGATATGTGCATAAGCTTGAGGAAAACCGCTTCCTGGCAATTTGCAGCGATTATGATATGATCCCTAACAACGAGCGTTTGGGCATTTTTGAGGTTCAGGGAAACAGCCTGGTTTATGACCCGGCATTTGCGGAACTGCAGGAATTGAGCGATCCCTCCCGGCTTTACAAGATTCAGGACGGTTACTACCTCAGCTACCAGTCCTATGTTCCCTACGACCAGAGGATAAGGCTTTTGGACATGGAGGCACAGGTTACCAGCCTGCCCGACAGCAACGTAATCATCAGCCCGGTTAAACTGTTCTCAACAGGTAACAACGCATTCTACGCCGTCACTACCGGCAACCAGGTGCATATCTACAGGCTGGTGGAGCCTTCCACTGTGAGCCAGGAAACACAGGTTCCGCCTGCCGGATTGACGCTCAGCACCGGCCCCAATCCGTTCCGGGACGCAGTATCGTTCTTTGTATCAACTAAAAAGCAGGGCTGGATAAACCTTTCGGTTTACGACATACGGGGACGCCTGCTACGCAGGTTTGAGCCCATCCCCGCAAAAGATGGAAGCGCGAGCCTGGAATGGGACGGCTGCGACTCCTCCGGTAAACGCGCCGCGGCGGGGATTTATCTCTTAAAAGCAGAACAGGACGGCCATAGCGCGGTAAGCAAAGTCATCCGTCTGAACTGAGGCTGTTACGTTTTGCGCGCTGGATATTAAATAATCCTTGACCTAAAAGGCGCGCTGAAGCATAATGCTCTCACAAATCCGAACTTGTGTCGGATGGGAGGATAAATGCCAACATTGAAACATACAATTCTTTGCGCGCTGCTGCTCCTGCTGGTGGCCGGACTGGCCGCCCAGACGGAAAAGTGGGACTGGGCTTTGCGCGCCGGAGGCCTCTACGACGACATGGGCGAAACCATCGCCACCGATGCCGAAGGCAACTGTTATGTGGCGGGAAGCTTCATCTCCACCGCCAGCTTTGGGGATTTCAGCCTCACCGGAAGCGGGGTGTCGAATGTCTTTTGCGGCAAGCTGGACTCCGAGGGCAACTGGCTCTGGGTGAACCAGATAGGCGGTATGGACGAAATCTATGCCCGCTCCATCACCGTGTCTGACAGCGGCTACATCTTTATCACTGGATCATATTACGGCTTGGTCCATTTTGGCGACATCAGCCTGCAGAGCGACGGTTATGGCAACTCCGGCGCTTCCGCCGACACCTTTGTGGCAAAGCTCGATCCCTCTGGCAACTGGCTCTGGGCGGTCAGCTCCGGCGGACTGGACTTTTCGGACGGGCGCTGCGTGAGGACGGACGATGGCGGAAACGCCTATGTGTGCGGCAGATTCTACACCTCCGCCACATTTGGCGGCTTCAATCTCATCGCCGTCGGCAGTTCAGACTTCTACATCGCCAAGCTTGATCCGAACGGACACTGGCTCTGGGCCATCAAAGGCGGCGGAGTGGGCAGCGATCACATCTTTGGGATGGATATTGACCCGGAAGGATACCTGGTGGTGACCGGAAACTACCTGTACACCGTGAGTTTTGGCAATCAGGTTTTCACCAGCCAGGGAAATGACGTCCACGACGTCTTTGTCGGCAAGCTCAATCAGGGCGGAAACTGGATCTGGGCGCGCACCTGCGGCGGAATCAGCGACGACTGGAGCTATCGCGTCACCACGGATGCCAGCTGCAACATCTACATCGCCGGCTTGTTCCGCTCCTCAGCATCCTTTGGCCCCCATCATCTCACCGCCATCGAGGGAGCCTATGCCGAGGTCTTCGTTGCCAAGCTGAACGACGTGGGGATCTGGCTCTGGGCACGCCAGGCGGGCGGCTACAACGTGATCGGTTGCAACGACCTGGCGCTGGATTCCGATGGCAACCTGCATGTGACGGGTGGTTTCTCGGGACAAGCCAAATTCGGCACCATCACCAAACACAGCAGCGGCTCCAACGACATCTTCGTGGCCAAGATCAATTCAACGGGCACCTGGTTGGCCGTGCAAACAGCCGGAGGCCCCGGATTTGACATCGCCTACGCCCTGGCAATAGACTCTGATAACAACATCTATGTGACCGGATACTTTACCCTCAACAGCACTTTTGGAAACAACCCCGTTCTGTACAGCCAGGGCGGAAAGGACATCTTTGTGGCGCGCATGAGCGCGAAGACACCCGTTACTGACCCCGTCGCGCCAAGCCCCGCCGCCTTCCTGCTGGAACAGAACTACCCGAACCCCTTCAACCCCAGCACCACCATCAGCTTTGAGGTGCGCAAGCCCTCAGCCGGATATGCTCTGGATATCTACGACATCAGGGGCGCGAGGGTGCGGCGCCTGGCACAGGGCTTACTCAGCCAGGGACGCCACAGCGTCTGCTTCGATGGCAAAGACGACCGGGGCAGGGACCTTGCCTCCGGCACCTATCTGCTGCGCCTGAGCGGAGAAGGAGAGAGCCAGACCCGCAAGATGCTGTTGCTCAAATAGCGCCTTCCGTTCCCAAAACTTCCGCGACGCGACCCCTACTTGGCGTTCATCGCCCTGCGCGCCAGACGGAAGCCTGTGTGGTTGAAGAGCGAGGTGCATCCGGTCTGCCCCCGGGCATCCACCCTGCAAGCCTCCTCCGTGCTCTGAAAGCTGCCTCCGCGCACGCTGTGGGGTTCTCCCGCCAGGGTGGGGTTCGGGCCGCGGTAATCCACCTGATAGGTGCCTGGATAGGCGCTGAAGACATCCCACACGATCTCCGCCACGTTGCCAGCCATGTCAAAGAGGCCCAGTTCACTGGCCTGTTTTTGCCCCACCGGCTGGGTGCAGCCATACACCGCGCCGCAGTTTTCCAGATACCAGCCCAGCTGCCCCAGGTTGTTGCCTCCCGGGTAGATGTAGCCCTGGTATCCGCTGCCTCCCCGCGCCGCGAACATCCATTCCATCTCGGTGGGCAGGCGGTAGCCGGTGGCGTCCCAGTTGCAATACACATAGGCGTGGTTGACGTCGTTCTCGTCCCAATCCAGCGGCCAGTTATCGGGATCCATGCCCTGTTGCCCGTAGCTGTAGCAAGGCGTTAGCCCTTCCATGATGCTGCGCCGGTTGCAATAGGCAATCGCGTCGAACCATGACACCCGTTCCACCGGTTTGTCCTGCCCCGGGAAATAGGATGGATTGACGCCCGTCACAGCCTGATAGCCTGCCTGGGTCAGCTCAAAACCGTCCAGATAGAAGCTGCTGATATTCATGTTGCCGCTGCCGTTGTTGAAGGTTCCGCCCGGGATCAGGACAAAACTGGCAGGCAAAGGCGGCATTTCGATGGTGTAAGCGCCGCTCACCGTCTGGCTGGGATACCTGCCCGGCCTGAAGGAGCGGGCTTTGAGAACCCCGTTGCGCACCAGAGGGGGAAAGAGCTGGGAGAGCTGCAAAGGCTCGGTGTAGCGCGCCGAAAGCTCGGTGGGATCGCTGCCGTCCAGGGTATATTTGATCACCACTTCCGGATCGCTGCAGGTGATGGTGATTACGTCCAGGCTGTCCAGATCCCCGCTGGGAGGATCCATTTGGGGAGGTGTTGCCAGCACAGGATCGGGCGGAGCCACCGGGTCTTTGCCGCATGATGCCAGCATCGCGCCCAAAACCAATAGTGCCGCCAACAGGTAGCCGCCGAACCGCTGAGTATTGCTCATAGTCTTTCTCCTTGTCTGCCGGATTTCGCCGGAACTGCTTCCTAAAGCTTGTTGCCTTTCTATTTAGAAGGATAAATGGTGTCAAGCACTAATCATGCCTGCTCCGCATCTGCCTCCTGCCCGCCTTTGCCTTTGTGCATGAAGCCGCGCTTGATCTCGATGGGGATCATGTCGATATTCCTTTTTTCCACCAGCACGGTGAGCGTGTCATTGGGCCTGATCTCCACCGCGCCGGAGGGGGCGATGACCTTGTCCTCGCGGCGGATAAAGGTGATCAGGGTGCCCGGCGGCAGGTTCAGATCCTTCACCTGGCAGGAACCCTCATAGAATTCGTCGTCGATAAAGATATCGATGATCTCATAGTTGGTGTCCTGCACGGTCACCAGTTCCAGCATCCTGGGCACCTTGTTGCGGTCTTTGGTGGTAAGCCCCAGTTTGCGCGCCAGGGGCACCAGAGTCGTCCCCTGGAGCAGCATGGAGAGCGCCACGTTGAAGAACACGATGTTAAAGATCACGTGCCCGCTGTCCAGACCCGCCGCCGCCGGATAGGTCGCCAGCACGATCGGCACCGCCCCCCTCAGCCCCACCGCCGAGACAAAGAGCTTTTCCCTGGGCTTCAGATTGGTGAACAGCGTGAGCAGCCAAACCATCAGCGGCCTCGACACCAGGGTGAGGATCAGAAACACGATCACGCCCGACTGCCAGATCTGCGAAAAGCTGCGCGGAAAAGCCAGCAGCCCCAGCATGATAAACAGCCCCACGTTGGTGATGAAGGAGAGGATGTTGTTGAAGGCGAGCAAGCCTTTTTTATATGGAATCTGCCTGTTCCCCATCACAAACCCGGCAAAGAAGGCGGACAGCATCCCGCTGCCTCCGACCAACTCCGCCAGGCTGTAGCTCAGTAACACGATGGCAAGCAGATAGATATAGAAATATTCAGCTTCGATATGGCGGATTTTCTTGAAGACATAGGCCGCCAGAAAACCGATCAGCACCCCCATTCCCGCGCCTCCAGCCAATAGCCACACGAAACTCGCCACCGCCTTCAGCGTGCTGACCTCGCCACCCGCCACCAGGCTGACCATAAACGTGGTCAAGACCACCGCCATGGGGTCGTTGGATACCGATTCCAACTCCGTGAGGGTGCGAACCTTGTTATCGACGGAGTGCCCCTTGAAAATGGCATATACCGCCGCCGCGTCCGTGGAAGAGATGATCGAGCCCACCAGCAAAGCCCTCAGAAAAGGCCATCCCGTGATCAGGTGAAAAAGTGTTCCGGTCACCAGGGCGGTCAATATGACCCCCACCGTGGACATCAGCACCACTGGCTTGAACACCTGGCGGAAATGCTGCTTCTTGGTGCTGAAACCGCCGATGAACAGGATGAATACCAGCGCACCGTTGGCTACCTCTTTCACCAACTGCGCGTTGTTAAGATCGATGAGCCCCGTCACGTCGCTGCCAAAAATTATTCCTATGAACAGCGACAGAATGATGACCGGCACGTTCACCTTGTGAAACACGCTGGCCAATAAAATCAGTGTCAGCAACACCGCGGCAGCTATGATCATATCTTACACAATTCCTTTAGTTTGAGAGCAGCAGCCTGGCCGATATTACGGCGCGATTCAGACCACTTCGAGCCCTCCGCCAACTCTGTGGAAAGCTCCGATTTGGTCAAGCTAAAATCTATGCCGCCCATTAAAAAAGACCTTTGAAAGTAAAATGGAAATAGGACGCGGATGGCAGGATCGACAGGATCCGCGCTCTATTTTCTTTTCACCCCACCACATAATTCATTCAACAATCCCTATAATGCGTCATACCGCCCTCCTTTGCTGCGACTGGAGTTGGGGCCGGCAAAATGGATTTCTTGCTTATACCAGTCCCAAAGCCGGCCCGGACTTCAAACGATCCTCAAAAAACCTCTCACCGCATAATAAAGCTTAAATCGGAACACATTTTGCATTATATATTTACAAAACCAACCCAGTATATCGCTGAGTGAAAAAACCCGTCATAGGGAGGAAAGAATGAAAGCGATTAAATGCTTGCTGTTGTGTCTCGCCCTGCTCTGCGGAGCGGCGGTTTTGGGAGCGCAGGAGTTCGGGTTGCATTGGGCGATTAGCGCGGGAGGGATATTTGATGATGAAAGCCAGGACATTGCGATCGACAGCCAGGGCAACCAGTACATCACCGGGACTTTTATGGGCACAGCCACTTTTGGCACCCACACACTGACTGCCAATGGCAATATTCATGGCGATATCTTTGTCGCCAAACTCGACCCCGACGGCAACTGGCTATGGGCGGTAAAAGCGGAGGGATGGATATACAGAGATTGTGGATATGGTATCGCCGTGGACAGCTCCGGCAACGCGTATTTAACCGGAAGTTTTGAAGGCACAGCCACTTTCGGAGACCATACCCTTACCGCAAGCGGAAACCTTGATATCTTTGTCGCCAAACTTGATTCCGCGGGCAACTGGCTCTGGGCAGCCAAAGCGGGAGGGATAAAAAATGATGAGGGGCGTAGCATCGCCGTGGATGGCATGGGTAACACCTACGTGACCGGCTATTTCAGAGTCACAGCCACTTTCGGAAGCCATTCCCTTACCGCTACTGCATCCAGTAGTTCTCATGATGATTTCTTCGTTGCCAAACTTGACCCCGACGGCAACTGGCTCTGGGCGGTAAGAGCGGAAGGGTCATTCATTAACTTTTATGTTGGTTACTCTGCACATGGAATTAACATCGTCGTGGATGGCTCTGGAAATGCCTGGGTGACCGGGGATTTTAAAGGTATAGCCACTTTTGGTAGCCAGACCCTTACTTCATCATATAATTGTGAGAGTTGTGATATCTTTGTCGCAAGGCTGGACCCCGATGGTAACTGGCTCTGGGCGGTCCAGGCAGGCAGAAAGGACTTGGGTTATGACATTGCCGTGGATGGCTCTGGTAATGCTTGGGTAACCGGTACCATTCTGGGCTTAGTTACTTTTGGCAGCCAGACCCTGTCACAAGGAGTCTATGTTGCCAAACTTGATCCCGATGGCAACTGGCTCTGGGCGGTAGATATCAGAACAATTTCATTATTTCCAGATGTGTATAAAATCGCCTTGGATGCAGCGGGTAACGCCTATGTGGCTGGGCATTTTTTCGAATATGCGTGTTTCGCTAATCATTGCATAGATTCAAGCGGGGATTTCGATATCTATGTTGCCAAGCTTGATCCTGACGGAAACTGGTTCTGGAAGGTCAATTTGGGGGGGATATTTCCTAAGATGTTACGTGGCTTTGCTCTTGATAGCGAGGGCCATTTATACATGTCAGGGTATTATTCATTTATGGCTGATTTCTTTGGCCATTCCCTGCAGGCAAATGGAGACGAAAGGAAAACAGATATCTTTGTCACCAGGCTGGGAAATGTCGCATCAGTGGATGACGTTCCGGCTGCCAGATTGCATGGCGCCTACCCCAATCCCCTGTATGGAGGCGGAAGCGCGGTGATAAAAGTAGATATCGAGAAATGTAAATATGGCACCCTGAGTATCTTCAACCTGCGCGGGCAACTCCTGTCCCGCCAGAGACTGAGCAAAGGCTCGCATGAGATATCCTTCAGCGGCAAAGGCCTTCCCGCGGGGATCTATCTCTACAGCATCCGGTGCGGGAACTACCAGGAGACTAAGAAACTGGTGCTGATAAAATAGAGATAGAACGCGGATAACAGGATCGACAGGATCTTCAGGATTTATTGTTTGGGTATGTGTAAGTTAAGGGCTGCCGAAGTCTGTTCGGCAGAGGCAACGGAGTTGCCTGTTGAAAAAGACCTCCGGTCTCTGCGGCAAACAGATTTTGCCACCCCCCTGTGCACTGGATCCCGGGTCAGGTGGTTCACGCAGATATTCGCGGGAAAAAGGCGCAGATTGCCGCGGATTGATGTAATATAGGTTCAGGATTTGCCCTTATTTTGTTCTTTTAATTCGTGTTAATTAGTGTAATTCGTGGATGATTATTCTAAAAGACTGGATCACGGCTCGCAGGCCGTGATGACACGTTATATAGCCTGATATGTTTTGTTTTGGGGTCGGGTAGGACTTATATTGGGGAACCTTTTCACCATTTCACCTTTCCACCTTTCCACCTCAAAAACACCTTTCCACCTTTCCACGGCCTGATCGTAGCACCTATATATATAGGGGCCTCATTTGCATCCCGGGTTTCGGCGTGGGTCTTCCTTGGGTCAACCTTATAATTTATAAGGATGACCTAAGGATGATGGCCCCTCATCCAGTAGCAGCAAGGGAGGGCGGTATGACGTATTTTAAGGATGGTTGAGCTAAATATGTGCGTGGGAAAAGCAATGGAAATCAGTCCGGTTTGTCGGCGCTTTACACGCTCCAAATCAAGCTGATGGGCGTTTTCCGTCCGGAGTCTGGCTCCGCCGCTTTGAAAACAATGTGAAAATTTCTTCACAAATTGGTAAACGGATGATTTGAGCCGGGTTAGGCGTTTGGAGGGCGGATGCGCGGATTTTGAAAAACGGGAGCCAAGGCGGTCAAAAAGGGGCGGGTTAGCGTTCTTGTTGACCGTTCAACCAAATGGTGGAAAGTGATTTGCCAGCTTGACAAAAGAACGCCGGGCAAAAAACTTGCCGGGTGAGTTGAGCAAGCAAAGAGCAAGATTGCTATAGGTGTGAAATTCAAGCTGTTAGGCAAAACCTGTGGATAATGTGGATTTTGTGTGGATAACTTTTTGTCCCCTGGGCCATCCGCTGAATGTCGCTCCGGGCTAACTGGCTTGTTCTCAATCAGATGTATCAATATATTTCAAAGAGCAGGGTTTCCACACCCTGTTGTGGATAAGTTAATTTTTTTATTAGGATAGAGAGATTATGGATCAAGACCTTTGGCAGAATATTTTGGACAAGTTGGAGGAGAACATCAATCAGCAGAGTTTCCGCACCTGGTTTTCGGAAACAAAGCTGGTGGATATGACGGACAGTTCGCTGATCGTGAGGGTGCCCACCCAGTTTTCAGCCAACTATCTCAATCAGAACTATACTGAGGCTTTGGGCGAGATTTCCTACGCGCTTTACAACCAGCGCTACACGGTGAAGTTCGTCTCCCCGCCCCACCGGGTGGAAGGCGCCAGGGGGGAACAGCCGGAATACAGCGGCAACCGGGTGATGCTGAACACGAGGCTGAACGAACGCTTTACTTTCGACCAGTTTGTGGTCGGACGCAACAACAACTTTGCCTATTCCGCCGCCAAAGCGGTGGGGGAATCGCCCGGCTACACCTACAATCCGCTCTTCATCTACGGCGAAAGCGGAATGGGAAAGACGCATCTGATGCAGGCGGTGGGCAACTTCGTGGCGGAAGAGGGGCGCAACTGCTCCATCTATTACACCACCAGCGAAGAGTTTACCAACGAGATGATCGAATCCATCCGCTCCAACAAGATGCCGGAATTCCGCGCCAAATACCGCAAAGTTGACCTGCTGCTGGTGGATGACATCCATTTCCTCTCCCGCAAGGAAGGCACGCAGGAAGAGTTTTTCCACACCTTCAACGCCCTTTTTGACGCCAGAAAGCAGATCGTGCTCACCTCCGACCGCCCTCCCAAGGACATCCCGGACCTGGAAAAGAGGCTGGTGACCCGCTTTGAGAGCGGCCTGCTCTGCGACCTGAAAAACCCAGACTTTGAGACCCGCGTCGCCATCCTGCGCAAGAAAGCGGAACCGGAAAACTTCCATATCCCGGACGAGGTGCTGGCCTTCATCGCGGAGTCCATCTACTCCAGCGTGCGCGCCCTGGAAGGCTCGCTGATCCGCATCATGGCATACAGCTCCTACAACAAGCTGGAGCCGGAAGACCTGGATACCGAGACGGTGCGCAACATCCTGAGCGACATGATCTCCGAACACCGCAAGGAAATAACCCTGGACAACATCACCCGGCAGGTCTGCCTGGCTTATGGCATCACCGTCGCCCAGATCGTGGACAAGACGCGCAAGCAGTCCATTTCCTTCCCGCGTCAGGTGGCCATGTATCTCGCCAATCTGCTGATCCCGCAGCTTTCTCTCAAAGAAATAGCCGAATACTTCAAGCGCAAAGACCACACCACGGTGCTGCACGCCAAGAAGATGATCGAAAACCAGTTCAGGGAAGACATGCTGTTCCGCTCCCAGTTGGAAACCCTGATCAAGAGTATCAAGGCTTGAAAGCGCCGCTGGACGAGAGAATACCCGAACCTGAAGGCGGGGTTGTGCACCCCTGTGGATGGAAGGCGGTGGAAAGATGTGGATATTTCCCTTTCAACGGAATCGATACCAAAACCGCGTGGATAAGCTTCCGGAAGAAGGGGTATTTATCCACAGTTTATGCACAACTCCGGGGCTCTGCTTTGTGCTTTTTTGGCAACAAGTTAAAAAAAAGGTTGACCAGAAATCCCCTTATCCACAGTGCCTACTATATCTGCTAATTTAGAAAATCTTAATTCTCTAAGGTATTTTAATTATGGTATCATGGAAGATGATCAGAAATTTGGCTGCGTCCTGTCTGGCATTCATTGGAATGTTGTATCTGACGGGATGCACCAACAAGGATAACCTCACCGGTAACAACTGGTCGGGAGTGACGGTGCAAACGATTGTGGACAGCACCTGCTTCAGCGATGACTGCGCCACCGGCAACGGAGGTTTCAGCTTTCCCGGCGAAGGCAAGATCGGCGGGCTGGAATCGGCTTTGCTTTGCGGCAATTGGGATGGGGTGGAAGCTGAAGCGATAATGCGGTTCACGGGCATCCCGCAGGATTTTTACATCCCCGGCGGCGCCTACCAGGACTCCTGCTGGCTGGAGCTGACCCTGGTGAAGCGTTCCCCCGCGGGGCGCAATCCCCTGGAACTGTCCGTGAGCAAACTCAACCAGGTATGGCGGGCGGACAGCACTGCGCTGGTCCTGGATGAGAACATCCATCCCCTCAATCAGCCTGCCTTTACCGTGCCGGACAGCGTTTCCACCTATGGAACGGTGGTGAAGATTCCCCTGGCCGCCTCCGATCTGGAGAACTGGCGTGAAGGATGGGCAAACGTGGCGGACACCCTGGGCTTCAGCATGGTGCTTTCCAGCAGTGACGGAGCCTATGGCGAAATCCTTTCCCGGGAAAGCGGCAGGGGCCCGCGCCTGCGCTTCAACTACAAGGCTCCGGACGACACCACCCTCTACAAATATGAGGCCAGGGCATATATGGACAGCTACCGGGCGGACTATGAAACCGCACCCGTATTGGACAACCGGTGGGTGCTTTCCAACATCGCGCCTTCCCGCCTCTATGTGAATTTTAACCTCAATTACGACCTCTTTGTCGATCCCGCGGGCAATATCCTCTCCGAAAAAGACCGCAAGCGCGCCACCATCAACAAGGCGGAACTGATCCTGTATCTGAAGGATAACGATTATTACGGCTCGGATATCCAGTATTACCTGTGGACGGACTGGCTGCGCGAGCATCTGGACCTCGATCCCGCCATCGCCATCCCGGACGGGAAGATCAGCAGTGGGCTGGAAACGGCTTCCGCGCTGGTGACGGGCGGCCGCGTGGTGGTGAACGTCACGCCCATCGTGCAGGCTTTTGCCTCCGGGGATGAGGATATCGACTCTCCGGGCGACCAGCCCTTTGGGGTGATCATCCGCTCCCGGCATGAGATGCTGCGCTTTGGCAAGATGGAATTCTGGCATTTTGACGACCCCGATACTCCGGTGGACAAGATGCCCCGCCTGGTGATCAAATATACCCCGCCGTTCCTGTAAAATATGAATATGCGTAGAGTCCTGCTGCCTGTCCTGGTTTGCCTCGTGCTGCTCTGTGGCTGCAAACGCAAGGAAGAGCGGCCTTCCACGCCCCTCGCGCAGGTGAACGGCGAAACGCTGTATCTGGAGGACTTCCGCGCCACCTTCAGCGATGAGCAGTGGGCAGCCCTCAGTTCCGAACAGAAAAAGCAGGAGATCGAGGACTGGGTGAACGTGACCCTGCTGGCGCAAGCTGCGGAGGAACAGAAACTGGATCAGGAAAGCGGGGTGAAACAGCGTATCGACTACGCCGCCCGCAAGATCAAGGCCAACGCCCTGATCGCCCGCCGCATGAGCCAGATGGAGATCAGCGAGGAAGCGCTCTTTGCCTATTACCGCCTGCACCGCTCGGACTTCCAGGGCAAGCTGCAGGAGTATGACGTGCAGAGGATATTCCTCACCGACGCCAATGCCGCCAGCATCCTGTTCAAACGCCTGCAGGAAGGGCTGAACTTCGATGAGGCGGCGCTATCCTACTCCCAGGAACCCCTCAAGGACAAGCTGGGTTACATGGGCTACGTGACCGCGAACGGGCCGGATTCCCTCTTCTGGCGTGCCGCGCATGGACTGAAGAAGGACGAACCTGGCCGCCTGGCAACGGCTGGCGGAGTCTATCTGCTGCGTTATATCAATCAACGGGAAGGCAGCCAGGAAGCGAACTTTGAGGATTACAAGGGCGAAATCCGCGCCATCCTGCTGGCTGAAAAGCTGAATCAGGTCTATGAAGACTTGCTGCGCGAATTGAAGGCCAAAGACAACAAAATCTATTACTATTAAGGTGTTAAGATGAAGAGAACACTGCTGATAAGCCTGCTGCTGCTCTGCCTGGCAGGGTTGAATGCCGATCTGGTTGACCGCATTGTCGCCAAGGTCGGCAACGAAATCATTCTGATGAGCGACATCCAGAACGAGATGCTCCACCTCAAAGCCGCCGGAATGCTGGACGAGAGCCTGACTCCGGCCATAGTGCTGCAACAGATCATCCAAAACAAGGTCATCGTCCAAAAGGCGAAAGAGATGGATATCAGGCTGGATGAGGGCAAAGTGAAGCGGGAAGCAGAAAGAAGGGTAGCGGAGATCAAGAAAAACTATCCCTCCGAGGCGGAATTCAGGGTCGCCCTGGCGCAGGAAAAGCTCACCGAGCCGGAGCTGCTGGCGTCGATCAAGGACATGCTCACAGAACGGGCACTTTCCGAACAGCTTATAGCCCGCTATGTGACTTCCAAGGTCAATGTGACCGAGGCGGAGATGGAGGCCTTTTACGAAGCCAGCAAAGACACCCTGGCGGTAAAGCCCGTGACCTGGAAGACCGGCGTCATCATGCGCGAGATCAAGCCCGGCGAAGCCACCGACAACGCCAAGCTGGCGGAGATCAGGGACATCCAGGAACGCCTGGACAAAGGCGGGGATTTTGCCGCCCTCGCCACCCAATACAGCGATTGCCCCAGCAAGGAACGCGGGGGAGACCTGGGTTTCTTCAGCAAGGGCATGATGGTCAAACCCTTTGAGGACGCGGCTTTCAACCTGAACCGGGGTGAGATATCCCCCATCGTGAAGACCGAATATGGCTACCATCTGATCAAGCTCACCGAGACCCGCGGCAACGAAATCCGCGCCAGCCATATCCTAAAGATAGTTTCTCCTTCCCACGCGGACACTCTGGCAGCCCGTGAGCAGATGGAGGCGGTGCGCGCGAAGTTCCTGAACAAGGAAGCCAGCTTTGAAGACCTGGCGCGGCAGTATTCCAGCGATCCCGATGCTGCTGAAAATGGCGGCGTCCTGGGTGACTTTGCCGCCAACGAATTTCCCGAACTTTTCGCCGGCCAGATCAATTCCTCGCCGGTGGGCGGCATTACCCCCGTGCTGGAAAACCAGGGCATACTTTACCTCTTTTCCCGCCTGGAAGAGCTGCCCGCTCGGGTCTTTGCCTACGAGGAAGTGAAAGACAAGCTGCAGGACTACCTGCGCAGCTCCAAGACCATGGAAGCCTACCACGCGTGGATCCAGGAACTGATGAAAGAGGCATACGTCCAGATCATCGAATGAGCGCGCGCAAACTTACCCCGGCAAGCTTTTTCGCCTCCCTTTTCGGAGTGGGGTTCATCCCTTTTGCCCCGGGCAGCTTTGGGACTCTGCTTGCCGCCGCGGTCTATCTTGTCCTGCCCGGTTTCCTGTTTGAAGGCTGGGGATGGGCGTGGTTTTCCGCCGCCCTGCTGGTGCTCTGCGGCGTCTCGGTCTGGTTGAGCGGCAAGGCGGAAAAGACCCTCGGGCACGACGCCCCCGCCATCGTGATCGACGAGGCCTGCGGCTTCTTTGTCACCGTCTTGTTGCTGCCCCGCACCCTGCCGGTGGCGATCTACGCCTTTGTGCTCTTCAGGGCTTTCGACATCGCCAAACCCTTTCCTGTCAACCGCTCCCAGCGTCTGCCCGGCGGCTGGGGCATCACGGTTGACGATCTGCTCGCCGGGCTTTACGCCAACATCCTAATCAGGATATTACTGCATATTACGCCAAGATTCTTTGGTTTAGCATAAGGAGATAAATATGATCCATACACTGTTGCAAGCCCAGGCCAACACAGGCGGAGCGGCGGGCGGATTGGGCGCCTTTTTGCCCATCATCATCATGTTCGCCCTGCTCTATTTCCTCATGATCATGCCCCAGCAAAAGAAGCAGAAACAACTGCAGAAGATGCTGGACGCCCTGCAGGTGAACGACCGCGTCATCACCACCTCCGGCATCTACGGCCGCATCGTGAGCATCAAGCCGGACAAGAACATCGTTGTGCTGGAGATCGACGACACGAACAAGGTGCGCGTGGAGTTTCAGCGCGGCGCCATCGCTGCCCTGGCCAAGAACGGCGAACCTGCTGCCTGATGAAGAGAAAGCCCCGCCTCCTGCCCGTGCGCATCTACGGGGATGAGACACTGCGCCTCAAAGCGCGGGAAATCAGCGCCCTCAGCCCGGAGCTGGAGGAGTTTATCGCCGACCTCACCCACACCATGTATCTCAGGGATGGCGTGGGACTGGCGGCGCCGCAGGTGGGTGAAAGCCTGCGCGTCATCGTGATCGACCCCGATTGGTCCCGCGAAGGGCACCAAAAGAAGCCCCTCGTGATGATCAACCCCCGCATCCTGGACGCAGAAGGGGAAACCGACACCGAGGAAGGCTGTATCAGCATCCCCGGCGTGTTTGCCCATGTCACCCGCCCCTCCCGCGTAACCCTTGCCTATCAGGATGTGGAGCTTGCCGAACGCCGCCTGGAGCTGGAAGGCTACCCAGCGGTGATAGTGCAGCACGAGATCGACCACCTGGACGGAATCCTGTTCACAGACCGCGTCGGCGCCATTGCCAAGCTCAAGCTCAAACGCAAGCTCAAGGAACTGGCCGCCACCACCGTGGACGGCGAAAACATCCGCATCGGCACCAATTCCAGCCCCAAATAACCATGCGCCTGATCTTTGCCGGCAGTTCCCAATTTGCGGTGCCAGCCCTGCGCGGGCTGCTGGAAGTCTCGCCGCCCGTGCTGGTGCTCAGCCGCCCGGAACGCCCCGCTGGGCGCAATCTGAAGCCGCGTCTCTGCCCCCTGGCGGAGTTTGCCCAGAGCAAGGGCCTGCCCCTGTCCCAACCGGAGGATGTGAACTCGGCCGAATCAGTGCAGAGCATCCGCTCCCTGGAGGCTGACCTGCTCATCACCGCCTCCTATGGAGCCCTGCTGCGCAAGCCACTGCGGGAAAGCACCCGCCTGGGAGCCATCAATTTGCATCCCTCGCTGCTGCCCCTCCATCGCGGTGCGACCCCCGTGCAAAGCGCGCTGCTAAAAGGCGACAGCCTCACGGGCACCACCATCTTTGCCCTCAATTCCCGCCTCGATGCCGGACCAATCCTGGCCCAGAGGGAACTGCCCATCCTGCCGGAGGACGACCATGCCTCCCTGGAGGGGCGTCTGGCGGAGCTTTCCGCGCGGTTGCTGCTGGATTTGCTGCCCGTTCTGGAACGCGATGGCGTTGTCGGCAAGGAGCAGGATCACAGCCGCGCCAGCTATTGCGCCAAGCTGGACAAGGACGACCTCGTTCTTGACTGGAATACTGAGGCAAACGCGCTCCACAACCGCATCCGCGCCTTTTCACCCCTGCCCGGCGCCTACACCCTGCTGCGCGGCGAACGGCTCAAGATTCTGGCTGCCCGGCCTCTGCCCGAGCCTACTTCAGGAACGCCGGGAAGCCTGGGGCAACTGGTCAAAAACACCGGTTTCACCGTCAATTGCCGCGACGCGCAGCTTTTAATCCTCAATGTGCAGCCCGCCGGAAAGCGGGCGATGGACGCCTGGGCATACCAGTTGGGCGCCCGCCTCAACCCCGGGGAACGCTTTGCGGGCGAACCCCCAAAACCTGATCTGGAGAACACATGAAAGCACAAGAACAATATCTCTCCGTGATAAAATTCCCCTCCTTCGTCAGCCTGATGCTCATCATCCTGGGCCTCTTGCTGTCATGGGTCATCTTCATCTCCTACCGTGGTATCTGGCCTGCCAAATGGGTCAGCGCCGTGTTGCTTATCTGCTTTTTGACGATGGTCTTCATGGTGCTGATGTGGGTAGTTACCCTGCGCTCCACCTATATCCGCGTCCGCCCGCGCTGGTTGCAAAGGCTCAGCAAATGGATGCTGATATATGTCTTTTACAACCTGGCCAACTTCTTCCGCATCATCACCTTTTCCAACCGCAACGTGCTCACTGAATCCTTCCTCAATTTCAACAACGAGACCGTGCTGACCGACCAGCTTGACGTGCGCAACTCCAACATCATGCTGCTGTTGCCCCACTGCCTGCAAAAGTCCGACTGCCCCGTGCGCGTGACCGCGGACATCTTCAACTGCGAGGAATGCGGCGGCTGCGACATCGCCGGGATCAAGAGGATGGCAGCCGAGCATCAGGTCAAGGCTGCTCTGGCGACCGGCGGCACCCTGGCGCGCAAACTGTTGCAGGATCACAAACCTGACGTGATCGTGGCCGTGGCCTGCCATCGCGACCTGGTGGACGGGGTGCGCGACGCCTGGCAGTACCCCATCTATGCCGTGCTGAACGAACGTCCCAAGGGCCCCTGCTTCGAGACCCGCGTCAGCCTGGCAAACATCGAATTCGCCATCCAGCGCTTCAAATAAAGGATTGCCATGAAAGCATCAACCATCGTCACCCTCGTGATCGTTGTCCTGCTGCTCAACGCCGGCATCACCCTGATGCTGATCAACGCCAAATCCAGTCCAGTCCAGACCGGAAGCGCCGCCCTGGTGAACGCCGCCAAGAACGAACGCGACACCCAGATCACCGCTGCCGTCAAAGCGGTGGAGGAAGCCGTGGTCAGCGTCAACGTTACCAAGGTGGAGGTCTTCAACCGCGGCTTTCGTGGCTTCGGCTTCTTCGATTTCTTCGGATACCTGCCCACCGAACGCAAGGTGGAAAGCCTCGGCTCCGGCGTTATTTACGACCCCAGCGGCTTCATCGTCACCAACGCCCATGTGGTGGCAGGCGCCCGGGAAATCACCGTGGTGCTGCCGGATAAAAGGGAGTTCGACGCCCGCCTGATCGGCATTGACGAACAGCACGACATCGCCAAGCTCAAGATCGAAGGCAGCAACCTGCCCTATGCCCGCCTGGGCGAATCCAAAGACCTCATCATCGGTGAATGGGCCATTGCCCTGGGCAACCCCTACGGATTCCTGATGAGCGACAGCAAACCCAGCGTCTCCGTGGGCGTCATCTCCGCCGTCAACCGCAGCTTCGCGCCCCAACAGGACGGACGTTCCTACCGGGGCATGATCCAGACCGACGCCGCGGTCAACCAGGGCAATTCCGGCGGGCCGCTGGTCAATATCCGGGGCGAGGTGATCGGCATCAACACCTTCATCGTTTCGGAATCCGGAGGCAACATCGGCATCGGCTTCGCCATCCCTTCCCATATTGTAAAGCAGATTCTGGCGGCGCTGTAACTGGCATGTAAAGGTGGAAAGGTGAAATGGTGGAAAGGTTCCTCAGTAACAAGACCACCTGACCCCAAAACAAAGCATACCAAGCTATAAAACCGCGTCATCACGGCCTGCCGGGGTCCTCGCCGGATCGGCAACGATCCGGTGGGGTGGTTGAGCCGTGATCCAGTCTTTTGGAACAAGTACCCAGCCCTGAAACAAACACCTCCAAGACTATAAAACCGTGTCATCCCGGGCAGCGAGCCGTTTAGAAACAACCGGCCAGCCCCGAAACAAAGCACAACAGGCTATAATACCGTGTCATCCCGGGCTTGACCCGGGATCCAGTCTTTTAGAGACAACCACCCAGTCCCAAAACAGACCACACCAGACTACAAAACCGTGTCATCCCGGGCAGCGACCCGGGATCCAGTCTTTTAAAGCTCCAAAACATCAACCCATTCAAAAATCAATCACCGGTGACGATGCCCTATTATACAACCTATAATCCGTCTATTATCTTACTGTCCTCTCTTTCAACCCATTACGAACGTTTCTAAAAGACTGGATCCCGGCTCAAGCCACCCCACCAAACCGCTACGCACTTTGGCGGGGACCCCGACAGGCCGGGATGACGCGGTGTGGGATCTGTTTTGGTCTAATCCGGGCTGGGTGGTTGTTTCTAAAAGACTGGATCCCGGCTCAAGCCACCCCACCAAACCGCTACGCACTTTGGCGGGGACCCCGACAGGCCGGGATGACGCAGCTTTAGGGCTTGGTGGGGGTTTGTTTCGGGGTCGGGTGGGACTTGTTACGGGGGAACCTTTCCACCTTTTCACCTTTCCACCATTCCACCTTTCCACCTTTCCACCTTTAAATATCCTGTTATCCGCGTTCTATTCCCATTCCACCTTTCCACGAAAATCTCACAACCATCCTCATAGTCCTTCATGCCGCCCTCCTTTGCTACGTCTGGAGTTGGGGCCATCATCCTTAGGTCATCCTTATAAATTATAAGGTTGACCTAAGGAAGACCCACGCCAAAACCCGGGATGCAAATGAGGCCCAACCTCCCCCCATAATATATAGGTGCTACGATGAGGTCGTGGAAAGGCGGAACGGTAAAAAGCTAAAAAGGTTCTTCCATAAAATAAAGTATACAGGCAGGATAGTAGAATAATTGAAAAAGCTTGACTTGAATTAAATCAACGAATAGCTTGCCTAAAATATTGAAGAAAATGAGAGCAGCAGACGGAGACTGGCTGATATCTTTAAGTGTTTGCTGTTTTTAAGCATCAGCAGGAACCGGACGTCAGGCCTATTTCAATTAACAAGGAGTAAATATTATGAACCAGAGTAACAAAAGAGCCAGGAAGATTGTGCTATTGGCAGTAGCCGGCATAGTGTGCATAGTTTTGGGGATGGCAATCGCCCGGTTCTGGCCAGGCGACAGCAAGGTTACGGCGGGAAAAAGCCCGGCATCGCCAAGCCTAGCTTATCCTCCGCTTACTCCCGGGGAAATTCCGTTGCCGGACACTCTACAGTATTTTTACGTTACGCATGATTACCGGGGCAATGCCCTGTCCACCGGCGAATTCTCTGTTAAACTGAAGTATCCGGTTTTTCGCTTATCTGAGGTGGCAGCCCAAAGATACGAAACCTGGCTTTTGAACCAGGTCTTCATTCTGGAATCCAATGCCGGGAAAGAAGAGATACAGAAGTATAAGATTGCAAAAGACATCTCCGGTTACGCGCAGAGCTGCCTCGATTCCTGGCTGTCAGGCGAGGAAACACGTTATACGGTCTGTATCCAGGAAAGCCTGGCTGTGGAAGTGGCTTTGAATGCCAGGATTGTAACATTGAGCGTGACCCATGGCGGCTACTGGGGAGGCGCGCATGGTGACGATTCCGTGCAACATTATATGTTCGATGCTGACTTTAACCCAGTCGATCCCTATTCTGTGTTTGAATCCAGCCAGGTTGGGAATTTTAAAAAACTGCTGATCTCTGAGTATGATCGGCAGGTACATTCCAACAGTAGCTATGACGAAGATTACAAGCTGAATCCTGATTCATTTGCTTTGGTTCCGGAGGGGCTTATTGCCCACTATTGCGGCAGTTGCCACGCGGATGGCAAACCGGTGGTTTCCATCGCTACCAGCGAGTTTCTCAACTATCTTAAGCCAGAATATCGTGAGATATACTCTGAATTGAGCCAAAGGAAGGTCAAAAAAGAAGAATAGTGGTGGCAAAGTCAAACAAATTCTGCCTGCGTCATAAGGTTGCTTAGTTTCCGTTGATTGCAAGAGAGCCAAAGTCCACTGCCGTAACGGGAGCTTTGCTTCAGTTTCCGGCTTTGACCTTCTAATAAAAGGCTGAAACTTGCAAAAAAAAGGCTTGACGCGGAGATACTCATAAATAAGACTGTTTTGTGCTCCACGGGAAGATTAGATGTCCGCTGTCCCTGATAGGGGCAGAGGAAAGTCCGGACACCACAGGGCGGGATACTTCCTAACGGGAAGCTGCAGCGATGCAGAGCCAGCTCCACAGAAACAAACCGCCGGGCGCCCTCCTTTTTTACGGTGCCGTTGAGAGACCGCAGCGTTTTTTTGGCGCCCTGGCAAGGGTGAAATGGTGGTGTAAGAGACCACCGGAGACCTTGGTGACGAGGTCTGCCAGGAAAGCCTTATCCGGTGCAATGCCAAATAGGGAAGCCCAAAGCGCGGCCCGCGCAAAATGGCTTCCGGGTAGGCAGCTCGAGACCGTCTGTGAAGGCGGTTCCAGATGAATGGACATCCGGCCCCCGCTTGCGGGGGTCACAGAATCCGGCTTATTATCCTCCCGTGGGGTTAAGCTTTGTTGGGGTTCTGTCACAGATACACAATCAAATAACAGAGTAGAAAGGCTTGGGAAAGCGTCTGTGGCAGGTAAATAGTAAAGTGGCGGCGATCCCGCCCCATGGAAAACAAACAATCGACTGCGGGAATATCACATATTCTCTGGAGCAGATAGACACCCCCTGAAGACCCACGTCAACAAGCGGAGACGTCCCACTGCGGAAATTCCCTAATAAAGCTCTTGACAAATCGGGCAGCCTAAAAAGAGCATGGAAAACAGTATTTAAATAACATCTCAGAATGGATAAAAATGCTTAAAAACAGGACAGCTAAAGCGAAAGACGGTACCTCTCCAAACAAAACACGGGGACGTCGGGAGGAGTTCCGTGCCCATATTCCGCTACTTATCGACAAGAAAAAATACATCATCAAGACTGCGGACAGCACGGCGGAATTCCGCTCCGCGCTCCGCCTGAGGCATGATGTCTTTTTGGAGGAACTGCTCAATCGCAGAAAGAAAAGCGGAATGGACATCGACAAGTTCGACCGCCGCTGCGACCATCTGCTGATCATCGAAAAAGCCACGGACAAACTGATCGGCACCTACCGCCTGCAATCCTCCCTGCATACCAGGAAATGGTACACCGCCACCGAATTCCACATGCGGCGCATCAAAAAGCTGCCCGGCAACAAGCTGGAACTCGGCCGCGCCTGCGTGCATCCGGACTACCGCAATGGCATCACCATCGCCCTGCTCTGGGAAGGAATCCACGCCTACGTCATAGCCAGCCGTACCGACTACCTCTTCGGCTGCTCCAGCATCAAGACCATGGACAGGGAAGAAATCCGCCTCATTTACTATTACCTGAAGCAAAACGGCTTCCTCTCCCATGAGCACAAGGTGCGCCCGCGGGGAAAGTTCAAAGTGCCCGGACTCTGCCGCCATGTGCGCCGCGTGCCAATCATCATTGACGAACTGCCGCACCACGAATACCGCCAGAAGATTCCCTCACTGCTGAATTCCTACCTGCGCGTGGGCGCCAAGGTTTGCGGCACTCCCGCGCTTGACCGGGACTTCCGCTGCATCGATTTCCTCACCCTGCTGGAAGTGAAGAACCTCGCCCAGGCTTACGTCCGAAAAAACAAGGCGGAATAGGGAACAACCATGCTGGCACGCAAACTCCGGGACCTCCTGTGGCACGCCTGGCTGCTGCTGGATTACGGCTTCGCCGGAGTGATGATCCGGCTGTTCACCAAGGACGGGGTTCGCCGCCGCTCCCTCAGCATTGCAAACGCCAGCCGCACCGCCCGCAGATTCCTGAAAGCCTTTCACATTACGCTCCGGATCGAAGGCGTCCGGCACCTGGAGGCCCTACGCCATAAAAACTACCTGCTGGTGGCCAATCACAGCACCTACGCGGACATCCTGCTGCTGGCGTCGCAGGAAAACCTGGTCTTCATCACCTCCGTGGAGATGGGCAACAACTTCTTTTTAGGGCAACTGACCCGGCTGGGCGGCTGCCTCTACACCGAACGGCGCAAAAAGGTCTCTTTGCCCGCCGAGATCAAACGTTTCGCCGCCACCATGCGCCAGAGCTTCAAGGTCGCGCTCTTTCCGGAAGGCACCAGCACCGATGGCTCCACCATCCGAGAATTCCGCCGTTCACTCTTCCAGGTGGCGGTAGACGCCCAATGCCCCGTGCTGCCAGTCTGCATCCGCTATCTGAGCCTGGACGGCCAGCCCATTGGAGATGACAACCGCGACCGTATCGCCTGGTATGGAGACATGACCTTTTTGCCCCATCACTGGCGACTTTTGGGGCACTCGATCGAGGCCAGGGTCAGCTTTCTGGAACCCATCGCCTTTGATCCCTCCCGCACACGGAGCGAGCTGGCGGACTTAGTCCGCGGCCGCCTGCTGGATAGCTTTCACGCCGGGGAATCCCCCTCAAACCATATCGACAAGGAGGACTAATGTCTAAGAACGACAAACGCCTGCACCTGGGAAAAGTCAACTTCCTGCTCCTCATCCTGGCAGCCGTGCTGCTCATCGTGGGATACGTGATCATGAGCCTCAACGAGATCACCATCTCACCGATTCTGCTGTTGCTGGTTTACGCCTTCCTCATCCCCTTCGCCCTGCTCTATAAAAACAATCCAAAGGAATAGGCTTGCCCCTGCTCAGCGAAGAAACCGCCGCCAAGCTGCGCCGGTTTCAGCTCAACGCCAAAGCCATCGTGGAAGGCTTCCTGGTGGGGCTGCACAAATCGCCCTACCACGGCTTCAGCGTGGAGTTTTCCGACCACCGCGAATACAATACTGGCGAACCACTCAAAAACATCGACTGGAAGATCGTCGCCAAGACCGACCGCTACTATGTGAAACGCTTTGAAGAGGAGACCAACCTCCGCTGCTACCTGCTGCTTGACCACAGCGCGTCCATGTTCTACCAGTCCGGCGCCAGCAGCAAGATAGAGTATGCGACACAACTTGCCGCCGCCCTCGCCTGGCTGATGATAAGCCAAAAGGACGCCGTGGGGCTGGTGGCGTTTAACACCCAGATCACTGCGCAGCTGCCCCCCAAAGCCTACCGCGGCTACCTGGCGCAAATCTTCCGCGTACTCGCTGAACTGCAACCCCAGGAAGGCACCCAACTCCTGGACAACCTCCACAAAGCCGCCGAAACCATCCGTAAACGCAGCCTCATCATCCTCATCTCCGACCTTCTGGACGACCCCGGCAAGGTGATAGAAGGACTCAAACACTTCCGTTCACGACACCACGAAGTGCTGGTCTTCCACATCGCCGACCGCATGGAAGACGAGTTCAGCTTCCGGCGCGAAACCGAGTTTATGGACAGCGAGACCGGAGAGAAGATCGTGGTCAACCCCTGGCAGATCAGAAACGAATATCTGCGTAATTATGAAGAACACATCACCCGCCTGCGTGAAGGCTGCCACCAATACAGCATCGAATACAACCCGGTGAGCACCTCCACGCCCCTGGATGACCTGCTGCTAAAATACCTCCTGATGCGCCGGAAAGGTTGAGGTTGATATCCAGTGTGCCGTAAAACGAAAAACACTCAAAAACAGCCGGATTTGGGGCTTTAAATGAAAACCGCGCAACGCCTGCTCTCCGACGCCCTCATCCAAGCAAAAGTAATCGAGGCCATCGGCAAGATATTTTGTGACCGCGAACCCCACGCCCAGGAATTGCTGACCCAAGCCCTGGAATCTGAAACCGATGAACTGGCACGGGATATCCTGGGAGATATCATCGACAATGCCGCCCTCGCCCGGGAGGAACGCCTGCCCCTCTGCCAGGATACCGGATTGCTGGTTGTATTTGCCCGCCTGGGGGTGGATGTCCACCTGGAAAGATGCCTGCGGGATACCCTGGAGCAAGCCGCGGCTATTGCCTGGCAAAAGTATTATATGCGCGACAGCATTGCCCCTGATCCCTTGAGAGGGCAGCTTGGTGTGTATGAGAATATACGCTCTGAAATTGGTGCCAGACTTCCCATAGTGCTGCATCTGGAACAGGTGCCCGGTGATGGCCTGAGCCTGGATCTGGCACTCAAAGGCGGCGGGGCTGAAAACATGAGTGCCTTGCGTATGTTCAACCCCAGCGCAAACACGGATGAGATTGTGGAGTTTGTGGTTGATACTGTGGTAAATGCCGGGGGCAGACCCTGTCCTCCGGTCATAGTCGGTATGGGCATAGGCGGGGATTTTGAGCTGAGTGCCATCCTTGCCAAGCGGGCGCTATTTACGGATGCAGATGAACGTGGAGCATGTAACAGAGGTTTGGAACAGGATATCTTGCAACGTATAAATGAAAGAGGGCGAGGCGTGATGGGTCTGGCTGGCAGGTGCACCGCTTTGGAAGTTCGGATACTCACCGCTCCCTGTCATATAGCTTCACTGCCTGTGGCGGTCAATCTGGATTGCCATGCGCATCGGCATATACGGGTGGAGATATAAATGTTTCACGTGAAACAGGGGTTACTATGAAAGTCCGTAAACTGAGCCTGCCATTCTCCTCCAAACTCATCTCGAGCTTGCTTCCTGGCGATAAGATACTGCTAAATGGTTCCCTATACACCGCCCGCGACCGTGCGCATACCCGCCTGGTTGAATTGATGCGTGCTGGACATACATCCCCAATTCCATTAGATGAGGGGGCATTGTTTTACTGCGGGCCATCACCTGTTCCCCCGGGAAGAATCTGCGGAGCGATAGGACCTACCACCTCCGCACGCATGGATAGCTTTACACCCTTTCTATTGGAGAATGGCCTCAAGGTTATGATCGGCAAGGGCGACCGTTCCAAGGAAGTATGCAATGCCATCCGAAAACATGGTGCAGTGTATCTAGTTGCCACGGGAGGAATCTCTGCCTTGCTCAGCCGCTGCGTGGTTTCACGTGAAACATTCCTTTGGCCGGAACTGGGCGCTGAAGCAGTCTATCGCTATGTGGTGCAAGACTTTCCCTGTTACGTTGCCATAGTCTGATCCACTGCTTTTTCCCTATGATAGCAGGTCTGTAACATCAATTCAGTCTATCACTTCATTCAGAAAAGACTTGATCCCGGGTAAGTCACCCCAGAGGGGACCCCGACTTCCCGGGATGACACGGTTTTATTATCTGGGGGGCTTTGTTTCGGGGCTGGGTTCTTGTTTCTAAAAGACTGGATCCCGGCTCAAACCACCCCACCAAACCGCTACGCGCTTCGGCGGGGACCCCGGTAGGCCGGGATGACACGGTTTTTCGGTTTGTGGTGGTTTGTTTAGGAGCCTGGTGCTTGTTTCTTGGCTTCAAAAGACTGGAACCCGGCTCAAACCACCTCACCAAACCGCTACGCGCTTCGGCGGGGACCCCGGCTTGCCCGGGATGATACAGTATATTGCCTGGTGGATTGGATTCGGGGGAACCTTTCCACCATTTCACCTTTCCACCTTTCCACCTCAAAAACACCTTTCCCCAATCGTAGCACCTATATATTATAGAGGGAGGATGGTCCTCATTTGCATCATCCTCCCCAGCCTTAGTCTTCCTTGGGTCAACCTTATAATTTATAAGGATGACCTAAGGATGATGGTGCTAAATTCAGTGGCGGCAAAGGAGGGCGGTATGCGGGGAACGCGGGAAAGTAAGCATATTTTGTTTATGGAAGCAAGTAATGTGAGGCATGGTCGGGAACAAGGTGAGGATCTGTTAAAAACAGGCAGTTCAATCAGTTTGAAAATAGCCCCGAAAAATTGGTAAAAACAGCCACAGCCCCGGCTTGAGGCTGAAAACACCGTAACCTCTTATCACTAAAGCGGTTGCGGTGTTATTCCGTAACATAAAAAGAACTCTCAAATATTACCTTTTTCTCATTGCAGCGATTTTTTTGTTGACAGTTTTTCAAGCCCATAATATAAGCGTTTCCGTGTATTAGAACTAATCTTTCCTACACGTAAGTGCTTGAAAAATGGTGTGTCGTTTTGACAGAAGCGTGATGCATCTCATTATGACGCATTACGATAACCTTTCAGTGCGAA
>Ga0208196_1000238_pt1 | contig 78497 bp, 65 predicted proteins | sample AD_JPNNA7_MetaG_FD_184443 | JGI IMG/M metagenome (GOLD analysis project Ga0208196, IMG submission 184443) | Active sludge microbial communities of municipal wastewater-treating anaerobic digesters from Japan - AD_JPNNA7_MetaG (SPAdes) (version 2) | ecosystem: Engineered > Bioreactor > Anaerobic...
GGCCTTCAGCAAGCCCGACTTTCTCAAGGGCGCACGATAATATTTGCAGTTTGCTGTTCCTCAGCAAACTGCCAAGCGATACACGGATGTATCGCCGTTTTTCGAGGAATAATCCGAGAAAAACGCGAGGTTTTGCGAATTCACTTCGCAAAACCGACCCCCTGAAAAACTCCAGGGATGAAGTTTTTCAGGAATAAAAACAGAGGAGAAAGCATCATGAAAATTGAATTCAACCTGAAAGGAAAAATAGCTGTGGTGTCCGGCGCGAGCCGCGGCATCGGCGAGTCGATCGCGAAGACCCTGGCCGCCCACGGCGCAGAGGTGATACTGACGAGCCGCAAGATCGATGCCCTCACCGAAGTGGAAAAGCAGATCATCGCGGACGGCGGCAAGGCAGTTTCCATCGCCTGCCACAACGGGAAGATGGACGAAATCGCGAACCTCTTCAAGGAGATCGAGGGCCGCTACGGGAAGCTTGACATCCTGGTGAACAACGCCGCCACCAACTTCTATTTCGGCGACGTGCTGAACGCCCCCGAAGCGGCCTGGGACAAGACCATGGAGGTTAACCTGAAGGGATACTTTTTCATGAGCCAGTACGCGGCAAAGCTCATGGTGAAATCGGGCGGGGGAGCGATCGTCAACGTGGGATCGGTAAACGGGATCAAGCCCGCCCTCATGCAGGGCGTCTACTCCATCACCAAGGCCGGGGTCATAGCCATGACCAAGTCCTTCGCCAAGGAGCTCGCCCCCTTCAAGGTGCGGGTCAACGCCCTCCTGCCGGGCCTGACCAAGACTAAATTCTCATCGGTAATGACGGAGAACGAGGAGCTGATGGACAAGGTTTTACTGCCGATGATCCCGATGCGCCGCGCCGGCGAGCCGGAGGAGATGGCGGGCGCCGTTCTCTACCTCGTGTCAGACGCCGCGTCCTTTACGACCGGGGCGACCATCGTGGTGGATGGCGGGGCGCTGGCGTAGGGTCAGAACTTCACCGTCTGGTCCGCGCCGACGGAAAAGGCCGTCTTGCAGTCCGGGCACCGGTATGAACCGGCCTTCTTGATGCGGATGAGGGACCTGCATGTTTTACATTCAACGATTATTGAACCGAAGCCGCCAACCGACGGTTCCGCCGGCCGTCTGACCGCCTCGCTGCTTTTCACGGCGAACTCCCTGTTGCAGTGAGGGCAGAGATAATTGCCGTCCCTGCTCACGCGCACGAGGGACCTGCAGTGGGAGCATTCCATGATCCTGGTGCCGGGCCGCTGCTCCGCCGGCGCCTCCTTCACGGCCGCTTCCCCGTCCTTCTTCCGCTCCTCAAGCGGCTTTACCGACAGGGGCGGAACTTCTTCAACAGGTTCGGGTCCCGCCTGCGGGACCGCAGCCGCCGTAACGGCCGGCGCGGGTTCCGGGGGCGGCTCGTCCCGGAGGCCCTTTGCCCTGAGCTCCATCTGGCGGTCCATGACCTGAATCGCCTCGGCTCGGTCGCCGGCTATCCTGAAGACCTTGTCAAAGCCGAGGAGGGTGTAGAGGGTCATGATTTCATGGGGCAGGTTGAAGATGACGAAAAAGCCGTTGGCCTCGTAGATTTTTCTCTGGAGAAACAGGAGCAGGCCGATGCCCTCCGAGCTGACATACTTCATCTTCCCCGAATCAAACAGTATGAAGAGGAGGTTCCGCTCAAGGAGTTTGTTGATATATTCCTCAAAACCCGGGCTGGTAACGCTGTCAAGGGGGCCGTCTATTTCAACAACGGCCACACGGTTGTCATGTATCTCCGAATGATTGATGATCACGCCGCTACTCCTTGTCCTCCGCCGAAATGGCGTCCTTGATCTCCCGTCTCTGATGGAAGGTGGTCCCACCCACGGCCGCGTCCCCGCCAATGCCGCTTGCCGGCTCCCTGAGAAGCTCCACGATAACGGGGAGGTCGTCATCGGCCTGTTCAACCGCGGCCGGTGTCACGGTCATGTCATAGAATTCCCCGGCCGGAGCGCCGGAAAACGGGACTTCACCGTACGAGGCGGCCAGTGACATCTTCTGGATGCTCCGGTATCGGGCCATGACCACCAGGGTCACCATGAACGAAACGCCGCAGGCGACCGAGAGGGCGACGAGAAAAATCCCCAGGGTCCGTTGCATGTGGGCGGCCAGAAATGCGTAGATCCGGTCCTTGCCCATGATGAAGCAGACAACGCCGACGGGCTTCTTCTTCCCGGACACCGCCCTGCTGGCAATCCAGCCCGTTGAATCTATACTGGGATAAAAATAGCGCTTCAGGAGCATCCGGTATTCGCGCTTGAACGGCGCCTGTTTAGAGACGATGTTGTATTCGCCGAAGAAAACCTCCCTGCTCTTCATCTCAAGAGGGCGCAGGATGAGGTCCATGTTGTACGCCAGCTCGTCGCTGGCAAGGTTTCCCTTCAGGCTCTCGCTGACCGCGGGATCGGAATGGGCAATAACCCTGCCGTCCCGGAGCACAAAGAACGCCTCGCTGATTATGCGCTGCTCGATTCTTTCCCTGAAGAGGGTCCGCAGGCGGGTAACGTTTCTGGCGCGGTAGCACATCTCCGCCATGTTTCCGAAGGCCTCGGCCACGGGAACGGCGTAGGAACGGGTATTCGACTCGATCTCAGCTATCCCCCCCCTGCCGATGTAAAAGAAGTAGGCGATGCTGGCGCCGGCGGCAACGAGGGATTCAATGAAAAACAACATAAAAAAAATGCCGACCGGGAAAATCATTTTCACCCGTTTTTTGCCGGTATGCGATACGCCGGGAAGCCCTTCCCCGCCGGGATGCTCTTGTTCCGTCATAAAACCTCTGCCTGTCATTACAGGTACTATATCGGTGCCTTAAAGGCTAATTTTCAATAAAAAAAGCTTGTCAAGATCGTCCATTATTAAATCATTTCATCCTGACAGTGCCGGGTAACGGGCGCGGGGACAGGGGCGGGCAACCATCCGGTTTGCGAAGTACCGCGGGGTCCGCTTCCCGCCGCCGTGACCCGCAGCGTGAACATATGCATAACAGTACCATAAGCACCAACGAGATCCTGGAAGTCTGGGACTGGGAAATGGGCCTTCCGACCGGCGAATCGGTGGCCCGTGATGTCGCCCACCGGGACGGGATACCCCACGAAGCGGTCCACCTCTGGATACTGCGCAATGTCCACATGCAGCCTGAGATCCTTTTCCAGTTCCGCGCCCCCCACAAGGAGAACTATCCCAACTGCCTGGACATCACGGTGGGCGGCCATGTCCCCTACGGTTACTGCGGAAACAAAGTGATGAAGGAGACAAATGAGGAGGTCGGGATCGTCCCGGATGAGAAGGACCTGACCGACCTGGGCTGGTACCGCTACGAGGAACAGACCGGCACGCTGTTCCAGCGGGAGCTGCAGCATGTCTACCTTCTCCGCGACGACCGTGACCTGTTCCAGTACCGTTTCAGCGACGGCGAGGTCACGGGAATCTACGCCGTCGGCCTCGGCGATCTGAAAAGGATACTGGCGGCGGACACCGCCATTGAAGTGCGCGGCTTCAACGGCAGGGAGCCGGTGCGCAAAAGCATCACCCGGGCCGATTTCCACCCCCAGCTTTTCCACCGGTCGATGGAGGCCTACATGCGGGTCATAACCGGTGCCGCGACGGAACTCGCCGCAGGCAAACCGGTAACGACGAGAATGCCCGATCTGAAATAGAATGTGCGCATCCTAAAGGCGGCGGCGCCCGAGAAAACCATGAACATACTATCCTACCGGGAATCATTGTCACTAACAGACAGCGTCTACATTGACGTGCGCTCCCCCCTTGAATTCGAAGCGGACCATATCACGGGGTCCGTCAACATTCCTCTCTTTGCAGACGATGAGCGGAAAGAAATAGGCACCATCTACCGCATGGCGGGCAGGAACACCGCCATCGAGCGGGGGACCGAAATCGTCGGTGAAAAACTCCGCGACCTGGTGAAGTCGTTCATGCGCTATCAGGACAAAAACATCATCCTCCTCTGCGCCCGCGGCGGCATGCGGTCGGGGTCCCTCGGGTCGCTCCTCGATTCCCTGGGACTCCGCGTCTTCAAGCTGGCCAGCGGCTACAAGGACTACCGCCGCTACGTGATGGAGGAGATCGAATCCCTCGCGATGCCGGCCCCCCTCTTCGTGCTGCAGGGCCTCACCGGGTCCGGCAAGACCGAGGTCATCCGGAAGTTCCCCTGGTCCATAGACCTGGAGGACCTGGCCGGGCACCGGAGCTCCGTTTTCGGCGGCATCGGCATCGCCCAGAAAACGCAGAAGCGCTTCGAAAGCCTCCTCGTGGACCGGCTCCGGGAGCTCGGGGGCGCTCCCTGCTGTCTCATCGAGGGCGAATCGCGCAAGATCGGCGATCTCCATATTCCCGATTCGCTCTACGGGCTGATGAAGGACGCGCCGGTCATCTATCTCGACACGCCGATGGAGCGGCGGGTGGAGATAATCTACAACGAGTACCAGCCCCACTGCAACGACGAAAACATCCCGGCCATCGTGAAAAGCCTTTCGTCAAAACTGGGAAACACGGCGGTCGAGACCCTTACCGGCTTATATGCCGCGGGAAACATCAGGGAATTCATCCGCATCATGCTGGAGAAATACTACGATCCGCTCTACCGGCACTCACTCCAGCGGAAGAATTTCATCGCGACGGTGCGGTACACAACGGCCGATGACGCCGTCGCCGAAATACGGGAGCGGATCGCGGCCTATTGCGGGCGCGGATAACGGCCTGTCCTTCCCCGCCCCCGGCGTTGATTCCCGCGATCGGGGCCCTGCCTGCCGACAGACCGGACATAATAAACAAATATTTTTTTTACATGGTTGACAATTAAGGGAGGCCTTTTCATTAATCAATACATGCGACGCCATCGCAACCAAACGCTCCGGGGGGAGACGACCGTTTTTCAAAATTTCTGTTTTAACACGGAAAATGGTTTACTTGTGATAATGTTGTTATACATTTAATGTATATACAAAATAAATTACTGCAAGGAGATTTCAAATGGACAAAGCATCTTCGTTGATCGTTGCGGTATCCATTCTGCTGACAGGATGCAGCGGCACCCAGTATAGGGACGCGTCGAAGGACAGGGGCTCCATGGAATGGGGTCCCCGGGAGATAAAGACAACGGTCAACAAAATGGTTGGCTCATTGTATTCCTACCTTAAAAACGACTGGAACCAGGCGGCCCTTATCAAGGTGCAGAGGATAAAGAACGACACCGCGGAGCACATCGACACCAAGATGCTTGCCGACGAGATAGTCACCAGCCTCATCCAGATGAGGATCCAGTTCATCGAGGAGTCATACACGAAGGAATCGATCCAGGAAATGGAAAAGGGCATGACCGGGCTCATCGACCCCGACAGCGCGATACCGGCGGGCAACCTGAAATCGCCCAACTTCTTTCTCTACGGCACCATCAACGAAAACGTCCGCTACGTGAGCGGGAAAAAGGTCCAGTACCTGACCGTGACCCTCACGATGAAGGAGCTGAGGACCGGGCTCACCCGCTGGCAGGACCGGCAGGAATTTCTCAAGGCGACGACCACCGACAGAATCGACTTCTGAGCGGAGGGGGGCCAGCCCTATGAAACAGAAATTTTACCCAATTGCGATCCTCTTTCTCATAATCATCATGGTCTCCTGCGCCAAGGATTACCGCGAGGCGATCAACGCGCCGGAGGAGGCGTTCTACAAGGGCCAGGAATATGAGGCCGCCAAGATGCTCCTTCCCCAGGTCAACAAGTCCGGGAAGGACCAGCTCCTGTTCATGATGGAGGCGGGATACCTCCTCCACATAGCCGGAAGGTACGAGGACAGCAACAAGGTGCTACTGAAGGCGGCGAAGCTGGCCCAGATCAAGCCGATCAGCATTTCCAAGGAGGTCGGCGCCCTGCTGACGGACCAGACGGTGACAAACTACCGCGGGGAGGACTTCGAGAAGGTCCTGATCCACATGTACCTGGGGATCAACTTCCTGATGCTGAAAAAATACGACGATGCGGCGGTCGAGTTCAAGGCCGTCAACAACGAGCTGCAGAAGATCAAGACGGAAAGCGGGCAGGCGCGGTACAAGCAGAACCTCATGGCCAAGTACCTGGCCGCCATCGCCCACGAGCAGCGCGCCGACTCCGAGAACAGCGCCGATGACCGCGAATACGCGGAAGTTGAATACAAGCAGATACTGCAGCTCAAGCCGGGCCTCCCGATGGCGCGCGAGGACCTGATGCGCCTCCAGCAGAGAGGCTCCGGCAATGCCGGCGAGCTCGTGGTCATTTTCCAGGCGGGCCGCAGCCCCATCAAGGTCTCCCGCGGCAAGCTCCTGGATGACCCGGGCATGAATACGGCCGTGACTGTCGCGCTTGGCGCGCAGAAGCTGGCCGCGGGCGTCACCGCCGCGTCGATCCTCTCCACGGTGTCCCTCGCGGAAAACCCGATCCCGAAATTCAAGATACGGTCCAACATGGTCAGGAACCTGAGGGTGACGGTCCTGGACCGGCAGCTCGCCACCGAAATGCTGGAGAACATCGAATACACCGCCATGAAGAACATGGAGGACAACTATTCGCGCCTCCAGGCCAAGGTCGCCGGATCGATCATCGTGAAGGCTGTTGCGGCGGCCGCCGCCGGCGTAGCCGCCGCGGAGGTTACCCGGAAGCTTTCAGACAACAACAAGGGGCTCTCATCGCTGGTTGGACTCCTGGTGGGCGCCGGGACCGGGACGGCCCTCTTCGCGACCATGAGGCCGGACCTCCGCTGCTGGCACACCCTTCCTGCCAATCTCCAGCTGGGAAGGATGCGCCTGGCGCCGGGCAAGTACACGGCGCGGATCCAGTACATCGGCTATAACGGCGCGGTGGTGAACGCTAAAACGGTCAACTTTGAAATAAAGAGCAGAGAGAAGCATTTCATCAACATTCGAACTGTAGAATAATATAACCATTCCAGGGTGCCGGCTGGCCCCATGGACACAGGACAGGGTTCCATTTTCACATGAGCGTCGATTACGAAAACAGGACGGACGAGCGGCGGCCTGCATCATCCGAATATGCCATCTTCGAAACGCTGAAATATCCGGTTTCGATCATCAGTAAGGACGGGTTGATCGTCTACGGCAACAGGGCCTACCATGAGTTCTTCCATGGCGGCAACGGCGAGATCCGTCTCGACTGGGAGCACCCCTTCTTCCCCGAGTACCGCAAGCGCATCGCCCAGTCATACCTGGCGGCGCTCCACGGCACCGAGAAGCGCTGTTTCGCCATCGTGAATTCCCCCAGCGGGAACCATCTCCCGGTGGAGATATACCTGTTTCCGATGTTCAGCGGCGACTCGATCCCTTCGATCCTGGCCCTGATGATCATCGTCGACGACCGGCTCCTTTCATTCGACCGGTCTACCCTGTCGATCATATCCGAAGAGAATTTCCGGTACGACAATCTCCACTTCGAATTTTCACCGATGCCCATACTGCGCGTCAACGACGAGATGCAGATCATAAAGTGCAGCCATTCCCTCGAGGGGTTCGCCGGCTACAGCGCCGAAGAGATGCTGAATGAAAAATCCGTCACGTTCGACACCCTCTTCGGGCGGGATGCTGACAAGGTAAAGAAGGCGGTAACCGGCCTGGTCTCGGGCGAAAGCACCTTCCGGCGCATCGGCGAGGCGCGGATCACGGCGCGGGACAATGAAAAAAAGATAGCCAACCTCACCCTCTACCCGATCGTGGAGGACAAGGAAATCACCGCGGTCGAGATCATCATGGAAGACATCACCAAGCTCAAGGAGCTCAAGGACCGGATAAACGCCGCGAGCCGCATACAGCTCTTCACCGACATCACCAAGGGGTTCCTGCATTCCCTGAACAACACCATCAACGTGATCCTCAACAAGACACAGCTCGTCATGCAGATCACGGAAAAGGAGTCCATTGCCGAAGGCATCCAGATGATGGAGGAAGCCGCCCTGGAAATCGCGGGGCAGGTGAAGCGGATACAGAACTTCATCGGAGGCGCGCAGGAATCGGGTGAAGACCGTACCGAGCCCCTCGTTGACATCATAGAGGACGCCATTGAATTCTCGAAAATGCAGTTCAAGGTCTACAATATCGACAACATGAAAGCGATCCGGGTGGACAAGAAGTATTTCTCTAACGTGCAGGTCAACACGAACACCCGGCTGCTGCGGGAGATAATCACCTCCATCATCCTCAAGGTGTCCAACACCATCCACAGGTCGGGCACCATCGTGATCACCCTGCGCCAGAACCACGACCTCCATCTATCCGTCGAGGTCGCCAAGGACACCGGTCCTTCATTGCAGGCGGCGCACCCGGCCTTTGTCAATATTTTCTCCGGCATCGACATCCGCCAGGTCGCCGAGGTCATCAACATGAAGATTATTGAGGAGGAGTCGCCCGAGTCATACGCCATAAAGGCGATCATCCCGACGCGCATACTGATAGACCGAGAAAAGGGCGAGACGGGCGAAAGCGAATACCGGCTCCGGGACCTCGACATCATAGTGGTTGAAGACGAGGTGCCGCTCCAGAAAATTTTGTTCGAGCTCTTCGACAAGATGGGGAACCGCGTCTTCATCTGCGACGACGGGAGGAAGGCGATCGAGGAATTCAAGCGCAAGCCCTATGACCTGGTCATCACCGACTACGGGATCCCCGGCATCACCGGCATAGAGCTGTCGGCCCGCATCAAGGAGATCAAGGAAGACACGATAACGGTGCTCCTGTCAGGCTGGATACTGGACAACGTGAAGGCCTACAAAAACGTGGTTGACCTGTTCCTGCCCAAGCCCTTCAAGCTGGACGAACTGTTAAAGAAAATTGCGAGGATACTGGGCGAAAAGCGCAGCAAGTAGCGTCATCCCTGCCGGGAATCAAGCAGCTCGCCGCCCATGCGTTTCATGTCATCGACCTTGCCCAGCACGACAAGGGTGTCTTCCGCTTCAAGGACCTCGGAGGGCTGCGGGTTGAATATCAGCGCGCCGTGATGCTTCTTGATCAGCACGATGATGACCCCGTACTCCTTGCGGAGATTGCTCTCCACCAGGTTCTTCCCCACCAGGCGCGACCGGGGGAGGACCCGGTACTCCTCCATCTGGAGACCGAGGTTTGTTTCTGCCGCGGCGATGTCGATGAAATCCACCACCGTCGGCCTGATCAGCACGTGGGCCATTCTCTTGCCGCCGATGAGGTACGGCGACACGACCCGCGTCGCGCCGGCACGCTTGAGCTTTATCTCGTTGATTTCGTCCGACGCCCGCGACAGGATAAAGATGTCGGGCCGCAGCCCCTTGGCGGTCAGGGTGATAAACACGTTGTCCGCGTCCGACCCGACCGCCGTGACGATGCCGCGGGCCTTCATGATGCCGGCCTCCAAGAGTGCGGCGTCCACCGTGGCGTCCAGGGGAAGATAAAGGACCCTGTCGGCCTCCATCCGCTCGATGGACGACTGCTGGTTCTCGATCACCACGAAATTCTGGCCATGCTGCTGCAGTTCCTTGGAGATAAGGCTCCCGATCCTGCCGTAACCGCAGATGATGTAATGGTTGGTCAACTGGGATATCTTTTTTTCCACTTTCCTTCTCCCGAGGGTTTTTGTCATCTCTCCTTCGACAAAAGTCCTCACCAGCGTCCCGATGGTGTACGCGGCCGTGGTAATGCCGCCGCTGATGATGAAAATGGTGAGGACCCGCCCCGCCGTCGACAGGGGGCGCACCTCCTGGAAGCCGACCGTGGAAATGGTGATCATGGTCATGTATAAGGCCTCGAAAAGGGGCATGCCTTCGATGAGATAATAGCCCATCACGCCGACGGCTATGATAATGAAGAGCAGGGTGAATGATTTCCGGAGATTCTTCATCACCTTCACGTATACCAGCCGATGATTTGAACCGTCAATATATTTTTATCCCTGCTCTAGCCCGGTTTATCATTGACACCGCCGGTTTCCGTGCGCTATCATGGCCCCCTGAAAACATAGATTGCGGCGGCCCGATCCAGATGGAACAATCATTCATTACGCGCACAGCGGCCGGCATTGCCGTGGCCATCCTCGCGGCAATCGCCCTCTCCTGCCATCCGGGGAGCGGCCTGGTGCAGGAGACCCTCCCGGCTGAAAGCGCCGTCGTCGACATCACGGGCGCGAAAACCGCGAGGATCCGCAGCATCTATTGCGACATCACCGTGGAGCCCATTGACGCGTCGGACTGGGAGCGCCTCGCCGGGGTCTCGGCCTACCGAAGGGCGGGACCGGGTCCGTTATCCAGGCGCACGCCGCCCCTTGCGGCCTTCCTGGTGATCGTTAAAAACACGGTCAACGCGCCCATCCGCCTTGAGAAAGCGCAGATCCTCCATGACGGCGCCACCATGGCGGCCCTGACCGCCGACCGCGCCGGCGACCGCCTGAGATCGCCGGCCTATTCATGGATCGATTTCCGGAAGCTGCTGTCACCGCGCAGGCTCATAGCGGAGCCGGAGCCCCTGAGGAAACTCGATTTCGACCGTGACACCATTGACACCAGGCTGGATTTTATACCGCCCCAGGACCATGTTCTGACCATCATCGCCTTTGACTGGATACCCGTTGAAATCAGGAAATACAGGGTTGATTTCACCGTCTCGGCCATGGGAGGCATGCGGAACCTTGCCGTTGAATTCACCAGGAATGAATATCGCGGATGGAAAAAAACCGGGAAAGACCCCATTTATGACTATGATGAATAACAGCGCCATGACACGGCTCTTCTTCGCCATGCCCGCGGAGGGCATGGCGGAGGCCCTCAGGCCGGTCCATGATGAACTGGCCGGGTACCGCAGAGCCCTCAAGGCCGTTGAACCGGAGAACTATCACATCACCTTGAAGTTCCTGGGCGAAACCGACCGGGGCGCCCTCGGACGCCTGGCAGGCGATTTTCGCGCCCTTCACCCGGACCTGGGCGCCCTGCCCTGTACCCTGCGGGGACTCGGCGCCTTTCCGGACATACGGCGGGCCCGGGTCCTCTGGTGCGGCCTCGACCTGGACCTTGTGGCCATGGAACGGGTCCGCCTGCTTATCGAGGACCTCTCGGAAAAGCACGGCTTCGCGAAGGAGCCCCGGCCCTTTCAGCCGCACCTTACCCTGGCGCGGGTTCGGAAGGACATGATAGTCCCGGCGGAATGCGCGGCCTACATTGCCGCGCACCAAGACACGGTGTTCGGGACGTCCCTGTTCGACCGCATTGTCCTGTTCAAATCGGAACTCCGGAGGGAGGGCCCCCGCTACACGGCGCTGGAGGAGAAAAAGCTGCGGTAAAAGACGAAAGGCGAGGATACGGTTCCTCGCCTTTGGCATTACCCCCGGTACGAATCGAACGTACGCACATGGCTCCGGAGGCCACTGCTCTATCCACTGAGCTACGGGGGCGTTCGTTCGGCCTGAATGTAAAAAAGAAATAATCATGCGATCATTGTCAATGAATTTATTATAAAAAACTCGATAGATGAGCTGATAAGCTGGGATTGCGAAGGCCGGGTCACCTGGCCCCGTCTTCGGAAAAAACATCAAATTTCTTCTTGACCGTCATGCCGATTCCGGAAAATGAATAACCATATGTTTACAATGAAAGAAAAGCCCCTGCTCGTTGCAAAAGACCACTATCTGCTTAAATTTGAAGACTTCAAAGAGCCGTCCGCGCCGGGCCAGTTCATCAACATCCGCGTATCAGAGGGAAGCGATCCCCTGCTCAGGAGGCCCTTTTCCCTGTTCGACCATGAACAAGGCGTTATATCCTGCGTAATACGGGCCGTCGGAAAGGGGACGGAGCTCCTGTCTCAGCGGGAACCTGGCGGCATTGACATCCTGGGCCCCCTCGGGAAGGGTTTTACCATACGCAAAGGCGGCAGGGTCCTTATCGCCGGCGGCGGGGTCGGCAATGCCCCCCTCTATTACCTGGCCCGGAAACTGGCCGGATCCGGCTGCGATATCACCTTCATATACGGCGCCCGTTCCCGGGAATACATTTACCTCCCAGAACGCTACCGGGAGGCGGTGGGCCGCCTGGTCATCACAACCGATGACGGCTCCGAGGGCACAAAGGGGCTGGTGACGGACATGGCTTCAGACCTTATCGGAAGAGAGCGCTTCGATATGATATACACCTGCGGGCCGGCACCCATGATGAAGGCCCTCGCGGGCATTGCCGGGAGCACTCCGATAGAGGTTTCCGTGGAAAACTATTTCGGCTGCGGCATCGGCCTCTGTTCCGGGTGCACCATTGAAACAGCGGATGGCCGCAAACGAGCCTGCGTTGACGGGCCGGTGTTCGACGGCGCCTCGATCGGCTGGGAGACCATGCCGGATTAATAATACTTGACCGCGTGGCCATAGCGGAGTACCATGCGGAACATAACACCTTCTAACCGAGGACAATGACCATGCAGATCCCCAGCAGTATCGTCTCACTCACCAGCAGAGCGGTATCGGAATCAATGGACGTCAACGTGATGACCCATGTTGCCAAGGACATCATAGACGGCTATGACCTGTTCCAGAGGACGGGGTTCCGCGAAAGCATGGTCGTCCCCCAGAAAGACGCCGCGAACCAGATCGTGCGGGACATGGCCAGGTCAGGGAAGTTTTTCTACTTCATTTCCCTTCTCATCCAGATGCACACCGCGGGGTACAAGGGGCGGATTTACCCCATCAAGTACCTGAAAGACATCGTGAAAATGATCAACGAGGAATGCGGCTTCATATATGACATGGAGAACAATCTCTTCGTGGAGGACCCGGCGGTCCGCCGCACCAGGAACTGGGGCGCCTTCCTCGAGGGACGCGACTACAACCTCTCATTTCTCCGCCTTGACATAGTCGGGAACTCCCAGCTGGTGCGGAAGTATCCCGACAACCTGATCCAGGCCACCTACGCGGACCTCAGGAAAATCGTCGAAAAGGCCATCGACAAGAGGAACGGGCGCATATGGAACTGGGAGGGCGACGGCGGTCTGATCGCGTTTTATTTCGCCAACAAGAGCCACCTCGCGACCATGAGCGGCATGGAAATCATCAACGAGCTTTTCGTGTACAACGCGCTGCACTGCCGTCTTGAGGAGCCGCTGAAGGTCAGGGTCGCGGTCCACGCCGGGATGTGCCAGTACACCGAAAGCGTTGCGGACCTGCTGAAAAACGACGTCATCAAGGAAACCGTGCAGATAGAGTCAAAATACACCAGGCCCAACTCCATGACCATCAGCAATACGGTCGGATCAAAGCTGGATGCCTCGATCCTTGAAGGGTTCGAAACCCTCATGATCGACAACCGCTTAAAATTCTACGCGTACAGCGTATCAATGGAGCAGTAAATGAAGATAGCCGTTTTTTCAAACACGAAAAACATCGAAAAAAGCTTCGCCGGCGCGGTGAAGGGCAAGAAGCACACCCTTCAGGTTTCACCGGCCTCGGAGCTGAAAAAAAGCTCGAAGAGCGTTCCCCGCGGCTCCCTTATCTACGCCGACCTGTCCTCATTCAAAAAAACCGAGGTCCCTCAAGTCATCAAGCTCCTGGCAAAGCTCGAGGGGATCCCCTTCGGCATCATGGACCCCAAGGGCGCCGTTGCCGACGTCGCCGACCTGTTTCACAACGGCGCCTCGGACTACCTGGACGCGGCCCTGCTGAAAAAGGGCGTGGACCAGAAGCGCATTGACCGGATCCTTGATTTTAAAAATATTGAAGTTGTGGATGAAAAGCTCACCGCGGCAAAGAAGAACTACATCCTGTCGGGACCGGACTGGAAAAACATCAAGCAGGGCCAGGAATACACTTTCTATTTCCTGTTCATCGAGCTGGACAACAAGAACGCCCTTAAGGGGCTGGCCCCCGAGCTCCAGAGCGACATCACGGAAACTTTCAGGCGGTATGTCGAGGAAACGATCGCGCCGATGAATGGACGGATATGGATGTGGATGAATTTCGGCGGTCTGGTGCTCTTCCCCTACAACGGCAAGCAGTGCGACGTCATCGAGGCGGCGCTGCGGCTGATGGTAAACCGCAAGCTCATGAGCGCGGAATCGATCCAGTTGGACATCAACCTGTCGTACCGAATCGCCATGCATGTCGGCAACACCGTGTACAAGAGCAAGGGAGACACCGGCAGCATCGTGTCGGATTCTATCAACTCGGTTTTCCACCTGGGCCAGAAATACACCGAGCCAAACAACTTCTTCCTGACCGACGACATCTTCATGCTTATTCCCTCGCGCCTGATGAACTACTACGTCCCCGCCGGCGAATACGAGGGAAGGAACATCTTCCGCCTGAAGCACATCCTGTAGGGCGGCGCACCCGCCGCTACTTGAAGAGCGGTGAGAGCTTCTTGAATTCCGCGGTGCCGGCCTTTTCCAGCAGCATGAACGATATGGTCTCGGTGGGATATACCACCGCCCCCGCCTGGGCCAGGGCCCGGAGGCTGTATTCCCAGTCATGCTTCCGCCGCGAGGCCACTGCGTCGCTGGCCACCACCACCCGGTAGCCGCCGCACAGAAGGCTCAGGGCCGTCTGGAACACGCACACGTGGGTCTCGATGCCGGTGATGACAAAGGTTTTCCGTCCGACAGCCGCCATGGTCCTTCCCAGGGCGTCGTCCCTGGTGCAGTCAAAATGAATCTTTTCAAGCACGTCACAGCCGGCAATTTTTTCCTGCAGCGCGGGGAGCGTCTGCCCCAGCCCCTTCCGGTACTGCTCCGACACGACCAGGGGCATCCCGAAGGTCTTTGCCGTCTCGATGAGTATGGCGGTGTTCTTCACCACCTGTTCCATGATCTTCTCCTTCATGGCTGCGGCGAGCCTCTCCTGGATATCGATCACGATAAGGGCCGCATCGTCCCGTTTCAGCATAAAAGAATTTGCGTCCATACAATTACCTCCTCCTAATATGCCCCCCTAAAGCCCCCGGAGGGGGCTTTTTTGTCTATTTTTAATAAGCCCCCTCCGGGGGCTGGGGGGATATTATTCGATGTAGCATCAAAGTCACAGCTTCACCGGGTCAGGGCCGGTCAGGGTTACTGCATAGGCCATCATGAAGGTGATGCCGTATGAGTGGTCATAGGCGCCGCCGTAGTCCAGGAACCCCTTTGTCAGGCGGCGGTGGCGGTAATACAGCACCTCGTACCTGCCGCCCAGCATGAATGATATGCCGACCGGCTCGAGAGTGTACCCGAGGGCCAGGGTTCCCTGCCCGCACCATGAATAAAAGCTCTCCTTGTCGAACTGGCCCGCCGGCATGGCAAAGGCGCCGTTGCGCACCTCATACTGGTAGTCGAAGACATAGGAGCTCGATGTGGCGAGGACCAGGCCGGCGCAGCTGAAAGATATACAAATGTTGTCATACTTCGGCATTGGCACCGTGACGCTTATCCCGAACCCCGGGCCCACGTCGATATGCTCGCCCTTTGCCGACGCTTTATATACCAGGGAGCCGGTACCGGTGGCAACGGCGTCATTGATCCCCTCGGTGAAATCGTATGCCCGTGTTTTCAGGCAGAGATAGGCGCCGAAATACCGGTTAACCTGGTAGCCCAGGTGCGCGTCAAAATCGTACTGCTTGATGTCCCGGTTACAGGACAACCGTGACACCGCCGCCGGAAAACTGGGGCCGGCCGATGCCGACCGGGACCGATACTGACCGAACAAAAGGGTGGAGGAAAAATACCAGGTTTTCAGGAATTCAGCCTTAACGCTGAACCCGGCCAGGGGGGCCGGTGACGTATCATATCTGCCGATCCGGTAGGGAACAGAGGCGAGAAAATCCGTCCGGGGAGCGGTAAACCTGACCCCGTTCGTCCAGGGAGGCTTCCACCAGGTGTACCGGAACAGTCCGCCGACGCTGAGGCGGACCGATAGGGGCCCGCCGGACGCTTCAGGGACAGGCAGGGCCGAAAGCATGACGGCCGCGGATAACAGTATCACTCTCTTCATGGATCAGCATATCCTTCCCATACCAGCTGGCTTCCGCCGGTTATTCCAGCAGATCATCGCCGATGTGATCGATGATTGACTCGTCCTTTTTCTTCTCCATCTGGCGAATGATGGTCTGTTTCTGGTCCCGCGTAATGTTGTCCTTGGGGGCCTTCTTCGGGACAATGACGCCGCCGATGACGCCGGCGCAGACATTGCACGTTTTTTCCGGGACCGTGCCCGGAACGAAAATCTCCTCAATGGTGTCGCGGCAGTCCGGCGAGGGAAGAAGGCCCGACTTCTCGCAGACCTCCTTGGTCTGAAGCGCCGCGTACTGCGGAAAATCAAGCACCGGCTCGTCCTTCAGGGCGTCCTTCATGTAATCACCCCATATGGGGGCCGCGACCGCGCCCCCCGCCTGGCCGATGCCGAGGGAGAGGCCCATCTTGTCGTATCCCACCCAGACACCGGTGGTGACCTGGGGCGTGAACCCGACGAACCAGGCGTCCTTCCAGCTGTTGGTGGTGCCGGTCTTGCCCCCGGCGGGCCTGCCGGGCGACGCCGCGCTCCCGGTGCCGGAGGTGATGACGCTCTGCATCATGCTGATCAGCACCTGGGCGGTCTCGGGCTTGATGACCTGGATGTCGCCGTCCTTTTCCTCTTCCGCGAGGAGCTTCTGCACCTCTTCCTCGCGGTTTTCAAGGATCTTTCCCTCGCGGTCCTTCACGTAGCGGATCGCGAAGGGTATCACGTCCTTCCCCCCGTTGGCTATGATGCTGTAGGCGCGGGTAAGTTCGTAGGGGCTCACCTCCATGGAGCCCAGGGCGATGGAGAAGTTCCGCGGGATGCGCTCCTTCGCCTCGGTCGCTTCGAACTTGAGGAGCTTCGCGAGATATTTCATGATATGATCGATGCCGAGCTGCTGCGATATGCGTATGGAGACCACGTTGACCGACAGGGCCAGCGCCTTGCGGAGCCGCACGAAGCCGGAGTAGTCCCCCTCGTAGTTTTCCGGGATCCAGTCGCCTCCCTCGTTGTCGAGGAAGACCACCGGCGAATCGAGCACGGTGGTGGCCGCCGTGAACTCCCCGCTCTCGATAGCCGCCGCGTAGATGAGTGGCTTGATGGAGGAGCCGGGCTGGCGCTTGGCCTGCATGGCGCGGTTCAGCTGGTTGATGCTGGTGAACTCGCTTCCTCCCACGATAGCCTCGATGTAGCCGTTCCGGTGGTCTATGGAGAGTATGCAGCCCTCGACCCTTTGCAGATTCTTGTCTTCCAGGTAGGTCTCCTTGTACTTATCAAGGAACTTGCTCACGTCCTGCAGTCCGATCAGCATATTGAGACCGTCCAGTTCCTCGACGATTTCATCGCGAAAGAAACTGTTGAGCTTTTCCTTCTGCCGTGAACCCTTCTTTGCAAACGGCGGCAGGTCAAACAGCATCGAGAACAGTTCAACCATATCGGAGTAGTGTTCAACGACATAATCCTCTTTCCTGAAGGCCAGCTTAGCCGAGGTGGCGCTCTGACGGTCAAGGCCCCGCTTCAGGGTCTCCTGCGCGGCAAGCTGCTTCTTCAGGTCCATCGTCGTGTAGACCTGCAGTCCCTGCTCGTAGACCATCTCAGGCCCGTATTTCTTTACCAGCTCCCGGCGCACGTACTCGGTGAACCAGGGCGCCTTGTTGGTGCGGGCGCTCATGGTCGTCATGCTCGGCGAAAGCCCGCTCAGGTAATCCAGATAATCAGGCCAGAAATCCAGGTAAGCCCGCTCCGCCTGCCTGACCGTGATGAAGCCCATCTCAACCATCTTGGCCAGGACTATCTTGTGGCGCTGCATCGACCGCTTCGGGTGCCGTATCGGGGAAAACTGGTTCGGCGCCGACGGCAGCGTCGCCAGAAGGGCGCATTCGGCCAGGTTGAGCTGCCACACGTGCTTGTCGAAGTAGAGCTTGGACGCCGCCTCCACCCCGTAGCTGCCCTGGCCCATGAAGATCTGGTTCAGATAGAGGCTCAGTATCTCGTCCTTGGTGTAGGTGAATTCCATCATGACCGCGATGAAGGCTTCCTTGATCTTCCGGTAATAGCTCCGCTCCCTCGAGGTCAGGAGGACCTTGGACAGCTGCTGGGTTATGGTGCTTCCCCCCTGCTTGATCCTGCCGGAGAAGATATTGATGAAAAAGGCCCGCACGATCCCCTTGGGATTGACGCCCCAGTGATCGTAAAACTCGTTGTCCTCCATGGCGATGATGGCGTTGGTCAGGTCCTTCGGGATTTTTTTCAGGGGAACCACGTCCCGCTTCTGCGCGAAAAGCTCAGATACCAGGACGCCGTTGCGGTCATAGATCTTGGTCGTGGCGCTGGGCTGGAACGTGGCCAGGGACTGGACCCTGCTGAAATCGATGGCGAGGATGATGCCGAAGGCGATGATCACGCCGGCCGCAATGCCGACCACGAGGGCCGGGGAGCGCCTCAGGGCGGCCATGAACGACTGCACCATGTCCACAACCGCCACGATGACCCGGTCAGCGGCACCGGACAGGGAATAGGCGGACATGGCGTAGCGCCGGACTTTTTTTACCCGGGCTGATTTGAGGAACGATCCTGTCCTGGAAAGGGCCCTCCGGGGGATCTTTCCCTTTATTTTTTCAAGCGCCATGGCGGCCGTGCCGCCTATCCTGCCGATGACATTCCGAAGCCCGGCCACGGCTGGGGCGGTCTTTTCCTTTATGGTATCTGTAACGGCAGGCAGCGCAGGATGGGCTGAATCAGCCCCCTTTTTCGATAAACGTGTGCCTTTTCCCTGGTATTTCGCCATTGCGTCCTCGTTTTCAGGTTAAAATCATTCCCTCATGATTTATTTTCAACAATAAAAACGCGCAAAATTGCAAATTAATATATTCAGCTAATTTTCAAAAATGACGAATATCTAAACTGGAATAAAATAAATAAAATGCCATCACGGACGGTGGCAGGGAATTTCAAGGAGGAAAAATATGATTATAAACCACAACGTTGCGGCCATTTTTTCCCACCGCACTCTCAAGTTTCACGACTGGAGCATCACCAAGGACATCGAAAAGCTATCATCCGGCATGAGGATCAACAAGGCCGGCGATGACGCGTCGGGCCTGGCCGTTTCAGAAAAGATGCGCTCCCAGATACAGGGCTTGCGCCAGGCGGAGCGGAACACCGAGGACGGCATGTCCATGATCCAGACCGCGGAAGGATATCTCGAGGAAGTGCACGCGATACTCCAGCGGATCAGGGTCCTGGCGGTGCAGTCGGCCAACGGCATTTACACCCACGAGGACCGGCAGCTGATCCAGGTCGAGGTCTCCGAGCTGGTGGACGAGGTCGACCGGATATCGTCCCAGGCGGAGTTCAACAAGATGAAGCTCCTCACCGGCGCGTTCGCGCGGCTCCACCCGACGGCGTCGATGTGGTTCCACATGGGCCCGAACATGCACCAGCGCGAGCGGGTGTTCATCGAGACCATGACCACGGCCGCCCTGGGTCTCAGGAACCCGACGGTGCTCACGTTCATCTCGATTTCGACGCCGGGCAAGGCCAACTCGGTCATCGGCCTGTGCGACGAGGCGCTGCGGATCATCTCCAAGCAGCGGGCCGACCTGGGCGCCTACTACAACCGCCTGGAGCACGCGGCCAAGGGCCTGATGAACGCCTACGAGAACGTGCAGGCGTCGGAGTCCCGGATCCGCGACACGGACATGGCGGAGCAGATGTCGTCCTACGTGCGCTACCAGATCCTGACGCGGGCCGCCACCTCGATGCTCGCCCAGGCGAACGCGAAGTCGCAGACGGTCCTCGAATTGTTAAAATAGGGTGGGGATTAATCCCCAGCATTGCAGACCCATTCAAAAAGCCGTCCCCAAAGGACGGCTTTTTATTTTCCTCAATCTTTTCTCCATGAAATAACATAAAGCATTCAACGCGGAGGCGCTGAGAACACGGAGATTGGGGAGGGTCATTCTTTGAATCACATATATTTGAAAATTAAGATTGTTAATTGCCAATTCTTCACAATGTATAACTTCATTTTTCACTGTTATATTATTTCTTTAGTTAAGAATGCCCCATTGACTCTGCGTTCTTTGAGCCTCAGCGTTGAATTCTTTTTATCTTTCGATGCATAAAATGTCATGAAAAACAATGGAATTCCCGGATTAATTAAAGTAATTGACATTTTATCCGTATCAACAATCCTACTTATTAATTCATATACTCATTCCATCCAGGGCAAAGGGAATCACCATGCGAAATCCCGGATTATTCCATTTCATGAAACCATCACCGGCAGGATCATACGCCCGGAAGTCTGCTTTTATCCTGATCCTGATTGCAATGCTGTCGGCAACAGCATGCTTTGATGATTCCTCGGAGAAAAAATCCGCGTCATCCGCTCTTCCCCTCATGTCCATGCTGGGCGCGGACGGCGCCGGAGCGCCTGAAAGCCCGGAGGTCCCGGACAGGCCCGACATGATCGGTTCCGGCGGCGGTACCATCACCGTATCGTTCAACGTTCCATCAATGAAAAACGCGCGGGTGTACGGGTTTGTCTTTGACGACCGGGGCGCCTTCAGGGGCGAGATCGGCTATGGCGAAACAAGGAACCTTGTCAACGGCAGAAAGACCCTGGTTGTCCATCATGCCCGGAGCAGCTACTCCAGCATCACCACCGGCGAAGACACTATATTCCCCGACGGCATCTACACCATACACGGAAAGTTCGATCTCCGCTCCGACGGTTTTGACAGCGACCAGGGCGACAGGGGCTTCAGGGTGAATTTCGCCGTCAATGGCGACACGGCCATAACCATCGCGGACGATGACGTGATACATCCGTGCTCTGAATTACTGGCATCATCCAACAGGCCAGACCTGAAATTCGCCACGGTCTACGCGTACATGTATTTTCCCGGCGGCGATCCCCTGCGCTACTTCGCCTACCGCTATGACGGTGCCGCGACCTACGTGAAGCTGAACCAGAACGGCAGCGATATCGGCAACACCATGAGCGAGGACCTGAATGCGGGAGTATACGACGTCCTGATCATAGCCGACATGGACGACAGCATCAATGACCCCATGTCACCGGCCCTGACCAACGGGGACAAGTACATCGTGGTCAAGGGCATGGTCATCGACGGGGTGGACCCCATTGATATATCCGATTACGTATTCAAGACATACATAGCCGCGATACTTCCCGCCCCCCGGGTGCATCTCCAGGCGGCCCTCAATGCCGTTACCCTGACCATCACGAACATGGCGGGAGCGGCGTCATATAACGTGTATGGCAGATCAGCCGAAGGTTTCGCGCTGCTGGGAACCATCGTCAGAGACGAAAGCGGCGATTACACCTATTACAACGATTACGGCCCGGATGATGAATTTGACGCGTACGGGCTCCCCGCAAACACGACCCTATCGTACCGGGTCGCCGCGGTAAAGAGCAACGGCGCCGAAGGCGAGCTGAGCCAGTGGCTTTCGGTAACAACCGGCGCCGTGCAAAAACCGGAAATTTACGGGAACAAGGTAATAAGCACCTCCCGGCTGGACCTGCTGGTCGGCATTCCCCGATACTGCCGTGAGATCGAAATAATCGCGCTGTCAAACTCCTGCAGCGGTCCCCAGCTCCTCAAGTATAATTTCCCCATCGGCGAAGACCAGCGCGGCAGGGAATCGTATTTTTCACTTGCAGACTTCCCCCTGTCCCAGGGCATGACCTACGCGTTTACCGTCCGCGGCAGAGACCTGCATGACGACTGGAGCGAACCGTCGTCCTGCTACCTGTTCCCGTATTGATGTAAAATTAAAAAGCGATGTCGACAGACATAACCTTCGTGTTTAACCGCCAATGGCGATCACGTCCGGACGCCTTTTTTGCCTTTCCTGCCAGGGTCATGGCCGTTCATGCCATAGGCATCCAGCATCTTGTAGATTTCCCACAATGAGTAGAAGAGAGTCAGCAGCAGGGGTCCCACGAACACGCCGGGCAGGCCGAAGGCCTGGATGCTCCCCAAGAGAAGGAAGAAGAATATAATGGGATGAAAGTTGAGTTTTTTTCCGAACACCTTCGGCTTCACCACGTTTTCCAGCAGCAGGTACCATGCCAGGCACCAGATCCCGAGAAACAGGGCCATGAGATACGACCCGGTGGCCAGGAGGTATATGACCGCCGGCACCCACACCAGGGACGTGCCTATGACCGGTATTAGGGAAAGGATTGCCGCAAGGCTCCCCCCCAGGAAGGCCAGGGGTATCCCGACGATAAAAAGGCCGATGCCCACCAGCAACCCCTGGCATATCATGATGAGAAGATTTCCCGTCAGGAGGACCCGTATCACTTCCTTCATACGGCCGATCACTTTTTCCTCAAGATCAGGGGGGAAAGGCATGTTCCTGTAAAAGAGCGCCCTCATGGCGCTCCCTTCCTTGAACATGAAAAAAAGAATCAGCAGAAGGAAGAAAAAATCAATCAACAGGCCCAGCGGATACGCTATCATGGCCTGCACGCTCGACAGCACCATGCCCGATATGTTCTGCACGAAATCAGTGGCCTTCGTGGTAATGTCCGACTTATCGATGTTCAGGTATGCAAGAATGTCCTGAACCACCCGGCTGCTGTAAATGTCGTCAATCACGCCGGCCTTTATCTGCCTCTGTACCACGTCGTAGAGCTGGAACACCTGGTCAATGACGGCAACGACGATAAAGAACAGCGGCACCATGACCAGGAGGACCAGGAACAGTATCATGATGGCGGAGCTTAAACCATCCTTCTTTACACGGGACAGTATGATATTGTACAGCGGCTGGAGCGCCATGTACAGGAGCAGGGCAAACAGAAATGGCCAGAAAAAATACCTGAAAATGAAAACAAGCCCCCCGATGACGGCTCCGAAAAGAATGAAGAAAAGCATCTTCATCGTTTTGTCGTGCTGCAGCTCGAAATAGGAGTCCCTTTTTACCATATGACCGTGCCATGAAATTACGGGCCTCTTCTCATATCAAGAAGAGGCCCGGATATAATTGCCGTTCCGCGTTCAATCAAACCAGAGATGAACACCGCACAACATGTTTTACTTAGTCAGATAGTGAGAAAGATCAGTCGCGATCCTGGTGATTGCGTGGTCAAGATACGTGTCATCGGCTATTTTCTTGCGAAATTCCTCGATCTTGTCCGCATCAAGCTCCCTGTTGTCCTGTTTAATCTCACGATCCTCCTTTTTCATGAGATCGACCATAAAAACCTCCCGGGATACCCGTTCCTCCGTGAATCGGGTTTTGCCCAGTTATTAATCGGCTGTTTCACCCACGGGGATTAGCTTTTTTTTAATGTAAGGATACGTTTTTTAGGTGGTGGAAAAGCCGGTTTTCATTCCGGGTACCGCAGAAAAATTGAGGATTTTGTTTTTCCCGGATATGCATTAATCTTCGGATTAATGCGATAAATAGTAAAATTTTAAGATACATAATCCATTCTGGCATGAATTTTATTTAAAAAAATCAATGTCAACCAAGCATCGTATCATTATTTCTTGCGCTCCCCCTTGGTCCAACGCATCCGGTACTTCCTGTACCCGCGTTGGGGTCAACCTTCTCCTGAGCAAGCAGGTCGGCGTGGTGCAAAAGTGCGGGCCGCAGGCATGCGGGGCGTGCACTCACGGGAATCATGACGGGATGCGGTCATATTTAATTTATGCGTGATTTTTGTAAATCATTGACAAATATCGCAAATTGTAAGCATAGTATACCATTACAACGAGGATCAGAAAGCTGCCATGTTTGATATAAGAGAATATTTTGATTTTGACAATACGGTGAGGGACATACGGCGGGACATCGTGGATATCGACGATGATATTGCCTATGACATCAACACCCTTATCTCGGGGCGCTTCGACAGCCTGTACAGGCGGGACCGCTACAAGCACAACGACGCCGTGATTGAGATCATTTACCCGGCCCTGCAGTTTCCCGGCAACAACAACTTCATCCTGAACCCCGACCGGGTCCGGTACCTCCTCTCCTTCTATCCGAATAAAAGCGATTTTCACAATATCGATAAAATCGTGATCCGGCCCCGCTTCATAGAGGTCGGCAATATTGAACTGGTCTCCCTTTACCTCAGGCGCAAAAAAATACTGGTGCTCTATCTGTTTCATCCCCACTTCTACCGGATGCGGTATCCGCGGTTTGATGACCGTGAACGGGCCGGCGACCACACTACTGAAGACGTGCTGAAGGACCGTCTCACGGACAACACGATCGTGAAAGACGACACTGAAGAAGTGTATGTCCACCCCCTCTGGTACCTTCTTTCCATTGTCGCCCATGGAAACGACGACAGGATAGACAAGTTCTTCATCAAGAAGGACGCCCTGAACGACCGCATCTACGAGATCATGAACGACATCTCCTTCTACTATTCACGCCACGGATACTGACAGGCATGGTCGATTACCACACGCACACCGCCCGCTGCGGCCACGCCTACGGCACCGTTGAGGAATATATCGAGTCAGCGCTGTCGCGAAAAATCCGCGAGATCGGCTTCTCGGACCACGCCCCCATGCCGGAGGCGGAGCGGGAGGGGTACACTATGTCGGCCGCGGAAGTTGAGCCATACATCGCCTCGCTGGAGAAGCACCGCCGCCGGTACAAGGAAAGGATCAGCGTCAGGATAGGATTTGAGGTTGATTACCCCCTTCTCGGGAGTTTCGCCGACAGCTACTTTACCGATCCCCGCATCGACTACCTGATCGGATCATGCCATTTCATCGACGGGTGGGCCTTTGACCATCCGGACTTCATCGACGAATACGGGAAGCGCGATATCGACGACATCTACGGTCGTTATTTCTCCATCATGGAGGCCATGGCCGCCGCACGGCTCTTTGACGTGGTCGGCCACTTCGAACTGGTGAAAAAATTCGGGTTCCGTGCCGTGAGGGACCACCGCCCCGCCATAGAAAAAATAGCGCGGCTGCTCGCCGCGGCCGGCACCGCCGTCGAGGTAAACACCGCCGGCATGGCCCACGAGGCCAGGGAAATGTACCCGGCCGACGGCATTCTGAAGATATTGTTTGACTGCAATGTCCCGGTCACCCTGGGCTCCGACGCACACCGGCCTGAACAGGTGGGGCGCTTTTTCCCGGAGGCCGCTGAAAAGCTCGCCGGCGCGGGGTACCGCGCCATCTCCGGCTTCTCAAAACGGAAACGTTATGACATCACCCTGTAGCGGCGCGCGCCGCCCCCGCAGTACGCCGGCCGCGGAGCCTGCCCGATGACCGCTCTCGAACAATCAGGCACCGGCGAATACCGCCTGCGGACGCCGTTCAGCGGCCTTACCATCGGCGTGATCGCGAAATCGGCTAACCCCGTCGACTATACCGCCGGACCTGCCGCCATCCGCGCCGCCGAAAAGGAACTCCTGAGCAAAGCAACCGGCCTTGAACCGCGGAACATCGTGGCCCTGGACCAGCGTCACGGCGATTCCATCATCATCGTCCATGACAGGCCGGGGGAGGACTCCCTCATCTTCGGTGAAGCGGACGGCCTCGTGACCGTGGAGTCCGGCATATGTCTGGTCATACGCACCGCGGACTGCGTCCCGGTCTTTGCCTATGACCGGATACGCCGCGTCCTGGGCGCTGTCCATTCAGGCTGGCGCGGCACGCGGCTGGCCATCGCGGGGAAGATGGCTCGCCTGATGAAGGACCGGTACGGCTCGTCGCCGGGCGATATCCATGCCTGGATCCTCCCTTCCATCGGTCCCGGGTCATACACGGTAGGCAGGGACGTTGCGGACCTGTTTCCCCGCGACATTACCGAAAAAAACGGCGTTATCCGCCTCGACCTCTGGGGTAATATTGAGCGCTCACTTATCGACGAAGGAATTCCCCGGGACAATATTTTCAGCGCCGGGATGTGCACCCTGCAAATGAAGGAAGAATTCTTTTCCTACCGGGCCGGTGACGCGGGGCGGAACCTCAACTTCGGGTTCCTGTCCTGACCGGCGCGGGGCCGCGTCATTTCCCGTGGACCTTCTTCTCGATCATCCGGCAGATGATCTCCATGTCCAGGACCGGCTTGTGGATGATCGATTCGAGATCGATGCCCATGGCGACCAGGTCTTCCGAAGGCATGTAATCGATGGAGCCGGTGTGGATGAAGCACTTGATCCGGGGCTGGAGCTCTATCGCTTTGGCCACCACCTCGTTGCCGTCCATGTCCGGAAGTCGCAGGTCGACGATGGCGGCGTCAAAGGCCTCCGCAGACATTATGGCAAGGCCCTCCCGGGCCGATTCCGCTGTCTGCACTATAAAGCCGTGGTCCTCAAGGAATCCCTTCAGCATCCTGGTTATCATTTTTTCGTCATCGATGATCAGTACCCGTATCGCGCTCATGGCTGCCTCACAAGGGGAAGTTTGATGGTGAACACCGCGCCTTTGCCCGGACTTGAAGACACGTCTATGGTCCCGCTATGCGTTTTCGTGACGATGTAATAGGAAACGGAAAGGCCGAGCCCCGTGCCCATGCCGACCCCCTTCGTGGTATAGAAGGGTTCGAAGATATGCCGCTGGACTTTGGGATCGATGCCGGGTCCGTTGTCGGATATCATCATAACGGCGTGCTGTCCCTCCTTTCGTGTCCGTATCGTTATGGTCGGCTGGAATTCTTTTTCCTTCACGGTCGCCATGGCCTGGGAGGAATTTTTAAGAAGGTTCAGGACGACCTGCTCTATGCCGGTCTCCGAGCAGGGAATCATGCCGAGTGCCGCGTCATAGTCCCTGACGATGCGGATCTTCTTGAAATCATATTTCTTTTTCAGGTCATAATCGTTGGAGGCGATTTCCACCGTCTTGTCGATGAGCAGGTTGATGTCCACCGGGGCGATAACCGATTCGCTCCGCCTGCTGAACTGGAGCATGTTCGATACTATCTTGGCGGCGCGCTGGCCCGCGTCCTGGATACCGTGCAGGTAATCCATGATCTCACGCTCGGTGAGATAGGACAGCACCGACTCGAGGCTGATGCCGATCCGCTCGGCCTCCCTGCGGTTTTTCTCAATTGCCGGGGAAAGCCTGTTAAGGGCCGCCTGTATTCCCTGGAGGATGATGCCCAGGGGATTGTTTATCTCATGGGCCATGCCCGCCGCGAGCCCCCCCAGGGAGGTCATCTTCTCGGTCTGGATCATCATTTCCTGGTGGATCTTTTTATCCGTCATGTCATTTATCATGATGACCGCCATGTTCTCCATCGGCATCAGCCGGAAGTCGACATGGCGGAACGTGCCGTCCTTGCACCGGACATCCACCTCTTCCGACTGCAGCGCCTTTCTTCGCGCCACGGCGACCTCGACGGCCTTTTCCCAGGCCTCGCTTATTTTTTGCCGGTACGCGGGATCCGGGTACGCGGCCATGTTCCACGCGTCCATGTCGGGGACGTCATCGAGGGTGTAACCCAGCGTATGAATAAGGGTCTTGTTGAAATAGGTGAACCGGTTGGCGGCACTGTCCAGGAGGGCGATCGGGATCGGGGAATTATCGATCATCTTCCTGAACTGTTCCTCGCTCTTTCTCAGGGCCTCCATCGTTTCGAGGCGGATGATGACGTCCCCCATCTGAGCCCCGATGCTTTCCAGGACATTGCGCGCCGCGGGGGCAATATCATTCCGCGTGTGGGAAGCGACATTCATTGCGGCCACAACCTTCCCCTTGTGCACAATGGGGATTGAAGCCAATACCTTCACGTTTTCCTCCTGCACGGTATCAATGAACCCGCCGGAAAGATTCCTGAATTCCGGGTAGATAGGCTTTCCTTCCATGGCCATGCGGTAGGGCTGGGTATCGGGACTGTAGTATGATACCTTGTCTACAAATTCATCGCTGAGTCCCCTGTGGCAGACCAGCTTCAGCCCCCCTGTATCAGGGTCCTTGAGATACACCCCGCCGGAATCCATCTTCGTCCCCTTGATCGCGGTTTCCAGGCAGAGGGCCATGGCCTCGTCCAGGCTTGTGGCGGCGCTCAGGGCCCGGGCCAGGTCGCGCTGGACCACGAGCAGTTCCTCGGCGTACTTGCGCGGGGTGATGTCCCGGGAAACGCCCAGCACGCTGTAGGGCCTGCCGGATTCATCGTACAGGAACTTCATCGTGCTTTCTATCCACCGCCGGGACCCGTCCTTGTGGTTCTCTTCGAGCACCATGGTCCTCGTCCTGTTCCTGTCCGCGCCGGGACCGGCGGCAAGCTCCATCTCCTTTTTTAATAACCGCTCTATCTCTTGCAGGGATTGTGGCGGCAGCAGGTCCTTCATCGTAAGGTTAAGCATTTCCGCTTCGGAATACCCGAGGATCCTGGTCCCCGAGGAACTCATGTACACGAATTTCATGGTCGCCAGGTCAAGGACCCAGAGATTTTCCGGGGTGTTCGCCATCAGGAGACGGTACTTTTCCTCCCGTTCCGCCAGGGCAAGCTCCATCCGCTTCCGCCTGGTGATGTCCCGCGCCAGTCCAAGGACCTGCCGGGGCGCCCCCGACCCGTCCCGTATGAATCGCGCCGTGACCTCTATCCACAGGACCGACCCGTTTTTATGCATCAATTCAGCCTCGAAGGTCCGGGACCGCCGCGGATCAACATCCTTGACCCCTTCCAGGGCCAGCTCTTCCGCCAGGATATTCTTTGCCCCGTCAACGGATTCCGGCGTCAATGTCTGGTCGATGGTCATCGTTATCAATTCATCCGGCGAATAACCGGTCAGCTCCTGGCTCGAGTAATTGGCGTACCTGAACCTCCGGGTATCAATGTCGATGATCCAGATCATGTCTGATATGCTTTCCGCGAGAAGCCGGTACCTTTCCTCGCTCTCCGCCAGGGCCTGGTCGGCGCGCCGGCGGTCGGTTATATCGCGCGACACGCCGAGGATACTGACGGGCTTTCCCGAAGCGTCACGCAGGAACCGCATGGTCATCTCGGTCCACACGATGGAGCCGTTCTTGTGTATCTGTTCCAGCTGCAGGGTCCTTGATCGGTCCGGGTTGACGCCGGGCTGACCGTCCCGGGCCAGCTCCTCGTGGAGGACTTTCCCGACCGTTTCAAGGGACCGCGGCGTGACGATGTCGGTTATCTTGTTGCGGCTGGATTCCTCTTCGGTATACCCGAGGATGTTGACGCTGGAGGGGCTGTTGTAGACGAAGGACATGGTCTGCAGGTCAAGGACCCAGACGCTGTCGGACAGGTTATCCATGAGGAGCCGGTATTTCTCCTCGCTTTGCCTGAGGGCCTCTTCCGCATGCTTTCGGTCAGTGATGTCCATGGCGGCGAACACTATGCCGGAGTCAAGTTTTCCTTTTTTGAACGGCACCGCGTTGAGGTGGACGTCAATGGCTGTGCCGTCCTTCCGTACCGCCCTGACCTCAAAGGAAGCCCACCCTTTTTCGAAAATCTGGCCGGACATCTCCATAACGGCGCTCTTGTATTCCTCTTTCGTCGCATAAAACATGCTGAGGCTCCTGCCCGTTATCTCCCCTTCCGTGTACCCGAACATCTCGCAGTAGGTGGCGTTGGACCATGCCATGAGGCGGTTCTCGATAAAACCGAGTCCCACCGGCGCGACCCGGACAATGTTGCGGAGCATTTCCTCCTGCCGCAGCAGGTCTTCCCGCGCCTTCAGCAGCTCACTGTTCTGCTGTTCGAACTGCTCGTTGACCGCCTCAAGCTCCTCGATCGTGGCCTGGAGCTCCTCGTTGGCCGCAACGAGCTCCTCGTTGGTGCGCTGCGCCCTGTCCTCGGCCAGCTTTTGCGCTGTGATATCGCTCAGTATTATCTTTACTCCGCTGAAACGGCCGTTAACATAGGTGGGGCGGCCTGAAGTCCTGAGCCACTTGATGTCGCCCGACCTGGTGATCCCCCGGTATACGCCGGACACCGACTTCCCTTCCCTGCTGGAACCAAAGTTCCTGACAACCTTCTCGTGGTCATCGGGATGCACGAAGTTCAGGAAGCCCCTGCCCACCATATCCTGTTCCTCATAACCGGCGATGTCCGTAATGCGGGAACTCACGTAGGTAATGACGCCGTTTTCGTCAGCTGACAGGATGACATCCTGGATGTTGTTGACGAGGTTCCGGTATTTCTCCTCGCTCTCCCGGAGCCGCCGCTCCATCCGGTGCTTGTTGAGGGCCGAATCAATATTGGCGAGAAGGTCGCGGTCATTGATGGGCTTGTTCAGGTAACCGTAGGGCACGGTGTCGCGGGCCCGCTCAACGGTCGCGTTGTCCGCGTTGGCGGTGAGGTAGATGACCGGGACATCGGAATCCTTCTGTATCGCGCGCGCGGCCTCGATCCCGTCCATGGCGCCGGCGAGGATGATGTCCATGAGGATCAGCTCCGGCGCCTTTTCCCGGGCCAGCCTGACCGCCTCTTCGCCGGTGTTCGTCATCGCGGCCACCTCGTAGCCCAGCTTTTCAAGGCTCTTTACCAGGCTGAGGGCGATGACCAGTTCATCTTCAACAACCAGCAGCTTCCCTTTGCTCATGAACAGCTCCGGGATGAGGCGAAATCCGATGTCAGCAATCTGGCTTGCATTATGTCCTCTGGGAAATATCCGCCATCATTATATTGTCACTGCCGTTCCGCTGAAACAATTAATTAACCAGAGTCTCAATAATTACAAGAAAATTTTCCGCATGTGGGCGATTCAAGGAGGGAATGAACATCACGGGCCGGACCGCCGATTATGACGGCATGAAACAAAAAGCCTGCCGCGTTTAGCGCGGCAGGCCCATGGTCAGGCATTTGATATCAATCAGCACGCCTGCTTGCTTTTACCAGTGAATCTTCCCGGAATGTTCATCTTCCGCAGCTTTTCCGGTATGGATTTCACGATTGATTCTATCCTGTCTTCAAGGCCCCAGGGCCTCACATTCTGCAGAAATTTCGGTTTGACCCAGATGATCAGCGCCGGCAGCACCGTGAGGGAAAGGGTGCCGCTCAGTATCATGGAGAGCGTGACCAGGAGACCGGACACCTTGACGATCTTGAAGGACGAGAACCCCAGGACGGCGAAGCCGAGGCCCACCGTCAGGGTGGCCGTGACGACGGAAAGTCCGGTTGTCTCCAGCGTGCGCCGGTACGCCGCTTCGAAATCAAGCTTCCGCACGACATGCTCGTACTTGAAGCGCTCGATGAAATGGATGCAGTAGTCGATGCCGGCCCCCACCGCGATCGACGCGTTGATCAGCGTGCTGTAATTGATGGGGATCCCCAGGTACCCCATGACCCCCAGGGTTATGATGAGGGTAAAGGAGATGGGTATCGACGCGAAAAATCCGCCGGTGACGGACCGGAAGATGAACATGCACGCCAGCAGCACCACGATGACCGTCACCACAATCGACTGGATCTGGTTGACCAGGATCGCCTCGTTCATCATCAGGTTGATGGCGGGCATGCCGGAGATGACGATCTTTTCGACATAGGGGTCGTCATCGGGGAATATTTTTTTGAACATGACGTTGAAGCTGCTCTGGAAGTCGCGCAGGAAATCCGCCTTGTCGCTCCTCATGAACACCACGTACTGCATCAGCTTCATGTCGTCGGTCACCAGGTAGCGGTACACGTCCTCCCGGGACGCCGCGAACTGGTTCAGGCAGACGCCGATGATGCTGCGGTCAGTGAGGGACCTGTCCTGTATGCCGTCAACCTTCACGCTGGGGATCTTCTTGAAGGCGTCATTGTCGTCATGGTAGAAGACCTTGTAGATCACCTTCAGGGTGTCGGTGATGCTCATGATGTTCCCCACCGGTCTGACCGTCACGCCGTCGATGACCGCGTGGGGCTCCTTGAGGTCTTTCAGCTGCTTCCCGAGGAGGTCTATCTTCCGGAGGGTCACCGGCTGGGTGATGTCCGTGTGGAAGAAGTCGCTCAGGTAAAAGAACTTGCCGAGAAACTCTTTCCCGATGGGGGTGTTTTTGCAGTTCCGGATAGCAGCTATGTACCGCCGCGCCGCGTCCCTGCCGGCGGCAGTGTCAATGGTCGGTATCCGGTGGATGATGTCCTCTATCCCCGATTCCTGCGGCGTCATGGTCAGGTTCTTGCCGCTCACGTACAGGTAATCGTCGGCCATGGCGCTCAGGTCGTCTTCCGGTGCCGACGCGCCCATCCCGGTCTTTCCGTTTTTCTTTTTCTGCTCGCTCTCGTAATACTCGTTCATCAGGTCGGTGAAGAGGGCGATCCGCTTTTCGATCTCATCCTGGTTCCGCACCGGGTTTTTCCTGAAATTGTCCAGGTCATCCGCAAAATAGGCGCTCATGACGGCATTGTTCTTCAGATCGGGACAGGCGTCCTGGAGGCCGCGGAACGCGGCGGTGAAGTCGCCGATCCTGCCGGCAAGGTCCTCCCGCGCGGCCTTTCCGTGGAGGTTGACCCTGTCGCGCATTTTGAACACGATGCACATCTGCCCCGTGCCGGTGAGTTCCTTGTTGATGAACTTGTCCGCCTGGCGGAGGGGGTTCTTCTCTAAAAACATGAAGGAGATGCTGCTTTCGGTCTTCAGAAAAAACAAGCCGACAAAAAAGACCGCGGTGACGATGACGGCGCCCCCGAACACTTTCTTCGCGTGGCTGGCCGTGTTCTCGCCGCCCCGCATCACCATCTTCATTATTATTTTCTCGAAAAAAGTCTCCGTGGTCCCCTTGGGGGGCGGCTGGAGGGCAAGCACCGCCGGCACGTAGGTGAAGGTGAGGATGAGGTTTATGAATATGCCGAGGGTCACCAGGTAGCCGAGGCGCTGGATGTCGACGACATCGATAAACACGTCGGAGATGAAGGCCGCCATGGTCGTAATGGCGGACAGGAAGATGGCGGTGTCGATGCTGTCCGTGGTCTCCACCAGCACGGCCTTCACGTCCACGTCCCTTCTGCCGGCCAGCTTTTCATAATATCGAATGAGGTAATGAATGACGTAGGAGCTCCCCACGGCGATGAGGACGCAGGGCATGACCATGGTGCCAGAAGAGAAGTCGATCCCCGCCAGGAGCATCCCACCCATGAGCCAGATGATGCTGATCACCACCGCGGTCAGGGGAAGGTATATGCCGGTGGGCGTCCTGATGGTCAGGAACAGTATCAGCAGGATGATGACGGCGGTAAGGGTCATGAAGATGGACATGTCGTTGGTGACAAACTCCTGGAGGAGCGCCTCCGCGACGGGCATGCCGGCGATATAGATGGTGAGGTCCTTTGGTTTGTTTTTATCGGCTATGGAATTGAATATATCGTATATCTTGGCGACATCGTAGATGTTCGCCACGTTGTACAGTTTCGATTCAAGGTTGTTTCTCGAGAAGGGATCCATGTTCCTGATGACGAAGCGGTACAGGTCATCGATGCAGTCCTGGTAGGTGACCTCCACGTCGGGCTTCTCGTAGGTGGCGTCATTCTCGATCATCCGATAGACCATGTTGAGGTATTCCTCATTCACCTCTTTCGTCCCCAGCGAGGCGTAGAAATCCTTCTGGTATTCCCTGAAGGGCCTCAGGAGCTTCAGCATGAAGGAGCGGATCGCCTTCCGGTTGTCCTCCACGGTTTCCTTGATATACTCGTCATCGACCAGGGTCCCGTCCACTTTCTTGTTGTATATCTCCGCGGGGAAATAAAAATCCCGGCCCTGGAAGCGGTCTTTCAGTCTCGCCTCGTCGACCATGAAGGACATCTCGCGCCGGATGATCTCGACCTTGTTGTCGATCCGCTTTTCGACCGGCACCATGATTGCACACGCCTTGCCGTCCGCGGAAAAGAGGGTGCCCTTCAGGAGGTCGTTCCCCTGGAGCTCCTTTTCGAGGAAGGGAAGCAGCTTTTTCAGGTCCTCGTCGCTCTTCGGAAGCTTTTTCATCATTTCCGGGTCCGGATCGATGAGGCCGGCCTTTTCCCGGGCCTTGCTGGTCAGGTTCCCGAGGACGATGGTATTGGTGCTCTTGTTGACCATGACATCGTCGGCGTTGATGATGCTCATGATCTGGCCGGGCGTGAGCTTGGAGGGGACCTCGACGGTCTCCTTCCTACCGGTGATGATGTTCTTGTAGGTCTTTTCGACCTTGAGGGCCTTGAACTGCTTTATCACCTGCTCCACGTAGCGGAGGGTCTTGACGTTGAAGATCCCCTCCTTTTCGTTTTCTATGCCGATGAGGATCATGTCCTTCATGGAAAACTTTTTCTGCGTCAGGTGGTAATACTTGATCACGTCCATCTTGCGGGAAAAGGCCTTCATCGGATCAACGTTGATGGAGAAGTTGGTGCCGATCATCACGGCGAAAAAAACCGTGAGGGCGACAATGCTGACGATTACCGCCTTCGGCCATTTAACTGATAATTGCACTAACCATTTCATTGTCTTGCCCTCTGCTGTATCATGTATGGTTCCGGTCCAGAACCGGAGAACCGCGCCTGCCCATGCGCAGCTCTGCCCCGGGGAAAGGATCAGATTTCGGTTACCGGGAAGCCGGTACCGGCAGGATTAATGAAAGAGCGCCTGTGTTCCAGGAGGAGAAAGCTCTGCAGATTCATTAAATCCTCCAAAATTCCATATTAGACTCAAGGTAACAACACAAACTGTTCTTTTTCACCCCGCCGCCAGCGGCGCAAGGGTACAATTCATCTATTGGCTGTTATTCATCGAGTCTATATATATGTTTAATCACTGAACGGCAAAATAGGGAATTCGATCATAAAAATCAATTCATATTTACTTTAATAATTCAAATATTTTCTTTATAAAGCAGCCAAACCGCTTTTTCCTGACGTATCCCGGAACAATCATGGCCTCGTGGCCCCGACGGCGGGATCACGCCGGTCCATCGGTAAAATATTAAACTCGACAGGGGGGTTCCGGCAATTACTATTTATAAGGGTAACACAAAAGAGACACGCGTGATCGGTCAACAAATTCGGGCTCTGTGCGGGAGGGGATCCGTTGCTGGTTCCGGGACGGTTTATCGGCCGAATCCATGACCCGGTCAACCGGGTGTCAGGGATGTACCATTTCATGCTCCCCGGCCATATCTCCGAGTCGGACATGGCAAACGACAGGACGGCCCGGTACTGCATCACCGCCATGAAAATCATCATCAGGAATCTCACCGGCATGGGGGTTAAAAAAACCGCCATGCGGGCATCGATCTTCGGAAGCGGCACCGTAACCGGCTCAGCAACGAAAAGCGCCTTCGGCGGCGCCCCCCTCGCCGGCCAGAACGTGAGGTTCGCCAAACTTTTCCTGGAAATGGAGGACATTCCGCTCTGCCAGGACGATACCGGCGGCCCCTACTCCAGGAAAATAATCATGGATGTACGGAGCGGCAGGGTGTACATGAAAAGGAAAACCGGCATGGAAGACATGAAGAGCCCGCTCTTCACCGCCGCATTCTCCGCCCCTGCAACCCGGACCCCCCGATGATTTTTTGCCGCGGTTGATTATTGTAATGGACTATCTGCGCCCCGGGCCGTACAAATGGCCATGGATCTCGTCGAAATTTTCATCGTTGCCGCGGCCCTGGCCATGGACGCCTTTTCGGTGTGCATCTCCTGCGGCATGGCCATCACCGATCCGGACCTGCGGCACTACTTCCGTCTATCCTTCCATTTCGGCCTGTTCCAGTTTATGATGCCCATCATCGGCTATTTCGGCGGCATGTACCTTGAAAGCTACATCAAGGCCTTTGACCACTGGATAGCCTTCGGGCTCCTCCTGTTCATCGGCCTCAAGATGATCTACGAGGCCTTCTTCCATAAAGAAGAAACATGCGAGCCCGCCAGAGACCCGTCGCGGGGGTGGTCCCTGATCGTGCTGGCCGTTGCCACCAGCATCGACGCCCTTGCCGTGGGCCTCTCCCTCGGCGTCCTGGGCCGTCCCATACTCCTCCCCAGCGTCATCATCGGCGCCGTCTGCGCCGTCTTTTCGATCATAGGCATCTCCATCGGCAGACGGGTCGGCGCCATCGTCGGGAAACGGGCCGAGGCCGTGGGGGGCCTTATGCTCGTGGCCATCGGAATCAAGATAGTTATCGAACATACCCTGGGCTGACATGTTCCCGAGGCAAAGTACACGAATTGAGGAGGATATACCATGACCGGCGGCCAGCATGAATCCGCTGAGGTAAAACTTCTGAAAACGGCCTTCATCCTGAGCATCATCACCATCGTCTACAATGTCGGGGAAGGCCTCTTCTCGACCCTGTTCGGGTACGGAGACGACACCCTGGCCCTCTTCGGCTTCGGCGTGGACAGTTTCGTGGAAGTGATCTCCGGTATCGGCATCGGCCACATGGTCTGGCGGATGCGCCGCAGTCCCGTGAGCGAGCGGGACCGCTTCGAGCGCCGTGCCCTGTACATTACCGGCGTGAGTTTCTTTCTCCTTGCCGCCGGCCTCGTTATCGGCTCGGCGCTTGCCATCATCAGCGGCGCCAGGCCTGACACGACCATCGCCGGCATCGTCATTTCGGCAGTATCCATCATAACCATGTGGTTTCTCTATTCGTACAAGCTGAAAACGGGCAGGGCCCTTGACTCGGCCCCCATCATAGCCGACGCCAACTGCACAAAGACATGCTTCTATCTGTCTTTCATACTCCTCGGTTCAAGCGTTCTCTACGAGCTCTTCAGGATCAGTTACCTCGACATTGCCGGGAGTCTGGGGATCGCCTGGTTTGCCTTCAGCGAGGGGAAGGAATCGATAGAAAAGGCGCGGAGCAATTCCCTCACCTGCTCCTGCCACGACTGCGACGTTTGATCACGCCCGGCCTTAGGGACGGGCCGCCTGCCGCTTCGCCCTGTACCTCATCGCCAGAATGGTAAAATCATCCTCGAACATGGCATTTCCCTTGAACTCGATCAATGATTGATAAACCTCATCGCATAATTCACCGACAGGGCCATGGCACCGCGATTTCAGAACGCTGATGAAGCGCTCTTCACCGAACAATTCATCGCCGTGGTGCTCCTCTATTATTCCGTCGGTGTAAAGAACGACAATGTCATTATCTTGGAGCGTGAGCGCGACATCCTCGCAATTCGACGGAATATAATCGCTTATCAGCCTCCCCCTGGTGTTTACGATTTCCGTGCTGCAGTCGGCGCGGATTATGATGAGGGGGGGATGGCCGGCATTCGCGAACACCAGCTTTCCCGTTTCCAAATTTATGTGGCACGAAATGGCGGTGATGAAATTGCCGCCGGTTTTTCCCTTCAGGGAATCGCTGATGGCCGCCAGGTGACGGGACGGACAGCCCGCGTTCATTTCCCAGGACGCCAGGGACATTTTCACCATCGCCGCGGTAAGGGCGGCCGACACGCCGTGTCCCGAAACGTCGCAGATGAAAAAACAGACGGCGTTACCGCCGGCGGCGTCCGGGAGCTCCTTGCCGGGGATCAGCACGTCGATGAAATCGCCGCCCACCCCCATCATCGGGACATACTTGAAATGAATTTCAGCCCGTTCCATGGAGGGGAGTTCCTGGGGCAGCAGCGCCGTCTGGATTTTGCGCGCCAGCTCTATGTCATGGAGCAGGATGTCCCGTGTCTCAACAAGCTCGCTGGTGCGTTGGGCCACCATCTGTTCGAGGTTGTCCTTGAGCGCGTTCAGGCTGCTGAAGGTTATGGCGTTTTCCATGGCAATTAAAAACGCGGAGCGTATATTGTTGAGGAAGACCACCTCGTACCGCTTCAGCTGCTGGAGGTTCTGTTTTTCCGGCAGAACCAGCAGCGCGGCAAGCTCGCCCATGTGCAGGAGGGGAAGCAGGTACTGGGCTTCGTACCGCACAAAAAGATTCATCAACGGTTCCCGGACATCTTCATAGCTCTCTTTGGATTCCACGAGGTCCTTGTCCACCAGATGGTTTGTCCGACCGAACCATTCCTTCATCTCCGGATTCATGTCGCACATCATTGAAGCGATGGTGTTGACCCTGAATTCACCGTGGGGACAGACAACAAGGTTCACGTATTTAAATGAAAGGGATTTTTTTATAACATCGATAAATTCCCTCACCAGTTCATCAAGTGTTTTTAAATAGGAAATATCATTGATGAAAGAGGCTTCAATCCTGTGCAGGTCATACTTCCGCTTGTTGAAAAGCTGGTCGATCAGGGGCTGTGTTTTCATGAGGTACAGGCAGTTCGCGTAGAACCAGACCGCAGCCACGGCGAAGAGGGGCCCGCTCCCCTGCTTAATCAGATACGGGTAGAGGATGATGAAGAGCAGCGCATTGGGAATGATAATGAGGGAAGATATGACGGCCCACATGAAGGTGACGTGAAGAACACTCCGGATATCCAGCAGTCGGTAGCTCAGGACGCCGTATCCCAGAAACGCCAGGGGAATGAACATCATGTTACTGAGGGGGTATATGTCAATGCCATTGATGGCGGGAATATTGGTCATGGTGAGAAGGCCGATTATTATAAACGAAAGAAGGATATACTTCAGTTTCAGCCGCATGATCTGGTTTTTTTCAGTGCGCAGTTTTCGTATGAAGAACACTATCAGATATATGACCATTACTGAACCGGAAACCGAAATTATCTGAAAAGCGATTCCGCCCTTGGCGATGTATCCCCATGAATAGGTGTACAGGCCGTAAAAATAGTGGTCGGAAAAGGTGGTCAGGGAGATTACAAAACTTATGACAAAAAAAACCGGCAGTATAAACCTGCTTCTGGTGCCGGTCATCTTATAAAAATAGAGGATTGTAACGGGTGGCAGGTACACATAAAAGAAATGGACGCTGCGTTCTATATGGAGAAGGAGATCCTCGTTGCCGCGGAAAACATGGTGGCAGATGAAAACGGGATTTAACAGCGACCACCACAGGCACAGCAACGAGAACAGCACATTTTCCTGCTTCAACTTTCCCCTGGCGATGGAAATGACGGCCAGGGTGACCCCCATGACAAGAGACAGGAGGGGTGGAATGACATAGATATTCAGTTTTTCAAAAAAACTTTCCATGACCAATGGCAAGGCCGCCGGCAGATCAAGTATAGGAGCATCATGCGGCAAGCGCTGTAGCTACACTATAAGATTTATCCCCTTTGTCTACCATTAAATAATAGCGGCGTTACACTGAAAGGGTTTTCAGCCGGGTGATTATTAATCTTGACATCGCGATATTTCTGCTGGCAACATAGGCCTGATACGCTTGCACCGTCCCCCGGAAGGGGATATTTCACGGATACTAAGCTGTGACAATAAACCCGACAGGGTTGGTCATATTATTCTTGACGCCGCTCCACCGCTTGTGTTATTTGTTTAACAACTGTTAAAAAATTTTCTGGGGGAATACAAAATATGACAGTACAGGCTGACGTTGAGGAAAAATACCGCAAGGCCGCTGGCATCATAGCCCGGGCGGGCATGGTCCCGTTTCAGGTAACGCCGACCCTCATCGACATCGTGAAGTTCTATCTCGAAGAAGACGACGCCGATTTCATAATCAAAAACTACAGCGGAAAAACAACACTCTCGGCCGACGAGATACGGGCCACCTCGGGAATGACTGACGAGGAGATAGCGAAAAAAACCGGGGCCCTGGCGAAGAAGGGCATTATATTCAACCAGCCCAACACGAAGGGCGTCATGGTCTACCGCCTGCTCCCCCTCATCATCGTCGGCACCTTTGAATACACCTTCATGAACGAGCTTCCGAAGGGTGAAAAGCTGAAGGACCTGGAGAAGATCGCCAGGCTCTACCACACGCTCCTCGGCGAACTGAAGGACCTCATCCAGGGAAACTACGACAATCTCCTCCCGGTCTTTGAGCACCAGCCTCCCATCGACCGGACGGTCCCGGTCTTCACGAACGAAGGCGGGAAGAAGATCAACATCATCATAAACCAGGATATGAAGGCCGAAGAGCACATCATACCATCGAAGACCGTTGATGAGATCATCGACAAGTATGACGACATAGCCGTGGGCCACTGCTTCTGCCGGAACTACACGAAGGTGCTGGGCCACAGCTGCGCCACCGGCGCCCCCACCGAGGTATGCTTCACCTTCGGCAAGTCGGCGCGCCACACCATCGGCCAGGGCTTCGCCCGCAGGGTCACTAAGGAGGAGGCGAAGAAGATCATGCTACAGGTCGAGGAGGCCGGCCTGGTCCACAAGGCCTTCCACAACAACTCGAACATCGAAAAAGAGGAAAACAGCATCTGCAACTGCTGCAAGGACTGCTGCGACACCTTCACCCTTTGGCGGAACGGCGCCTCACCCATGATCAACTCGACCATGTACCTGTCCGTGATAAACGCCGCGGCTTGCACCGGCTGCGGCATATGCGTCGAGCGCTGTCCCGTCGACGCCATGGCCATGAATGACGACGGCGTCGCGGTGCGCGAGGAGCGGTACTGCATCGGCTGCGGGGTGTGCGCGCGCTTCTGCCCGGCCGACGCCATATCCCTGCAGGAGGGCATGCGGCGGGTCTGCGTGCCGCCGCCGCGCCTGAGAAAATGACCGGGCCGCCGTCCCCGGTGCGTCACACCCCGAAGGGTGTATAGCGCATGATGTGCTTCGCCTTCCGGTCCTTCCCGTGGTGTCCCTCGAAGGGCCGCACATCCATTTCCACGACCGTGCCGGAAGGCAGTATGGCGGCGCGTTCGGTATAGAAGCTCGCCATGAAGGGCCGGTCGGAAATATCAAGAGCCTGTATCGACCTCGCCATGGCATGGGTGCCGAATTTCACGAAGGAGCCCTTCGTCGCCAGGGACACCCGCATCACACCCCTCTGGGCTATCACCGTCCGCACCAGTTTCCCGTCTTTCACCGAGAACGTGACCAGGGGCCTGTTGTCCTTCACGTGGAAGCCGCGGCGCACGACGCGGAGATCCATGATGTGGTCGTCCCCCTCGGCCATGGAGCACTGCAGGTATTCCGGCGTGATGTCGAAGGTCATGTCCGCGATGAACTTGGTGTAGCCCCACTCCCCGCGGCCGGCGTCCCGCGCCTCGATCTTCGTCACCGGGAGGTGCATCACCAGGACCCCGAAGCCCGGGCAGTTCCCCTGCCTGAGGGCCGGCACGAAGCCCGCCAGGGGAAGGTGCTTCCGGCCGTACAATACCGGGATCGCCACCGGCACTTCGCCGTAGGGGCCGATGGTCGTGTCTATGTAATTGTAGGCGCCGATGACCGCGATCGCCCTGCCGTTGGGCATGGTGACCGGGTGCATCCGGTCCGACGGCAGGATTGACCTGACTTTCTTGACGTCCGCCGTGAAGTAAAGGGTGAAGAAATCGTCGCGCAGGTAGAGAATGGGTAGTTCGAAGGACGCCCTGCCGTATTTCGCCATTGTACCCGGCCTGGTACCGGAGAAAAAACCGTGATCGCCGCCTGTATTCACATTCATGGCACACCTCCGCGGTAAGACAACAAATAATGGCAGATACGGTGGATTCCATCAAGTGAAAAACGGTAATCAGGGTGATTGAAGAAATAGATTATCAAAAGAATAATATATTTGACTTGATATGTTAAAAATAACATATAGTACCGAGATCCAGATTATCAATTAGCCAATACTCTCGAAAATATTATACACGATCCATGTTCATGGCTTCGGGACGAATACGGTTGTCGGCAGTCCATGGACATGCTCTCTGCATCATAAGGCGTCAACAATGAAGTCTATCATCAGAAAATGTTTTTACATGGCAACTTTCATTTTATCTGCTGTATCAATCCACCCGGCCAGCATAGATCTTTCCATCGCCGCCAGTCTCAAGGAAGTCGTCACGGAACTCTCCAACGACTTCGCGAACATGAAACCCGCTGTTTCATTCAAGAGAAACACGGGCGCCCCCGGAGCTCTGGCCACGCAGATTGAAAATGGCGCTCCCTGCGACATTTTTTTCTCAGCCAATGCCGACTGGGCCGACTATTTAATGAAAAAAAAGCTGGCCGATGCCGGCTCAATATCGGTATTAGCTTTCAACGAACTGGTTTTTGTAGGAAAATCTGGACTTAAAGTAAACGGCTTAAACGATGTGGTCACGCTCAAAAAGATCGCCATAGGCAGCCCGAAGAGCGTCCCCGCCGGCGAATATGCCATGGAGGCCTTCACAAAGGCCGACCTTGTAGGCAGGCTCAAATACAAGCTGGTTATGGCGAAAGATGTCCGCGAATGCCTGATGTACGCCGAGCGCGGGGAGGTTGACGGCGCCTTTGTGTACAGGACCGATGCGGCGATCGCGTCCAGAAACGTGAAAATACTTTTCATCGTTCCCCAGAGACTGTACCGCCGGATAACCTATACCATGACGCTCACCGGATCCGGTGCCGGCAAAAAGGAAGCCGCCGATTTCTATAGGTTCATGCATTCGGCGCATGCGAAGAAAGTCCTTGTCAAATATGGTTTCGCGGTGAAGTGATCCCCATGTCTGGTTTCGGTCCGTCAGATTATTCGGCAATGGCGCTGTCCGTCAAGGTGGCCCTCACGGCCACCCTGCTGTCGCTTCCCTTCGGGTTTGCCGTGGCGTATCTCATGACATTCAATAAATTCCGGGGAAAGATCGTCCTGGACGGCATCGTCAATCTGCCCCTGACACTGCCCCCGGTGGTGATCGGCTACCTGTTGTTGCTGCTGCTGGGGAGGAACGGATGGATCGGCAGGACCCTGCTCCAGCCCCTGGGCATCGAGGTTATTTTCACCTGGAAGGCGGCGGTGATCGCAACGGCCGTAGTGGGCTTTCCCTTGATGGTCAGGTCGATCCGCATCGGAATGGAGACGATCGACCGGGGGCTCATCCAGGCCTCGCGCACCCTGGGGGCCGGGAGGCTTGACACCGTCACGACCGTGATCCTCCCCCTGTCGCTGCGGGGAATCATCGCCGGGTCCGTGCTCATGTTCGCCCGCGGCCTGGGCGAGTTCGGCGCCACGATCATCGTGGCCGGCAACATCCCGGGCGTCACCCAGACGATCCCCCTGGCCATTTATGAATATGCCAGCTCCCCCGGGGGCGATGTCATGGCCATGGCGCTGTGCGGCATATCCATCACCTTATCCGGCATCGTGCTCATTTTCCATGAATGGATCGGCAGACGGATGGACCGGGCGGGATGAGATGAAACTGCGCATGGAAATTCAGAAGCGGTTCGGGGCTTTTCACCTGGACGCGAATTTTGAGATCGAGGGCGACCGGATCGGCATTTTCGGACCGTCGGGAAGCGGCAAATCGACCCTTGTGGGTATTCTCGCTGGATTGCACTCTCCCGATGAGGGCGTCATCGATATTGACGGCACAACCATTTTTGACAGCCGGGAAGACATACATGTCGCCGTCCCCGAGCGGCGCATCGGAATGGTCTTCCAGCATCACCACCTGTTTCCCCACCTGAGCGTCAAGCGGAACCTCCTCTACGGGTACCGGCGATGCCCCGCTGAAAACCGGAGAATAAAACCGGAAAACCTTATATCGGCCCTGGAGATCGGTCATCTGCTTGACCGGAGAGTGGCACATCTCTCCGGCGGCGAGCGGCAGAGGATAGCCATCGGCCGGGCGCTTCTTTCCAACCCGCGGCTGCTCATCATGGACGAACCGCTGTCCGGACTCGACGACAATCTCAAGCTCAAGATCATTCATTCCCTGAAAAGCGCCTGCGATACATTCAGGATACCGTACCTCTTCATCTCTCATTCACAGATCGAAACTCGGATCATGACCGACAGGGTGCTGACCGTGGAGAAGGGCCGCGTTACCGGGCAGATGACGGGGGAAGAGCTGGCGCGGTCCCGCATGAAAGACCACATCGCAGGGTACGTCAATCTCCTGAAGCTCAGACACGTCCGTACTATCCATGGAATGTCCGTGTACAGGTGGGGAGACCGTCAGCTCTATATATCACCGGGCGACGACCACCCGGAGACCATATTCGAGCTGTCATCAGCTGAGATCATTCTCTGCAAGCGACACCCCGACGCAATAAGCGCACGGAACCTTCTCTATTGCAGGGTGACCGATATTTTTGAAACCGGCGGCAGGCTCGGCATAGAGCTGACATGCGGGAAAGAACGTCTCATTGTTGAGATTGTCCGGAAAGCCGCCGAAGACCTCGGCATACGGAAAGGTATTAAAATTTATGCGGTGATAAAGGCCACGGCGTTCAGGAGGCTCAGGTGATTACGACTGGCGTTGTTCGATACTTCGAGCAGCGGCGGCATCTTGGATGCCATACCGTCATCGGGCCATGATTACGCTTGACAACGGGTTGATCGATTTCATAAATTAATGCACAGCCTGAACCATTCATAACCCCGGGAGAACAAGCATGGCAGACATACGCATCAGAAGGCTGACTTATGAAAACAAAATGGATTCTTACCGCCTGGAGGACTACATCCGGATCGTGAAGGAATTCCACGGGAGCCTGGCCCCGGGCCTGCTGGTAGGCGGCTTCATGGTGGACCTTGCCCTGAAGAACCTCCCCGAAGGGGAATTCTTCGACGCCATATCGGAAACGAAAACCTGCCTTCCCGACGCGGTACAGCTCCTGACCCCCTGCACCGTGGGTAACGGCTGGCTTAAGGTCATGGACTTCAGCAGGTTCGCCGTCAGTCTCTACGATAAAAGCACCGGCGAAGGAATCAGGGTGTACCTCGATCCCTCAAAAATAGAACAATGGCCCGAGATCAAAAACTGGTTCTACAAGCTCAAGGCCAAGAAAGAACAGAACTACCAGCTTCTCATCGACCAAATCAGGGAAGCGGGCGCGGGGCTCTGCAGCATGAAGAAAATCAGGATAAAACCCGAGCTGCTGGGGGGCCACGCCCACGGAAGCCGCATCGCCAATTGCGAAAAATGCGGTGAGGCCTTCAAAGTAAAGGACAGCCCCCTCTGCCCGGCATGCAGGGGCGGCGACCCCTACACCGCCCAATAATACGGGACCAACATCATTCTTCAATCAGAGGCATCCCATGAAGAATTTAAAAGCGGTGGTCAGGATACACCTGTGGATCGAATCGGACAAGGGAATGATCCTGGGACCGGGAAGGTCCAGGCTGATCGAGTACATTGAAAAATACGGGTCCCTTCGTACCGCGGCGAAAAAAATGGGCATCTCATACCGGGCCGCCTGGGGGAGGATAAAAAAGACCGAGGAAGTGCTCGGGTACAAGGTGCTGGAAAAGGCCCCGGGCGGCTATCAGCTTTCCGAACTGGGGCGGGAACTGCACGATAATTATATCGAATGGTATAAACGGCTTGAGAACTATGCTGTAAAAGAAGCGAAAGAATTTTTTCCCTGGAAATCCATGCCATACAAAGGAAGCGAATAAACCGGTCTGCCTTACGCCCTCCCTTTTATTTACGGTTAATCATTTTTTTCTTGATATTTCCAACTTAGCGGTCACACTGTTTTATCCTCACGTGATTGTGTCCATCATGCCGCTACCAGAATGAATGATAGAGAGGGGGATTTTTGCATGAAAAATATCATTGATTACAGAAACATTCACGACATGGTGAAAGCCACCATTGACAGGAACCCCCGGAAAACCGCTTACCGCTGGATACTCAACGATAACGGCGACACCGGCTCCGTCACCTGGAAGCAATTCCACGAAGAGACGCTGGCTGTCTCCCGGGGACTGCTCAAGCTCGGCATAAGAAAGGGGGACCGGGTTGCCATACTCAGCTTCACTTGCTACCAGTGGGTCATCTGCGACCTGGGGACCATGACCATCGGGGCCTGCACCATCGGGCTGTATCATTCCAATACCGCCAAAGAAACCGAATACATAATACGGCATTCGGCCTCAAAGGTGGTCTTTGTCGAAGACGAAAACCAGCTCCGGAAAATCCTGGAGATCAGGAAAAGGATCCCATCGGTAAAACTGGTGGTGATGATGAAAGGCCACTACAGCGGGCCGCTGAAAAAATGGGTGATTTCCTTTTACGATTTCCTGAAGCGCGGTTACACCGTCAGCGGCAGGAACCTCGCCCTTGCCATGGACAAGGTTCGGCCCGCCGACGTCGCCACCATCGTGTACACTTCAGGGACAACGGGCGTTCCCAAGGGCGCCATGATCACCCATGACAACATGATTTTCACCAGCCAGTCGGTGCGCAACTGCGTGCCCATCGACGAATCGGACGAAACCCTGCTCTTTCTTCCCCTCGCCCACGTGTTCGCGCGGGTTGACATCTACGCGACGATAGCCAGCAACATAACCCTGACCTTCAGCCGCAGCATGGAGACCGTCATCACCGACTTGAAAATCGCCAGGCCGCACTGGTTCCCCTGCGTCCCCAGGGTGTTCGACAAGGTCTACACGCGGGTGACCGCCGCCGCCGAGGCCAGGGGCGGACTGGCGCTGTTCCTGTTCAACAGGGCCTTCGCCATCGGGTACCGCCGCAGCGACCTCGTGCTGCAGGGAAAGCCGGTCCCCTTCCTGCTGCGAAAGAAATACGACCTCATGTCGAAGCTCATCTTCAGCAAGCTCCGCGAGGCCCTGGGCGGAAGGGTACGCTTCTGCGTCAGCGGCGCGGCGCCCCTGAACCCGGCCGTGGCCAGGTTCTTCCACGCGGCGGGGATCGCCATCCTGGAAGGGTACGGCATGACCGAGAACTGCTCCTTCACCAACGTGACCTCCCTTGACAACCTGAAATTCGGCACCGTGGGCCGGACCGCCCCCGGAGTGGAGCAGAAAATCTGTGATGACGGCGAGATCGCATACCGGGGCAGGAACGTGATGAAAGGCTACTATAAAATGCCGAAGGAGACCGCGGCCGTTTTAAAGAAGGGTTGGCTGTATACCGGCGACCTGGGCATGACCGACCCCGAAGGAAACCTCGTCATCACGGGCCGTAAAAAAGAGATCATCATCACGTCAGGAGGAAAGAACATCGCGCCGGCGCCCCTGGAAAGCATGATCACCTCATCGAAATACATAAGCCAGGCCTGCGTCGTCGGCGACGGCCGGAAGCATCTCACCGCGCTCATAACCCTGGACATCGACAACATCATGGAATACGCCAGGGCCAAAGGAATTCCCGTCACCGGCGTCCACGACCTTGACGAGAATCCGGATATACTTACGCTGATAGACGCCGAGATGGCCCGGGTAAACGCGCAGCTCGCGAGCTTTGAGAGCATCAAGCGCTACGCGATAGTTCCGGAGTTCACCATAGAAGGCGGAACCGCGACGCCGACCCTGAAGCTTAAAAAGAGCGTCATCATCGAACAATTCAAAAAAACCATTGATGCGATGTATGATGATTAAAACGGCGCCGATGAGGAACGCCGAAAAAAAGGAGGATTCCTATGGCTCTTAACCCTCTCGTCGATTCCCGCGATGTCCGCTTTGTCCTCTTCGAACTGCTTGAAATCGAAAAGCTCGGGCAGTACCCCGCCTACGCCGACTTTGACCGCGACATGTACGAGGAGATACTCCAGCTTGCCGAACGGATTGCGGTCAACACCTTCTACCCGGCAAACAGGGAGGGGGACAGGATCGGCGTTTCCTACGATCCGCAGAAAAAGGAAGTCAGGACACCGGATGTATTCAAGCCCGCGTACAGGGCCTATGTCGAGGCCGGTTTTTTGAACATAACCGGCAAGCCCGATCACGGCGGGATGGGCATGCCCCTGACAATCGGAAACGCCTGTGAAGAGTTTTTCAGCGCCGCCAACGGACCCCTCCTCGGGTACCCGGGCCTCACCCGCGGCGCAGCGGAACTTATCAACAACTTCGGCACCGACGATCAGAAACGGCTCTACCTTGACAAGATGTACAGCGGCACATGGTGCGGCACCATGTGCCTGACCGAGCCGAATGCCGGGTCGGACGTGGGCGCGCTCCGCACGAAGGCGGTGCGGCGGGATGACGGCACCTACCTGATAAGCGGACAGAAGATATTCATCACCTGCGGCGAACATGACATGGCCGAGAACATCATACACCCGGTGCTCGCCCGCATCGAGGGTGACCCGCCGGGCACCAGGGGCATCTCCATTTTCATCGTGCCGAAGTTCCTGGTCAACCCGGACGGCACCCTGGGGAAACGCAACGACGTGGTCTGCTCCGGCATCGAGCACAAGATGGGGCTGAAGGCGTCGCCGACCTGCACCCTGAATTTCGGCGACAACGGATCCTGCGTGGGCTACCTTCTCGGCGAGGAGCGCAAGGGAATGAAGATCATGTTCCGGATGATGAACGAGGCGCGTATCCTTGTCGGCCTCCACGGCCTGGCCCTGTCCAGCACCGCCTACATGCACGCAGTCACCTACGCGCGCACCAGGCTCCAGGGCGCTCACGTCACCCAGATGGCGAAGCCCGACGCCCCGCAGGTGGCGATCATCAACCATCCCGACGTCAAGAGGATGCTCCTCTGGATGAAGAGCTATGTCGAAGGGATGCGCATGCTCACCTACGCCCTGTCATGGTACAGCGACCTCGCCGGGGTACTTGACGGCGAGGAGCGGAACAGGGCCGAGGCCATGGTGGAACTGCTGACGCCCATCCTCAAAGCGGGGAACACCGACATGGCGTGGCTGGTGACTGCCGAGGCCATCCAGGTATACGGCGGGTACGGCTATATCGCCGACTATCCGGTGGAGCAGCTGGCGCGGGACTCGAAGATCCTCTCGCTCTTCGAAGGGACCAACGGCATACAATCCATAGACCTCGTTATGCGGAAAATCCTCATGAACAGGGACCAGTATAACTACCGCGTATGGCGCGAGGAGGTTGAAAAGGCCGTTGCAGCGGCGAAGGGCGTTGTTGATGACGGTTATATCGAACAGGTCAGCCGCGGACTGCAGAAATTCAACGAGGTCGTCGAGATGCTGAAGAAGCAGATGGCGGAGATGAAAATCTTCCATATATTTTCCGCCGCGACCCCCTTCCAGCAGGCAATGTATCTCCTCGCCCTGGCATGGCTCCACCTCCGGTCCCTGACGGCGGCCGGGCCGAAGCTGAAGGCCGTCCTGGGCGACGCGAAGGGCGACGCCCGCGCCGCCCTGGTGAGGGACAACCGGGAAGCCGCCTTCTACTCCGGCAAAGTGCTGTCATCGCAGTTTTTCCTCAGGTCCGAATTCCCGAAATTTTTCGGCAGGATTGAAGCCCTCCTGAACGGCGAAACGGCGGTCATAAAGGCGGGGGACGAAATATTCACCGGCGCCCTCATGGAATGAAGCGCCGGCGGCTGTCTTTACCGGAGGGCCTTTTCCCTGGCCTGTTTTTTCCTGCAGTACCCTGACAGGGCGTTGAGGGATTGCACCGCGCTGCGCAGATCGTCATAGACCGGTATGCCCATGTCCGTGAGGATTTTCCTGGTTTCCCTGATCATCTCCGTGACCTCGATCGATTCGACCTCCCGCTTAAGGTCCGGCAGCACCACGATGACCGGCTTCTTCGTGGCGCTGACGGCATCGTCGATGGCGTCTGCCAGTTCCCTGAAGGGGGTCAGGGTCTTCACCGAGTCGGCGCCGAAGCTTATGGCGAGGGCCTTGTAGTGATAGAGGAGCTGAATCACGATCTGGACATCGATGACATCATCCTGCGCGGCCCTGACCAGCACCCCGTTCAGCACCTCCGGCGTGACATAGGGATTCGCTATGTCGATAGGGTTGCGCGCGCTTGATCCCGGCTTCGGCAGGAGCGGGTCGATCTGCCTCCGGACGTCTTCCTTCAGCTCGGGGATGCTCATGCCGTACCGCTCGGCCATGTCCGCCGCGTAGACCCCGAGGGCCCCTCCTCCCCCCACTATGGCAATGCTGCGGTATTCCCGGTGGGGCAGCATGGTCAGCGCAAGGGCGTAATCGGACAGCTCGCCGAGGTCATAGGCCTGGATCGCGTTGCACTGCCGGAACACCGATTCCCAGATGATCGAGCTTCCTCCCATGGAAGCGGTGTGGCTCTGCACGGCGCGGCCGCCCGACTCGGACAGCCCCCCTTTGAGGACGATGACCGGTTTCCGCGAAGCGACATCGTGGAGCGCGTCGAAAAAGCCGTGCCCGTCCTTCACCCCCTCGATATACATACCGATGACTTCCGTGTCCGGGTCGGAGCCAAGGTAGCGCAGGAGCTCTGTTTCCCTGAGGTCGGTGCCGTTGCCGAGGCTGATCATCTTGCTGAAGGCAAGTCCCTTCCATTTCCCCATGTGGGCGAAATCGATCGAATGCCCGCCGCTCTGGGAGACAAAGGCGACGGGACCGGTCTCGCGCGAAAGGTCCGGGCCGGGCAGGAAGGTGAGCCCACCGCGCGGGGAATAGACGCCGAAGCAGTTGGGCCCGATGATGCGGATTCCCTCTGCCGCGATCCTGGATATCCGTTCTTCCAGATCTATCCCCTCCGGGGTGCCGGTTTCCCTGAAGCCCGATGAGAGGATCTCAACGCCGGCGGCCCCCTTTTTCCTGCAGGCCTCAACGGCTTCGGGGACCTTGTGCGCCGGGACCGCTATGATGCCGAAATCAATGCGGCCGGGGATCTCTTCCACGCTCCGGTAGATGGTCAGGCCGTGGGTCACGCCGCCCTTGGGATTGACGGGGTATATCTTCCCGGGATAGCCGTAGGCGAGGAGGGAAATCAGGATCCCCCTGCCGAAGCCGAATCCTTCAGTGGCAACGCCGATGATAGCTATGCTTTCAGGCTCGAAAATCCTTTTAAGACTGTCATTGGCAGTGCCGGTCATGCTGGCGCTCCGGTCGGGGGACTTGAGAAGCGATGGGACTGTGCCATCATTGCTGTCTTAAACGCTCTTGTTTTTTTTCTTTTCCTGCTTGGCCAGTTTCTTTTCCTTGGCGGTTTTGGCAGGTTTTTTCTTGGCGTCTTTTTTGGTGTCCGCTGCTTTTGACATCACCGTCTCCTTACCATTAATTATTGATGCTGTTCAATTGCCGGTAGACAGTAGACATCGCGCCGGGAAATATTTCAAATGTTTTTTACCTTACGCACTGCATGGATCGCTCAGTGTAAGAATTTTTAGAGGGACGGGAGTTGTCCCGCGAGAAGCAGACAGGATGTCTCCGATTCCGCCGAGTCAATCCCGATATCCATGCGAAGATATAGAGGTATCGGGATTATACGAGGCGGACGAGCGGAATAGCTCCCGTCCCCCTAATTAATCCGCAGGCCCCGAGGCCTTTTTCTGACGCTAGTTGAGGCTTTCCGCAATCTTCCTTCCATAGTCTATACAGGCCTTCACCGCGTCATCGTCCGGGTTCCAGAGCGCCCTGATCCCGTCGCCTACCAGGTCAAAGCCGCCGAGTTTCAGGCCCTCGGCGATCATCTTCACCGACTCGCCGCTCCATCCGTAGGAGCCGAAGGCAAAGGCCTTTTTCTTCCTGAATTTAAGGCCCCTCATCTCTTCCAGGAGGGCTGCCACTGAACACAAAATGCCCTGGTTGATCGTGGGGGACCCCACGCCCACGGCCTTCGCCCTGAACACCTCTGTGATAAGGTCGTTCTTGTCGGTAGTGGAGGCATTGAAGAGCTTCACGGCGACCCTCCCGTCGACTTCCCGTATGCCCGCGGCGATCGCTTCAGCCATGACGCGGGTGCCGCCCCACATGGTGTCGTACAGAATCGTGACCTGGTTTTCCCGGTACGCGTCGGCCCAGACCAGGTATTTTTCAACGATCTGCGCAGGATTGTCGCGCCAGATTACGCCGTGGCTCGTGCAGATCATGTCCACCGGCAGCTTGAATGAAAGCACCTCGTTTATTTTTTTCGTCACCAGGGGGCTGAAGGGGGTGAGGATATTGGCATAGTATTTCATGCATTCGGCGTAGAGCTCATCCCGGTCAGCCGTATCGTTAAACATGCCGCTCGTGGCGTAATGCTGGCCGAAGGCGTCATTGCTGAAAAGCACGTTGTCGCCGGTCAGGTAGCACATCATGGTGTCGGGCCAGTGGAGCATGGGTGCTTCGATAAACACCAGTTCCTTGGAGCCGAGGCTCAGGCGGTCGCCTGTCCTGACGGTGACGAAATTCCAGTCCCGGTGGTAATGGCCCTTCAGGGACTTGACCCCGTTGGCCGTGCAATATATCGGCTTATCGGGAATGCGGCGCATCAGTTCCGGCAGGGCCCCGCTGTGATCGATCTCTCCATGGTTGGCTATCACGTAATCGATTGAATGCAGATCGATTATCTTCTCTAAATTCGCGACGAAATCCTTCGCGAAGGGGGCCCACACCGTGTCGATAAGGGCGGTTTTTTCTTCCCGGACAAGGTATGAATTATAGGTTGAGCCGCGGTGCGTTGAGTACTCATTGCCATGGAATTTCCGCAGTTCCCAATCGACTTTTCCCACCCAGGTTATGTTGTTTTTTACTGTACAAGCCATCATGCGCCTCCCCGTGTTGCGCTGGTCAATGTATTTATTATTTATCCCGCCGTTACGCAGGCAGGCATGAATTGTGCATTACCGCCTGCCGTACAACATTGTTGACTCCTTCTTTCATCACCGTTACATTAATAATACAAATGCCGCCTATCACACATAAAGGAGGTTCTTCATGTTCAAACCAAAACGCATCCTGGTAACAACAGACTTCACCGATGAATCAGACTCCGCCCTGCGCGAGGCGGTCGGGATAGGGGAGCAGTTCCGTTCCACCGTTTACCTCCTCCACGTCATTCCCGAAATCGAGCAGTGCGCCGTCGACTACTGCCTGGCCGAGTCGGTGATCATGGCGGAAAAAAACAAACTCCGCGGTGAAGCCGAGCAGAGGATGGATGAAATGGTCCGCAGGATCGCGCCGGACAGCATGGTGCAGATTGTCAAGGAAGTCCGCTTCGGCAACACCGTTGACGAAATCGTTTCCGTTGAGCGTGAACGCGCCATCGATCTGGTGATGGCCGCCCCGCACCGGAAACGAAGCCACTGGCTGGGCGAGACCCATCCGCTGACGAGAGACCTGGTCAGCAGGTCGGTCTGCGAGACCATGCTGGTAAGATAAGCACCCATCCATCGCTGAAACGTCAAATCATCCCATGATATCCGGTCAATATCATGGTTTTTTGTGCCCCAAGGCACGCTGCCATTCCCTCATGAAATGGATATCGCCTCGGCGGGGCAATCGTCGGCAGCCTCTTTCGCCAATTTTTCATGCTGGGCAGGCACCGGATCGACGCAGGCAACCGCGGTATCGCCCTCCATCCTGAACACTTCCGGGCAGGTCTGGACGCATAGTTCACAGCCGGTGCACAGGGTGGGATCAACTTTTGCTTTCATTGGATGCCCCCTGGTTATTTTTTTACAGCTAAGTATATATCACGCAGCCTGTTAAGCATATCATGATACGTTTCATGGACGCCGGCCCCGATCTCCTCGCGCTCGACGCGGTCGAACTCTTTTAAAAGCTCTTTCTGCTGGCTGTCCGACAGCCGCTCATCGGCCATGCGGAAGAGAATGTTGTTTTCCTTCATGATGTGGCCGTCAAGGAGCTTCACGTATCCGCCGGCATCACCGATGAACCTGCCGGCAGCCACGCTGTCGCCGGCCCTGATCTCCTCCAGGGCCTCGCCCATGCCCTTCGCAAAAAAGCGGCCCTCGGCATGCTCCGCCAGCATGACGCCGATGGGACCGTTCTCCCGGCCGATGCCGGACTCTCTGAGGGCCGGGAAGAGGATCTTCTCTTCCTTGGCGTGGTGGCACCGGTCTGCGAAATTCCTGATGAAGTCTACCATAGCGGCAAGATGCTCGCGGTTCACCGTCTCGCCCTCTTCCATTTTGGCGCAGGCGGCGTCTAAAATCTGGAGCATCACCAGTATCAACTCATGTTCCTGTTTTAAAATATCAGTCGCTTTCATGATACACGCCCTCCTTCATCATTTTTTTCGTTCAACCGCTCAACAGTGAAAAAACCATGCCCCGGGAAAAAAACCGTTTCTCAACCGCATCCATTGATATTCCTATAATACAATAAAAAGCAAACCCGGTCATTGACTTCTGTCAAATCGGCGATTATTTTTTCGCAGTTGTGTGATCTTCACATCAGTCCGGCCGGATTATTCCATTTCAGCATGGCATCCCCTGTTTCTTAAGGCATACGCAATAGCCATCATAATGCTAGACATTCTTACAAATAAAGATACCCATGAATTTTAAATTCGGGAAATCAACCGCCATGGCTGATAAAAAGAAAATTTATATCATAAAATTAAAATAGCTGACGATATTTTGCTATTTTGCCAAATATTCAATTAATTACCGTGTAACTCGCATATGAAACCACTGCAAATGTTCGACCAGGAAACAGCCAGTGCCCAGGACCACGGCTGCTGCGCACCTCCCCGAAAAGAAACGGGGGCTTTCAGCCGACACCGCTGTCCGGCAACAGGCGGCCCAGGCCGTGAAAGGCATGCTTGGCGAAAGGCCCCGCCGGCAAACCGGCATCATGAACACTGCGTCCGGTCTTGTGCCGGTCGTTTCCGGAGAATGGTCCCGGGCAGACCGCCGGGGCCATTTCCGGCGTGAAGAAGGAGCTGAAGGTCTGGCTCCCGGTGTACATCGCCGGCCTGGCGGCATCGGCGATTCTTCTCATCCGTCATAAAACCAAGTCATGGGGGCTCCTGTGAACTATTTTAAAAACGCAACCACCCTCCGGTATGACGCCGGCAAGGGCACTGGGCGCGGCAGATGCGCCGAGGTGTGCCCCCATGCCGTGTTTGAAATGAAGGACGGGAAAGGGGCAATAACAGACCGCGACCGCTGCATGGAATGCGGCGCCTGCTCATTGAACCGCGAATTCGGCGCCCTTTATGTCGGCTCCGGCGTGGGATGCGCCGCGGCCCTCATCAGGGGGATGATCACGGGCGGGGAGCCGGTCTGCGGATGCGGCGACGGCCCGGCGCCGGCAGGCGCACAAAACAGCGGCTGCTGCTGACGGGAGAAGGAGACATGGAACAGAAACTTCACCCACAGTTCGAGGAGCGGGCAAGCATACTCAAGGCCATGGGCCATCCCACGCGCCTTTTCATTTTGGAGGAGCTCAACAAGCGGGAGCGGTGCGTCAATGAGCTGACCTAAATGGTCGGATCCGACGTCTTTACCGTGTCAAAACACCTGAGCGTGCTGAAGAACGCCGGCCTGGTCCTCAACGAGAAGCGGGGCACCATCATCTCCTACCGTCTCCGCTGTCCCTGTGTCCTCAACTTCATCGATTCATCCAGACGGTCATCAAGACAAACGCTGAAAAGCAGATGAACATTGCACGGTGCTGCGGGACAAATTTGGAAAAATGATCCCGGCAGGGAAGTTATGATTTCGCCATCGGGATCTCGATGCGGTACACCGTTCCGCCTTCGCCCGTCACCGTCAGAGTTCCCTTGAGCTGCTTTATCATCATCCGTATCAGCCGGCTCCCCATGCCAGTCGATGCCGTTTCGTCGAAATCAGGCGGCAAACCCTTGCCGTTGTCCGAGATCTCGAGGACCAGCGAGTCGGCCGCGGGCTGAAGCGTAACGGATATCGTTCCCGGCCTGCCGTCGGGGAAAGCGTACTTCACGGCATTGGTCAGGATCTCGTTCGCGGCAAGCCCAAGGGGAATGGCCGATTTCACCTTGGTCCGCACCTCCTCCATCTGCATGTTCAGCGTGATCCCCTCGCTATCGGAAATATACGATTCAAATATCGACCGGCAGATCTGGCCCAGGTACTGATCGAGCCGGACGTCCCTCACCTCTTCCGAGCGATACAGGAGATCATACAGGTTTGACAAGGACATCATCCGGTCCCGGAGCTGTTCGAGGACCTTTTGAGTCGCGGGACCAACAATGCGGTGCGATTCGAGATCGACAAGCCCCACCATCATCGTGAAGCTGTTTTTCACGCGGTGCTGGAGCTCGCGCAGCAGTGCGCTTTTTTCCTCCAGCGATTTGGCCAGTTCCTCCTCTGCCTTCTTCCTCTTGCGGATGTCCCTGGTGGCCCCCTGGATGCCGACGGGCTCGCCCTTTTCGTCGTATATCCAGGCAGTGCTGACCTCTATATCGATTATAGAGCCGTCCTTGGCATATTGCTTGATCTCAAGTGTCTTGGTGCGGATACGCTCCTCAGGGGATTTCCCCAATTCCTTTGCCAGTTCCCCCATGACGGCTGGAATGTATTCCGGAAGGATATATTCATTCAGGGGGATATTCTTGACCTCATCCGGCGTAAAACCGGAAAGCTCCGTCACCGAGGGGCTCACGTATTGGAAATGGCCGTCAAGTGACATGGTCCAGATAACGTCTGTGGAGTTCTGTGCGATAAGCCGGTACCGCTCTTCGCTCACCATGAGCTCCGCCTCGATGAACTTGCGGTCGGTAACGTCCTCAGCCGCGCATACCAGGTATTCCACGTTGCCCCGGGAATCAAGCTTCGGTGTCTTGACGACCCTTATATATCGCAATTCCCCTTCCCCGTTCGTGAACCACGATTCAAACTCTGTACGCTTCCCGGTGGAAAAAACCTGCCGGTTGCTCTCGATGCGCTTCTGGGTCTCATCCTCAGGCAGGAATCCTTTCAGCTGCCGATAATTCACTTCGTCGACCGTGCGCCCCAGAAATGCGGCGTGGGCCTCGTTCACCATGCCGTAGGTTTCCGGATCGGACAGGTACCAGATCTGGATGTTGATGGTATTCAGGAGCAACGACTGTTCGTCCGCAACCGCTTCAATCAATTCCCGCGCGTCCCGGGTCCTGCGCTGCGCCGAGTACGATAGCAACACCATACAGGAAAAAAACATCACTACAAGGATCGTCCGCAGGCGCTCCCTGGCTATCATCTGTTTCCATTTCGATGCCTCGATATCAAAGCCAAGGAGACCGACATTGCGTCCATCGTTGGTGATCACCGGCAGTGATGCGGATATCCAGGTCCCCCACCGGTCCTTTTCCGGGTTCATGATATGCGGTTCCCTGGCTGTGAAACCCACCCTGGCCTCCTCTGAAAGTTCCTCGTACACCTGGCCCGGCGGCGAATAATCAGGGGAATTCTCCGGTTCGGAATCGACCAGGAATATGGCCCTGTCATTCACCATGCGCATCAGGTAATAAAAGCGGATCTCCTTCACGGCCTTTTTCATCCCCGTCAGCTGCTCCTTAAGGCGCCGGTAGTCGGGGCTTGCCAGGTCGGCACCGGTGCCGGTAAGGCGCGAAACCCTGTCTGGATCCATGGCCGCCGCGCCGGTCTTTATATAATTGGCGATATTTTTACGCTCTTTATCTTCGCTATTCTTTCCCGAATAATCAGTGATGCCCCACCCGGCAAAAATCACGATAATGAGCAGCAGGATCAGTGTTATTTCGCGGATTATGCGGATCCTTTTTGCCGCCAGTGACAGTTTCGGCTGCAGGGCCCGGCCATATCGCCAGGCCACAAAGGATGCTGTAATCGCTATTATACCCAGGACCAGCTGAATAGGAAAGCCGGTCATGGACATGAATGATCCTTCATTGAGCACCGATGCCGGAGGAAAGGGCGCCGGGGGCGGTACCACGGCCAGGACAAGCGCAAATAACGCCACCGGTATCATGGCTGCCGTTAAGATTACCCGTCTCTTTTGTGTAAAGACCCGGTATCGCCATAGGACCCAAACGGTCCATAAAACTCCCGGCAGCCCTATGAAATAGCGAACCGAGGCGTTCAATCCCTCGATGCCGGAAATCCCGCCGGACAGCGCAAGGGCCAGGAATGGCGCATGGATCCACCTGCCGGGGATCTTCGGGTTGAGCATGGCAGTTGCGGCGCGGCAGAATTCAAGCAGGGCTGAAAAACTTATGATGTAGAGGATTATCCTTCCAATTTTAAACGCCACGCTTTCGTTCAATCCCATGGCGATAACTTCGAGCCATAGGGCGATGCCATATACCAGGCTGAAAACAACGCCATAAATCCATGGCAGTATTTCTTCTTTTCTGCGTACAAGGGGTAATGCCATGGTGGCCAGTATGATAAAACTGACACCGCTGAAAAAAGTGATATAGTCAGTGTTCACTACAAAGAAATCAGTCATAATTATCCGTTTCTTTCATTTTAGGAACCGGAATTATTAGCATTAATAATACATTGAATAGTTTTTATATTCTGCCTCATTTATTATTAATATTACAAAAAAATACCTGAGTGCCCTATAATTAAAAACATTGTTTCTTTTTAGTGGATTTTTCTGGTGATTTTGTCAGGAAATTCCCTTTCATAAATTTAGCAAAATATCATTATTGCAGTCCCAGCCTTCCTAATGATGACAATTTGCGGGTGGAGCCATTTACCATTTCATCATTTCATAGCACCGACCGGAGCCTCCTCTTTGAGGAATGTTATCTTTTCCCTAAGGTCCTTTGCCATGGCCGCGATGTCACGGGAATGCCCCGTGATGTCCTCGGCCCTGGCCGCGTTGGTCTGCGACAGATGGTTGATGTCCGTGATGGTGTTCATCACCTCGAGGGCGGCGGTCTTCTGCTCCGACGAGGCCGTTGTGATCTCCTCCGAGCGCTCTTTGACCGTCATGACGGCGTTGTGCGCCTCTCCGGTGTTATCGATAGACGTGTCCATGGCGGCATTGACCGCCTCCATCATCCGGTTTGATTCCTCCACCCCTGCCAGTATTTCGCGCATTATCTTCACCGTGTCCTGCACCGCGGCGGCTCCCTTGCCGATTTCGTTTTCGCTTTTGGCGATAAGCGCGGAAATTTCCTTGACGCTCGACGAGGTCTGGTCCGCGAGCTTGGAGATCTCATCTGCTACCACTGCGAAACCCCGCCCGTACTCTCCCGCCCGCGCAGCTTCGATGGCGGCGTTCAGGGACAGGAGGTTGATGCGGTCCGATATGTCGTTTATGATGCCCAGTATCCCCGTCATCTCCTTCGACGTTGACCCGATCTCGCTCATGCTGGCGTCCATGCGGCCGATATAGCCCTCGCCGGCGCGGGCCGTCGCGGCTATCGCGTCCGTCCTCTTGAGCGTGGCGGCTATGCGGGCCTCCATGTCCCGCGCCAGCCCCATCAGGTCGTTCATCCTCTTCATGAGGGCGTCCATAAATTCGGACTGGCACCGGGCGCTCTCGCTTACCTCCTCGGCCCCCGATGAAATCTGCTCCATCGTGGCGGTGATCTCCTCGATCGACGAGGCCTGGCCCTGGATGTTCTCGGCGAAATGCAGCGCGTCACCCGACAGGTCCCGGGACGAATCGTCCAGGCGCGCCGACACGCTCCGCATCGACTCCATCAGCTTTTCATTTACTTCTCGCTGGGCCAGCTCCTGACGCTTCGCGTCCTCAAACTTCAGTCGCTTCGCGGTCTCGGTGATATTGGTCATCAACAGGGCAATGACGAATGTAATAAGGAGTGTGACGCTCATCGAGGCGGTAACGACATATTTAACGCCCGGGTCAACGATCGGGGATGAAAGAACCGTATAAAGTATTGCCGCTTCCGCGATTGCCGACACGGCAACGAGAACCCATCTTTTACAGAAGAGCAGGGAAAACATGACGGGCATCATGAAGGAAAATTCACTGACAAGGAAGCGTTGGGCCGATCCCGAGGCTTCTGTCCCGAAGACGTTGAATATAAGGCTGCCCAGCACGCCGAATGCCATGATCGTTACCGCGGTGTTATAATAACCCCGGGCGATGAGGGCCATGCTGACCAGAAGTATCACGAATATTCCGACAATAATAATGTTCAGCGCCTGGAACAGGCCGCGCTGCAGGAGGACATTCATTATAATTAAAAAAACGAGAAGTATCGGCAGGATTATCATAAAAAAATACCAGATCGCCTGCACCCTCCCGCGAAGGTCATACGATTTTGCGTCATACCTGCTCAGGACGGAATCGATTCCAATATTCATAAGACACCTCCATGGGTATGATGCATGATTTCAGATGCCGCGCCTGACCATAATCAACGAATCTTATAGGAACATTATCAAAGGAAGATCATTCTGTCAAGATGAAGTAATTACCGCGGCAAATAACTTGGTAGCGCGACGGAGGGTCTACAGGAAGTGCCGGTACACTGCCACGATTTCGTGAACGGCCTTTTCCCAGTTGAAGTGTTTTTTCACCCGTTCAATGCCGGCTTCCCCCAGGACGTGCATCCTCCTCGGGTCAGCGATGAGGGCGTTGACCGCGTCCGCCAGGGCGGACTCGTCGCGCGCCGGGACCACCACGCCGGCGTCGCCCACCACCTCGGGCAGCGCCCCGCCGTCGCTGGACACGACCGGCACGCCGCAGGCCATGGCCTCGGCCGCGGGCAGGCCGAAGCCCTCGTACACTGAAGGCACGATGGCCAGTTCCGATTCGCTGTAGAGGCGCACCAGGTCCTCGGTGGTTGTCTTGCCTGTGAACCGGACGCGGCCCTCCAGGCCGAACTTCTCCATGAGCCGGTCCGTGACCTTGTGATGGGGCGCGCCGCCCTCAACGGCGGTCACGGTAACCCGCCGGTCGATGCGCGGCATGGCCTTCAGGAGGTAGGCAAAGCCCTTCTTGCCGTCCTCCACGTTGCCCACGAAGATGATGTTCCCTTTTTTCTTCTTCACTCCGGGCAGCGGCCGGAACACGCTCCGGTCGATGCCGTTGTACACCACGGTCTGTTTTTCCAAGGGCACGCCGAAATCACGGCGGATCATTTTTTTTGAGTCTTCCGACACGGTGATGATGTGGTCCAGGCGCCTGGCCACGATCGACTGCATCAGGGTGGGATAGAACATAACGGTCTTCGCCTTGTTCTTGAACTTCTGGGTGCGCTCCAGCACGTTCACCAGGTCGATCGACAGTGGATGGTGGATGGTGGCGATCACCGGGATCCCGAAATACTTCATCATGAGGAGTCCGTAGCCCACCGACTGGTTGTCGTGGATCACGTCAAAGCCGTGCTCCTCGTGGAGCTTTCGCAGGAGCAGGTAGGCGCGCCACCCGAAGGTGCTGATCTCCGAAAAGGCGCCGGTGCGGGTGGCCAGGTATTCGTAAAAATTGACGGGCCGGAGAATCGCGAAAGGATCATCCGGCTCTATGATATCAAATTTCTTGCGAATGAAATACTGGTTGTTGTGGATCGTGTGGAGGACGACGCCCTTCATCGGGAAGGGATAGGGCGGCCCCACGATGGCGTGGACCTCGTGGCCCTGGCGCACCATTTCGTCCGCTATGTACTTGAGATAGATGCCCTGCCCCCCCGAATAGGGATTCCCCCGGTAGCAGAGGAGGCATATCTTCAGGGGGCGGCCCGCGTTCATCGCCGGGCCTCGCGCCGCACGGTGATCGGCGGCTGCCGCATCTGCTTTTTCCGCTCCCACTCGCCATGGAGTATGACCTTGTCCGGGTCGAGATGCTTCACCACCCGGGCCGGGTTGCCGGCGACGATGACGTTGGGGGGCACGTCCTTGGTCACCACCGCCCCCGCGCCGACGATGGAGTTTTCGCCGACGCGGACCCCCTTCAGCACGATGGCGGAGTCGCCTATCCACGCGCCCCGCTCCAGCACGATGGGGGCGCTCCCCCCGGGCATGCAGGTGCGGTCATGAATATCGTGCCAGTCGGAATCGGACAGGTAGCAGAAGTTTCCCAGCATGCACCCGTCGCCGATGGTGATGGAGGACGCCGAGCTGACGCGCACGCCGTTCATGACCAGAACGTTGTCACCGATGGTGATGCTTCCCTCGATGTCCCCGAGCTTAATCGTGGAAAGATTGGTCCGGTAGCCGTTCCCGGCGACGATGACCACCCCCTTGCCGAGACTGATATTGGGGCCGAAGACGACGACGTTCCAGATTCCCCACACGTTGGGCACGGCGGCGATATGGGCGAACTTTCTTTTGAAAGAGAGCTGGTAGTATAAATACGAACGTACCAGATAGAGGAATGCCTTAATATACGTAAAAACGGTCTTTTTCGCGTCAGTATCAAACATGGTTCACACCTGCACCGGAGATGCGCCGCGGGGGCCCTGGTCTGGTTTTCTGTTGTTTCTGCGGAGTCCCGGGAATATGCGCCGTCACCGGTCTTCTATTCTCGAAAAATCCATGAGAGTCGTAAAATGCTTCAAAATGTTTTCCAGCACGGCAAGCCTGTTGTCCCTGAGCTTCACGTCCCTGTCCATGACCAGCACCTTGTCGAAGAAACGGTCTATGATCGGTTTGCCCTCGATCAGAAGCTCGAAGAGCTCGATATAGCTGCTCGACGCGATGCGCGCGTCGATGGCTTCGGCCCGGGAATCGAAAAACCGGTGGAGGTCCCTTTCCTCGTCGCACTGAAAGAGGGACGGGTCCAGGGAAAGCGCATAGGCGGCGTTCTCCTTCCTGAAGGCCGACACAATGTTGTTCATCCGCTTGAAACTGAGGAGCATCCGGGAGAAATTTTCGTTCTTGCGGAACTGGTTGACGCTCTTCGCCCGCCGGTAGAGCTCCAGGTAATCGCTCGCGCCGGTCGACAGGCACGCGTCGATCTCGTCGTGGGACAGGCCGCTTTCTGCATATATGGTCTTCGCGCGGACAGCGACAAACTCGACGATCTTGCCCGCCAGTTCCTTCCCTCCGCGGTAATTGCCCGCCACTGAATCCAGCAAGTCTTTCAGCTCCAGGTTTATCTCGTTCCTGATGAGGAGCTCGACGATCGCGTTGGACTGGCGCCGCAGGGCGTAAGGGTCGGCCGATCCCTTCGGTATGTTCCCGACGGAAAAGGAGCCGAAGATATTATCGATCTTCTCCGCCAGGGAAAGGACGATGGAGGTCATGCCCGTCGGCTGCGCCTCGCCGCTGAAGCGCGGCTTGTAATGGTCCTCGATGGCGTCAGCCACGTCCTGCGCCTCGCCGTCCTCCAGGGCGTAGATCTTTCCGATATGCCCCTGCAGGGAAGGAAATTCGAACACGACCGCCGTCATCAGGTCGGTCTTGCACAGGTCGACGGCGCGGGCGATCCGGTCCCGCTGCGCGGCATCCAGCCCGAGCCGCTCCCCAATATAGGCCGCGATGGCGTGCATCCTCGCCACCTTGTCGTATATGGACCCCAGCTCCTTGTGAAAGAGGACGGTCTTCAGGGATTCGACGCGGTCACCGAGCTTCATCTTACGATCCTCGCTGTAGAAAAAGCGCGCGTCATTGAACCGCGCTGATATGACGCGCTCGTTCCCCGCCCTGACGTTCGCCGTCGGCGGGTTGTTGGACACGACCAGGAAGGCGTCGGTCAGCTTCCCGCCGCCGTCAACGACGGAAAAATACTTCTGGTGCTCCCGCATCTCCGCTATGAGCACGATGTCGGGCAGCGCCAGAAACTGGCGGTCGAAGCGGCACTCGCATATATAGGGACGCTCCACCAGGTAGGTCACGGCATCAAGGAGATCCTCGTCATCGAGAAGCTTCCCGCCGGCCTGCTTCGCGGCTGCGGCGAGGTCTTTCCGGATCATCTCCTTCCGCTCGGCCTGGTCCACGATAACGCCGTTCATCTTCAAAATATCATCATAGGAGCCGATGTCCCCGATCTCGACCATCCGATTGTTCTGTATGTAATGGCCCCGGGTCATGTTCGACGAAGCGATGCCGTCTATCTCGAACGGAATGACCCTGTTGTCGAAAAGTATCACGAAATAGCGGATGGGCCGGGGAAAGGTCACGGTCTTGTCGCTCCACCGCATCCGCTTGGGAAAAGGGATCGCGCCGACGATCTGGGTTATAATCGCCGGAAGCAGGGACTCGGTTTTTTTCGCTTCCAGCTTTTTCTTCGCAAACACGTAGGAGCCCTTGTCCGATTCCCGGGTGAACACATCGGCCGCGCTGATGCCGTTTCCCTTGATAAACCCCTCGAGGGCCTTCGTGGGCTTCCCCTCCGGGTCATAGGCCGCCTTCACCGAGGGCCCCTTCAGCTCCACCTCCTCCTCGCGCTGCGACGCCGCGAGTTTCGATATGATGACCGCGATCCGCCGGGGCGTTGCGTAGACCTCAATGGAATCGAAATTGATGCGGTTCCCGCCAAGGTTCTCGACGAATACCTTTTTCACGGCCTCGATGGCGGGCGGGATATACCCGGCGGGTATTTCCTCGGTGCCCAGCTCCAGCAGGAAATTAGCGTCCTTCAGCATGTGACTCACTCCGGTGCATGATTAGATCGGCGCCCGGGACGTCATGTCCCGCGCTCACCTACGCAGATGCCTGTGTATAAAGGGAGGCCGGCCGGAAAATGAGTCAATTCATTTTTTGGGAAGGCCATGATCTTCCCGGTTCATGGAGGGCTATTGAACACATGGCACATCGCGAGGACCAAACCGAATACGGATTGACGAAGCTCTCCGGAAGCGCTACCATTGACTGATCGCTCTGAATCAACACCCATGATGTCATCAATGATTCGCCTGGAAACATCAACTATAATTCAGAAAGCAGGATATAATAACATCGGAGGCACCATGAAAAAGACATTTTTGACGCTTTTTATCATTGTTCCAGCGCTGCTCACGGCCCACAAGGTATACAACAAGGACATGGAGATCATAATTGCCGAGGCAGACCTGGTCATGACCGCAAAAATCCATAAAATAACAATCGCGAAGGGCACCTGCAAAACCGGTTATGGATATCAATTAATACCGGAGAAAATCCTTCTGGGGACCTTTACCGAGGAAAAAATATCCTTTTATTACAGCATTCATTTCTGGCGTGAGGATAAGGGGTGCCCCAGCGTTCATTACATACTTCCCCCCACTCCCCGGGATGTGGCGGAAGGTCAGATAGTTATCGCCGTGTTTAAAAAACATGCTGCGGTGCAGGGAGGCTACTGGGGCACGGGAATTTTTGAGGTTGCCGAAATGGATTCAATTCAAGTGCAGATCGATAAATATCACCGGGCGGACGGCAGGGCGGAAATAAGACAATGAGATATGGGGCGTATTGATCAGCCCCTTTTCTTGCGAAAATAGATATAGGGATTGATGTTCCTTCCGCCCTGAATGATCTCAAAATGGAGGTGGGCGCCGGTGGAACGTCCCGTGTTGCCGCTGACCGCTATGCTCTGGCCCTGTTTAACATACTGCCCGGGCCTGACCATGATCCGGGAAAGGTGCGCGTAGAGCGTTTTCCATCCGCCGGGATGGGCGATAACCACGGTCTTGCCGTACCCCCCCAGCCATCCGGTATAGGTGACCTGGCCGTATTTAGAGGCGCGTACCGACTGGAATATGCAGCGTATGTCAAGACCGGGATGAAATTCAGTGTGGCTCGGGTCCCAGGGGTCCCTTCTCCATCCGTATCCGCAGGTGATGAACCGGCCGAAGGCGGGCCACAGGAAGCCCGAAAAGGTATTCAGCGGCTTCGCGTCGGGGATAAAAAGGACCGTGTTGGAGGCGACAAAATCAGGGTTTCTGATATTGTTCTCCTCTATTATTTTTTTCAGGGAAACCCTGTACCTGCGCGCGATTGAAACCAGATCACCCCCCTTCTGCATCTTCAGCAGCAGGCCGTCCTTGTTGGGAATCTTCAGGACCATACCGTCCCTGAGGACGCTGTCCGCCGTGAGATTGTTGGTGCCCCGTATGGTATCAACGGACACGCCGTACTTCTTGGCTATTTTCTGCAGGGACTCGCCCTTCTGGATGCGGTGTTCACTGATCACGAGCTTCTCTGTTTTTTCCGGGGAGGAATAATCGGTCTGTTTCGACTGCAGCAGGTTCTTTTTGATCATTTCATCATCGGAAATAACGGCCTCCTTCTGTTTAGAAGGATAGAGGGAGAATACGACGATTGCGGCCACCAGGGCGAACCCGAGGGCAACGGCCAGCTTTCTGCGATGGGCCGACATTTTCGGATGGGAAAGAATGGCAACACGGGGCAGCGTGAACAGGTTTTTTTTCATCCGCGGTGCCCGGTGCCGAAACAGGCCTATTTCGGGTACCTTCATCCTGATGGTCTTGATGAAGATTTTTTTATCGCCGATATACACGATAACGATTTCGTTTGAAAAAATCGAAATGGTGAATTTACTGATCTTGATCGTTTTTGAAAATATCTTTTTCATAATGCCGCGGAACTGATCTTTTCGACAGGACAGAAAAATCCCGTCATTTCATAGTCGGCAGATTCGACAAATTTAATAATATGTTTAATCGTATCGGTATGTAAATCATGAACGGCATCAAGGGATCCCAGAATGATCGACACCGGTCCCCCGGCCCGGGTTATCGAGAACCGATATTCCTGATTTCAGAAGTATCGCTCTGCGAAGAGCCGCCGTGAAAGGATTCCTCTATGACTTTCCTGGTGTCTTTTTTATGGCCCCCGGTTATATTGAAATTTCCGGAAACGACAACGCCCTTCTGCAGCAGCACGGAGGGAGCGGTGATGTCGCCGAGTATCTTGCCGGTCTCCAGCAGACGCACCTCGCTGCGCGCCGATATGTTGCCTATCAGCGTGCCGGCTATGACGACGGATTTGGCGACGATATCGGTCTTGACCTTGCCGGTCTCCCCCACGACAAGTTCCTCGTCGGTCTTGATCTCTCCCTCGAACTTGCCGTCGATCCGGAGCGACCCGCTGATATAAAATTTACCCTCGAAGACCGAACCTTCTCCGATGGTGCTGTTCATGCCATCATTTTTCGACGCCATATCATTACTCCACGTGCCGTTATTGGAATTGAATTTTAAAGGAAACTCTTAAACCCATTTCGTCTTGTTTCCCTGGGGGCACTCTTTAAGTAAAACCGCTTTTTTTACTAACTACTGATGGTGATTACAACGGTTTTACAATGTGCCCTTAATCTAGTAAAAGCAGCGCAGCACAAAGTAAAGCAAAAAATAGCAAACGGTAAAAATTTTTAATCGGCCCTGGATAAGAGTCCCGCACGGCCGGGATGTTACGGATTTCCCTAAAACGTGATGGAAGTTTCAGGGATTTTCAGGTCTTCAAGCTGTCCCACCGAAACCACCGAAAGGGTTCTCGTTCCGAAAATCCGGCCGCATATTCTCTTGAAATCATCCATGGTGACATTGTTGATGCAATCGACCACCTCGCTGAAGGTGAAGCTCCTGTTGAAGGTGATTTCGTCCTTGGCGAGCTGCCCCATCCGCACCTCAACGCTTTCAAGGCTCAGGGCCAGGTTGCCCTTCATGAAGTCCTTGGCGTCCTGGAGTTCCTCCTCGGTGATCCCCTTCGCGATCAAGTCGCGGCATTCCGCCGCGATCAGGTCGACGGCCCTGATGTAATTTTCCGGCAGCGTCGCGCAGTAGATGCCGAAAACGCCGCTGTCGCTGTAAGAGGAGTGGAAGGAGTAGATCGAATAGCTTATCCCTTCCTTTTCACGGATGTTCTGGAAGAGCCGCGAAGACATGCTGCCGCCGAGGACCGTGCTCATGATGTAGAGGCCCCATCGGTCATTGTCGTCGCGCTTGATCCCGTCAGTGCCGAGGCAGAAATGGACCTGCTCGAGCTCCTTCTCCTGGTGGAAGTAGCCGATGCGGTCGGGAGCGCCGGCCACTCCGGTTGCCGCCGGGGCCTTGCCGGTGGTGCGGGAAAAATATTTTGCCGTCAGCCGTTCGGCCACGGCCCGGTCAAAATTTCCGGCTATGGCCAGGATGACGTTGTCGCTGCGGTACTGCTTCTGGAAAAAGTCGACAAGCTTCGCCCGGGTCGTCCCGCGTATGCTTTCATGGGTCCCGAGGATGGGATGGCTCAGGGGATGTCCCTTGAGCATGTTTTCCATGAACATGTCATGGATCAGCTCGTCGGGGGCGTCCTCGTACATTCGTATCTCCTCCATGACCACGTTCTTTTCCTTTTCGAGCTCGCCGGCATCGAAGAGGGAATCGTAGAAGGTCTCGGCGAGAAGCTGCATGGCCAGTTCAATGTAGTCGGACACGACATTGATATAGTAGCAGGTGTATTCCCGGTTCGTGGCCGCGTTGTGCTGCCCGCCGACGCGGTCCACGATCCGGGCGATGTCCCGCGCGGAATAATGCGCGGTGCCCTTGAAGAGCATGTGCTCGATGAAGTGGGCGTAGCCGTGCTGGTCCTCGTTCTCGTTCCGGGACCCGGACTTGATCCAGAGCCCTACCGAAACGGAAACGACGCCCTCGATCGGCTCGAGTACCACGGATAATCCGTTATCCTGTCTGTACCTGTATACCATCAAGTGACCGGTTCAGTTACATTGCGTCCTTTCTGCTCAGGTCGATACGGCCGCGGTCATCGACCTTGATGACCCTGACCTTGACCCGGTCGCCGATATTGACGACGTCCTCGACCTTATTGACCCGCTTGGCGTCAAGCTTGGAAATGTGGATGAGGCCTTCTTTCCCCGGCATGATCTCAACCATGGCGCCGAACTCGAATATCCGCCGGACCGTTCCCTCATACACCTTGTTGATCTCGACCTCCTCGGTGAGCCCCATGATGAAGTCCTCCGCCTTGGCGACCGATTCCTGGTCCGGACCGGTGAGGGTCACCGAACCGTCGTCCTCGACGTTGATATCGGTCCCGGTCTCCTCGATGATCTGCCGGATCACCTTGCCGCCCGGACCTATGACCGCGCCGATCTTCTCGGGGTTGATCATGATGGTCTTGATGAGCGGGGCGTACGGCGAGAGCTTTTTCTCGGGCTTCGGCATGATCTGGTTCATGATGCCGAGTATATGGAGGCGCCCCTCCTTCGCCTGCTGGAGCGCGACCTTCATGATTTCCGGGGTGATCCCCTGTATCTTGATGTCCATCTGGAAGGCGGTGACGCCGGTCTCGGTGCCGGTCACTTTGAAGTCCATGTCTCCCAGGTGGTCCTCAAGACCTAAGATGTCGCTCAGGATGGCGTACTTGTCCCCTTCCATGACCAGGCCCATGGCGATGCCCGCCACGGCGGCCTTGCAGGGAACGCCGGCGTTGAAGAGCGACAGCGACCCGGAACAGACCGAGGCCATGGAGGACGAGCCGTTGGACTCGAGTATCTCCGATACCTGTCGGATGGTGTAGGGAAAATCGTTCTTGTCCGGTATCACGTATTGGAGGGCGCGCTCGGCCAGCATGCCGTGGCCTATCTCGCGGCGGCCCACCCCGCCGTGACGGCCGGTCTCGCCCACGGAGAAGGGCGGGAAATGGTAATGGAGCATGAAGTGCTTTTCGCCCTCGCCCTCGATGTCGTCCATGCGCTGAACATCATCGACGGACCCGAGCGTCGTAACGCCGAGGCTCTGGGTCTCGCCCCGGGTGAACACCGCGGAGCCATGGGCCCGCGGGAGTATGCCGACCATGATGTCGATGGGCCGTATCTCCTTCAGACCGCGTCCGTCAGCGCGCTCCCCCTTCTCGAGGATGCGCTTCCGCACGAACTCGCCGTCCAGTTCGTCGATGATGCCGGCGGCCTGCCCGATGGTGTCCGGGAACTGTTCCGCCAGCTCCTGCTTCGCCTTCTCGATGATGGAGACCTTGGCGTTCTCGCGCTCGTGCTTGATGCGCAATTGCACCAGATTGTCGATATCGTTCAGGTACCGGCTCTTTATTTCTTCTTTGAGTTTTGCGTCGCTGACGAAGGGCGTATACGACAGCGGCGTCTTGTTCACCGCCTTTTTCAGCTCCTCCTGCACCGCGCAGATCCTCTTGATTTGCTCATGGGCTATCTCAACCGCGGCGATCATGTCGTCCTCGGAGATGTTTTTCGCGGAGCCCTCGATCATGGTCACGGCGCTCTTCGTGCCGGCGACGACGACGTCGATGTCGCTCTCATCGTCCTCGGCGAAGGTGGGGTTCACGATCCACTGCCCCTTCACCCGTCCGACGCGCACCGCGCCCACCGGCCCGTTGAAGGGCATCCCCGATATCGTGAGAGCGGCTGACGCCGCGTTGATTGCCACGATATCGTGCTGGTTCTTCTGGTCCGCCGAGAGCACGTAGATGATGACCTGCACCTCGTTGATGAAATCTGCCGGGAAGAGCGGCCGGATCGGCCGGTCCGTGAGCCTGCTGGTGAGCACTTCCTTGTCGCTGGGACGCGACTCCCTCTTGATGAAGCCGCCCGGTATCTTGCCGGCGGCGTACGACTTTTCGCGGTAGTCGACGGTCAGGGGGAAAAAGTCCTGTCCCTCCTTCACTTCCCGCGACATGACGGCCGAGGCGAAGACGATCACTTCCCCGTAGGAAACCGCGACAGCCCCGTCGGCCTGTTTCGCAAGGTATCCGGTGTTGAAGCTGAGCTTCTCCTTGCCAACCTCTACATTGAATTCAATAGACATACGTTTTACCTCGTTTTGTTGCTGAACGCTCCGCCGGGATGCTGTTCGTGAAAACGGTTACGCTGGAATATAGAGGTCAGAGATCGTTCCGACCGCGGTCGGGGCAATGTCTGGCTCCTATATTCCGGACATCCCGCACATCCATCTTCAGCGAATGTTCAGCGTCTCCGGGGAGCGTTAATCCGGGCCCGGTTATCTCCGGATGCCCAGTTCCTTGATAAGACCGCGATAGCGGCCAAGGTCTTTCTTTTTCAGATAGTCAAGGAGACGCCTTCTCTGGCCGACGAGCTTCAGCAGGCCCCTGCGGGAATGAAAATCCTTCGCGTGGACCTTGAAATGCTCCGTCAACTGATTGATGCGCTCAGTCAGCAGGGCAATCTGAACCTCGGGGGATCCGGTGTCCTTGTCATGAGTTTTGAATTTTTCGATAATCTCTTTCTTCTGATTCATCTTTGTTACTATCCTCCCAATGAGTTTGTTTCGGGCAAGTGCGTGATAGTACGCTCTCCCCTCAGGGACTTCACCGAAACCCCCTACATCCCCCCGAGGGGGGCCTTCTTGATCAAATCAATCAAAAGCCCCGTCTGGTGGGTGGGGGGTCTGAGTCAGCCCCATACTATTATGTCCCTTTTCAGTAATTAAATACGTTCAAATATTTAATATGCCATTTTTGGATATCCACATCCGCAATTGCAATAAGATTTTCATTTTCATCCATAATAATGAATGTTTTTCCGCCCCGGTCATCGATCGCTACGGCCCCGTCCCTGTGAAACAGGGAACCGTTCAGCACCTTCTCCCGGGCGCCCCTGCCCGCCACAATCCTGCCGTAATTGGCCAGGGCCTCCGCGGGGCTCAGCCTGAAAGGCCGATCAGGCCCTTCACCCCTGGCACAGTCCTCGAGCTCCTCGACGGTGACGGCATGGTCAATGCTGAAAAGACCCGCCGCGGTCCTCCGCAGGCTTTCCAGGTGTCCCCCGGTGCCGAGCATTTCACCCAGGTCCCGCGCCAGGGAGCGCACATAGGTTCCCTTGGTGCAGTGGACACGGAAGGTGAAACGGCCCGATTCAAGGTCCGTACCGATGATCTCGAAATCATGGACCCGGATCATCCGCGGCCTGAGTTCGACGCTCTCGCCTTTCCGGGCCCGGTCCGAAGCCCGGCGCCCCTTGACCTTCAGCGCCGAATAGACCGGCGGCTGCTGGCTGATTTCGCCGGTGAGCTTCGCGGCGCACGCCGCTATCCCTTCCGGGGTAATGCCGTCCGTGGGCCTCTCGGCGATCACGGTCCCCTCGCGGTCATCCGTATCGGTGCTCACGCCGAGGCGCACCGTCCCGGTATAGCTCTTGTCGTCCTCAAGGAGAAAGCGCGCCAGCTTGGTCGTCCGGCCGTTGCATATGACCAGGAGCCCCGACGCGAACCGGTCCAGGGTGCCCGCATGGCCGGTCCGCGAGGCGCCGGTGATGCGCTGTACGCGGCTCACGGTGTCATGGGAGGTTATACCTTCAGGCTTGTCGATGAGGAGTATCTGGTTCCTCATGTCCACCCCGCCGAAGCCGCCGGATCCGGTCTGTTCCCGGTTACTCGCCGCCAGATCCACCGTCCTGCTCCCCGCCGCTTTCACGCTGATCGTGGTCCTTTTTCTCTTTCTCCTCGAGCTTGTTGAGAAGGTCCACCATGTTCACCCCCTCCACGAGGGACGAATCGAGAAAAAAGGATAACTTCGGAGTGACCCTGATGCCGAGGCTCTTGCCGACCCGGTGCTGGATATAGGGGGTCGCCGACTTGAGACCCTCCAGCGTTTTTCTGATGTCACGGGGATCGCCCAGGACAGAAATGCCGATCTTCGCCGCGGAATAATCCTTGGCGAGATCCACCCCCGTCACGGTGGCGAAGCCGATGCGGGGATCCTTGATCTCCCCCCGCACCAGGAGCTCCGATACGATCCTCTTTATCTGCTCTTCAAGTTTTTCTCTTCTGTAGCCCATGGTTGTGTGTCTTTTAATTATCACCCTCACCCGCGCTCTGCACGCCCTCTCCCATTAATCTTGGATATAAGGAGAAGGCTTCAGCGGTAATGGCCTTATTCTTTACCCCCTCGCCTTTATTACATACAATGTATTCATCGGAGGGGTGGCTGGGGAGTGAGGGTCTTTAGGATTTACCTGTCTTTGCAACAAATTGTTTGTGGGAACATCTATTTCCAGTTTAATATTTTTTTGTATGGGGCCATTCCCGTTATATCGTCTTGGCTATCTCGACCAGCCTGTAGGCCTCGAAGCTGTCTCCTTCCTTCAGGTCGTTGTAGTTGTCCAGGCTGAAGCCGAACTCCTGGCCGGCGGCAACCTCGGACACGTCGTCCTTAAACCTCTTGAGGGACTTGAGGGCGCCGTCGAAGACGACCACGCCGTCCCGGACAAGGCGCACCTTGCAGCTCCGCTCGATCTTGCCGGCGTTGAGCATCGCCCCGGCGATGGTCCCCACCTTGGAAATTCTGAAGACCTGTTTCACGTCCCCGGAACCGGTAATCTCTTCCCTGATCTCCGGTGAGAGCATGCCCTCCATGGCGGCCTTGATGGAGTCGGTGACTTCGAATATGACATTGAAGAACTTGATCGACACGTTCTCGCGCTCTGCGATTTCCGACACCTTGCCGGTGGGCCGCACGTGGTAGCCGATGATGACGGCGTTTGACGCCGACGCCAGCATGACGTCCGACTCATTGATGCCGCCGGTGCCGGTGTGGATCACCTTGACCCGCACCTCGCCGATGGAAAGCTTCTCCAGCGATTCCTTCAGCGCCTGGCAGGAGCCGTCGACGTCGGCCTTGACGATGATCCTGAGCTCCTGCACCTCGCCCTCGCGGATCATCTCGTTCAGGGACTCGAGGGTGACCTTCTTGACCTTCTTGGCCGACTCGGCCCGCTTGTACTCGAGGCGTTTCTGCGATATCTGCTTGGCGGTCTTGTCCGACTCGACCCCCTCGAAGGGGTCGCCGGCCGACGGCACGCCAGATATGCCCAGGACCTCCACCGGCGTCGCGGGGCCCGCCACCTCGATGGGCTTGCCGAGGTCGTCGAACATGGCGCGCACCTTGCCGGAGAACACGCCGATGACGAAGGGATCGCCCACGTGGAGCGTCCCGTTCTGTATGAGGACCGTCGACACGGCGCCGCGGCCCATGTCGAGCTTCGATTCTATGACCGTGCCCCTGGCGAGGAGCTTCGGGTTCGCCTTCAGCTCCAGCATTTCCGCCTGGATGAGGATCAGCTCAAGGAGGGCGTCGATGTTCTTGGCGAACTTGGCGCTGATCTCGGCGAAGAGGGTGTGGCCGCCCCAGGACTCCTGTACCAGGTCGTACTTCGCGAGCTCGTGCTTCACCTTTTCGGGGTTGGCCTCGGGGAGGTCGACTTTATTGATCGCCACGATGATGGGAACGTTGGCGTCCTTCGCGTGGTTGATGGCCTCAATGGTCTGGGGCATGACGCCGTCATTGGCGGCCACGACCAGGACGACGATGTCCGTCACCCTGGCGCCGCGGGCCCGCATGGTGGTGAAGGCCTCGTGGCCCGGCGTATCCAGGAACGTTATCCTCTTGTCGCCGATCTTGACGCTGTAGGCGCCGATGTGCTGGGTGATGCCGCCGAACTCCTGGTCGATGATGTTGGTCTGTCTGATGGCGTCCAGGAGCTTGGTCTTTCCATGGTCGACATGGCCCATGACCGTCACCACCGGTGGCCGGGTCAGGTTGTCTTCCGGACGGTCCTCCTCAACGTGCTTGATGACCGTTTCGTCGTAGAGGGACACCACCTTCACGTTGGTGCCGTACTCGGAGGCGAGGATCTCGGCTGTTTCGGCGTCGATGACCTGGTTGATGGTCGCCATGACCCCCAGGTGCATCAGCTTGGCGATAACGTCAGCCGCCTTGATATTCAGCTTCTTGGCCAGCTCGCCGACGGATATGTTTTCCGTTATATGGATCTCCCCGGGCGCCTGCGCCTCGCGCCGGCGCTCTTCGGCGGTCTTCTTCCGGAGGATGATCTCCTTTTCTTCCTGCTCTTTCTTATATTTTCTTTTGTCTTTTTCTTTTTCCTTGGTCTTCTTCCGCTTCTTGTCCTTGCTTTCGCCTATCGCGGCAGCCGGCTTCTCGCCGGCGGCCGGTACCGCTCCCGTCCCGGTCTGGCCCGGCCGCCCGGGTCCGCCTTCCCTCCGGGGAGGACGGCCGGGTCCTCCCGGGCCACCTTCCCTTCTCGGGGGACGGTCACCGACCTGCGGGCGGGCGCCGGTGCCGCGCTGGCCCTGGGGACGGGCGCCGGTGCCGGGTCCGCGCCGTTCCGCCGCCGGACGGGCGGTTTCACGCTCCGGTTTTTTGGGCTCTTCCTTCTTCTCCGGCTCTTCAACGGCTTCGGCTTCCTTCCCTTCCTTCGGGACCTGCACCTTCCGCTTCAGCTTTATCTTTTTGCCCTTCTTGCTTTCCTCGATCTGCTGCGCCTTTCTCTTCTTGATGGCCTCGATTTTTTTCTCTATGAGAAATATATTTTTTTCCTGAAGATCAGATTCCTCGGTCTCGCACGCGATTTCCAGTTCCCGGCACACTTCCATCATATCTTCCATCGAGATATGATTTCTTCTGGCTATTTCAATGGCTTTCATGTATCAGTCTTTCTTCCTTGGATTAAATAATTCAGGGGAACTGAATCCCCAGGGGCGCTCTCGCGCGAAAAACCCGAGCGGTCCCGTCCAGGAACTTATTCGTCCTGTTTCGGTTTCTCCTGCTCTTCGGTCTCCTCTTTTTTCCCGGATGTCTCTGTGCCTTCTTCAGAACTTTCTTCTGTGCCCGCTTCCTCCCCCGATTCTTCCTCTGATTCGTCAAAATCAACGCTTTCCGCGATAATCTCAAGTATTTTCTTTGCGGTTTTTTCGCCGATGCCGTCTATTGCCATGAGCTCTTCAAGCGATTTCTCGACGAGGTCCTCTACGGAGAAGACTCCGCCGTTTTCCAGGAGCTTGATGGTGCGCATTTCAAGGCCGGGCAGCTCGGAAAGGGGCGTCTCGTCCTCGTTGACCTTCGAGAAGAGCTGCTCCACGATGGCCCGGGATTCGCTCGAGGAGAGGAAATCGCGGTACTGGTCTTCGGTCTTGATGTCGATCTCAAAGCCGCAGAGCTTCGACGCCAGGCGGACGTTGTGCCCCGCCTTGCCCAGCGCCAGGTGCTTCTGGTCATTGTCGACCACGGCTATGACGCCGCCGTCGGACTTCTCGACGATCTCGTGGACCTTCGCCGGGGTCAGGGCGTTGGCCGCCATGATCTTCCGGTCCTCGAACCACTCGACGACATCGATCTTCTCACCCTCCAGTTCCCGTACGATCGACTGGATGCGGATTCCCTTCATGCCGACGCAGGCGCCGACGGAATCCACGTCGTCGCGCTCGCTGGTGACCGCAACCTTGGTGCGCATGCCCGGCTCCCGGACCACCTTCACGATCCGGACGACGCCGTCATATATCTCGGGGATCTCCATCTCAAAGAGCTTCTCGATGAAGGTGGGGTGCGTCCTGGAAAGGATGATGCTGGGCCCCTTGGAATTTTTCTGCACGGCAAGGATTAGGGCCTTGACCCGGTCGCCGACCTTGTAGTGCTCGAGGGGGTTCTGCTCCCGCGCAGGGAGTATGCCCTCGGTGCGGCCCAGGTCGATGTAGATGGCGTCCTTGGTCTTGCGCTGGAGGAAGCCGTTGATGAGCTCTCCCTCCTTGTCGACGAATTCGCCGTATATGATGTTCTTTTCCGCTTCCTTGATCTTCTGGATGATGACCTGCTTCGCCGTCTGCGCCGCGATCCGTCCGAAGGACTCGAGGGGGTCCTCCTCGACTTCCACGTCGTCTCCCAGCTGGGCGTTCGGCGCGATCTTGACCGCCTCGCTGAAGGATATCTCCTCCGCCCTGTTCCGCGGTGTCTTGACGACCATCTTCTTGGAAACGACCTTCACGCTGTTCTTGTCCCGGTCGAAGACGACCTTCACGTTGTCGATCATGCCGTACTGCTTCTTGAACGCGGACAGCATCGCAGATTCGACGATCTGTTCGATATATTCCCGGGGGATACCCTTGTCGGTCGCTATTTCGTGTAATGCCTCAAAAAAATTCTTGCTCATGGCTCCTGCACCTTTTTAATAATCAAGATTAGCGCTGATAATTGCGTCAAAGGGGACGGCCACATCGCCCTTTTCGCAAGAAACCGTAACGGTCGTGTCGGTCATTTCGCCGATGGTTCCCTTGACGACCCTGCGGCTCCCGCCCTCTTCGTAGACGACCTTCACCGGGGCGCCGGGAAACCGCCTGAATTCGGAGCTGTTGCGAAGCAGCCGGTTAAGGCCCGGCGATGACACTTCAAGGGAGTAGTTCGGCAGGGCGTCCTCGGCATCAAGCCTGGCTGACAGCTCCCGCGAAAATTTCTCGCAATCGAGGTGTGAAATGCCGGCTGGGCTGTCAATTTTCACGTGAATCTGGGAATTCTCTCCTTTATAAAGGATAGAAGATTCATAAATCAGGTAGCCGAGCTTGCCGGCGGTATCCTCGATAAGCTCCAACATTCTCTCTTTAATATGCACGTCTTGCATCCATAGTAAAAGAGAGTGGGTGGCCCACTCTCCTGTCAATCGCTCGTCAATACACACACCATCGTCTTAACTGAACCACTATCAACCATGGGCATATAGATTGCAAGCTTTTTTTACCGCTGCGGGTTTATACTTTCCGCAGACTAATCCGCGTATTGTCATTTCGACGAGCGGCAGCGAGGAGAAATCTCGTATTTGAAAACGGGAAAAGATTTCTCACCCTTCGGGTTCGAAATGACAGTATTGGACAATTGATTTCCTGAATCGCTCCGCTGCGCTCGCGATGACCTTCGGGCTGTGAGCCAAATTGACCAGCAATTACTTCAGGGAAAAAAGCGGCTACTTAGTGGCGGTTTCAATCACTATCCTGTTGCGGCCCCCCTCCTTTGCCCGGTACAGGCGTTCATCGGCGATTTTAACCAGGCTTTCCGCTGAGGCGGTCTCCTTCTCCAGTTCCCTGTTGTCGGCTATGCCGCCGCTGAAGGTGACATGGATCGGATCGTCCTGGAACCGGTACCGTTCACGGTCAACGGCATCCTTGATCCGCTGCAGAATTTCAAGGGAATCCTTCCGGGAACAGTCTTTGAAGAGAATAATGAATTCCTCGCCGCCGTACCGGGCCACCAGGTCGTAGGGGCGTATGCTTTTTCTTAGGAATTCCGCGAGCTGCCTGAGGACGAAATCGCCGGCCTGGTGCCCCTTCGTGTCATTGATATTCTTGAAGTGATCGATGTCGATCAGGGCTATGGAAAAGTTTTTGTTCGAGTTTCTCCGTCCGTGCTCAACGATCTTGTCGAGGTATTCGAAGAAATAGCGCCGGTTATGGACCCCGGTCAGGGGATCGGTGATGGTCTTGGCGCGCAGATCCAGCTCCCGTTTTTTTTTCAACAACGCGGAACGGATGCGGGCGCGCAGTTCAATCTCGTTATAGGGCTTTTTAATGTAATCGACGCCGCCGGAGTCGAACCCCTTTTCAACATCCCTGCCGGTGTCCTTGGAGGTTATGAAAATAATGGGGATATCGGCGAACTTCTCTATATGGGATAGTTTCTTGGCTATCTGGAAACCGTCTTCCCCGGGCATGACCACGTCCAGGAGGATGATCGAGGGAACTTCGTGCTTGAGGACGTGCCACATCTCATCGCCGCAGGAGGCGCTCAGGACAGAATAATCATCGAGGAGTTTGGTGATGGTTGTGGTATCGATGCGGGAGTCATCGACCACCAGTATCTTTTCGGCCACGTTTCGATTGTCCCCCTGACACGGGAATCATGCCTGGAAAGCGGGCCCGGACGCGCCGGGCCGGATCGGTCACAACCTTTAATTGTGTTCCGTCTTTGTCAAATAATAAAAGAATAATTTTTTCATTAATTTCGGGGTTGTTGGCAAACAATGCAGGAACTCCCGCCTTCATTGGATGGCATCGTTATACAATTTTTTCTGGTCCCTGTCCCCCGGAAAGGGCATGCCATACCATACTCAATCAAGTCATGAAATAAACCACGGTCACTACAATGCGTTAGCATACTATACCTTGATAACGTTGTTTCTGTGAAACATGGTCCTTCATTTTCAGAGCTGCGACGAACGGAACCGTTATTTCCCGCACGCCCCCTTCAGGCCAACCCATTCGGTACATCCTGTCCCACTGTTGGCATCAACCTCATCTTCAGAACGGGGGTCGGGGGCACGCTGAAACAAGTCATTAAATA
>Ga0208196_1000241_pt1 | contig 77994 bp, 60 predicted proteins | sample AD_JPNNA7_MetaG_FD_184443 | JGI IMG/M metagenome (GOLD analysis project Ga0208196, IMG submission 184443) | Active sludge microbial communities of municipal wastewater-treating anaerobic digesters from Japan - AD_JPNNA7_MetaG (SPAdes) (version 2) | ecosystem: Engineered > Bioreactor > Anaerobic...
TGACCTTGTGTTGCCCCAACAGCCCCCGCCTCGGCTTGAATATCTACAACAAAAATGTGGGGCAGACCTTTGACCTAAATCCAAGGATATTCGGGGTTTTTACCTTCGAATAGCGAAAGACGGGCTAAGCTCGGCCAAGTACTGACCATAGCGTCTAAACACGGCTCCCGTGTGGGCCCCATGTATGGTGACTTGCACCATGAAAACATCTTAAGCCTGTCTGCCGATCGTTTTTATCTAATTGATCCAACTTGCTTCATGCTTTCAGGCATCCAAGCTTATGATGCACTTCATTACATCGCCTATTGGACCTGGAAAAGCTCGGGTCTGGACTGGTCATATTGGATGGACGCGCTGACCGCGTGCCATAATTCTGGCTGGATGGCTCCTGGTTGTGAACATATTACCCGGAACTTCATTGATATTGATCTCGGTTCTGCCGCCGTTTTCTACGGCACAGCTCGCCTTGGTCAATTGTCCATTTCATTTGGAGAATCCTGGAAAATCCCTGAACGGCAACAATCTGGTTTGTCAGCGCTTATCGAGCAGTGTTAAGGATGAATGGCAATCCGTTGCTGGTCTACAAAACTGGAGCATGCATGAATTTTAGTACGTTCAAGAAGAAAATTGGAAACCTGCCGATGGTAGGCCCGTGCTTACGCAAAGCATGGCGTGTGCTGCATGGGAAACCCGCAACATTGCCTCCTGCGCCCTTTGTTCGGGAGCCTCTCGATCCCACCGCCGCCCCTGCACATCAGCAGGTCCGCCAATGCCTGAACTTAATCAACTACGCCAAGGCTGGCGGCAAACCCTACTCCGCCACAAAGTATCCGGGTGGATACCATTCTATGACCATCGGCAGCGTGCGCCTGGCCGGACAGCGGGATCCTGAGTACCGTTTGAACCTTGCTCCCTTTAATTTCAAGGGTAAGACGGTACTAGACATTGGCAGTAACCAAGGCGGCATGTTGCTGCCTCTCGGCACATGTCTCCGCTGTGGTGTGGGGGTCGATTACGATCCGAAAATGGTCAACGTGGCCAACCGAATTGCCGCAGTCCAAGGCTGTGGTCAACTTCGTTACTACGTGTTTGACATCGACCGGGAACCGCTGGAACTGCTCAAGGACTTTCTCCCCGACGAGCGAGCGGACATCGTCTTCCTTCTGTCCATCTGCATGTGGATCAAGAACTGGCGAGAGGTTATTGCCTTTGCGGCAAGTATTGCACCGGCCTTGTTGTTCGAAAGTAACGGCACGCCCCAGCAGCAGTCAGAGCAGGAACAGGAACTACGCCGCCGTTACGCCCGCGTCCAGCTACTCACCGGAGAATCGGTTGACGATGCCAATCAGAAACTACGAAAGCTATTTTTCTGCGACCAACCGGTCACGACTTGATCGCGTCGGAAGTGGAATCCGCCACATCAGCGGGTCCAAGTGGCGCTTGAATTCGAACGTTTTATACTGCATCATAAAGAGTATTATTTAAGAAAGTAACCTGCTATACTCCGGTTTTGCGAGAGGAGTACCAGCGGTTGTTCTGTCTTTCGAGGAGCGGAAGTCCTTGGGTCAATGGGCCAGGACACGAACGTTTTGAACGCCACGCGGCAGACACCGCCTCGCTGATACCGACGCCAACCCAGACCTCACCTCACTTTTTTATAGTACGCTTTCGCCACTCGCGTCAGTTCCCCGCTGTGATGCCACCCAATGGTCATTATGAAGATTGCGCGAAGATTGCACATCCGCTACAAGCTGACGATAGGTGCTAACCCATGAGTGTTCCCGCCATCGTCCATCTGATGTATTTTCCCTGGGATCGGGAACAACAGCTGAAGACGGACCCGGAAGACTTTGATCACACCCCGGTAGATTTACTGCGCAAATATGCCGTGGGGATGGAGGTGAAGCTCTGGACTTACCCGGCTGCAAAGGCGTTGTGCGAGCAATATTACCCGGCGGTTTGGGAGGCCTTGCGGAACATTGCCCGGCCGGTGATGTTGGTGGACGTATTACGGTGGGTGGTCGTCCATCATTTTGGCGGACTCTATTGGCAAATCAATACGACACCGCTGGTGCCAATGGAGGCTTACCTCCCGCCGGCGGGGAAGAATGTTCGCCTATTCACCGAGTTTGATTTGACACCCGAGCAGTGTCGGCGGGCCATCTTTGAACCGATTCGGGCGGGAGAGCCTGAAGAGGCCAAGCGGATTATGATTCAGGTATTTGCCGCCGAGCCGGGCGCACCGTTTGTGACGAATGTCATTCGACTGCTTCAAGAGCGGGTTCAGCAATATCGGCCACAGCGGGACTACGACATTCTGTTCATCACGGGAAATGCGGCGGCGAGTACGGCTTATGACCGGTTCGGGCGCAATGATCCGGGGGTGGCATTAACCAGCTTGGCCGAATCACGGCGGATGATCAAATTGCATTACCAAGGATCATGGCGCACCGACCCGCGCAGCACAGAGACGGTAACAACTCCGCGTATTGCGCGCGCGGGAATGCCCGCATCTGCGGGGTGGCGTCGAAGTTTGCGGAACTTCTATTATCGTTTCTTGGCCCCTCATCCTCATGACACAGCCATGGGCCAACACGAGTTGATGGGCGGCGAGCGAACTCTAGGGCGGTTGCTTTCTGTGGTCCATAACCTCAATATTTCCCGAGTGGTGGAAATTGCAGATGCTCCTCTCGGAACAATAGGGCTGCAGGCCGTATCCATTCACCCGTCGCGGGCTGTAATTGCCAGGCACAAGCAGGAGCCGGGTGCCGTTTGGCGGCATATCAACTTGTTCTATTCAACGCTACCGAAAGGCGACCTGTTTATTTGCCCGAATTATCTGGAGTGGATTTCATTTGGCGAGGCACACCGCATTTTGTCACGAATTGCTGCGGCAGGGTTTCGCTATGTGGCGTTGACCGACCATCCGCTTTTGGCTAGCAATTGGGATGCCGCCCTCGGGGATTTCCGGCCATTGAATATGGGTTTGGAACCTTTTCTTTTGGGCCAAGCAGTCGCCAGTGTGGAATGGCCCGATTCCACCGGCCGACCGGATCGGCGTGTTGCCACCTGGGAAATGCCCAGCCGGTAAACTACTTTTCCACGGGGACGACAATGCCGCGGAGGAGGACGCGTTGGCAGGCGAGGAAGACGGCGAGGGTGGGGAGGGCGGCGAGGAGGAGGGAGGCTTGCACCACGCCGGGGCCGGAGCGCTGTTGCAGTTGGTAGAGCCAGACCATCAGGGTCCACATTTTGGGGTCCTGGCAAATGAGCAGGGCATACATGAAGTTGGCGTAGGCCAGCGAGAAGGCTTGCAGGGCAATGACGGAGAGAATGGGGGTGGAGAGGCGCATGGTGATGTGCCAAAAGAGCGTCCATTCGCCGGCGCCATCGAGCTGGGCGGATTCGTAGAGGTCGCGCGGCAGGGAATCGAAAAACCCTTTGAGGAGGAAAATGGAGTAGCCGCTGGCCATGCCGGGCAGGAGTAGTGCGGCGAAGGTGTTGAGCAAGCCCAGCTCGCGCAGGAGGACAAAAACAGGGATTTGCGTGACCATGTGCGGGAAGGCCATGGTCAGCATCAGGAACAGCAGGATTTGCGGCCCAGCGGACGGCTTGAAGCGGCTGAGGGCATAGGCGGCGAGCGGGTTAACCAGCAGCGCGAGCAGCACGGCCAGCGCGCAGTAGATCGTGGTGTTCAGGATGCCGCGACCATGAAAGAGGATATAGTCGAGCACGGTGCGGTAGTTGCGCCACAGCAGTTCATGGCGGATGGCGGCCCGGTGTTCGCGAAATAGTTGGGCATGGTGCGCCAACTGAGGCATGGGGGGGGCGGAGGAGCCGGGCGCGATGACTGAAGGGTGGGTGCGGGCTAACCAATCGTGCCAACGGGTTTCCGGCGTATCGAGGGCGCCGTCCATGAGCCAGAGCGGCGCGAGCGAGTGTTGGGTGAAGTCGCGCCAGTCGTCCTGCACCAGCGGCGGAGCATCGGCGGGGCAGGTGTGCGGCAGGGGAATATCGGCATACGCGGCATAGGCCGTGCCATGCGCGGCGTTGTATGCGGCGATGTCCGCCGAGTAGCGTGGTTTGAGGTAGAGCTTGTGGAAAAATCCGGCCGGTGAAAGAACGGTCTGGCACCACGGCGGCGCGTTGAGCTTGAAGGAATCAAACTCCGCGGCGAGCGGCGTGGCGGCGGGAACGGTATGTGGGAAGAGGTAAGCCGGCGGCTGGATGAAAACCGCGTACCAAGCGGCAAAGTCGGTGCCGAGCGTGGCATTCAGTTTGTCCAGACCGCCAAACTTGGTCCGCAGATGGCGGCGGAACTCCCGGAGTTGCACGGGGAATGCGCCGGCCTGTGGCGCCCAGTAGTGGCCGAGCGCGATGGATTCCGGCGTGAGTGCCCCCGTCGCCAAAAACTCACGCCACAGGGGCACAAGATTCGCACCGGGCGCGGCATCGGCCGCGGGCAGGGGAATGGATTCAAACGAGGGATAATCGGTATCGAACGCAATGTTGAGCGCATCGAGCGATTCGTTGAACAGCGCCTCGAGATGTTTCTGCCAGAGCGCGGTGTCGGAGATCAGCATGCGTGGCAGGAGGACGTTGTCGCGTTGGTCCGCGATGGATTTGGTCGAGCCGGCCAACATCAGGCTCAGCGGATAGAGCATGGCCAGGGCACCGATGGCGAGGGCGGAATACATCGCGCCAATGCGCAGGCGCGTGCCCCACGATTTGCGGCCGATTTTGGCGAGGATGGGCATGGCTAGGCCGTTCCTTCGCGGTTGGCGCGGAATTCGACGCGGGAGAGGATGCGGAGTTGATAAAGCGTGAAGCCCACCAGCAGGCAGCCAAGCATCCAGGCGGCGGCGGTGGCGGGGCCCAGGCGCAGGAAGATGAAGGCCTTGTAGAAAATATGCAGGCCGGCGACTTCCGTGTTGGCGCCGCCGGCGGTCATGGCCAGGATGTTGGCTTCGGCCTGCCAAGCGGCAATGAACACCCCGACAAAGTTGATGATGAGCAGCGGGCGCAAAGTGGGAATGACCACAAACAGGATTTTATCGGTGAACGATGCGCCGTCCATATCGGCGGCTTCGTACAGTTCATCCGGGATTCCTTTGAGCGCGGCGAGATAGATCAGGCAGCCCGGCCCCATGCCGGCCCACAGCATGGGCAGTACGCAGGCCAGCAACGCGGTGCGGGAATCATCCAGCCAGCGCACGGGTTCGGGCAGCGTGGCGAACAAGCTGACAAAGCTATGGCCCGTGGTGGCGGTGCGCATGATTTCGCGCAGAGGGCCCAGCGGCGCGGCTGCCAGCAGGAGACCCGCCGCCACGGTGAAGAGCGCCGGTCGCCACAACTGGTGTCGCAATAACCGGCGTGCCAAGTGCAGCGCCACCAGCAACGCCCCGGCGCTCAGCAGCAACCAGCCGCCGGCGGGAATGGGCAGGATCAGCCGGTTGAGCAAGCCGGCTTCCGAGGGTTCATAAAAAGTTTTCCACAGCAGGATGACCACCAGTCCGGTCAGCGCTGCGGGCAGATAGAAAATCAGGCGGAAGGCGATGCGTCCGCGCGGCACTTCTTGCAGCAGGATGGCCAGCAGCACGGGCGGGATAAACGTGAGCGTGATGACGAGCACGGCGTAGCGCGCGGAAGTCAGCAGCGCGCGCCACCAATCGGGGTCCCAGAGCAGGTTGGCAAAGTTGTCGAGGAAGACCCAGGTGGAGTCGCCAAAAATTCGGTAATCAAAAAACGCCATGGCCGCGCCGCGCACCAAAGGCACATAGCCCCAGACCGCAATGGTGGCCGCGGCGGGGAAGAGCAGCAGCAGCGCACGCCAGTGGCGGCGCAGCCAGCCGCCGGTTGCGCGCGGGCGGGGGGGGGCAGCGCCGGGAGCGGGCCGCGTTGCGGGGGCGGGTAAAAAGAGGCGGGCCATGTGGCGCAGCACCAGCAGCACGCTGGCGAGAATCACCAGCAGCAAGGCGCTGGCGGCGGTGCGCCGCTTGGCCAACTCGGCGGGCGGCACCACGCCGAGCATGTCGGCATCGGCCTTGCGCCGCGCCTGAACGAGCAACTCGCGCAACTGAGCTTGGCGCGCGGCGGGGTCCGCGGCCAGCCGGCCGGCCAGCGACAGTTCTTCAGCTTGGCGGATGGGCGTGGTGAGGATGTCGTAAATGACGTTGGCATTTTTGCCGTAGGGCTCGGGGCGGCCGGCGGCGATGGCAATGGCGTGGCTGTCGCGCCATTCGGCGGGGATGGTGCCGACGATGTGCTCATAGCCCTGCGCGCGGAGCTGCTCCGGCGGCAGGAAGCGGCCCAAGCCGCCGGCCACCAGCGTCTGAACCCGGATGGCTTCGGCGGCCGGCGAATACTGAAAGTTGATGTATTCCCATGCGGCATCGCGCACAAGCGGATGCGTCACGCCGGCAAAAATACCCATCATGCGCGAATTGATTTCGGTGCCGCGCATGACGGGGCCGATGGGAAGGGGGGCGATGCCGGTCAGGTCCGGATTCAGCGCGGCGAGCAGCTTGTCATCAATATAAGCAAACATCATGGCCAACTGGCCGCGCCGCCATTTCAGGTTGGACTCGGCGGTATCCTTGATGACGTAGCCGCGGCGACGTTTGCCCTCGGCATCGGTCCACGGCTCGGTGGTCAGGCGCACATAAAAATCGAGCGCGGTGGCCGCGGCGGGGGAATCGAACACCGCGCGCCAGCGGTTTTCTTGTTCAGCGAACACGAGCGCCTCGCCGCCCGCGCCCCAGAGGAAGGGCAGCCACAAATAGGATTCGTGTTTGCCGCGCGAGAGTCCCAGCGCATAGATGCCGCGCGCGGGGTCGGCCACCTGCCGGCAGACGCGGTAGAAATCGTCCCACGTCCAATCGGGCTGCGGCGCGGGGAGGCCGGCGGCCTCGAACAAATCGCGGCGGTACAGCACTACGCGGCCGAGCGGCGGGCCGCTGGGCATGGCCCACACGTGCACCGCGCCATTCGGCCCCGGGCGGCGGATGACGGGCTCGATTTTCGGATGCACCCGGCGCGCCCACTCGGCGGGCGGCAACGCGGCGGCGTAGCCATCCGTTGGGCGGTCGAGCGGATACAAAAACCCCTGCGAGATATAGGTTTCAGATTGGCGGAAATTGACGTAGAGCACATCGGGCGCAACGTTGCCGGCGATGGCCAGCAGCGTGCTTTCGATACCCTCCACCTGAATGCCGGAAAAGCGGTGGAGCTGCACCGCGAGGTTGCGCAAGTCCAGCGCGCCATAGCGCGCGGGGTCGGCGGCTTGGCGCGCGCGCAGGAGGTCGGGCGCCAACCGCAAAAATTCGCGCTGCACGACCAACTCCGCGCGGGTCGCCGGATCGGTGCGGGAGGGGTCCGGCAAGTTGAAGAGCGTCAGGTTCAGGGTGACCTGATTCGAGGTTTGCGCGATCCACCCCGCGCTGGCGGGAGCGGCCGCGGCGAGCAAAAGCAGGGCGCTGGCGATCGCCCGGAAAAAATGACGCGGGATTTTTTTGCGTGCGGCCGCCGGGTTTTCCACACTGTGGAAAAAAGTTTTCCACACTGTGGAAAAATGGCGCGCGAATTTTCCACACTGTGGAAAATATCCGGTTGTTTTTTCCATGGCGTGGAAAACTGTAGGCATTCGCGCGGAGCCGCGCAACGCCCAAGTCGGCACGGGTTGGTCAGCGGCGCGGTTTGGGGTCAATGGCCAGGCGGATGCTCTTGATGCAGTGGGCGCCGAACTTGTTTTGCAGCCGCGTGAGGATTTCCGCGCTCAGGGGGCCGCGCAATTCCATCAGCCAGCCGGGATGACTGACGAAGATGGTCAGGACGCGGTTGGCCAAGTTGGCGGGGCGGGTGTTGGCGGCAAGCTGTGGGCCAACCAGTTCTGGCCAGGCGGCAACAATGGCAGCATCCTGCGCGTGGTCGTCCAGCTTTAGTCCGTTCAGCACCGCCGGAATGAACGCGCCGATGGACTGGATGCCGGGGTCTTCCAGGGGCGGAGTCTCATCCGCGATTTGGAAGCGCTCGCGGGAGATTTGCCACTTGCCCTTATGCCATGGTTTGCGCCTTCTCATGCAAAAACCGTAGCACAGCCCGGCGGCCAAGGGAATCGGGTTTCCGTGTGCGGGCGCTCGACGTTGGCGAGGGTGGGATGTAGATTGCGCGGAGCATGGCGGAAGAGGAATCCATTTTATTGCGGTTGCGCGGACGGGTGCAGGGGGTGGGGTTTCGGCCGGTGGTGTTTTGCCTGGCGCACGAGCTGGGCCTGCGCGGCTGGGTGCGCAACGATGGCGATGGCGCGGAGGTGGCGTTGGCGGGGCCCGCGGCGGCCATTGCAGCGTTCCGCGCGGCGTTGCCCGGGCGCCTGCCGGCGGCGGCGGCAATTACCGCGGTGACCGAGCACTCCGCGCCGGACGATTGGCCGGCCGGTTTTGAAATCCGCAGCAGCGCCACGCCGCACGGCGCGCGCGCGGCAGGCATTCTGCCGGACTTGGCGACATGCCCCGACTGCCTGCGCGAAATCCTGGATCCGCGCGACCGGCGGTTCCGCTATCCCTTTGCCAACTGCACGCACTGCGGACCGCGGTTCAGCATGATTGAGGCGTTGCCCTACGACCGCGCCAACACAACGATGCGCGGCTTTACCCTATGCGCAGATTGCGCGGCGGAATATGCCGACCCGCGCAACCGCCGTTTTCATGCGCAGCCAAATGCGTGCCCAGTGTGTGGTCCGCATTTGACGTGGACGGCGGCAGATGGCACGGTGCAGACCACGCACGATGCTGCACTGCTGGCGGCGGCGGCAGCAGTGCGCGCGGGTCGGATTGTGGCGGTCAAAGGGTTGGGCGGCTTCCATCTGATGGTGGCCGCGCACGACGCGGCGGCCGTGCAGCGGTTGCGTGCGCGAAAACGACGCGACGAAAAACCCTTCGCGCTGATGTTCCCCTCGCTGGCGGCCATCCAAGCAGTGGCCGAAGTATCGGCGGCGGAGCAGACGTGGCTGGAATCGGCCGCCGCACCGATTGTGCTGCTGCGCAAGCGCGCGGCCACGCCGGGCATTGCTGAGGAGGTGGCCCCGCGGTTGCCCTGGCTAGGCGCGATGCTGCCCTACACCCCGCTGCATCATTTGCTGCTGCGCGAAATTGGCTTCCCGGTGGTGGCCACGAGCGGCAACTTGAGCGATGAGCCCATTTGCATTGATAATGAGGAAGCGCGCGAGCGGTTGGGGGATATTGCTGATTTCTTCCTGCTGCACAACCGGCCGATCGCCCGGCCGATGGATGACTCCGTAATGGCAGTTGTGGATGAACAGCCCGTGGTGCTGCGCCGTGGCCGTGGGCTGGCGCCGTATTCGCTGCCGGTGGCCGGCGCGCCGGATGGCTTGGTGGCTGCGGGCGCGCAGATGAAAGGCGCGCTGGCTGTGGCGGTGGGTGGCAACGCAGTGATGAGCCCGCACCTCGGCGATTTGGATCACGACGGCGCGGCGCGCCTCTGGGCGCGCACCGCGCGCGATCTGACCGCGCTGCACGGGCTGCGCATTACGCGCGCGGCAGTGGACCTGCATCCGGATTATGCCGCCACGCGCGGCGCGGCGGAGTGGGGCGTGCCGTTGACAGCGGTGCAGCATCATCATGCGCACATTGCGGCGTGCCTTGCGGAAAATCAATTGGCCGGCCCGGCGCTGGGAATTGCGTGGGATGGGACGGGGCTGGGGCCGGATGGCACGATCTGGGGCGGCGAGTTTCTGGTGTGCACCCGCGCGGAGTATCGCCGCGCGGCGTGGCTGCGGGCGTTTCCGCTGATCGGTGGCGATGCCGCGGCGCGGGAGCCGCGCCGCGTGGCGCTGGGGCTACTGCGCGAAATGGGTGCGCCGCTGCCGGAGCTGGGTTTTAGCGCGCAGGAGATCGCGGTGCTGGATGGCATGTTGCGGGAGAATGTGAATGTGGCGCGCACCAGTAGCGCGGGGCGCTTGTTCGATGCGGTGGCCGCGTTGCTCGGGATTTGCCACGTGATGGCACACGAGGGGCAGGCGGCGATGCGCCTCGAAGCACTGGCTGGCGACCTTGCCGCCGAACCGTATCCGTTCGGCTGGCGTGGGACGGAACTGGATTGGGCGCCGATGATTACGGCTTTGCTGGCGGGGGGGGAGCCGCCAGCCACGGCCGCGGCGCGGTTCCACGAAACGCTGGTGGCAATGATGGTGGCCGTGGCGCAGCGCGAGGGGCTGGCAGATGTGTGCCTTTCCGGAGGGTGTTTTCAGAATCGCCGGCTGCTGGCGACAGCCACGCACGCGCTGACCCGGGCCGGCTTCCGGGTGTGGCGGCACCGGGAAATTCCGCCCAACGATGCCGGAATTTGCCTTGGCCAGTTGGTCGTAGCCAGCGCCCAAGCAGCGGAGCATTGACCCGTTTGGCAAAGGCTTGCATTTTACCCACACGGCTGGTGTAATGCGGGCGATTTCGAGGAATGCGGAAGGAGATCAAGATGAAGAAAATTTTCTGGATGATCGCAGTGGTGGCCTTGGCGCTGAGCAGCGTGGCGGTGATGCCGGCGGCGGCGCAGGCGGACGCGGTGCTGCTGGTGGCACCGGCGCGCTTCCCCGTGATGCAAGTGGCTTTTGATGTGGCGCGGCGCTTCCCCACGATTTTGGTGAGCTACCAAGGCTCGCCGGACAAGCCGGCGCTGCATGCGTGGAACGGCTTTGAGTGGATGCCGCTGTCGTTGGCGGATTACCAGAGCGGCGCGTTTTTGCAGGCGTATCCGGGCCGCACAATCTTCCTCGGCGATGACGCTTTGCTGCCGGCCAGCTTGCGCGGCATCAGCGCGTGGTGCGAGCAGAGCACGCAGATTCCGGAATTGGACAATGTGGGATTGATCAACGCCATCGGCAACTACCTGCCCTTCACGCCGGCGGATTGGCGCTGGTTTGCGGGCCGCTACAATCTTTCGCTGACGAACCTGAAGGCGGAAGAAGCGGAAGCCGCGCGCCATGAGACGTGGTACAGCGGCACGGGCGCAGTCAAGGATCCGGCGCCGTCGTTCTTCAAGTATTTCACCCGGTCGCGCCGCCACTCGGCGCCGGCCCCGGTACGCATTGAGCCGGTTGAGGCCGAGACGCCGTAAGGCTCCAGCGGTTCATGACCATGCCGCGCCGTTTCCAGCGCACGATCCGGGGCCTGTGGGCCGCGGGCGCGTTGGGGGCGGCGCTGTTTGTTGCGGCCGGTTGCAAGACCATCCATGAAGAAGTGACCCCGTTGCGTGAGACCACGCTGACGGTGGCGCGCTCCGGCGGCGAGGTGACGCTTTCGTGGATCGGCACGCAGGGGATGTTTTATTCCGTCATGTTTGCCGAAGCGCGCGGGGCGAAGGCACAATGGAAGTTGCTGCCGGATGCAGTCAATATCCGCGGCATGGTGACCGGCGAACCGATCGTGGTGCATGATCGTCTGCCGGCGGCGCAGCAGCGCTACTATCGCCTGCATCAGGGCGCCAAGCCGCTCGTGCCGTAGGCCGCGCCCGCGGCCAATGAATTTACGGGGGAAGGCACGCGCCGCGCGCCGAAAATGTTTTACGCCGCAAGTTTTGCCGGGGCTCAGTCGCCGTTGACGGGGCAGGGGTGGATGTCCCAAATTTCGCTGGCGTATTCAGCGATGGTGCGGTCGGTGCTGAACTTGCCGGAGTTGGCAATGTTCATGATGCACATCTGCGCCCAGCGTTCCTTGTCTTCGAAGGTCTTGGCCACTTCCGCCTGACAGGCGACATAGGCATCGAAATCAGCCAGCACCTGGAAGTAGTCGCCGTGGGTGAGCAGCGTATCCCAGATGGGTTGATACAGGCCGGGCTGATCAAGGTTGAAGAAGTTGTTTTTGATGGCGTCGAGCACGCGGCGCAGCGCGGGGTTGGCGTTGTAAAGCGCCCACGGGTTGTAGCCCGCGCGGCGGGTGGCTTCGACTTCCTCCACGGTCTGGCCGAACAGGAAGAAGTTCTCCGCGCCGACTTCCTGCCGGATTTCGACGTTGGCTCCATCGAGCGTGCCGATGGTCAGCGCGCCATTGAGCTGGAATTTCATGTTGCCGGTGCCGCTGGCTTCGGTGCCGGCAGTGGAAATCTGCTCGGACAGGTCGGCGGCGGGGATGATGCGTTCGGCGAGCGAGACGCGGTAATCGGGCAGGAAGAGGACGTTGAGCCGGTTCTTCATGGCCGGGTCGTGGTTGACCACGGCGGCGACATCGTTGAGCAGCTTGATGATCAGCTTGGCGAGGAAATAGCCCGGCGCGGCCTTGCCGCTAAAAATGTAGGTGCGCGGCACGAACGCCATCTGCGGATTGGATTTCAGCTCGAAGTACTGGTGCATGATGTCCAGCGCGTTGAGCAGTTGCCGTTTGTATTCGTGCAGCCGCTTGACCTGGACATCGAAGAGGGAGTCCACGTTCACGCGCACGTTAAGCTCGCGGTGAATCAACTCCGCCAAGCGGACCTTGTTCTCGCGCTTGACCGCCATGACGCGCTTTTGGAAGTCGCGGTCCGCGGCAAATTGTTCGAGGCGCTTGAGCTGGGTCAGATCGGTGATCCAGCCATCGCCGATTTTTTCGGTGATGAGCGCGGCGAGGCCGGGGTTGGCCTTGAGCAGCCAGCGGCGCGGGGTGATGCCGTTGGTCTTGTTGTTGAAACGCTCGGGCCACAGCTCGTAGAAATCCTTGAAGAGGGTGGACTTGAGCAGCTCGGAGTGCAGGGCGGCCACGCCGTTGACAGAGTGCGAGGCCACCACGGCGAGATAGGCCATGCGGACTTCGCGCATGGGGCCTTCCTGAATGAGCGACATCCGCACAATGCGGTCGTGGTCGCCCGGATAGCGCGTGGCAATTTCGCGCAGGAAGCGGCGGTTGATTTCGTAGATGATTTGCAGGTGGCGCGGCAAAATGCGCTCGAAGAGTTCAACGGACCAGCGCTCCAGCGCCTCGGGCATGAGGGTGTGGTTGGTGTAGCCGAAGGTGCGCAGGACAATGCTCCATGCGTCGTCCCACTCCAGATGCTCCTCATCCAGCAGCAGGCGCATCAGCTCGGCAGTGGCGAGGGCGGGGTGGGTATCGTTGAGCTGGATGGCCACCTTGTCGGGGAAGGAATGGATTTCGTTGCCGTCGGCCCGGAAGCGGCGCAGGATGTCGTGGAGCGAGCAGGCGATGAAGAAGTATTGCTGCTTGAAGCGCAGGTCGCGCCCCTGCTCAATGTTGTCGTTGGGGTACAGCACCTTGGTGATGTTTTCGGTGAGGGTTTTGGCCTCGTAGGCCTTCATGTACTCGCCGGTGTTGAAGAAGGTGAGGTTGAATTCCTCGGTGGACTTGGCCGTCCACAGGCGCAGGTTGTTGACGGTGTTGTTGCCGTAGCCGGGGATGGGCAGGTCGTAGGGCACGCCCAGCACAGTTTCATAATCCACCCAGCGGGCGTTTAGCCGCCCGTTGCGTTCTTCCATTTCCACGCGCCCGCCAAAGTGGACCTCGAATTGCGATTCGGGGCGCTCGATTTCCCACGGGTTGCCGAAACGCAGCCAGTTGTCGGGCAACTCCACCTGATAGCCATCTTTGACGGTTTGGCGGAAGATGCCGTAGTCGTAGCGCACGCCGTAGCCGTAGCCCGGCAGTTGCAGCGTGGCCAGCGAGTCGAGGAAACAGGCCGCCAACCGGCCGAGGCCGCCGTTGCCTAGCCCGGCATCGCGCTCGAGGTCGCGCAGGAAGTCCCATGACAGGCCGAGGTCGTCCATGGCCTTGCGGACGTTTTCATCCAATTGCAAATTGATGACGTTGTTGCCCATGGCGCGCCCGATGAGGTATTCCATCGAGAGGTAATAGGCGCGCTTGACGCCAGTTTTGTGATAGGTGACTGAGGTGCGGATCCAGCCGTCCACGAGGTGGTCGCGGATGGCCAGCGCCAAGGCATAATAGCGGTCGTGGTCCGTGGCGGAAAACTCGTCCTTGGCGAGGGAATACTTCAGGTGGTTGAGGTAGCTGCACTTGATGGCCTCCACGCTGTTCAACCGCTTGCCATTGCACGGCACTTCCATGGCCGGCACATTCTGTTTGGCTATCGCACTCATCCAAAAACTCCTGCAATCAAACTGCGGCAACCCACACCACGGGGTAAACCGTTTCGGGGAAAGTAGGGATTCACTTGCGGCAGGTCAAGGAAACAAAGCCGCCCCGCGCGCGGCATCAGCGGGCCAGCAGCAGCGCGCGTTCGAGGGCGTAGCCCAGCAGGCCGGTGACCGGCAGCGTGAGCAGCCATGCCCACGCCATTTGCCCCACCAGTCCCCATTTGACGGAGTTCCATCGCTTGGTGGCGCCCACGCCCATGATCGCCGCCGTGATGACGTGCGTGGTCGAAAGCGGAATGCCCCAATGGCTGCCCATCTGGATGATGGCCGCCGCCGTGGTTTCCGCCGCAAAACCGTGGATGGGTTGCAAGCGCACCATCTTGTGCCCCAGCGTGCGGATGATGCGCCACCCGCCCATGGCGGTCCCCGCCGCCATGGTCAGCGCGCAGAGCAGCTTGACCCAAAACGCCACGCGAAAAACTGGCGTGCGCAAAAAACCGAGCGCCGCCGGCAGGCCATCCAGCGCCCCGCCCTGCGTGCCCGCAAACAGGATCAGCGTGAGGATGCCCATGGTTTTTTGGGCGTCGTTGGTTCCATGGCTAAACCCCATGAACGCGGCGCTGGCCACCTGCAAGCGGCCGAACACGCGGTTAATGAGGTGTGGGCGTTGGCGGTACAGCAGCCCGAACAGCGCCAGCATCACCAGCAGCCCGCCCATGATCCCCAGCAGCGGCGAGGCGATCATCGGCGCGATGACCTTGGGCCAGAGCCCCTCCAGCCGGCCGGCGGCATCGCGCGCCGACCAGCGGATCACCGCCCAGCGGCCATCCGCGGAAGCCAGCGTGGCGCCGCACAGCCCGCCAATCAGCGCATGGCTTGAACTGGCCGGCAACCCCAGCCACCACGTGAACAGGTTCCACGCCACCGCGCCCAGCAGTGCGCAAAAAATGGTTTGCGGCGTGACGTAGGCCGCATCCACCAGCCCCGTGCCGATGGTCGCCGCCACGGACGTGCCCACCAGCGCCCCCAGCAGATTGGTGCTCGCCGCCAGCGTGATGGCCTGCCGCGGCGTCAGCACTTTGGTGGAAACGCTCGTCGCGATGGCGTTGGCGGTGTCGTGAAAGCCGTTGATAAACTCAAAGGCCAGCGCCACCAGACAAGCCAGAAAAATCAGCGTCATTCGCGGCCGGTCAGGAGTATTTCAGCACCATTTGAAAAACAATGTTGCCCGCATCCCGGCAGCGGTCCACCACCTTCTCCAGCGTGCGGAACAAATCGAGGGCAATAATGACCCGCAACGCCTCATGGCGGCCGCTGTAGAGCTCATGCGTCATGTCCATCATCAGCCGGTCGGCTTTGGCCTCGAGCTGGTGCAGTTGGTCATTGAGCCCCTGAATGACTTCCAGATTTTCGTGGCGACGTAGCCGTTTCACCATCTCCAGCACGGTGCCCACAGCCTCGCCCAGAAGCGCCATTTGCTGGTCAAGGCCGGGCAGGGAGCCGCGCGGCTGGCCCAGCAGGAACTTTTCGCCGAACTTTTCGATGGATTTGGGGATTTTGTAGAGCGCAAACGAAAGCGCTTCGATGTCCTCGCGCTCGAACGGAGTGACGAAGGTCCGGCACAGAGCCTGGGAAATTTCGCCCGTGATGCGCTTGTTATGGCGACGGCTATGCACCAGTTCCTCGATGGTGTGAACATCCTCCGTTTCCCGCAGCATTCTGGACAGATGCTGCACGCTGGCCTGCGCCTCACCGGCGCTGGTTTCCAGCAGGTCGAAGAACTTGTCGTTATGACCCAACAGTCGGCGCAACAGATTGATCATGCCCGGCAGCCTAGCAGAAGCCCTGCCGGGCGCAAGTCTAAAGTAAAGCGTTTTTTATTGGCTGTTTTGCCGATTATCCATTTGTCGGGGCCGGCGCCACCAAGCGCATAATTCCCCGGTTTTGGCCAAAAAATCGCCAAAAACTGGCTAAAAATGCAAAAAATCGGCCAAAATCGGCCAAATTCACGAAAAAATGGCCAAAAACACCCCAAAAACAGTAAATTTTGGCCAAGCGCCAATTGTCGCGTCGGTTTTGTGGATTGGCGGTGGCCATTGACCTCAGGAACACCATAACAACGCCATGGCAGCGACGGTTGCCCTGAAATCCCTGCAGGTGACCCGGGGCGTCAAAATTCTTGTCAATCGCGCCTCTTATAGCGTGGGGGAAAACACAAAAAACCTCACTTCTGAACTGTCCACACTTTATAAACTCTGGACATTGCCTGTAAAACTGCCGATTAAAAATATGCGAAAAAATATACATAATAAGTTGTATATAATAGAGATATAAACATTATAAAAAGTGTCCACAGTTTATAAACTCTGGACATCACGTCCAAAATAGCAAAAAAAGAGGTCGGTTTGAGGACAGTTGCGGCTCACCAGTTTTTCTGCAAAATTGGCGCATTCAAGGTGGCCCTTTGATCAATCAAAAAAATGGAAAAAATCGGCCCAAATCGCCAAAAAACCGCCGAAACCCGGACAAAAACGCAAAAAACAGGCCAAATTTGGCTAAAATCGCGTAAAAACGGCCAAAAATGCCATAAAAATGGCAAAATTGGCCTGAGTTCCGCGCTCCACAAAAATCTTGTTGTCACGCGTTGCGTTGCAACCGGGCGATTTCATTTTGTGGTGCCTCGGCCCTAAAAACCGATTCCGGCTGGATTGTAGGGATGGAATGGTCGCAGACCTTCCAGCCGTTCCCGGCGGGAAGGTTTCGTTCCTCAACCATTCTCGCCCTACAAAATTCCGGCAAGAACAGCCATGGCCGCATTCGGGTTGGATTGTAGCGGCGGCTTTCGCCAGAGTCTCGACTTTTGTGGTCATTTTAAGGATATAGGGAACCAATATGACCTTACCCGGTGGCAGCCCTGGACCGCAGGCCAACATTCCCGCTCCTTGGCGATTGATCATTATCATCGCTGGAGTGCTCGCCATAGTGCTCCTGGGCATCATGATTCGGGCCGCTTTGCATTACGCCGATGAGGAGAAGAACCAAAGTATTGAGGAGTGGTCCATCGAATGGAGCCGGAATCATCCGGAATGAGCGGAGTCCGCCGCGTTTACGCGCCACAAAATTTTCGAAGGCGGCAACGCAGCCTTGAGGTCGGCGGGGAGTTCCCGTAGAAGGGGAGGGTCGCGGATTCAACAGGAGCCGATGGCGGTGGAAACGGACTTATCCAATATGCAAAGCAACAGCAGGTCGAAGCGGTGGCCGGGTGCGGGCTTTTGTGTCCGCCGCAGGGACGGAGTGTTCCGGTGGTGTTGCTGGTGGGTGGCGTTGCTGTTGGTGGCAGGCTGCGGCCTCAAGGAAGAAACGGCGCGCCCGCCTGCGGCGCCCCCGGTGCTGGCGCCGCCGGTCATCTCCGGCGAGGCGGCCTTGGCGGGAGTGCGCGAGTTTGTGGAATTGGGCCCCAAGGATTCGGGCACGTCGGGCGCGGAACAAGCAGCACAGTACATTTTTCGGCAACTGCAAACGCGGGGCGTCACGGCGGAGATTCAGGAGTTCCAAGATTCAACTCCGGATGGCGAACTGACCTTCCGCAATGTGCTGGGGCGGATTCCAGGCGGCGCGGGGCCCATCGTGCTGCTGGGCGCGCACTACGATACCAAGATCGGCATTGATGGCTTTGTCGGCGCGAATGATTCCGGCTCGGGCGTGGGCCTGTTGCTGGAACTGGCGCGCGCGTTCGCCACGGCCGAACCGCTGCCGCTGGAATTGCGTTTTGCGTTCTTCGATGGCGAAGAATGCCGCGTGCGGTATGGCCCCAACGATGGCTTCCACGGCAGCCGGTATTTGGCCGAACGGATGGCGGCGGATGGCAGTTTGTCGAACGTGACGGCCATGATTGTGCTGGACATGGTGGGCGATGCCCACCTCACCGTGACCATCCCGCGCAATAGCACGCCGTGGCTGGTGTCGCGGGTATTCGCGGCGGCGCGGGCGGAAGACGCGCGACAGCATTTCCTCCTGTATCCTTATCCCATCAGCGACGATCACGAGGCGTTTTTCCGCCGCGGCGTACCGGCGGTGGACCTGATTGATTTTGAATTCGGCAGCCGCCCCGGCGCCAACGACTACTGGCACACCGCGGCGGACAGCATGGATAAACTTTCCGCCCGCAGTCTGGACATCGTGGGTCGCGTGGTGGCGCGGATGATCGTGGATTTGGCCGCGACGCCCGCGCCGGGAAAATAACGCCACGGGCGGTTTGGGCTGGACAGGCGCGGGGCCGCAAGGCCAGCATGGCCCATGCAAGATCAAGGAGCGCCATGATGTTCAATCCAACAGCCGAAGCCATGCCGCGCGCGGACCTGCGGAAATTGCAGGGCGAACGGCTCCAGCAATTGGTTCAGCGGGCTTACCACAATGTGCCGTTTTATCGCGCCAAACTGGATGCCGCCGGCGTGAAGCCCGGCGATATCCGCCGCGTGGAGGACATTGTCAAGCTGCCCTTCACCATGAAGGCGGAGTTCCGCGACCAGTATCCCTTCGGCATGTTCGCCGTGCCGCAAAAAGACATTGTGCGCATCCACGCCAGCTCCGGCACCACCGGCAAGCCGACTGTCGTGGGCTACACCAAGTACGACATTGAAGTGTGGGCGGAATGCGCGGCGCGCTCGCTGGCGTGCGGCGGGGCCACGGCGGAGGATATTGTGCAGGTGGCCTACGGCTACGGCCTCTTCACCGGCGGCCTCGGCATGCACTACGGCGCCGAAAAACTCGGCGCGGCCACGCTGCCGATGTCCTCCGGCAACACCGAAAAGCAAATCATGCTGATGAAGGATTTTGGCGTGACGGTGCTGTGCTGCACGCCGAGCTACGCGCTGCAAGTGGCCGAGGTGGCCGCGCAAATGGGCGAAGACCTGATGAAGCTGCCGCTCAAGAGCGGGCACTTCGGCGCGGAACCGTGGACCGAGGCCATGCGCCACCGCATCGAAGAACTCTTCCCGCTCAAGGCGCTGGATATCTACGGCCTCTCGGAAGTGGCCGGCCCAGGCGTGGCCAACGAGTGCCTGGAGCAAAACGGCCTGCACGTGTTCGAGGACCACTTCTTGCCGGAGATCATCAACCCCGACACCGGCGAGCCGCTGCCCGATGGCGAAAAAGGTGAGCTGGTTTTCACCTGCCTCACCAAGGAAGGCGTGCCCCTGATCCGCTACCGCACGCGCGACATCACTATGATCCTCAACGAAGGCACCTGCCGCTGCGGCCGCACCAGCCGCAAAATCGCGCGCCTGATGGGCCGCACGGACGACATGCTCATCATCCGCGGCATCAACGTATTCCCGTCGCAGGTGGAAGACGTGCTGGTGCGCATCGAGGGCGTGCATCCGCAATACCTCATTGTGGTGGACCGGCAGGGCAACCTCGACACCATCGAAATCAAGGTGGAAGTCACCGAGGCGCTCTTCAGCGACGAAGTCAAAAAACTCGAGGCGTTGCGCGATCGCATCCAGCAGCAGATTCGCTCGGTGCTCAGCATCAGCGCCAAGATTACGTTGGTGGAACCCAAGACCATTGAGCGCACTCTCGGCAAAGCCAAACGGGTGCAGGACCTGCGCAAACTAACCTAAGCAAGGAGCGGCAACATGAAAGTTCGGCAAATCTCGATTTTTCTGGAAAACCGGTCGGGGCGGCTCGCCAGCGTGCTGCGGGAGGTCGGCCGTGCCGGGGTCAACATCCGCGCCCTCTCGCTGGCCGACACCAGCGACTTCGGCATCCTGCGGCTGATTGTGGATGACGTGGACAAAGGCGTGCAGGCGCTGCGCGAGACGGGCCACACGGTGTCGCTTACCGAAGTGCTGGCCGTGGAAGTGCCTGATCATCCCGGCGGGTTGGCCGGCATTCTCGACAAGCTCTCTGCCGCCAATCTCAACGTGGAATACATGTACGCGTTTGTGTGCCGCGCCACGGAAAAAGCGGTTGTGGTCTTCCGGTTTGAGGATGTGGACCACGCCGTGGCCACGCTGCAAAGCTCCGGCATCAGCGTGCTGCGCGCGGAGACGGTGTATCAGCTCTAATCCGCTGTTCGGATAAAGAAATATGGCTACAGTTATTGTAATCGCTATTGTGGCCGTATTGGTATTGTGGAAGTTATCTTCGACACATAATAGCCATAGGTTGCCGCAATCGGTCCACATTCCCGAATTCCGTGACTCCACGGGCAACCCTGAACTAGAGGGGGTTGAAAAAGGCTACACACTAAAGCTTTCGCGGGAGCTGGGTGAATTGGGCTATCACCTATTTGTGACAATATCAGTAAACGGCAAAGATCTAAGTCGATTGCGGCAAATCATTTTTAGCTGGGACAAGTGGCCACAGAGGATCTTCAACTTTATATATCCATCTACAGACGACCGCGTTGACATACAGGGTGATCAAATACGAATTATCATAGGTTCTTTTAACAACTGCCCAGGATCTACCAACTTTCTGAAGAGAACTTATTACACTGATTTCATGAAGATAGATCTTCTTGATTACGAACCAGAATATGACGATTTCGAGTACGAAAAAGACAAGTCCACGCAGTCAGTATTTTGCCCCTGCATGGTGAGATCGACAATAAAGCAGTTTAGAAAAGGTCTTCATTATGTTAACAGCTAAAGAAATTTGCTCCGAACAAGACGCTCCACCGTACGGCGCACAAGGCGCCGTCGGTGACCGCTGACGTTAGGCGGCTTGGCGCCTACACGTGGATGGCGCGGTTGAGGAGGCCGCGGGCGGCTTCCATGATGCCTTCGGCCACGGTGGGGTGGGCGTGGACCAGATCGGCCAAGTCCGTTGTGGTCAGCTCCGCGCCGCGCGCAAGCAGCGGCTCGTGAATCAAATCCGTCGCGCGTTCGCCCACGATCACCGCGCCGAGGATTTCGCCGGTGCCGGGAGCGGCGACCACCTTCATGAAGCCATCGGCCGTTTCCGTGGCGACCGCCTTGCCAATGCCGCGGTAGGGGAAGCTGAACACCTGATGCGCGATACCCTTGGCTTTCGCCTGCTCTTCCTGCAGGCCGAAGCTGGCAATTTCCGGCGAGCAATAGATGGCGGAAGGCACCAGCGTGGGGTCCACGCGCCGCTCGCGCGGCAGGGGCGAGCCCAGCAGCGTGGCGGCAATATGTTCGGCGGCAATTTCGCCTTCCTTGCTGGCAACGTGCGCCAGTTGCGGAGTGGCGATCAGGTCGCCGATGGCGTACACGCCGCGCGCGGCGGTTTGGCAGTAATCGCCCACGGGCACAAAGCCGCGTTCGAGGATGATGCCGAGTTCTTCGAGGCCAAGGTTGGCGCTGTTGGGCACGCGGCCAATGGCCACCAGCACCGCGTTGGCTTCCACCCGCGCGAGAATCTCCGCGCCGTTGTGGTCGGGCGCGGGTTTCAGGTCGAGCGCCAGGCCCTTGGGCCCGCGCGGGCCGGCGGTGGCAAACGCGCCGGTAATGAATTTGATGCCGCGCTTTTCAAACAGCTTGCGCACCAGCGCCGCGGCTTCCGCGTCTTCCAGCGGCAGGATGCGGCTCATGCCCTCGATGATGGTGACTTCCGCGCCGAAGGCATTCCAGACATAGCCGAGCTCCAAGCCGATGGCCCCCGCGCCGAGAATGACAATCTGCGGCGGCAGTTTTTTGAGGTTCAGCGCGCCCGTGCTGGAGAGGGCGGTGGTTTCATCGAAGGACAACCCGGGCAGCTCGCGCGGGCGGCTGCCGGTGGCCAAAATAATGGCGCGGGCGCGGACCCGACGCTCGCCATCCAGCGCAATCTCGTTGGGGGCGGTCAGCCGGCCTTCGCCTTTGATGTATTCAATGGAATTTTTTTTCAGCAGGAACTGGATGCCCTTGGAAAGGCGCTCCGCCGCCGCGCGGCTTTTCTTGTAGGCGTGGGCAAAGTCCAGCTTGCGCGTATCCACCGCCACGCCGAGGTCTTGCAAGGCCGGAATACTGCGCACGAGGTCGGCCTGGTGAATCAGCGCCTTGCTCGGGATGCAGCCCCAGTTGAGGCAAACCCCGCCGGGCTTGTCTTTTTCGATGATGGCGGCCTTGAGGCCCAACTGCGCGGCGCGGATGGCGGCCACATAGCCCCCGGGGCCGGCGCCCAACACGGCAACATCAAAATCATGACTCATGGCGGATTCCTTTCATGGGCGGGTGATTGTGCGCCGTGGGCTTCCTTATAGCAAGGCCCGCGCGGGTTCTTCGCACAGGGCCTTGAAGTCGGCGAGGAACGCGGCGGCCAAGGCGCCATCAATCACGCGATGGTCGGAGGACAGCGTGGCGTGCAGGATGCGGTGCACGACCACTGCGCCATCGCGCACCACGGGCTCGGCGGTCACCGCGCCGAGCGCGAGGATGGCCGAACCGGGCGGATTGATGATGGCGGTGAACTCTTCCACGCCATAGGAGCCGAGGTTGCTGATGGTGAAGCTGGCGCCGGTATATTCCTCCGGCAGCAGCCCACCCGCGCGCGCCTTGGCCACCAGGTGGCCTACGTCCTGATCAATGGCCTCGAGCCCTTTGGCTTCGCAGGCGCGAATCACGGGGGTGATGAGCCCGCCGGGCAGCGCGACGGCCAAACCGATATCGGCATGTGGCAGATATTGAATGGCATCGCCTTCCCAACTGGCGTTGATGCCGGGGTTGCGCTCCAGCGCGGCGGCAGCCAGCTTGACGATGAACGCGTTGAGCGAGAGCGCCGGGTCGCGGCCCGCGTTGAGCTGCTTGCGCAGGTCCAACAGGCGGTCCATCTCGATGGCCACGCGCACGAAGTAGTGCGGGGCTTGCGAATAGCTTTGGTGCAGGCGCGTGGCAATGATGCTGCGCATTTTGGAAAGCGGCACGCGGTCGCCACGCAAGCCGCGGGATTGCGGCGTGGCCGCCGCGGGCGCGCTGCCGGCGGGCCGCGGTGCCACTGCCGCCATGGCGGGAGCCGGTGCCGCGTGGGCTTGTTCGACATCGCGCGCGATGATGCGCCCGCCGGGGCCGCTGCCGCGGATGCCGCGCAAATCGAGCCCTTTTTCCTGTGCCAGTTTGCGGGCCACCGGCGATGAACGCGGCACGCCCGGCGCCAGTTGCGGGGCGGCACCCGACACACTGGCCACCACCGGCGCGGCGACTGCCGGAGCAGGCGCGGGCGCAGGGGCGGGGGGAGGAGGGGGGGCGGGGGGTGCCGCAGCAGGCGCCGCGGGTTGCGCCGGCGCGGCGGGAGCGGCGGCTTGTGCCTTGGCGGCAATTTCTTCCCAGTTGTCGCCGGGCTTGCCGACCACCGCAATCAGTTGGCCCACCACCGCGGAAGTACCCGGCCCCGCGATGATCTTCAACAACGTGCCGGCCGACGGCGCTTCATAGGTCATGGTGGCCTTGTCGGTTTCCACCTCGCAAAGCGCGTCGCCGGTTTTGATCTCCTGCCCCTCCTGGGCAAACCATTGGACAATGGTCCCCTCGTTCATGGTCGGGGACAGCGCAATCATCAGGACAGGATCAGCCATGAGGAACCTCCAGATAGAGGGCGCGCCGGGCGGCGGCCACAATTTTTTTGACGCTGGGTTGAACGGCCAGTTCGAGGGTGTGGTTGTAGGGCATGGGCACGTCTTCGCTGGCCACGAATTCCACAGGCGCGTCGAGCAAGTCGAAGCACGCGGTGGCGATGCGGTGGGCCACATAGGAGCCGACGCTGGCGGCCGGCCACGATTCATCCACCACCACAGCACGGCCGGTGCGGGCCACGCTGGCCATGAGGGTTTCTTCGTCGAGCGGGCGCAGGCTGCGCAGGTCAATCACCTCGGCAGCAATGTTGTCGCGGGCGAGTTCATCGGCGGCTTGCAGCAGCAGGTGCACCGGCTTGCCGAACGACACCAGTGTGATGTCATTGCCGTTGCGCAACGTGTTGGCCTTGCCGATGGGGATCAGGAATTCTTCGTCGGGCACTTCGGCTTTGAAGCCGTAGAGCATTTCCGCCTCGAGGACCACAACGGGGTCGGGATCGCGGATGGCACTCTTGAGCAGGCCGTAGGCATCGGCCGGGAAGGCGGGCGCCACCACGCGGATGCCGGGCACGTGCACCCAGTAGCTGGCGAGGGCCTGCGAGTGCTGGCTGGAGAGATATTCCGCCGGGCCGTTCGGGCCGCGGAACACCACGGGCACGTGGAATTGGCCGCCGGACATGTGCCGCATCTTGGCGGCTTCGTTCACCACCTGGTCCAGCGCCAGCAGCGCAAAGTTGTGGGTCATCCATTCCACGATCGGCTTGAGCCCGACCATGGCCGCGCCGACACCGAGGCCGGTGAAGCCCAGCTCGGTGATGGGCGTGTCGAGCACCCGGGTGGGACCATATTTGCCGAGGAGGCCGCGGGTGACTTTGTAGGCGCCGTCATACTCGGCGACTTCCTCGCCCATGATGACCACTTTGTCATCGCGGGCCATTTCCTCATCCATGGCCCGGTTGAGCGCGTCTCGATAACTCAATTGCGACATGGCGTGCTCCTGTTCAGGTGACGAGGGTGGCGGGGTTGGACGGCGCCATGAAGAATGGCTCGCCGGCGTAAATATCCTCATAGAGCGTGTGCAGCGCAGGCTCGGCGGAGCGCTCGGCAAAGTCCACGGACTCCTTCGAGATTTCCTCGGCGGCGCGGTCCTGTGCGGCGGCGCGGGCGTCATCCCAGTGGCCGGCTTCCTTCATGAGGGTTTCCAGAATCAGGATGGGGTCCTGCTCGCGCTTGTATTTTTCAACTTCTTCGCGCGTGCGGTATTTTTGCGGGTCGCTCATGGAGTGGCCCTTATAGCGGTAGGTGCGCGCCTCGATCAGCACGGGGTGGCCTTCGCGCGCTTCGGCCAGCGCGCGCCCGGCGGCGTCGCGCACCTCCAGCACATCCATGCCATCCACCAGTTCGCCGCGCATTCCGTAGGCTGTGGCCATGACGGAAAAATCATCCACCGACGACACGCGCTTCCAACTGGTGCCCATGCCCCACTGGTTGTTTTCGCACACCGACACCAGCGGCAGGTTCCAAATTTTGGCGAGGTTCATGGCCTCGTGGAACGCGCCCTGATGGATGGCGCCATCGCCAAAAAAAACGACGGTCGCGCCGCCGGTTTTCAAATACTTCTGGGCAAACGCCACGCCGGCGGCCACAGGAATCTGCGCGCCCACAATGCCGTTGCCGCCCAAGAAATGGCGCCGCGCATCGAAAAGGTGCATCGAGCCGCCTTTGCCGCGCGAGCAGCCGGTCACTTTGCCGAACAGCTCGGCCATGATGGCGCGCGGCTCCATGCCCGCCGCCAGCGCGTGGCCGTGGTCGCGGTAGCCGGTCAGTACATAATCGCGGCTGTAGTCCAGCACGCTGCCGAAACCGGCGGCGATGGCCTCCTGCCCGTTATACAAGTGACAAAAGCCCCCGATTTTGCGCAGGCCGTACATCTGCCCGGCCTTCTCTTCGAAGACCCGCATCAACACCATGTTGTTGCGGAGCTCCCAAAGCAGTTCGCCATTCAACTCCTTCATGTGCCGGCCTCCTTCTCCACATAGAGGCATTCCATGGGCCGGAACAGCTTGGCGTTGTCCACCACCGTCTCAATGACAACCAGCTTGGCCGGGTCCGGATTCACGCGCCAGAAGATGGTCAGGTTGGGGCCGAGCGCTTCGAGAACCTCGGCTTTCAGGCCGGGATTTTGCAGCACTTCCGCCTGCCCGCACACGGAAATGATTTCATCCAGCGTCGGCGTTTGGAACGTCCATTGCACGCGCGCGTTGGCTTCGATTTCCTTCACCTTGGCCGAGCCTTTGCTCGTTACGCAGTAGAAGCAGCCCTGCACGCGCGGCAGGGCGGCCACTGTCATCCAGCGGCAGCGCGGCTGGGCATCCTTGCTGACGGTGCACAGCACGCCCACCCGAATGGTATCCAACAAGGCCCGGAGGGCTCGCAGGGGGTCTTTTTCTTTCATGGGACTCCTCTCGTCTGCCGGGCCGGCGGCGTACGGTTCAAAATCCAGGACTCCCGGCCGTAGTCCGTGGCCAAAAAACGAATGTTGCTCAAATCCAGAAACGTCTCCGGCGGCTGCGGGGCGCCGGCGCGCGCGAGCCCTGCGAAAAGCGCGGCTTCCACCGTCGCCACATCCAATCCGGGGCGCAGGTGGGCAAGCGTGGTCACGGGGGAGGGCACCGAAGCCACGCCCGCGCGCGCGGCGTGGCCCGTTTCGCCGCCATATTCCGGCGAATGCGCCGCCAATGCCGCGGTGAGCGCCGTCAAATCGGTAGTGACGAGCAGCGTGCCATGAAACAGCAAAACGCCTTTTCCCGCCGCCGCCGCTGTGCCGCCGATTTTGCGCCCGGCCACATACACCCCGCCGCGTGGTCCTTCTTCCGCCGCGATGCCCAGCTCGTGCAGCACCGTCAATACCGCCGCCAACAGCCGCCCGCGGTCGGGCAACTCGCCCGGCACCACGAGGCTCCAATTCAAATTACCTGCGTCGTGATACACCGCACCGCCGCCGCTGGTGCGCCGAAATACCGGCAAACCCGCCGCGCGCGCTTGCGGACTCAGCTCCGCCAGCGCATCCTGATTGCGCCCCACAATCACCGACGGCGCATTGTGGCCGCATACCAGAAATCCGTTCCCCCCCCGCTTCAGCAGCAAATCCCGCAAGCCTTCTTCCAACGCGATATTGAATGGCGGTTCGTGCCAAGGGGAACGCACACCCCACGGCGCTTCATGTATTTTGCTGCAACCAACCATGACCGAATCTGTTCTGCCGCCCGCGCTTCCTCCTGAAATCGGGCCAGCGTAGCCAAAACTATCCCGCATAATCCCGATTGTCAACCGCTCCACTGGATTTTACGTTTTTTACGCAAAATCCCAAAAATTTTGGTGGCAAAGCGGGGGGGGCTAGCGCCCGTGCGCCAAAAATTGCCGCGGATCAAAGACCGGGCACGGGGCTTTGGCGAAGTCGCGCGGGTTGCGGGTAATGACCGCATCAGCACCAGCCCGCCGCGCGGCATATACCAGCACGGCATCTTCAAAATCGGGCATCGCGCTGCGCAGGGCGCCCTCCAGCACGGCCCGCGTGACCGGCGCAATGTCGAACAGTTGCAGCAGGCGCGTCAGCACCGGGCGGGAGTCGGCGCGGCCGAGCGATTGGGTTAGCAGGTAATCCAGCGTAGTGATGGTGGTGGCGCACAACAAGCCGGTCAGATGGCCCTGTTCCACCAGCCGAAAAATTTGGGCGGAATCGGCAACATGCGGCTGGCGGTTCAACAACACGTCCAGCACGACGTTGGTATCCAGCAGCACCTTCACAGATATTTCTCGCGCAGATGGCGCTGATAGGTGCGTTCATCCGCCGTCTTGCCTTCCATCACGCCCAAGAGACTGGTCGTGATGGGCGGATAGGCCCCCGAACGCGTAGGGCGCTCCCCCAACGTCGCAAAAAATTCCGCCACCATTTGCGAAACCGATTTGCCGCGCCGATCCGCGGCGCGCTTGGCCTGATGGATCAATTCTTCATCCATGCGTAGAGTCAGTTTGGTTTGCATGACGTACACTCTTGGCATAACTATACGTCATCGGCAAGCCTAATTCCAGGCGGGCTGAAACATAGTCTTGCCAAGTCCAAGCGTATTCGGGGGGGGGCTACGGCACGGGCGGGGGCAGGAGGAGATAAAGTTCGGCGCGGCGGGCGTGGGCGAGGAGCCGGGCTTCGCGGGTGCCGGCGGCATCGTCCGTGCCGGTGGCGTGGAAGCGGCGGGCGGCCGCCAGCACGGCGGTGTTTTTCGCGGCCAATTCAGCAGGCGTCAACACGAGCATCTGCAATCCGTTGGTGTCGGCCCCGCGGGGAATGTGCGGCCACTGATCGGGGTGGAAACCTGTGGGCTGCTCCGGCCACGGGGCGGGACGATAGCAGCGGGTGGGCGCGAAATCGGCCAGGGATTCCTGCGGTCCCGCCACGCGCACGATGGCACCGGCAGCGTGCGCCCGCTGCACCAGCGCAAGGGCGTCCGGCGGCAGCTCCGGTGTGTCCCAAAGCAGCGCCACTCGTTCGCCGGCGGCGAACGGCGGCAGCTCCGGCAGCGCCGGCCGCGGGTTGGGCCGCGGCCACGGCACCATCAGCCCCGCCACCACCAGCAAACCCAGCCCGGCCAGCCCGGTCCATAGCGCGCGCGTGTTCATCGGCAGCAGGATGGCATGATCCGCGCAAAATGAAACGGCTTTTCTCGCGTCCGGCCTTGTCCCGGCCGCGGGGAATCGGCATACTGCGCACGATAAAAAAATAACAACCCCAGGAGACAAATCCCATGAGCAACGGAACACAGGAATCGGTCATTGGCGCTGATGTTGAAATCATCGGTACCATCAAGAGCAACGGCAACATCCGCTTGGACGGCAAGCTGGAAGGCGAGCTGCAATGCGGCGGCAACGCCATTTTGGGCAAGAACGCGCAGGTCAAGGGCAACGTCACGGCCACGTCGGTGTCCATCGAAGGCAAGATCAGCGGCAACATTTTGGCCAAGGATAAAATCGAAATGAAGGCCACCGCGACGGTCAACGGCGACATCAAGGCGCGGCGGCTGTCGGTGGAAGATGGCGTGACGTTCGTCGGCCGCTCGGAAGTGAATCCGAACGCGCAGCCGATGCCCGCGCCCAGCGCCCCGCAACCCGGCACACCCCAGCGCTAATTCTGCATAGCTTCGTCCGGCCGGCCGGTGGGCGCGTGATGCGCTGACCGGAACGGGCGGGCTGGAGTGCCGACGTGGCGGGCAAGAAAACCAAAGTAGTGGACGGATTTTCCGTCGTGCGTGGCTTGGCGCGCGCCCAGCAGCAAGGGCTGGTGCCGCCGCCGGGTTCGCGACGACCGGCGGAGGATACGTCGGCGCGCCCGCCGCCACTGATGCAGCCCAAGGACAGCCCGCATATTGTCAAGACGGTCGAGCCGACCAAGCGCACGATCCGCTGCTTCCAATGCGGCTACGAATTCAAGCTGGCCGGCACCACGCCCGCAATCTACTGCGCCAAATGCCGCGAGAAAATTGATCTGGGCGATTACGTCATCGAAGGGCCATGGCACGAGGAAATCAACACCGGAGGCAGCGTCATTATCCGGCCGACTGGGCGGCTGGAAGATGTACGCATCCGCGCCGGCAATGTAATCCTCGAAGGAGCCATGGATGACCGCTCCGCCATTGAGTGCAACCAATGGCTGGAACTGGCGGGCGCCACGTCGCCGGACCCGCGGCAACTGACCATGCGTAATCTGCGCATCGCCGCGGGCTGCACGATGAAGTTCAAATACAAGCTGCAAGTGCATCACGTGGAGCTGCTCGGCACGCTGGATGCCGATGTGGAATCCACCGGCTTGGTGTCCATCCGTGCCGGCGGGCACCTGCGCGGCACGGTGCGCGGCGCACACTTGCAGGTGGAGGAGGGCGGCGGTTTGTCCGCGCGGGTCTTCATTTGGCCGCAGGGCAATCCGCTGGAGGCAGGAACCTGACCCATGCGGGGCGGGCACGTTCATGTGGCCGGCGTGGCGGGGGTGGGCATGAGCGCTCTGGCCCAGGCGCTGACGTGGACTCACGCGCGCGTCACCGGCTCCGACCGTTTTTTTGATGCCGGCTCCGACCTGCCCATTTTTGCCGCGCTGCGTGCCGGCGGCGTGGAATTGGTCAAACAGGATGGCGCGGCCATTGACGCCCACACCACGGCGGTGGCCTACAGCACGGCCATCGAAGACGATAACCCTGATGTCGTGGCCGCGCACCGGTACGGCGTGCCGCTGCGCCACCGCGCGGCGGTACTGGCGGAACTGGCCCACGGCCACACCGTGCTGGCCGTGGCGGGCACCGCCGGCAAAACCACCACCACCGGAATGCTGGGCTGGCTGCTGGAGCAACTCGGCGCGGACCCCACTGTCATCAATGGCGGCGCGCTGGTGGCGTGGGCGCGCGCCGGCGGCGTGGGCAGCGTACGGCGCGGCGCGCCAGATGCGCCGTGGGTCATCGAGGTGGACGAGAGCGACCGCTCGCTGCTGAACTTTCACCCGCAGTGGAGCATCCTCACCAACATTTCGCAGGATCATTTTACGCTGGCGGAAGTAATGGAGCTATTCCGCGGCTACGCGGCGCAAGTCCAAACGGGCATTGTGTGTGGCGCGGGGGTGGCGGCGGCGCTGGGCGCACCGGCCGCGCGCCTCGTGGAAGTGGCCACGCCGCCGGAGCGCGACTCCGCCGGCTGGTTCGTGACGTGGCGTGGGCAACAACTACGCGTGCCACAGCCGGGCGCGCATAACGCGCTCAATGCACTGCTCGCCGCGGAGCAAGCCGCGCAATTGGGCCACGCGCCGGGAGCCATCGCCGAGGCCCTCACGCGGTTCGCCGGCGTGCAACGCCGCCTCGAGCGCGCCGATGCCAACGGCCCCGTGCGCGTGGTGGACGACTACGCCCACAATCCCGCCAAAATTGTCGCGGCATGGCAGGCGGTGGCCGAACCCGGCCGACGCGTTCTTGGCGTGTGGCGGCCGCACGGCTACGGCCCCTTGCGCTCCATGCTGGCCGCGCTGACGGATGCCTTCGCAACGGCGTGCCGCCCGACCGATCAACTCTGGCTGTTGCCGGTGTTCGATGCCGGCGGCACGGCCAACCGCTCCATCCAATCCCGCGACCTTGCGGAAGCGCTGCGCGTGCGTGGGGTCAACGCGGCGCTACCCGAAACCTATGACGCGCTGGGCGCGGAGCTGCTTGCCGCCGCCCGACCGGGCGACACGATCCTGCTCATGGGCGCGCGCGATCCGCGCCTGCCGGTTTTTGCCGCCGAAATCGCCGCGCGCTGCGCGGCTCGCCAGGAGACGCCATGATCGAACCCGCCCAGCTCACGCCGCCGAATGAGGAATATCAGATTTTTGAAATCCGCCCCTCGTGGCTGGCGAACTTCGGCCTGCTGTTCTGGGGGATAGCCCTGCTGCCGGTGGTCGGCCTGGGGCTGCTATTGCTCGCTCGCGCGTGGTATCTCGTGCATGCCCGCCGCTACCGACTCTCCTCGCAGCGGCTTTTCATGCGCACGGGACTGATCGCCAACCGGCTGGAAGAAATTGAATTGTTCCGCGTGAAGGATGTCATTCTGGAGCAGGGCGTGCTGGACCGGCTGCTGGGCATCGGCAACGTGCAGGTGCTGTCCACCGATGACACCATGCCGCGGCTGGTGGTGCGCGGCATCCGTAATCCCGAACAGGTGAAGGAGCAAATCCGCGGCGCCTATCGCGCGGCGCGCCAGCAGGCGGGAATGCGCACCACCGAGTTTCTCATGTCGTAGGCCGCGCGGGGCTGCACGCCACTCAGCGCACCAGCAGCACCGGCATTTGGCTGTTGGACACCACGTGCGCCGCCACGCTGCCGATCAGGTGTTCATAAATCCAACTGTGCCCGTGCGCGCCCAGCACAATCAGGTTGCAGCCGGTTTCGCGCGCCTGGGCGGGAATGGTCGTGGCCGGCGGGCCCACTGCCGTCAACGAGGCCGCGGCGCAGTCGTGTGCGCGCGCCATGCTGTGCGCATCCAGGCTGGCCTGCTCGGCGCGGCGGCGGTCATTTTCGGTATCCGCCACGCTCAAGATCACCAGCGGCACTTGGAGCGCGTTGGCCAAACCGATGGCCTCGCGCAACGCGCGCCCGGCCGTTGGCGAGCCATCCACACCCACCAGGATTTTGGCGATGGGCTCAAAGGCCATCGGTGTGACGAGGCACGGGCGGTCGGCGCGGCGCACAAAGCGTTCCATGGTGGAGCCGGTAATGGTCGGCGCGGTTTTGGAATGCTCGCCCTGCCGGCCCAGCACCACCAGCTCGGTGCGCACTTGGACATCGGCCAGCACCTGCGCCGGGTGGCCGAACTCCAACGTGGTAATCAATGGCAGCCCGGCCTTGGCTGCCGCCGCGGCCGCGGTTTGCAGCAACGCCTCGCCGCGCGCGCGCAATGCTTCCTGCAGGCTATTCAACGCGCTGGGGTTCAGCCCAATTACACCCGCCTGCGGCGCAATCAGCGGGAACTCCAGCATTCGCGAATCCACCACGTGTACGGCCTCGAGCCGCGCATCGAGCCGCGCCGCCAAATGGAACGCGTAGTCGCGGGCCACTTCACCGGCGAGCGATCCATCCACCCCGAAGAGTATATTTTTGATCATGACAGACCTCGCTCTTCCATCCGCCCCATGATGACCCCGCCCGCCGCCGTTGGCAAGACCCCGCACACCAAAAGTTTTTCGCGCCTGCGCGAGGCTGTTTGGCTGTTGGCTGTCGGCTGTTCCTGCAGCCGGGCTCGTTGAGCCCGGGGCTGTTGGCTTGTTGCTTTGTCTTGTGGGCCTTGAGTCGGTGTTGGTTTAGTCAGGAGGATTTCTTGTGGATTTTGGCGGCGCCAAAACCAACCGGTGTCTTTTCCGCGCTGGCGCGCTGCGTCCGACCCCTCGCGGACACGAGTCCAGCTCGGGTCGTCCGCAACGCGCCATCATCGGAAAATCCACCGCTTATTTTGGCGTGAGAGCCCCGCCAAAATCCGCAAGAAATCCTCCGTAGGCAGGTGCTGCGCACAGCGGACAAGGCCCGGCACGGCCTCTATAACACTGCTCCGCCTCGCGTAGCACTCGGCGGAGAGATCAATGGCTGCACAAAAATCGCTACTATTTGTCTTAATTTTCTCCGCGCCCGCGCGAGGCTGTTTGGCTGTTGGCTGTTCCTGTAGCCGGGCTCGTTGAGCCCGGGGCTGTTCGTTCGGTGGTTTTCCCCTGACATCTGAACCCTGCCACCTGAACCCTTCGCCGCCTTGCGGCGACGCAACAACCCCGTCAAAATCCGCAAGAAATCCTCCGCATGCAGGTGCTGCGCACAGCGGACAAGGCCCGGCACGGTCCTTTTATCATCGCGCCACTTCGTGGCGTGCAGGTTTTCCACGCTGTGGAAAAAAGTTTATCCCGCATGGGCGGGATTTTCCACACTATGGAAAAATTCACGCGAAACGGCTCTGTTTTTTCCACGCAATGGAAAAAGTTCCAGCGATTTTTCCACACAATGGAACAACTTTGAGGATATTTTTCCACACTGTGGAAAAACGGGGAGAAAAAGTTCCACGCTATGGAAAAATCAGATCTAAAAGTTCCACGCTGTGGAAAAATAGTTTCCACACTGTGGAAAAGTCAGGTAGGCAGGGTGCGGGCCAGCGTGGTGCACGCGTCCCGGATGGCGTCGCGAGTCCACATGCGGTAGAGAAAATCGGCGCGCGGCACCACCGGCAGGTCGGGCGGCACGGGGACCCATTGCGGTTGCTCGTGCAGCGTGTAGAAGCGGCAGTGGCGGTTGACGATCAGCACGGTTTCGCCGGCGGGCGAACGGTAGGCCTGCTCAGTGAAGGTGCAGGCTTTGGGGCCGGGGCAGTGCCCGAGCTGTGCAGCGTACGGGCACGATTCTGAAATGAATAATGGCGGGTCGCGGTGCACCGGCCACACCAGTTGCCACGGATATTGCCGTGCCAGAAGCGCCGCGTTATCGGGAGTGTCCTCCGGCGCCACGGTGCCGCGGCGGATGCCCTGCGCCTGCCACTCCGCCCAAGCGGTAGTGTTGAGGGTGTAGAGCGGCCAATCGGCGCTGAGGTCCAGCTCGTTCGTTTCCGGCAACAGGGCCAGCGCCGCCGGATTGGCCGCTTCCCAGCGGCGGTGGCCGGCGGTCCAAAAATGGCGGATCTGATCATCAAGTGCGGCTTGCTCCCAGCCGCGGGTAATCATGGGCAACGCGAGGCGCACCGTGATGCCGGCCGGTAGTTGACGCAGTGCGGATTCAATTTGCGCCCGAGTTTCGCGGCCTAGTTCCACAATCAGTTCGGCAGGCGGCGGAAAATCGCCGGCGATCAGCGCGGCCACGGCGGCGGTGGGCTGATCGGTTTTGAGCAGCCAGCCGGTCACGCGCGGCGGGGTGGCCGGCGGCGTTGTCGCCAACGTTTGCACCGCCGCTTGCCACGACTGTTCGGCGGCTGCGCGCTGCGCTTGCGTCAACTGTTCGGCCAGCTCGCGGCGCAAAGCATTGAGCTGCGCCATCGGCAGAAAACACACCGGGCCGGCTTGCGTGAGCCGCCGCAACTGGAAGGGGGTGTCGCCCAATTTGGCGAATGCCTGCTGCCACGCCGCGGTGACGGCCGCCGGATTTTCCGCCGGGGTGAAAGGTCCCTCGCGTGTGACAGTGGTGGACAGGCCGCCGCCATCGGCATGTAGCGTGGCGGTGGCGGCGAGGCGGTCGGCGCCGAACTCCACATGGATGTCCACGGGATAGCGCCGCCGCCATTCGCGCGGGTTGGGCAGGGCAAAGCGGTAGCGCCGCTTGACCGCCTGCGACGAGGCCAGAAAAAGCGTGGTGCCCGGCGGGATGCGCGGCGCGCCGGAGGGCAGCGGAACCTGCACGCGCGAATGCGCGGGTACGGTGAACACGCGGCGGCCGTTGGGCAGGATGATTTCTTCGACGGCAAAACCGAAGGGACGGGTTTCACCGGAAAGTTCCACTTGCAGGCCATCGTGAACTTCCAGCGGCAGGCGGGTGGTGAATTGCAGGTAGTCGCGCCCGGCGGCGGCGACTTCGCCCGCCAGCGTGCCGCGGTGTCCGGTGGTGTCAGCATCAATCACGTCGCGCTGGTTGCGCGAGGAAAGATACAGGCTCGTCCACGGCCGCGAGAAAATGGTTTGGATGTCGCGCGCGCATTGTTCCTGCTCGCCGGGCTGGAAGGTGCGGTCGAGCAGTTTGCGGTAGTAGTTCACCACAGCGGCAACATAGAGCGGCGATTTTTTGCGGCCCTCGATTTTGAGCGAGGCCACGCCGGCGCGGGCGAGGTCGTGCACGGCGGCTTCGCCGGCCAAATCCTTCATGGAAAAAATGAGACCGCCGGCGGTGTCCGGCTGGCGTCCGGCGGCGGCCTGCGGCCGGAAGCATTCGCGGCAGGGGTAGGCGCACGCGCCGCGGTTTCCCGAACGCCCGCGCAGCAGCGCGGAATACTGGCACAGCCCGGAGTAGGAGTAGCACAGCGCGCCGTGCAGGAAGGTTTCAATCTCGCAGTCGGTTTCGCGCGCGATGGCGCTGATTTCCGCGACGGTCAATTCGCGCGCGAGGGTCACCCGCTGAAAACCGAGGCGGACGGCCGCGCGCACGCCGGCCAGATTGTGCAGCGCCATCTGCGTGGAGGCATGCCGGCGCAGCGCCGGAAAATGTTTGCGCGCCAACCGCGCCACGCCGGCATCCTGCACGATGATGGCATCGGCCCCGACTTCGGCGCAGAGCGCAAGGGAGCGGAGCAGGTCCGGCAGTTCAGCGTTGTAGAGCAGGGTGTTGAGCGTCACATACACGCGGCGTGGCCGCGGCAGGGCGTGGGCGTAGGCAATGATTTCTTCCAGCTCGCGCGGGGAGAGGTTGACCGCGCCGGCGCGCGCGGAAAAGCGCGGCAGGCCGGTATAGATGGCATCCGCGCCAAACGCGAAGGCGGCATAAGCGGCGGCGCGTTCGCCGGCGGGCGCGAGCAGTTCAGGGGCGCGGGGGGCGGGGCTCACGTATTTTCTTCAGCATCCGCGATCAGGGCCGCGGTGGTGTCGCGAGCGATTTGCGCGGCGGCCGCGTCGGCATCGGCGAAGACCTGATGGCCCCGCAGCCGGCGCGTGAACGCAATTTCCACCGTTTGCCCGTAGAGGTTGCCCGTGTAGTCGGGCAAATGGATTTCCACCACGCTGCCGAAGTGGGCTTGGGCGGGGTCGTGGGCATCCGGCACGAAGGCGGCGCCGGGGCGGGGGCCCTCCGGTAGCAGCAGCCGCGCAGCATAGATGCCGGGTTGCGGGCGAATGGGCAGGTGCGGATGGATGTTGGCGGTGGGGAACCCCAACTTGCGGCCCACGGCGCGACCGTGAATGACGATACCGGTCAGACTGAACGAACGCCCCAGCATGGCCTTGGCCAACGGCAGATCGCCCACGGCCACCGCCGCGCGAATGCGCGTGCTGGATATTGGCGCGCCGGCCAACTCAACGTGCGGCACAAAGCGAATCGCCAGTTGTTGAGCGGCCGCCAGGGCGGGCAGCGTGGCGATGTTGCCTGCGCGGTTTTTGCCGCATGTGAAATTTTCGCCGACGACCAGGCCGACCAATTGCGGGAATTGTTGTTTGAGCATGACGAGAAAATCGCCGGGGCCGGTGGCGGCCAGCTCGCGGGTGAAAGGCAGCGTGTGGATTTGCGTGATACCGCACGCGGTCATCCACGCCCGGTTTTGCTCGGGCGTGGCCAGCAGCAGGGGCGCGCGCGCCGGGTTGAGCAGTTGGGCCACGTGCGGCCAAAAAGTCAGGCAACCGGCGACGCCGTTGTGGCGGCGCGCTTCTTCCACCGTCGCACGGAAAACTGCTTGATGACCGCGGTGCACGCCGTCAAATTGGCCAATGGCCAGCACCAGCGGCGCGGCGGCAGTTGCGGTTAGAGCGGCGGTGTCCATCAGGTTCACCCCAGCAGGGGGAGGGCCGCGGCCAGCGGGATTATCCGGTCCGCCACGGAGGGCAGCGCCAGCAGATCGGCCAAGGGCAGCGCGTCGGCCACCGTAAACTTGCCGATGTGCGTGCGGCGCAACTGCACGAGATGCGCGCCGACATGGAGCGCCTGCCCAATGTCGTGCGCAAGGGTACGCACATACGTTCCTTTGGTGCATTCGACCACAAAGCGCGCGTCCGGCGGTGTGTAGTCCAGCAGATCAAAACGATAGACATGAATCAACTTGGGCGGGCGCTCGACGGTCTGCCCCTTGCGGGCCAGTTTGTAGAGCGGCACGCCATTGATTTTGATGGCGCTGACCATCGGCGGGGTTTGCATTTGGTCGCCCAGCCGCGCCTGCATCTGCGCTACAATTTGTTCGCGCGTGATGCCACTGGCGTCGTGTTCAGCCACGGGCTGGCCGTCGGCATCCTGCGAATCGGTTTCGATGCCGAGGCGCATGGCGCCTTCATAGGTCTTGTCGTGGCCCATGAGCCGTTCGGAAATTTTGGTGCCCTTGCCGAGCAGGAGAATCAGTAGCCCGGTGGCCATCGGATCCAACGTGCCGCCGTGGCCCACCTTGGCAATGCGGAAATGCCGGCGGACCTGGGCCACGATGTCGTGCGAGGTGGGACCAGCCGGCTTGTCCACCAGCAGCAAACCGTCGAGCGGACCGAGGTTCAAGGAGGCGGCCATGATGCTCACCCGGGCGGGGTTTCCTCCGCCGGGTCGGCATCCGCCGGCACTTCGCCGCGTTCTTCCATTTGGTGGAGCAGTGCCAGAACGTTGTCGCCTTCAGCCACGGAGTGGTCGAGCACAAAGTGCAAATGCGGGGTATAGCGCAGGATGACGTTGCGGCTGATGTTCTTTTGGAACTCTGCACGGTGTTGGTGCAGGATGCCCAGCATCCGTTGCTGGTCGGCCTCTGGTGCGCGGATGGAGACCAGCACACGGCAGTTGCGCAAATCCACTGAAGTCAGCGCATGGGTGAAGGTGACCGCTGCCGCATCGAAATCCGGACGGTTGATAATGCGGTATAACTGCACGCCGAGTTCGCGGCGGATCAGTTCGTTGACGCGGGTGATGCGGTCGGCTTTCATCGGGGACTGGCGGCGGCCGCGCAGGGCGGCCTAGAGTTCCTGGGCAACCTTTTCGATCTCGTAGGACTCGATCAGGTCGCCTTCCACAAAGTTCGTGAACCGATCCAGCACAATGCCGCACTCCTGGCCCTCGCGGACTTCGGTGGCTTCGTTCTGGAACCGGCGCAAGGATTGGATTTTGCCCTCGTAGAGGATTTCGTCCTTGCGGCGCACGCGCGCGCGGCCCTTGAGCGTGACCTTGCCCTTCAGGCACATGCAGCCGGCCACCTTGCCGCGCTTGCCCATGTCGAAGATTTGCCGGATCACGGCCTGCCCGTTGATGTGCTCCTTGATGATCGGTTCCAACAGGCCGGTCATCAGGTTTTTCACGTCGTCGAGCATCTCATAAATGATCGAGTACAACCGCAGCTCCACGCCCTTGTTCTTGGCTTCGGGACCCACGCCGGCATCCTTGCCCACGTGGAAACCCAGAATGACCGCCTTGGAAGCCGAGGCCAGCAGGACGTCGTTCACGGTGATGTTGCCCGCGCCCATGCCGATGATGGCCAACTCGACCTTGTCGCTATGGATGCCTTCCAACGACGACTTGATGGCTTCGAGCGAGCCTTGCACATCGGTTTTGAGAATCACGTTGAGCGTGCGCTTGTCGCTGCCGATTTTTTCCTGGAAGAGTTCATCGAGGGTGAGCGGCGCGCGCGGCTCATTGTTGGCGGTGAGAGCTTTCAGCCGTTCGCTGGCGGCGCGTTCTTCGGCCACCTGCCGTGCTTCGCGGTCGTTCTTGTACACGTGGAACTCGCTGCCGGGCTCCGGAACGCTGGTCAGGCCGAGCAGCTTGACGGCAGCGGATGGTCCGGCCGTGCGCACGCGCATGCCCTGATCATTGATCATGGCCTTGATGCGACCCCACGAGGAACCGGAAACCACGGCGTCGTTCAGTTGCAGCGTACCGTTGGTGATCAGGACGTTGGCCGTCGGCCCCATGCCCGCTTCGAGGCGCGACTCAATGACGTAGCCCTGCGCCTTGCGCCGCGGATTGGCCTTCAGCTCGAGAATGTCCGCTTGCAGCAGGATCATTTCCAGCAGGTTGTCCATGCCGTCGCCCTTGGTGGCGCTGACCTGGCAGCAAATCAATTCGCCGCCCCAGTCTTCGGGCGCCAGACCCATTTGCTGGAGCTGGCGTTTCACCCGGTCGGGGTTGGCGGTGCGCAGATCGCACTTGTTGATGGCGACAATCATCGCCACCTTGGCCGCCTGCGCGTGCTGGATGGCTTCTTTGGTTTGCGGCATGATGCCGTCATCCGCCGCCACCACAATCACGGCGATGTCCGTCAGGTTGGCGCCACGCGCGCGCATCGCCGTGAAGGCCTCATGGCCGGGCGTGTCCATGAAGGTGATCAGGCGCCCTTGGTAGTCCACCTGATACGCACCGATGTGCTGCGTGATGCCGCCATCTTCGCCCGCCGCCACGCGCGACTTGCGGATGTAATCCAGCAGCGATGTTTTGCCGTGGTCCACGTGGCCCATGAACGTCACCACCGGCGGTCGCGGCACCAAGTCGTCCTTGGTGTCCGGTCCCACTTCCGGCTTGGGCTCGGCCTTGACGGGCTGGGGTGGGGGCGCTTTCTTTTCGTGCTCCAGCACAAAGCCGAGCTCTTGCGCGATGGGTTCCGCCGTTTTGAAATCAATCTTCATGCCGATGGAGGCGAAAATGCCCTGCTTCATCAGCTTGGCGATGAGAATATTGGGCTTGATGCCCAGCAACTCCGCAAAGTCCTTCACCACTACGTGGCCCTTGATGGCAATGACCTTGGGCGCTTCCGGCTCCGCTGGCGCGGGCGGCTCGGCTGCCGGTTCCGGAGCAGGAACCGTGGCGGGGGCGGGGGCCTCCGGCGCGGTTGCCGCCGGTGTTTCGGGTGCCGGTTCCGTGGCCGGCTCGGCCGCGGGCGCTGCTTCAGCGGCTTTATCGCCGCCGTAATAAATGCGCTGAATTTCGTCGCGCAGATATTTCTCCAACTCCGGCGTCAGGTTGGCCTGCGTACTTTTCGCCGTGCAACCACGGGCCTGGAGCAGCGCCAGCAGCTCCTTGCCGGTGGTCATTAATTCTTTGGCTAGATCGCAGATTCTCATGATTCAGGAGCCTTTCCGTTTTCGCGCTCGAAGGCTGCCTCCGCCGCGATGCGCACCTGCTGGGCGATTTCGGCATCGAAGCCTTCCACGTCCACCAAGTCCTGGATTTCCGCGGCCAGAATGCCTTCCAACGTCAGGAAGCCGGCCGCCACCAGATTGGCCGCATGGTCGCGGCCAATGCCGTCCACCGCCGCCAATTGGTCGGTTGCCCGGGCGATTTTCTCCTCGAAAGAGATATCGCTTTCGTCCTTTTGCACATCCACTTTCCAGCCGGTCAACTTGGCCGTCAGGCGGGCGTTTTGGCCCTTCTTGCCAATGGCCAGCGAGAGGTGCTCGCCCTCCACGATCACCTTGACCGTGTTTTCCAGTTCATCCACATCCAGCCGCAACAGCTTGGCCGGCGCCAGCGCATTGGTGACGAACGTCTTGATGTCTGGGCTCCACTTGACGATGTCCACCTTCTCGCCGAACAGCTCGCGCACGATGTTCTTGACCCGCTGGCCGCGCAAACCGACGCATGCGCCCACCGGATCCACCTTGTCGTCGCGCGAGTGCACCGCAATCTTGGTGCGGAAGCCCGCTTCCCGAGCAATACCCTTGATTTCCACCGTGCCGTCGGCAATTTCGGCCACCTCGAGTTCAAACAGCTTCTTGATGAACTCCGGCGAAGCGCGCGACAGCGTCAACTGGGTGCCCAGCGCCTGCGCGTCCAGATTCAGCAGGAGGAAGCGAATCCGGTCGCCCATTTGATATTCTTCGCTCGGTACACGCTCTTTGCCGGGCATGACCCCTTCGGCATCGCCAAGGTCCACAAACACGTCGCTGCGGTCAAAGCGCCGCACCGTCCCCGTCACGATGGAGCCGATGTGGTCCTTGTAGATCGCGTACACCTTGTCTTTTTCGGCCATCCGCAATTTTTGGATGATGGCCTGCTTGGCAGTCTGGGCGGCAATCCGCCCGAAGTTGCGCGGCGTGACTTCGATTTCGATCAGATCGCCCAGTTTCCAGGGCTTGCCGGGATATTTGGCGAGGGCGTCATCCAGCGAGATTTCCTCGTCGCGGTTGCGTACAAAGTCCACCACCTGAATGCTGGCAAATGCCTTGATGTCGAGGGTCTTGCGGTTGATCTCGACCCGCAAATCGCGTACCCGGCCGATACTTTTGCGTCCAGCCACTTGCAGCGCAGACTCCACCAGTTGCGCCAAGGTTTCGCGGTCCAGCTTGCGCTCCCGCTCCATATATTCAAAAACTGCCAGCAATTCATTGTTCATATTTCAAACCTCCTCCCCTCGCGGGGGAAAAGAACAAACACACCACACCCCGGATACGCAAAAGAGTGGGGGCAACCCACTCTTCCACAAGCCAGAGTTGTATCAACGCCGGGGACTCTAGCCATCCCCCCCCCCGCCGTCAATCTCCAATCTCCATAATTTTGCGGTTTTGGCCACAACCCGCCCGGCCTCCGCCGGTTATCCCGGCCGCGTCCCGTTGCCGCCGCCCACACGCAACCCAAAAGCTAAATTATAGGACTGATCCCTTTCGCGCCGCGCGGGGTGGATTTCTGTCCTTTGGCGGGAGGGAACCCTGGCTTTGCCCCCTGAACCCTTTGTTATATTGTCAGGGGCTGACCCCGCCGCGTGGGGCAGGGGTTTTGCGGAGGGCTTGGACAATGATGCCGCCGAAGAAGAGGGTAAGCACGATGCCGGCGATGACTGCGCCGATCCAGCCGAGTAGGGCGAGGGCGGTCATGATGACGCCGGCGCCCAGCACGCCGAACAAAATGGATAGCATGCTGCGCCAAAACGCAATGCCCATCAGCCAGCCGGCGGCGGCGCCGGTCCAGGCGCCGGTGGCGGGCAGCGGGATGGCGACGAAAATGGCAAGGCCCCAGAATTCATATTTTTCAATATCCGCGGTTTTGCGGCGGGTGCGGGTGAAGAGCCAATCGAAAAATCTTTTGCCCACGGGGACTTTCATGCACAGGCGCGAGACGGGGCCCAGCAGCAGCAGAATGAACGGCACGGGCAGCATGTTGCCCACCACGGCCCACACAAAGACGCGCCCGGCGCGTTGCAGGTCGTCGCGCCCGAGGCGGGTGGTTTTGTCGGTGTCGGGGAACAGCACATGGCCCACGGGGATGGCGCCGCGCAGCTCCACAATGGGCAGGGTGGAAATGGCCACAATGGCGGCATCCTTGGAAAGGCCCTGTTCGCGCAGTTTTTCCGCGACTTTCTGGCCAGTGGAGCGGTGGGCGTCAGCGGCTGTGGCCAGCACGGGGGTCAGGCTGGCCAGCAACAGGGCGGCGAGGAGTTTCTTCATGGGGCAAGGGCCTTTTTTTTGATGGCTTTGAAGCGGTGGAGCATCCGGAAAAAGCGGATGGTGTCGAGGAACGGATTGATTTTGCTTTTTTCGCTGCCGTAGATGGTCTGGATGGTCACGGCGCCGATTTTGCGGCCTTGCAGGGCGATGCGCAGCAGAATTTCGGATTCGGCGGCGTAGCGCTGGGAAGTAGCGTCATAGGGGCCGGTGGGGAAGACGGAGCGGTGATAGATGCGGAAGCCGCACTGGGTGTCGGGCACGTGCTGGCCCATCACCCGCGAGAGCAGCGCGGACATGAAGCGGTTCACAAAGCGGCGCAGGCGCGGCATCCGGGCCACATCGCCCATGCGGTTGCCGACGAGCACGGGGCTGTGGGTGCGTTCGTAGGCCTTGAGAAACGCGGGGATATCGGAGGGGGCGTGCTGGCCGTCGGCATCCATGGTGATGGCGAGGTCGTAGCCGTGTTCGCGCGCGTGGTCAAAACCGGTTTGCAGGGCCATGCCCTTGCCTTGGTTGCGCACGTGCGACAGAACGGTGGCGCCGGCGGCGGCGGCGGCCTGGCCGGTTTCGTCGGCGGAGCCGTCATCAATTACGATCACGTCGGGGCAGTAGTCGCGGATTTCGCGGACGACGGCGCCAATGTTGCGCGCTTCATTATAGGCGGGCACCAACACGCATGCTTTCAGGGGGGGCTTGGTCATGCGTGCGGATTAGTAGGCATTCTGCCGGTTGAAGAACGTTTGGATCAGGATTTTAAGGTCGAAGGAGAGCGACCAGTTTTCCAGATAGTAGAGATCATGCTGGACGCGGTCGGCAATGGAGGTATCGCCGCGCAGGCCGTTGACCTGCGCCCAGCCGGTCATGCCGGGGCGCGAGACGTGGCGGGTCATGTAGTGGCCGACATCGTTTTTGAATTGCTCGACAAAATGGGGGCGCTCCGGGCGCGGGCCCACGAGGGACATATCGCCCACCAGCACATTCCAGAACTGGGGCAGCTCATCGAGGTTCCACTTGCGGAGGAATTCGCCGATGCGGGTGCGGCGGGGGTCGTCGGGGGTGGCCCAGACAGGGCCGGTGGCGTTTTCGGCATCCACGGGCATGGTGCGCAGCTTGAAGATGGTGAACTCCTTGCCGCCGATGCCGCAGCGGACTTGGCGATAAAACACGGGGCCGGGCGAGCTGCGCTTGATGAGCGGCGCGGCCAACAGGAGAATGGGCGCGGAGAGCACCAGCCCCACCAGCGCGCCGGCGATGTCCTCCAGCCGCTTCAGCACTCGGTTCCAGAACGCGTCAAGCGGCCACGCGGCCATACCGAGCAGGGGGATGTCGCCAATGTGGTTCACGCGGACGCGCGAAGTCAGCACGCGGTACAGGTCGGGCACCATGCGGAAGGGAATCAGGTTGCGCTCGCAGTGGAACAGGATTTCGGTCAGGCGCTTGTGGGAGATGCTCATGTCCGCCAGAATCACGTCATCAATGTTTTCCTCCTCGATGAGCGATTCCAGTTCGCCGATGTGGCCCTTCACCAGCTTGGGCGTGATGGCCGCGGCCAGCGTGATGGGGCGGGTGCCGGGCTCGAAGGGCAGCACATAGCCGGCCAGGCGCGACCGCAGGCGCGGCTCGCGTTCCAGCGCGCGGCGCAGGCGGGCGGCCAGATCATCCACGCCAATGATCAGGATACGCCGGATGGGGGCAGTGCGGCGCGCCCAGTGCAGCTCAATGCGGAACAGCGCAAAGCGCTCCAGCAGCACCAGCAGTAGCACCGAGAAAAATGACATCAGCGCCACGGTACGCGAATAGGGTGGCCAATCCGCCGGGCGCACGATGAACGAGAGCATCAAGGCCGTCCCCAGCGTGATGGAGACCCCGCGCACGATCCGGGGCAGTTTGTCGCCAAAGGGGCCAAGCTGCGGGCGGATATAGAGCCCCACCTGCCGGAAAATAATCACCAGCAGCGGCGCGAGCACGGCGGCAGCGGCGAGGTACATGATCCGCGGCGGCAGGATTTCTTGATCGTGCAGTGGAATCCAACCGGAATCAAACCGGATCCACACCGCCACCATCACGCCGAGAAACGCCGCGGCGGCATCGGCCAAACCGGCCAGAATGCTGCAAAAAGCGTCAAAATTATCGCGCGGAGGTTGCATAGACTATCGCGGCACCATACGAAATCGGCCGGTTGCCGACAAGCCGGAGAATTGCCAGCGACGGCGGCTTGTGTTCTACTGGCGCGCCGTGACGAACCCGGCGCGTGGACGCGCCACGGGGTTCATCGGCACGATTCAAGGATTCCATGGCAGCTTTGCTTTTATATTTGATCGGCGCCCGCGCGGCGGGCAAGACGGCGGTGTTTGATGCGTTGGTGCAGACCCCGGAGGGTCCGCATTTTGCCACGAAGGGTGGGCACCGGTTGGGCACGGTGAAAGTGCCGGACGCGCGCCTCGCCGCGCTGCGCGATATTTTTCAGCCGCAAAAATACATTCCCGCGGAAGTGACATTTGTTGACGTGGCGCTGCCGGCCAACGCGCCCGGCAGTGGCTTTGGGCCGCTGAATGCGTTTCTGGGCGAGGCCGACGCCTTCGCGCTGGTGGTGCAGGCTTTTGGCGAAACGGATGGCGCGGGCAAACCGCTGGACTCCGTGGCGCAAATGGAATCGGTGCTGCTGGATTTGGCGATGGCCGACCTGGAAAAAGTGGAGCGGCGCATTGAAAAGATTGAGCAGGAGGTCAAGCGCGGGTTGAAGCAGGGGTTGCCGGAGCTGGCCGCACTGCAAAAATGCCGGCAGGCCCTGGAGAACGGGCAAGCCTTGCGCGAAGTGGTGTTGAGCGCCGCCGAAGAAAAAATGATCAGCAGTTTTTGTTTTTTATCGCAGAAGCGTGTGCTGGTGGTGGCGAACACGGGCGAAAGCGATCCACACGGCGAATCCTGCGGGGCGCTGCGCGCGGCCTGTGCCGCGCGGGGATTGGACCTTTTGGCGTTTTGCGCGCCGCTGGAGGCCGAAATTGCCACGCTACCAGCGGGCGAGCAAGACAGCTTTTTGCAGAACTACGGCCTGCGCGAGCCCGCGCGGCAGCGGTTGCTCCAGGCGGCCTACGCGACGTTGAACCTGATCAGCTTTTTCACGGTGGGGCCCGATGAAGTCCGCGCCTGGACACTGCGGCGCGGCGACAACGCCGTGACGGCAGCGGGCAAGATTCATACTGATTTGGCGCGCGGGTTCATCCGCGCGGAAACGGTGGCGGCGGACATCCTGCTGGCCAAGGGGTCGCTGGCCGCCTGCCGCGAGAGCGGCCAGTTGCGGCTGGAGGGCAAGGGCTACGTGGTGCAGGACGGCGACGTGATCGAAATCCGTGCCAACGCTTGACGCGGTCTACTTGAAGCAGATGCGCGAGATCAGCGCATCGAAATCTTCCGCGCCGCTGAGCAGTTCGATCTGGACGCGCAGATAGAGGATCGGCAGGTCACGCCGGTCCACCAGCGGCAGGCGCACGGCATCTTTTTCGGTGGTGAGGACCAAGTCCGCTCCGCGGTCGCGCGCGGCGTTGAGGACATCGAGGATTTCCTGCGGGCGGTAGCGGTGGTGGTCGGCGAAGCGCTTGCGGTAAACCAGTTCGCCGCCGAGGCGCTCCAGCGTTTCTTCAAAGCCGCGCGGCGCGGCAATGCCGGAAAGCGCGGCGATTTTTTTGCCTTGGAGGAACTCCAACGGGTGGCGCGCGCCGGTAAAGACATCCTGCAAGTAGCGCGGCGAGTGGCGGCACTCGGTGATTTCCGCGTGGGCGTTCAGCTCCCGGATGCGCGCGCGCAGCTCGGGGGAGCCATCGCCGGTGGATTTGGTGATGAAGATGAACGAGGCGCGGCTGAGGTGCTTGACGGATTCGCGGAGCAGACCACGGGGCAGCACATAGCCGTTGTCGAACGGGTTGGTGCGGTCCACCAGCACGATATCCATCCGGTGCTTGAGGCGCAGATATTGAAAGCCGTCGTCGAGCACGAGCGTGTCGCAGCCGAGCTTTTGAATAGCGTAGCGGCCGGATTTGACGCGGTCCTTGTCCACCAGCACGCAGACCTCGGGCAGGTTGGTGGCGAGCATGTAGGGTTCATCACCACCCATGACGGAATCGAGCAGGAGGCGCTGGCCGTCGGATACCACGCGCGGCGGGGTCTGGGCGGGGGTCTTGAAGGTGATCCAATTCTTGAAGCGTTCGGCGAAGGGCGTTTGGGCTTTTTTGTAACCGCGGCTCAGGATGGCCACTTTGCGCCCGTTTTGCTGCAGGGCGCGGGCAAAGACTTCCACCACCGGCGTCTTGCCGGTGCCGCCCACCGTCAGGTTGCCGATGCTGATGATCTGGCAGCCGAGGGTGTGGGAGCGGATGATCCGGTGCTCGTAGAGCGCGAGGCGCACGTTCATGATCAGGCTATATACCCGCGACAGCAGCTTGAGCAGAAACCGCAGCAGCGACGGCCATGCGCCGTGGAGGCGGTCGCTGATGACCGCCAAAAAAAAGATTTCGAGCCGTTCGCGGGATGACCGAGCCATGGCCGCACTATGGCGATGGGGCGGGGGGTGGGTCAAGCGCTGCCACACAAAAAGTGGGCGCACGGTTTGACGCCGGGGTTCTCCTGGCGTACCGTGGGTGTTTCCCGAAAGGAGTTCCCCATGAAAAACCTGATTCTATCCACCATGCTGGTTGGCGCGCTTCTGGCGCCGGAAATGGCGCTGGCGTGGGGCCCCGAAGGGCATACCGTGGTGGGCGATATTGCCGAGCATTATCTGACCCCGCGCGCCAAGCGGCAGGTGCACAAGATTCTCCAGGAGAACCGGCTGGGCGACTTTGAGATTTCGAGCTGGCCGGACAACATTCGCCGGACGCCGGAATATGCGGAGCGCTATCCGGGCAACGGCTCGTGGCACTACATTGATTTCGACACTTGGCTGCGCTACGACGAAAACTTCGAGTTGAAGCCGCCGCCAGACGGCCAGAATGTGGTGGACCAAATCACCCGCTGGCAAAAGGCGCTGATGAGCAAAGACCTGAACGCCGAGCAGCGGTTGGACGCCCTGCGCTTCCTCGTGCACTTCGTGGGCGACCTTCACCAACCGTTGCACTGCGCATTCCGTCTGGGTGACATGGGCGGCAATATGATCCCGGTCAATTCCTTCACCGGGCGGAATTATTCGTTCGGGCCGGAAACGCCCATGGACTACCCGCCCAGCATCCACAGCACATGGGATGAATATCTGGTGCTGGAAATGATGGGTCGCCAACGCCGCCCCACTTTTGCCAAGACGCTCATCAACGATATTTCACCCGAGCAACTGCATTGGTGGAGCCAGGGCGCGCCGCTGGATTGGGCCACCGACAGCTACTGGCGCGCGCGCAAGCAGGCCTATCGCTGGGCCAACGGCGAAAACCTGCCCTATACTTGGTCGCGCCCCGGCATGGACCTGACGAGCGAAAATTATATTGATGCCCGCGTGCCCATCGCCCGCGAGCAACTGCAGAAAGCCGGCGTGCGCTTGGCTCACCTGCTGAACGAGGCGTTCGATCCGGGCTATGCCGCGCCGGCCAAGCCGGCATCCAAGGTCGTGAAGGAAGCCGCCGCGCCTTGAGGCCGTCGGCGCGCCGTCGCACCGCGGATCACGACGCAGGAGAATTCGCCGCCGCCTGAAAAGCGTTGAACCAGGGGCGATTGATCGGCCGGTACAGGCTGCAACCTTGGCAGATGGCCGGCCGGTTTCCTGCGTAGAAGCGCTGGAGAAGGGCCTGAAACCGTGCCGATTTCATCAAGTCGGCAAGCGTGCTCTCGTGGATATTGCCCACCTCCAGCTCGTCCCGGTTGGTGTCGCGTATCCGGCAGGCACAGCACCGCAACGTGCCGTCCGGCAGTACCGCCGGCTGGAACAGGTTGATGCACGGCAGTGACAGGGGGCGGCGCGCGGGCCGCAAGCGCATGGGGCGCGGCAGGTTGGCTTGAGCAATCACACCGCCCCAGTTGTCATAGCCTGCCTTGATCGTGTAGCGGACCCGCGGCCCCAAGTGTGGACGGATGATGCGCCGAAAATCCTCGGTGTCGGTCAGGCGCCAGCCGGACTGAACCGGGCGAAAGGCCAGCGTCACGTCCACGGGGTAGCCCTGTTGCTTGTCTTAGTCCAGAAAAAGGGAAATGCCCTTGATCAGGTTGGCATAGCCGTCCACGCCGAAACTGCGCCGGTAGGAGACGGGGTCGCACCCGCCGAGGCTGATCAATATGGCATCGGGGCGGCCATCCACCATTTTGCGCCAGTTCTCGTTCAGGTGCAGGTTCAGCCCATTTGTGTAGAAGCGGATGTCCGGAATGCGAGTGCTCCGGGCAAAAGCAAGTTTGTCAAAGAAGCCGGGGTCCGTCAGCACTTCGCCGACGGTGGGCGTCAAGTTCAGCGAGCGCCCGCCGATGCTTTCCCACTCCCACACCGCCCGCTGGAACGTCTCCATGGGCATGACCGCGCCCCGGTAGCCCTTGGCCACGAGCTGGGGATAGGCGCAGAAAACGCAACGGGCGTTGCAAATACTGCTGGGGGTCACCACAAAAAATACCGAGGGATTGAGCCCCAGCCAAGGCTTCAATTCCTCCCAGGGAACCGGATCACGAGTGGCCACCCAGTCGTCATAGCGATCTTTGACCGGTTGCAATGTCCCGGCAGTAAAGTAGGCCACGTCAACCAGCGGCCGGGCATGCAGCATTCGATAGATGCCGGCGAAAAGGGGGTTCATGCTCCGCCCTTGCGTTGGAGCCCCAGCGAAATCAATGCGGCCAGCAGTCCGGGAACCCAGACCATCTGCAGCCAGAAGGGCCACGCCGCCGGCAGGTATTCAAGCCGTATCGTCTGGTGGCCAGCGTTCACCGGCACACCCAGGAAGAGGTAGTCCGTTCGCAGCACCGGTGCAGCCTTGCCATTGACCCATGCCTTCCAACCGGAATCGAAATGCTCCGAAACCCGCACCAGGGCCGGGCCGGGCGACTCCACTTCCAGCTCGAACCGCCCCGGCCGACTATTCACAATTTTCACCGTTCCGGCGGTCAAATCTGCAGACTCCGGCATGTCCGGCCACAAGTCCTTGGCCTGCGGCGAAAGGACCGCCATGCGGCCGGGCTGGAAATCGGACGCAAACAAGCGTTGCAGCGCAGCCTCGTCCTCCAATACCGCCCATTGATGAATCAGCGAAGCACGGGGCGGGCGGTCTTTGAAGCGCAAGATGGCATGCTGACCCGGCCGATCCGCCGCTGCGGGCCGGATCGAAAATCCTCCCAGTCCGTCGTTATAGACATTGAAGTCCAGTGCCTTCTCGAATTTGCCGTGCCAGGCCGGATTGCGCTCGAACTCGCCCAGAAGTCCCGCGGGGCCGACCACGTGCGAGACCGCCGCCAGCTCCCACATGCGCACCGGATCACGCCCGGCCTGTTGGAAAAACCGGGAATAGTCTTCCGGCATGCGCGACATCTGCGTCACGTTGATCGTGGCGATGCTCTGGTAAGGGAAAAGATAGGTCAGCCAGTGATTATAAATCCCGTCCTGCGGCTGGAATGTCATGCGATTGTCGCTCAGGTCGCCTTTGAGAAAATCGGACAGGATGTTTTTTTCGATGAAACTGCGCGGCATGCGCTGGAGGTAGTGGGGCGCCAGCAAAAATACTGCGTCCACCAGCACCAGAGCCGGCACGATCCATGGCAGGGATTTCCGCAACCAGCCGCGCTCCAACCCGAGGCAGGCCACATATCCCACTGCACACATCCCCGCGCCGTAGAACAGAGCAAAGGTCATGTTGCTCTGGATGGTTTCCGCCAGTTTTGCCGGCCAGCCGAACTGGATCAGTTTTTGCACGCTTGCCGCATGATCTACCCACACCCCCAGACCAGACAGCAGCAGCAAGCCGCCGGCCACCGTGAACATCCAGCGGCCCGGCCGTTCGCCCAGCCGTCCGTTGAGCAGACCATCCCACCCAAACGCCGCAACGATCCCCAGGGCCATCTGGAATATGTGCAGGAATTTGTTGGGATTGCGCATCCCGGAAAATCCCGGCAGCATCGCGACTAGCCGGTAAATAGGCGTGAATTTCCCGAACGCCAGCACCAGCGCGCCCGCGCAAACCAAGCCCCAAAACAGGGTGTCGGCAGTGCGCGCGTCCCGCTTTTTCCGGAGCCAGTGCGCTCCCGCGCCACCAAAGGCGAACAATGCCAGCAGGACCGGCAGGGCGCCCATGTAATGGTTTTCCAGCTTGAAATTCATGAAGCCCTGCCGGGTGGTTTCCCAGCCGGCCGACCGGCCCATCCGGCCCCAGTACGGGCCGCTTTCCTCCCCGCTCCGCCAGCCGGTGAAACCCGGCGCAATGAAATCAAGGCTCTCCTCCGGTGGCCAGCTCCACTGCGTCAGGAAGTCATACTGCACCTGGGGGTCCTGCTGCATGACCGTGATGCCTTCGGTCGCCACTTTCTGGTACGGCCCCACGGCCCCCAGCACCATGACTCCGCCAATCACCGCCGCCGGCAGCAGCAGGCGAACCATTGGCCAAGGTTTCCAGCCATCCGCCGCCTGCACCGCGCGGTAAAGCCCGAACGCCGCGATGAACACGGCCGAGAACAGAGCCACGTCCGCCTGCTCGAGGAACATGAAGCCCACCGCCATGCCGGCCAGCGCACCCCATCCCCAGCGACGATCAGTCGCTGCCCTGTCCAGCAAGGCGATCGCCGCCGCGGCAAAGGCCATGGTTGCGAACTTGTTGGTGTGCCCGGCATACGTCAGCGTCAGGTTGTTTCCGGTCCAGAATGCCGTTAGCCCGCCCAAGACGCACGCGGCCCAGGAGCAGCCCCGACGCCGCAGATACACCACCAGCCAGAATGACGCCGCCGCCAGCGCCAAGCCATGCGCCCAGTTTTGGTAAACCTCCACGGGCAGCAAATAGAGCAGCGCGTACATCGGCCGAAAAACGGAAATCCCGCTGGTGCCCCACAGGGCTTGGGCATCCCACCATGCGCGGAATCCCATCGGCAGGATATTCTTGGCGGTGGTGTTGTGGCCGATGTTGTCATCGGTGGTCATCAGGATCGAGCCGGGCGGCAGAACCACGTGGAAAACCACCAAGCTGACCAGCAGGCACCCCAGCGCTACAACAAGTATTTGCCGCCAAGTCATTCGCTCGCTCATGCCCTGCAAAAAAACATATTCATCGTATCGGTGCAAACCATTTCAAGTATTTTGGGCACTTCGCCAATTGTAGTACTGGTTTGGGGTGCGGCAACTGCCCTGCGGGTCACACCGCACACAGAAAAAGGCACAAATCGCTCACCTAAAATCTGCCCAGAGTTTATAAAGTGTGGACAACCCCCTCAAAATAACCGATTAAAAATCAGAGTAAAAATATATATAATAATGTGTATATAAATGAGATACACATATTTTATAAAATGTCCAGACTTTATAAACTCTGGACATTGTGGTTCAAATGACAAAAAACGAAGAGGTCGTTTTGACATCGGTTAATTTCTCTTCCAAAGGGGGACTAATCACGCCGCGGAAAATATAAATAGCTGAAAAAAATCTGAAAATTGGGCTTGTGTTGCGTGGGCGCGGTGTGTTCAGATGCGCCGTTTTCAAGGCTCCGGAGCAATTCCGGGCCGACCTGTTCGCTGGCGCTTCGGTGGGCTTTCGACCGCGGACCTGGAAAAAAGAAAGCCCGGAGCCCGTAACCTCTCAATGAGTCATGGCTAAGAAATCAACAACGAACCCTGCCGTCGAAATGGATGCCGAAAAGGCCAAAATGATGGCGATGTATGCAGAAACCTTCAAGACGATCGCCGAAGGCGCGATTGTGAAGGGGCACGTGGTCGAAGTTCGCCCGCAAGAAGTGCTGGTGAACATCGGCTACAAGTCGGAAGGCCTGTTGGCCGCTTCCGAATTCAAGGATCTGAGCGAAGTCCACGTCGGCGACGAAGTCGAAGTGTATTTGGAACGTTTGGAAGACGAGCACGGCATGGTCGTGCTGAGCAAGACGCGTGCAGAACAGCAACGCAACTGGGACAACGTCACCGCCTCGTGCGAAGAAGGCAAGGTGGTTACGGGTCTGGTCAAGGGCAAGGTCAAGGGCGGCCTGCTGGTGGATGTGGGCGGTGTGGATGCGTTCCTGCCGGGCTCGCAGATTGACGTGGTGCCGGCGCGGAACTTGGATGATTATCTGGGCCAGTCGCTGGAGTGCAAGGTCATCAAGATCAACAAGGAGCGTCGCAACATCGTGTTGTCGCGCCGCGATCTGATTGAAGAAACCCGCCGTGAGCAGAAGAAGAAACTGCTGCAGGAAATCCAGCCGGGCCAGACCCGCCGGGGCGTGGTCAAGAACATCACCGAATTCGGCGCGTTCGTGGACCTCAACGGCATGGACGGGTTGCTGCACATTACGGACATGAGCTGGGGCCGCATCAACCACCCGAGCGAAGTGGTGCAGGTGGGCGACGAGCTGGAAGTGGTCGTGCTGGATGTCAACCTCGACAAGGAACGGATTTCGCTGGGCTTGAAGCAAAAGCAGCAGAACCCGTGGGAAGAGATCGAGCTGAAGTACCCGAAGGGGACGCGTATTCGCGGCAAGGTGGTCAACCTGGTGCCCTACGGCGCGTTCGTGCAGTTGGAAGACGGCGTGGAAGGCCTCGTGCACGTCAGCGAAATTTCGTGGACGAAGCGCGTGGCGCGCGCCGCGGATGCGTTGAGTGTGGGGCAGGAAGTGGATGCCGTGGTGCTCAACGTCAACAAGGAAGAGCAGAAGATTTCGCTGGGCATCCGGCAGACGGAAGTCAATCCGTGGGACGATGCGGCGGCGAAGTATCCGATTGGCAGCCGCGTGAAGGGCAAGGTGCGCAATTTCACCAACTACGGCGCGTTCGTAGAGCTGGAAGAAGGTGTGGACGGCATGATTCACGTGTCGGACATGAGCTGGGCGCGCAAGGTCAGCCACCCGAACGAGGTGCTCAAGAAGGGCGACGAAGTCGAGGCCATCGTCCTCGAAGTCTCGCCGGAAAACCAGCGCATCAGCCTGGGCCTGAAGCAGGCGCAGGAAGACCCGTGGGCGGGCATTTCCAACCGCTACCGCATTGGCCAGCTCATCAAGGGCAAGGTCAGCAAGCTGGCCAGCTTCGGCGCGTTCGTGGAACTGGAAGAAGGCGTGGACGGGCTTGTGCACATCAGCCAAATCAGCGATGACCACGTCACGAAGATCCGCGATGTGTTGCAGCCGGGCCAGGAAGTCGAGGCGCGCGTCATCAAGATTGATCCGATTGACCGGCGCATCGGGCTGAGCATCAAGGCCGCCAAGTTGCCGGAAGAGGACTTCAAGGTGGATGACAGCATGCTCGAAGGCCTGCGCGCGGGCGAAGACCTCGTGGATTTGGCCGGCGCGTTCGATGCCGCCTTGAGCAGCAGCGACAAGAATCCGGAGGAATGGTCCCCCGGCGCCAGCCAGAAGGAATAATGCAGAGCCGGCGCTCCGGCGCCGATCATGCCGAGGCAGGGTTCAGGATTCAGGCCAACGCCGGGTCCTTGAACCCTGCTTCATTTTGAGTGCCGGTCCTGATGGCCGGCCGGAAGGAAAAACAATGAAAACAAAACAGTTGAGTTGCTGCCTGGCGCTAACGTTGCTGGCGGTTTCCGCGTGGGCCGATCCTTACCGCCACGAGGCAACCGGCATCATATTCCCGGATGTCCTCGCCGGCCTGGACAAGGGCGCGGAAGTGGTGGATTACGAAGCCCGGCAGGCCGGGCTCGGCATTAGCGTGCGCTACGGCTCTCCGGCCAGCAAGGTGGATGTGTATCTCTACACGATGGGCCGGGACTCCATTCCCGGCGATCTGCATGCGCCGCTGGTGAAAGAGCACTTCATGCAAGCATCGGAGGAAATTATTGGGGTGGCGGAGCAGGGGCTCTACGAAAACTTCAAGGTTCTGTCTGAGGGCGAACTGGCGAGCAAGGAGGCCGGCGTCTTGCCCGTGTGGCGCGCCATCTACCTGTTCTCGCGCGCTGGGCAGGACTATCGTTCCTATTTATATGTGGCGACTTTTCACAACCATTTCCTGAAAGTGCGCTACACGATCCTCGCGGAGTCGGCCGACGACCACGACCGCGATGCTGATGACTTCTGGGCCGCGTTGTGCCACCTGCTCCCGACCGACCAATAATTGCGGCGGCGGACTGGCGGCGCGCGCTTGCCGGTTGTACCTTCCCTTATTCAACCAAACTTATACCCCCTGTGCCTCATGATAGACCTGCATTGCCACTCCACGTTTTCCGATGGCTCCCTTACGCCGGAGCAACTGGCGGATGAAGCCGTTAAAATCGGGCTGAAGGCCCTCGCCCTGACCGACCACGACACCGTGGCCGGCCTGCCGCGCTTTTTGGCGGCGGCCGAGGGGCGCTCCTTCCGCGCGGTGCCGGGCGTGGAGATCAGCGTGGATTGCGCGTTCGGCGTGATGCACATGCTGGGCTACTGGATGGATACCGCGCACCCCGAGTTGGTGCGGCAGATGGAGTGGATCCGTAACGGCCGCCACATGCGCAACACCACCATGCTGGAAAAACTCAATGCGTTGGGTTTTGCCATGACGTGGGACGAAGTGCAGGCGGTCGCCGGCGAGGATGTTGTTGGACGCCCGCACTTCGCGCAGGTGATGCTGGCCAAGGGCTATGCCAAGGACAAAAACGAAGTGTTCGACAAATGGCTCGGTGACGGCAAGCCGGGATATGCCGATCGGCCGCGACTGACCGCGGAAGCGGCCGTGGCGCTGATCCGTCAGGCCGGCGGCGTGGCGGTGCTGGCGCATCCGTTCACGTTGCGGATTTCGCGCGACGACATGCTGGCTCTGTGGCGGCAACTCGCGGCGGCGGGCCTCGCCGGCGTGGAGTGCTATTATTCCGAACATTCTGCCGACCTGACCCAGGACTATCTGGCCATGGCGCGCGAGGTGGATTTGGTGCCTACCGGCGGCTCGGATTTCCATGGCGAGGTATCGCCGGGCATCCGGCTGGGCGTGGGGTTTGGCGGCCTGAACGTGCCGGATGAATGCCTGGCCCAGCTCGAGGCGCGGCGCGGCTGAAAAGGCCTGTTTTGGCGGGGTTTGGCGGGGATGGTGACGGAAACATAGACAGGCCGGCCCTCCAAGTCATAACTTATTGGGGAATAATAAAATAAAAAATATTTCATCTGCCTGAAAAAGGCTTGGATTTGCCGGTGGGTTGGGGTAGAAAGTTTAGATACACTTTTAGCCCCGAGAGACCACTTTGGAACCAACCTTTACCCATTTGCATTTGCACACCGAATACAGCCTGCTGGATGGGCTGTGCGCCCTGGACCGGGGCGAAAAGCACCGCAGCCCCCTCATGGAGCGGGCAGTCGAACAAAAGCAGGTGGCCATGGCCATCACCGACCACGGCAACCTGTATGGCGCCATCCATTTTTACAAGGCCGCGCGCAAGCACGGCATCAAACCCATCATGGGCTGCGAGGCCTATGTGACCCCCGGCAACCACCGCGAAAAAGTGCTGGTGAACGGGCGGCAGGCGAACCATCTGGTGCTGCTGGCGGAGAATAATCGCGGATTTGAAAACCTGATGAAACTGGTCAGCCGCGCGCACCTCGACGGCTACTATTACAAGCCGCGCATTGACCGCGCGCTGCTGGCGGAATACAGCGAGGGCCTCATTGCGCTTTCGGCCTGCCTGAAAGGGGAAGTGGCCGAGGCGTTGGTGGATGGCCTTGACGACAAGGCCGAGCAACTCGCCGGCGAATATGCTGAAATCATGGGGCCGGGTCGCTTTTATCTGGAACTGCAAGAGCACGGCTTGCCTGAGCAGGGGCCGGTGAACCGCAAGCTGGTCGCGCTGAGCCGCAAGCTGGGGTTGCCGATTGTGGCCACGAATGACGTGCACTATCTCAGCCGCGACCATGTCGAGCCGCATGAAATGCTGCTGTGCCTGCAAACGCAGGCCAAGTGGAGCGAAACCGACCGCATGAAGTACGGCTCCAACCAGTTCTACTTGAAGAACGAAGCCGAAATGCGCGAGCTGTTCCGCGAGCTGCCGGAAGCCATCGAGAACACGTGGAAAATTGCCGAGCGCTGCAACGTGACCCTCGCGCTGGATGGCCAGAAAAATCCGCATTTCCCGAATTATCAATGCCCCGGCGGCCTGAGCCACAAGCAATACCTGACGCAAATCGCCACGGAAGGCGTGCGCCGGCTCTACGGCGTGGATGATCCGGAGCACCCCCGCGACGACCGCGAACGGACCATCGTGGAGCGCATGAATCACGAAATTGCCGTGATCGAAAAGATGGGCTTTTTGAATTACTACCTCGTGGTGTGGGACTTCATCCATGCCGCCAAACAGATGGGCGTGCCAGTGGGGCCGGGGCGCGGTTCCGGCGCGGGCAGCCTTGTGGCCTACGCCATGGGCATCACCGGCATTGATCCGCTGCGCTACGGTTTGATCTTCGAGCGCTTCCTCAATCCCGAACGCATCTCGCCGCCGGACTTCGATATTGATTTTTGCCAGACGCGGCGCGGCGAAGTGCTCGATTACGTGCGCCGCAAATACGGCGCGGACAGCGTGGTGCAAATCATCACCTACGGCACGCTTGGCGCCAAGACCTTGATTCGCGATTTGGGTCGCGCGTTGGAGTTCCCGCTGGGCGAATGCGACCGCCTCGCCAAGATGGTGCCGGAAGTGCCCGGCACCACGCTGGAGAAGGCGCTCAACACCAGCGTGGATTTCAAGACGGCGTGCCGGACGGAACCGTACGCCATCGAGATCATGAAGTACGCGCCGCATCTGGAAGACATGCCCCGGCAAACCGGTACCCACGCCGCCGGGGTGGTCATCGGCGAAAAGCCGCTCTTTGAGCTGGTGCCGCTGACGCGCGATAAAGACGGCAATGTCATCTCGCAGTGGGAGGCCGGCCCGCTGGAAGACTTGGGCCTGCTGAAGATGGACTTCCTCGGCCTCAAGACGCTGACCGTGGTGCGCGAGGCCTGCGACAACATTCGTCAAACTCGCGGCATCGAAATCAACCCCGACGACCTGCCGCTGGACGATGCCGAAACCTACCAGCTCCTCGCGCGCGGCGACACCGTGGGCGTGTTTCAGGTGGAATCCGATGGCATGCGCGACCTGCTGCGGCAGTTGCAAATCAGCAAAATCGAGGAATTGATCGCCATGATCGCGCTCTACCGGCCGGGGCCGATGAGCACCATTCCGTCGTACATCGCGCGCAAGCACGGGCGCGAGACCATCAGCTATGCCCACCCGTTGCTGGAGGATGTCCTGAAGGAAACCTACGGCATCATGGTCTATCAGGAACAGGTGCAGCAGGCGGCCGGGCTGCTGGCCGGTTTCAGCATGGGGCAGGGCGACATTTTGCGCCGCGCCATGGGCAAAAAGCAGGCCGAACAGATGCGCCAGCAACGGCAGGCGTTCGTGGATGGCTGCCTCAAGAAAGGCACCTGCAACGCGGCCAAAGCCGGTGAGATTTTCGACCAGATTGCCGCCTTCGCGGAATACGGCTTCAACAAATCGCACTCCGCGGCCTACAGCATGGTGACGTTCCAGACGGCCTATCTGAAGGCCCACTATCCGGTGGAATTCATGGCCGCGCTGCTGTCGTCGGAAATCGGCAACACGGACAAGCTGCCGGTGCTGGTGGCGGAGGCGCAAAAGATGGGCATCCCCGTACTGCCGCCCGATGTCAACGAAAGTGGCGCGCGCTTCACCCCGCTGCAAGACAAGATCCGTTACGGGCTGGCCGGCGTGAAGGGCGTGGGGCAGGGGGCTGTTGCCGCGCTGGTGAAGGAGCGCGAGGCCAACGGCCCGTTCCTCGGGTTTGTGGATTTTTGCGAGCGCATGGACAGCAGCGAAGTGAACAAAAAAACGCTGGAAGCGCTGATCAAGTGCGGCGCGTTTGACTTCACCCAGCTCATGCGCGGCCGGCTGTATGGCGGCATTGAAGCCGCCGTGAGCTATGCCGCCACGCGCCGCGCGGACCGCGCCGCCGGGCAGGCCTCGCTTTTCGAAATGGCCGGCGCGGACAGCTCCGGCGCCCACATGCAGGATGACGACCTGCCCATCCTGCCCCCGTGGTCGCAGAAGGACATGCTGGCTTACGAAAAAGAACTGATCGGTTTTTATATTTCCGGCCATCCGTTGCTGGCGCACACCTGGACGCTGGCCAAGTTTGGCAAATGCGATGCCAACAGTTTCGCCGCGCTGCCGGAAAGCACACCCACGCGCATCGGTGGGTTGGTCATCAACGCCCAGAAGCGATTCACCAAGCCCACCAAGCAGCGGCCCACGCCGCAGGCCATGATGTCGTTCCAGTTGGACACGCTGGAAGGCACCGTTTCCGCCGTGGCCTTCCCGGAGGCATTTGAAAAATATGGCGGTTTGCTGACGCCCGATGCTGCGGTCATGCTTTGCGGAACCGTGCGCAAGGACAACGGCAGCAGCGCCAATGTGCTGGCCGTGGACGAAATCCACCCGCTCGACATGGTGCCCGAAAAGTTTGCGCTCTCGGCCACGGTGCATATTCCCGTGGGCATTTGGGAGGATGCCAAAATGAAGGCGTTGCAGGAATTGCTCCGGCGCCATCCGGGGACCACCGCGGTGAACCTGAGCCTGATTTTCCCGGACAGCCTGAAAGTGTATATCGCCACCGGTAAAACCTTTGCCGTGCGCGTGAGCGAAGCCTTTGCCAAGGAATGCGAAAAACTGGGCCTGAACCTCTATGTGGAAACACGGCGCGAGGCCTGCCTGCAGCCGCCCCCCGCCAAGCGCGGCTGGTCCCGCAACCGCGGCGGGTGAAGCCTGCCGAATAGATTTGCCGCCGGGGCGGCGGTTTGCGAGGCTGCCGGTGAATTCCCTGCGCCCTTGCATTGGTCACCCCCGGAACCATCATGAGAACTCGATACGAAAAACTCCGCATTCCCTTGTCGCGCGGCCTGGCTGTCGTGGCCGTGTTTTTCCTGATGTTTTCCAGCAGCCGGTGGGAGGAAACCAGCCCCCTGATCACCACGATGTTGTTCACCGTCGGAATGCTGCTGGTGGCCGTGGCCTCGCTCGGACGCATGTGGTGCTCGGTCTACATTGCCGGCTACAAAGACCGCACGCTGATCACCGCCGGGCCGTATTCCATGAGCCGCAATCCGCTCTATTTTTTCAGCATGCTGGGCGCGCTGGGCGTGGGCTGCTGCACCGAGGCCTTCACGTTTCCGGTGCTGATCCTGCTCGCCATGGCGCTGTATTATCCGCTGGTCATCCGCAAGGAAGAGCGCCGCTTGCAGGAATATTTCGGCAACGCGTTCAGCGACTACGTGCAACGAGTACCGGTGTTTTTTCCCAAGTTGGCGCTGTTCCGCGAGCCCGACACCTACACCGTCAATCCGCGCGCCTACCGCCGGCACATGTTCAGCGCGCTATGGTTCGTGTGGCTGGTGGGCCTGATTGAGCTGGCCGAGGGCCTGAAAGAAATCGGCTGGCTGCGTTCCTTCTGGCACTGCTATTGAGCCGCCCGCGCGGGCTCAAACGCCAGCCAAACGTAGTCGCGCCCGCCCGAAGCAAACTCGCCGGTGCGCCATGTGGGCGCCAGATGCCCGGGCGCCCATCGCGCGTAGCCCTTTTTCTCGAACACGACCACCCCGCGCTGTTCGCGCTGCATGGCCGCGCGCAAATCCTCCGGCGTGTAGAGAACTTGGCCGCGGCGCTGGGTGTAATAGGCCATGATTTCGCCATTGAAGCCATAGATCAGCAGACGGCCATCCGCGGGCACCTGCGCCGCCACCACCGGCAACAGGTCGCCCGGCGTCTTCAACGGATTCACCGCCGGGTACACAAGCGCACCGATCGTGGCCTGCACCGCCAGCAGTGCGATGGCGGCCGTGAAATAAAAGCGCGGCCGGGTGGTGGGTTGGCGCGCGGTGCGCCAGAGGCATACGGCGCCGGCCAGCGCCGCGAGACCTGTCGGCCACAACACGCGGCCCGGAATTGGCAGCGGCAGGAAGCTCGCGATGAGCACCGCCGGTCCCGCCAACGTCAGCAGCCACAAGAACGCGCCGCGAGCCAAGCGCGCCCACCGGTCCGTGGCCGTGGCCAATTCTGTCCAAGTGCCGCCCACCAAAATCGCCAGCGCCGGGAACAGCCCCAGAATGTAGATGGTGCGCTTGGACGTCATGAGCGAGAAAAAAACAAAAATAAAACCGATCCAGCCCAGCAGCCGGCGCAGCAGTTGGCGTTGCTCCGGTGTGCGGCGCAGCACGAGGATCGCCGCCGGCAGGCACAACGTCCACGGCAAAAAGTGCGCGGGGGCCACGCCGAAGAAATACGCGAACGACTGCCGATGGCCGAGGATGCCGGCGGCCCGCTGGATATTTTGCGAAAACAGCAATTCCGAAAAATAGCCCGGCGGCGCGCCATGCCGCCACGCCAGCGCCAGCCAGAGGCCGGGCAGCGCCAGCCCCAGGAACGGCCCCCAGAGCCAATGCGATTTTTTCAGCAGGCGGCCTTCGCCGGCCGCGAGGCGCGCGGCGATGTAGGCGCCGGCCGGCGTCAGCAGCCCCACGGGGCCCTTGGTCAGAACGCCCATGCCCATGCAGAGCCACGCCACGGCGGGGCGCCAGAGCGTGGGCTGGTCGTCATTCAAAAACAGCAGCGTCAGCGCTGCCATGGTCCAGCCGAGCAACGGGCCATCCATGCGGGCAAAGCCGATTTCGTGCCAGAACATGTAATTGGCGCAGAGCGTCAGCACCGCGGGCCACGCCGCGCGCGCGCCGGCCCAGCGCGTCGCCAGCCGCGCCGTGGCCCACAGCACGAACACGCCGGCCAGCAGCCCCGGCAGGCGCACGGGAATCCGGCCGATAGGTAACTGCGTGACGCGCGCGGTCAGGTTGATGGCCCAAAACAGATACGGCGGCTTGTGCGCGTAGTATTCACCGCTGCGGAAGGGCACCAGCCAGTGCTGATCCTGCGCCATCTCGCGGGCGATGTAGGCATAGCGCACTTCGTCGGGGTTCCACAGGTCGCGGCGCAGCGTTTCGCCGCCCCACAACAATAGCGCCAGCAAAAAAAGCTGCCACAGTCTGGGGGTATTCATGGGGTCAGCCGGCCCGGCCTCGGTGCCGGTAAATCAGCATCAGGTTGCGGATATACACGAACAGGCCCACGGCCTGCCCGATGGTGATGACCGGATCCTTGCGCCAAATGGCATACACCAGCAGCAGCAGTCCGCCGCCGATGGAGAGATACCAAAACGAGAGCGGCACCGTGGAACGGCCCTTTTTTTCCGAGGCGATCCACTGCACGAGAAAGCGCGAAAAAAACAGCACCTGCCCCGCCATGCCCAACAGGCCCATCGGGCTGGCCAAGATGTCGAGAAAATGTCGCAAGGTTTCCATGGTTGCGGAAAAAATCGTGCCCATCCCTACCATGCCCGGCGCAAAAAAGCAATGCACCCCGGGCACGGGCGGCGGGTGCGGATCAGTCGGCGGCCAGCGTGCGCGAGCGGTAGCGCTTTTGCATCCAGCGTACGGCCCACAGGTCCCAGAGAGTTTCCTTGAGCCGCCCCCAGTTGGTATATTTGCTTTGGCCGGCGGCGCGCGGGCGGTGGTTCACCGGGATTTCCGCAATGCGCGCACCGGCCATGGCCATCAACGCAGGCAGAAAACGGTGCATCCCGCGGAACTGCATCGGCAACTCCGCCGTCCATTCCGCGCGGAACGCCTTCAACGTGCAGCCGGTGTCGCGGATGGTTTCGTGCAGCGCACGGTTGCGCACCGCATTGGCGAGGCGGCTGCCGAAGCGCTTGGACCACGTGTCTTGCCGCTTGGCGCGATACCCACAGCAGAGGTCGCACGTGGCCAACTGGGCCAGCAGCGCGGGAATGTCGGCCGGATCGTTTTGGCCGTCGGCATCCAGCGTGACGAAAATTTCGCCGCGCGCTGCGCGGAAGGCCGCGCCCAGTGCCGCGCTTTGACCGGAATTACGCCGGAGGCGCAGCACGCGCAGCTCGGGAATGCCGGCTTGCAACTCGCCGAGGCGCTCCGGGGTGGCATCGGTGGAGCCGTCATCCACCACCACAATTTCAAACGGTCGCCCCACACCGCGCAGGACATCCGCCACTTCGCGGACCACATCGGCGATGCAGGCCTCCTCGTTGTAGGCCGGCAGCAAAACGGACAATTGCGGGGTGGTGGTCATATCTCGGGTCATTGCTACTGATTCGCCGGCAATTTCCCATATTTTCCACACTATGGAAAACTTTTTTCCACAACGTGGAAAGAAGAGGTCAGAGGTCAGCCGCGTGCTGCGCACGCGGGTTGAGAGGTCAGAGGTCAGAATTCAGAGGTCAGGATTTTCTGTAGCCGTGCTCGCTGAGCACGGGGCTGTTCCTGTAGGCGGGCTCGTTGAGCCCGCTGCCGGGGTCACCGCCCCCGGCTACAGAAAACCTTAAAGCATCGGCGGCAGGCTCGTCGGCTTTCCCCTGACCTCTGACTTCTGACCTCTGCCACCGCCTTGCGGTGGCTGTTGGCTGTCCTGTAGGCGGGCTCGTTGAGCCCGCTGCCGGGGTCACCGCCCCCGGCTACAGAAAACCGTAAAGCGTCGGCGGCTGGCTCGTCGGCTTTCCCCTGACCTCTGACTTCTGACCTCTGCCACCGCCTTGCGGTGGCTGTTGGCTGTCCTGTAGGCGGGCTCGTTGAGCCCGCTGCCGGGGTCACCGCCCCCGGCTACAGAAAACCGCAAAGCATCGGTGGCTGGTTCGTCGGCTTTCCCCTGACCTCTGACTTCTGACTTCTGCCACCGCCTTGCGGCGGCTGTTGGCTGTTCCTGTGGGCGGGCTCGTTGAGCCCGCTGCCGGGGTCACCGCCCCGGCTACAGAAAACCGCAAAGCATCGGTGGCTGGTTCGTCGGCTTTCCCCTGACCTCTGACTTCTGACCTCTGCCACCGCCTTGCGGTGGCTGTTGGCTGTTCCTGTAGGTGGGCTTGTTGAGTCCGCTGCCGGGGTCACCGCCCCCGGCTACAGAAAACCTTAAAGCATCGGCGGCAGGCTCGTCGGCTTTCCCCTGACCTCTGACTTCTGACCTCTGCCACCGCCTTGCGGCGGCTGGCTGTTCCTGTAGGCGGGCTCGTTGAGCCCGCTGCCGGGGTCACCGCCCCCGGCTACAGAAAACCGCAAAGCATCGGCGGCTGGCTCGTTGGTTTTCCCCTGACCTCTGACTTCTGACCTCTGCCACCGCCTTGCGGTGGCTGTTGGCTGTCCTGTAGGCGGGCTCGTTGAGTCCGCTGCCGGGGTCACCGCCCCGGCTACAGAAAACCGCAAAGCATCGGCGGCTGGCTCGTTGGTTTTCCCCTGACCTCTGACTTCTGACTTCTGCCACCGCCTTGCGGCGGTTGGCCTTTTCTGGCTTGGCGCGGTGGGGGCGGGGGCGGCGGTAAATCGGTTCAAAAGATGCCTCCGTTATTTTTTGATTATGAGGGGGCAACCGCCGTACGTTTGTCCGTATCGGCACGTGGGCCGCGGATGGAGTGACAGATGAAACGGATCATCAGGTTGGCAGTGGGTTTGTGCGGCGTTGGCGTGCTATCGGCATGGGGGGGCGCGCCGCTGATTCTGGACTGGGGGACGGTGGATACCTCGAGCGCGCCGCAGCAGCAGCAAACGCGTGCCATCCGCCGGGCGACTCCCGCTGTGCAGCAGGCCTTGACGGCGCAAGGCAAGGCGCCGTGGCTGGTGCAGTGCGATGATGTTATCCACGAGGAATGGAAGGATTCGTTGGTTGCCGCCGGCGCGACGTTGGTGGGCTACATGCCGGAAAACGCCTACTTGGTGGAAGCCACCCCGGCGCAGATGACGGCCATCGCGGCGCTGCCGCAGGTGGCGTGGGTGGGGGAATATCGCCCGGAATACAAGCGCGCGGCGCGGGTGCGGGCCAAGCTGGCCAAAGTGGCCGGCGGCGAAGAAACAGATGCCGCCATGGCGTACCGCGTACTGCTGTTCAGCGATGATTATCTCGCCGATGTGACCGAGCGCATCGCCGCGCTGACCGGCCGTGCGGTGTCTGTCGCCGAGGGCACCCTGATTCGCACCGACCTGACCGCCGAGCAAATTGAGACGATCACCGGCTGGGGCGAAGTGAGCTGGGTGGAGCCCTATACCCGCCCGCGGCTCTGGAACAACGTGGCAACCGGCCCCGCCATGATGAACGTCTCGAACGTGTGGAGCGGGTTGGGCCTGACCGGCGCGGGACAGACGATTGCCGTTTGCGATACTGGCCTCGATACCGGCAACACCGGCACCGTCCATCCGGATTTTGCCGGCCGGGTGACAGGTTTTGGGTGGGAAGATGGCGTCTATAGCGCGAGTTATAGTTGGGCAGATACCGATTCGCACGGCACACACGTGTGCGGCTCCGTGCTGGGCGATGGCACAATGTCGTCTGGTCTCTACAAAGGGGCAGCCTACGAAGCGAACTTGATCATTCAGGGTGCGCAAGAAGATCTGTCCGGCATTCCCGCCACTCTCGCCAATTTGTTTAGGCAGGCCTACACTAACGGCGCACGCATTCACTCGGATAGCTGGGGCTATGATGATCACGGCTATTATAATTCGGATTCGCGCGGGCTGGATCAATACGTGTGGAGCAACAAGAACTTCCTCGTGCTGGTGGCGGCCGGCAATTCCGGCACGGATTCCAATACGATGAACGGGGTGATTGAACCGATGTCCGTGGCCTCGCCCGCCACCGCCAAGAATTGCCTGACCGTGGGCGCGGCGGAGAATTATCGCCTCTCGGGTGGCTATTCCACCATGAAGTGGGGCAGTGCGTGGCCGGATGATTATCCCGCGGCGCCCATCAAGGATGACTATATTTCCCGGCCCATGAGCAACAACGTGCAAGGCATGGCGGCATTTTCGAGCCGCGGCCCGTGCAACGATGGCCGCATCAAACCCGACCTCGTCGCGCCGGGCACCGATATCATCTCCACCCGCTCGCGGCGCAGCAGCGATACCGGCTGGGGCACGGTTTCCGGCAACACCAATTATCTATACATGGGCGGCACCAGCATGGCCACGCCGCTGATGGCTGGCGCCGCCGGCTTGGCGCGCCAGTGGGTCACGACCACCGGCGGCGTCACCAATCCCAGCGCGGCCCTGCTCAAAGCGCTGCTGATTAGCGGCGCGCGCGACATGACGCCCGGTCAATATCTTTCGGGCACCAAGCAGGAAATTTTCCCGCGCCCGGACAAGTCGCAGGGCTGGGGACACGTGAACTTGTATAACGCGCTCAAGCCGCCGACCAACCTGTTCCTTGCGCTTATTGACACCAACAGTTTGACCACCGGCAAAACCAACACCTTCACCTACACGGTCAGCAGCGGCTCGACCAACCGCTTCGTCGCCACCCTGGCCTATGCCGATTATTGGGGCTCCGTCGGCAGCGGTAAACAACTGGTGAACGATTTGGACCTGACCGTCCAGAAGCCCTCCGGCACGACAGTCTATCCGAACAATCTGGGTCACGCGGATGCCACCAACAACGTCGAGCTGATTGATCTGGAGGCGGACGAAGCCGGGACCTACACCGTGCGGGTAGTCGGGCGCAACGTTCCTTCTGGCGGCAGCCAGCCCTACGCGCTAGTGGTGCGCGGGCCCAAGGCCGATGAAACCCCGACCGCACCGGTTTTCGGCGCCAACCCCGGCCCGCTGAACACCCCCGCCGGCGTAATGATTGATTTTACCGTGACTGCCAGCGGCTATCCTGTGCCGGTGATCACGCTGAAGAGCACCACCGCCGCCGCCGATTCATACGACGTTGACAATGGGTACTGCATCTATGAGCCGCCGCTTGGCGATGTCGGCACGCAAACCTTCACATTCACCGCCAGCAACTCGCAGGGCGTGGCCACGCAGGTGGTGAGCGTCACGGTGCAAACTCCGCCGCCGCCCGCGCCGGCTGCAATTTGGGCCAGCGCCACCAACAGCGCCAATTTCACCGCGGCTTGGAGCGCCGCCGCCGGCGCCACCAGCTACCGGCTGGATGTCAGCACTAGTCAAAGCTTCGCCACCGGGGGCGGTGGCGGCGGGGGCACGAACATTGCCGAAAACATTCAGAGCTGGACGGCCCGCGCGAGTTACGGAAGCTGGACGCAAAGCATTTCGGCTGGAAACGTCACCATGGCGGATTGCATTGTGTCGCCCAACGCCGCGGCCAGCGGTGTAGGCAGCGCGGGGCGCGTCCAACTCAAAAAGACCACCGGTGTCTTGGAGTTGCCGCCAGTGAACACGGCCGACACCATCACCATGAATCTGGCGGCCGGTGCTGCGAGCCGCACCGTGAAGCTGCAAAAATATAATGGTGGCAGTTGGACGGATCTCACCACGTGGTCCGGGATCAACACAACAGGCGCGGCCTTCTCGTTCAACGTCAATGATTCGGGATCTGCGGTCCGGTTGCGCCTCGCCTCGCCCAGTGATCCCGTTTACGTTCACGACATTATCGTGACCGCGTTGGGGGGAGAATCCTCTCCCTCTTACGTCCCCGGCTATTCCAACCGGACGGTTTCGGGGACGAGCCAGAGTGTGACCGGGTTGACGGCCAACACCACTTATTATTTCCGCGCGCGCGCGGTGAACAGCGGCGGCACCAGCGGCAATTCGCCCACCGGCAGCGTCACCACGCTGGCGCCGGGCACCACGCCCACCATGGTGGCCATTCCGCCGCAAACCACCTATGTGGGCGGCGAACTGGAATACCGCGTCAGCGCTACGGAGCCGGATGGTGACACGCTGACCTTTGCCTGCACCTCCGCCGTGAGCGCCAGCACGTGGGAATTTGATGCCCAGACGGGCGATTTCCTCTTCCAGCCGCTTCTCGCACAGAAGGGGACCAACTCCTTCACCTTCACCGCCAGCGACAAGGATGGCACCAGCGCGCCGGCCATCATGACCGTCAAGGTCTATTCCGCCGCGGCCAGCAACGCCTTCACGCAATGGGTGGAAGACCAAAATCAAAACCCCGCCAGCCCGAACTTCGCCCCGAACGCGGATTTTGACGGTGACGGCCTGACCACCTATGAGGAATATCTGGCCGACACGGATCCGGCATCGGCCGGGAGCGTGCTGAAGCTGGAAGGCGTGGACACCGCCGTGCAGCGCGTCACCTTCCCCGCCAGCTCGAACCGCTATTACCAGATCGTGTACCGAACTGACATCACCAACGCCGCCGCCACCTTCACGAACAATCTGGGGTGGGGCGTGCCCGGCATGGTCATCACCAACACCGCGCCCAACGCGTGGTTCGGGATCATCCGCGCGTTGCTCAACGCGCCGAATTGATGCCCCGCCATCCTACGGGATCGGGCGGGTGATGCCCTGCCGCAGCGCGGGGAGCGTTTCCTCGCGCAGGGTGCCGGAGAGCGCAAACAGTACGAAACCGGGGCATCCGGCCTGCCGCGCCAGGACCACTTGCCGCACAACCTGCGCAGGATCCAGCCGGGATTCATCGGCGGTGACGCCGATGCCGGGGATGATTTTGCCTTTGGCGCCGGGGTAGCTCTGTTGCGTGCGCAGCCAGTTGGCAAACTCGGCGGGCGACTCGGTATAATTCATCGGCACCAGGAAATCCACGGTGCCGGCGCGCAGCCAATCGGGCCAATACTGGGCGATGTTGCCGCCATCGGGTGCGGCGATGCCGTACACCGCGGCGGAGAGCTTGGCGTTGGGATTGGCGCGGCGCAGCGTGGAACGAACATCGCGCACCAGCGCAGTGATGTCGGCCGTGCGCCACTTGCGGAATTCCGCGTGGCGCTTGCCGCCGACCTTGACCTCGGCGGGCCACGCGGCGCACTTCTTGCGGGTGTCGGCCTCGAAACGCGCGCGCGTGGTGGCGGAGTAGCAACTGGCGGAATCCGGCAGCCGGATGTAATCCAAATGAATGCCGGCAATGGTCGGATAGTTGCGGGCAATCTCGCCCACCACCGCCAGTAGCAGCGCGCGGTTGGCCGGGTGGTGCGGGCTGAGCCACGGCCGCGTGACGCCGGTATCAGTCACTTGCAGCCGACCCTCTTTTTTCATGCGCGCCACAAAGTCGGCGGGCGCACCATCCAGTTTGCCCAGCACGAGCCAGACGTGATACTGCAGCCCACGCGCCTGCGCGGCGGCGAGCCCCGCGGCGATTTGGTCGCCATAGAGCCGCAGGGTGTTCGATGCCGGCAGGTATTTGGATGGGTAATGCGCGCAGCCGCCCCACGCCACATTGGCAAAGATGGCGTTGACGCCGTGCGCGGCCAGCGTGGTCGCCGTAGTGGGCCAGTCGCCGGGCACGAAGCCGGTGCCGTCGTGATCCCACACGCCGACGAACTCACCACGCCGAGGCAGTTGCACGGCGGCATCGCCGCGCAGCAAGAACTGCCGTTGGCGCTTGGCCAACAGTAGCGCGTTGGTGAACTGCCCGGCCGCCAGCGCGGTCTGCGCCTGTTGGCTCAGGCTGGTGGCCGTAGCCAGCAGCGACTGGATTTCCGCCGGCTGCGCGGCCTGGTTTGCCTGCCGCCCGATGCCCGCCACCGCGGCGGCCAGGTTGGGATAGTCGTTGATTTGCCCGGCTTCTTGCACGGCGCGGCGCGCGGCAGGCGCCCACAGGCCGGGGTCCATTTGGGCGCAGAGCGCCACGAGCATGTCGCGCTTGGAGGGGAGATCATCGCTTTGCAAAATGTGCGCCATCCAGAAACCGTGCGGCGAGATCACCACCGCCGGCTCCGGCTGGAGCACGCCGCGCGCATTGTGCCATGCCGCCACCACCGCTGCATCCGCGCGCGCGGGATAGGCCGGCATGAGGCTGGTGGAGTTTTGCCAAATTCGCGGCGCAAGGAATCCGCCGCGCACATCGGTGAACACAATGGACCGCCAGCGGTCAGGGCGCTCCGCCTTGAGGTATGGCCCCAGCTTGAAGCCCATGGCCGCCGCCAGCTCCGGCGATGCGCCATAAAACACGCCCAGCTTGCCACCGCGCGCCAGGAACGCTTGGAGCGCCTTCAGCTCCGCCGCGCCGGGCTGCGGGTTATAGGGCAGCAGCGCCACCGTGGCGGAACTCAGCGCGCCCTTGGCCACCTCGTCATCGGTCAGCAACCGGTGGCCGATGCCCGCTTCAATCAGCAGGCTGCTCACGCGCGCGGCTGTTTTTTCGGCCACGGCGCGCGTGGCGGCATCGGGGCAGGAGCTGGTGGGCTTCACGACCACCAGCGCCGAGCCCGTCACGCGGCCCAAGCGGCTGAACACCAGCGCGGTATCCGCCGCGCGGGCGCCCTTCCACGGCGAGAGGCGGATGCCGTCAATCTTGTGCCAGCCGGCGGGCTGGCCCTCGGTGGAGAAATCGCTTTTGGCAAAGGTGAGGGTTTGCGGCCCGGCGCGCGTCAACGGCTTACTGGCCACATACCAGCCCGCGCCGCTGCGGAAATAAAGCCCCAGCGCGCGCAGCGCCTCGGGGTTGGGGCAGGCCACATCCACCTCGAACGCGACGGCGGCGGACAAGTCGGCGGCGATGGTTTTATCCCACGCGAAACGGTCGTTGCCCTTGGTGAACGGGGTGGGGAAGGCGAGCGCCCGGTCCGTGGCGCTGACCGCCGGCGAGTCCAGATAGGGCTTCCATGCCGCGGCGGTGGCGGGGGCGAACGACTCCAGCGTGTCGTTGGCCAACACCGCGGCGGGTCCCAGCCACAGCAGCGCCAGCCAACTTTTCCACGCTGTGGAAAAAATATTTCCACGCTGTGGAAAAGTGGGGGCCGCGCGCGCCGGATTTTTCCACACTGTGGAAAAAAGTTTTCCACACTGTGGAAAAACTTGGGCCCACCGCGTCGCTTTTTTCCACGCTATGGAAAACCTTTGGGCGATTTTTCCACACAATGGAAAAAGTTTCGGCAATTTTTCCACGCAATGGAAAAACTTTGGCGAATTTTTCCACACAATGGAAAATAGGCGAGTGCCGAGCCCGAGCCCGCAGGGCGATGGGCGAACGCGAGCTCTATAGCGGCCGGCGCAGCCGGGCGAGCGAGCGAGCCATAGCGAGCGAAGCGGCAAACTTTGCGCGATTTTTCCACGCTGTGGAAAAAAACTTTCCACAGTGTGGAAAAGGGGGTGGGGCGCGGCCGCCTTAGACATTGGCGTGCTGGTTGCGCCGAATGATCTGGTAGCCCTTGATGAGTTCGGCGATGGCGCGCTGGATCGAAACTTGCGGGCGGTAGCCGGTGGCTTCGATTTTGGCGTTGCTGACGATGTAGTTGCGCTGGTCGGGGTCCTTGCCGATGGGCGCTTCCATGATGGTGAAGTCGGGCACCTGTTTCTGGATTTCCTGGCACAGCTCCAGCTTGGAGAGGTTGGCGTCGGAGAGGCCGACGTTGTAGGGCTGGCCGCGCATGGCGTCGAAATGGTCGAGGGCGTGGAGGAAGGCGCGGGCGACGTCGCGTACGTGGATGTAGTTGCGCTTGAAGTGGGCCTCGAAGAGGACGACGAAGCGGTCGGTGACGGCGCGGTAGGTGAAGTCGTTGACCAGCAGGTCGAGGCGCATGCGCGGGCTGATGCCGCAGACGGTGGCCAGCCGCAGGGAAACCGCGCCGGCGGCCAGCAGGGCTTGTTCGAGTTCCACCTTCAGCACGCCGTAGAGCGAGATGGGGTTCATGGGCGTTTCTTCGGTGCAGAACACGCCGGCTTGGCCCACGCCGTAGCCGCTGTTGGTGGTGGGCGAGATGAACCGCTGCGATTTGGCCGCGTTCTTGAGCAGCAGCAGGATGGCATCGAGGTTGATGGCGCGGGCCTCGGCGGATTTCTGGGCGCAGAGCGGCGCGCCCACCAGGCAGGCCAGCGGCATGATGACGTCGGCCTTCTTCAGCAGCGGCAGCATGAGGCGTTCGTCGCGCACGTCGCCGCGGATGATGGTGAGTTTGTCGTCGGCGCAGCAGTCGAGCAAGGGGGTCTGGCCATACATGAAGTTGTCCACCACGGTGACGGCGCAGCCGCGCGCGAGCAGGGCGGGGACGAGGATGGCGCCGAGGTAGCCGGCGCCGCCGGTGACGAGGATGCGAGGTGTGCTGTTCATGGCTCGCAACGGTAGCCGAACCCGCCCCGCCCAAGCAAGCCGGAAGGGGGCGGGAGTGCGGCGTCCGTTAGTCCACGGCGCTTTCGCTCATGGCGTAGAGGTAGCGCTTGATCTTGCCAGTGGAGGTTTTGTTGAACTCTTCCCACCGGATTTGCACGCGGCGCGGGTGCTTGTAGTCGGCCAGCGCGGCGACCTGCTTTTTGACTTCGGCGCGCAGCCGGGTGGCAATTTCCGCTTCGGTCAGCTTGCGCTTCTCGCTGGCTTCGAGGGTGGCGAGGCCTTCTTCGTCCGGCACGACAATCACGCCGACTTGTTCGCCGACGGTTTCGCCGGGAGGAAGATAGCCGACCACCACCGATTCCAAAATCAGCGGCGACTGGTTGATCTGCAGCTCGACTTCTTCGGGGTAGATGTTTTTGCCTTCGCGATTGACGATCAGCGCTTTCTTGCGGCCGGTGATGAAGACGTAGTTGTCTTCATCCATGTAGCCAAGGTCGCCGGTGAGGAACCAGCCGTCGCGGAAGACTTCGGCGGTGGCAGCGGGGTTGTTGAAGTAGCCCTTCATGATGTTGCCGCCGCGGGCGGCGAGCTCGCCGACGCCCTCGGAGTTGGCGTCCATCACGCACATGTCCACGCCGGGCAGCGGCTTGCCGCAGGAGCCGGGGCGGATGGGTTCTTCAAACGGGGTGAGGGTGAGCACGGGGGAGCATTCGGTGATGCCGTAGCCTTCGCGGGCTTTCAGGCCCAGCTCTTCAAGGCCGCGCAGCATGAGGGGGTCCGCCGGCGCGCCGCCGGAAATCAGCAGGCGGATGCGCCCGCCGAGCTTGTCCATGATGCCCTTGCGCACCGGCGCGCGCACGCCCAGCGCCCAGAGGAGGCGCGCGGCGGGCTTGGCCTGAATGCCGGCTTTGAGCTTGTTGTAGATTTTTTCCAGCAGCAGCGGCACCGCGGGTACGATGGTGGGGGAGGTCTCGCGGATGTTTTCGCCGATGGTGCGCAGGCTTTCCACAAAGCTCATGGCGGTGCCGGAGGCGATGGGCGTGACGAGGCATACCGTGAACGCAAAGGAGTGGTGCAGCGGCAGAATGGTCATGAACAGGTCGTCCGGGAAAATATCAATGGCCCGGTCGAGCTGCTGGAAGTTGGCGGTGAAGTTGCCGTGGGTGAGCATGGCGCCCTTCTGGCGACCGGTGGTGCCGGAGGTATAAATGAACGCGGCCACGTCGTCGGGTTGCGGCTGATAGCGGTCATAGGCGGCGCTGTGGCCGGCGGCGGCCTCGCGGTGTTCTTCGAGCACCTTGTCGAAGTCGTGCAGTTGAATGCCGCGGGTTTTGCCGTTGTCCAGCTCGGGCTTCTGGGTGCCGAAGAGAATGATGTGGCGCAGGTTGGGGCAGCGCCCGGCAATGTCCAAAATGCGCACGTCCGACGTGCAGTCCATCAGCAGCACCGAGGCGCTGGAGTCGGAAAGAATGTGGCCCACTTCCTGTTCCTGGAGTTTGACATCAATGGGCACGGCGGTCGCCGCGAGGCCGGTGATGGCATAATGGATGGCGCACCATTCGGGGGAGTTGGCGCCCAGTAGCGCCACACGGTCGTTGGGGCGCACGTGGCAGGTCCGGGCGAGGACTTCGGCAATGTTGCGCACCCAGGTCAGGAATTCGCGGTAGGTCAAGGTTTGCCATGCGCCGTCGCGCTTGAACTTCATCAGCACCTTGTCGGCGTACTTCTGGGTGGAACGCTCGAGGGTTTCCTTGAGGGTCATGGTTTCGGTCTCCAGCAAGGGCGGCAGCCGCCCAGGTTTATTTTGATTTATCACAGCCCGCGCGGCCAGCAGCGCCCCGCGGGGTTAAGGCCGTCCATCAGCAACGGCAAAACAGGCACGATAGCCCTGCGCCGCCCCCCAAAGCAAGCGAAACGACACCCCAAAAAACGCGCCGCCCCGCCTTGCCGCGGGCCGGGAAGGCGATACGCCGATAAAAACAGCCTTATTGAGGCGGCCTAAAGACAATTATCTGGACAGACTACGGCTGCGCTAAAACTTGATAATCTTTAATTTTATTCATGTTTTCGGCCCATAGCTGTCGGATATTCCAATCTGCTGCCTCCGAAATATCTTCTAAAATAACCGTTTCTCTTTCCTGCAAACGTCCAGCCGAATCTAGCCTTGAAAAAACGGATTGTCGCGGATAGGCGGATCTGTCATCCTGAATCGTTGCATCCCGGCTGAAAGCCCACAGGGAGGTGCCTTGCGGCGTTGCGGATTTCTTGTTTATCAGCACGCCGATCTTCTTCGGGTCCAGTTGGTATTCAATAGACGAAGACTCCATCGCGTCTTGATAGATCAACAAAAGATGGGGAGGATCGGCATCTTCTCGGGATTCCAGCTTCATTGACTTGGTGCCGGCCGATAGAGTTTCACCGTTGCACAGCGCGGAGATTGCGGCATCTTGACTCATATTCGGCAGGATTCGGAAAAATGTAATCAGCAGTAACCGATCCATGCTATTAAACATGCCCGTCTCGCGATAATCGGTGAAAATCCCTTTCGCTCCTTTCTGCAAAGAGGCGGAAAGTCGGTCGTGGAAGATCTGGAGCGTCTGCCAGTTATGCCCATCCACGCAGTATTGAATGACCTCCTTGGACACATGATCGCCGTCGGTTCCGTATTCCTGAAGATGCTGGCACTGCGCGGAGGTTGTGATGCGTTGACTGGTTTTCTGAAATTGATTGGACTGAGTCGTCCGCACCTCAGCGGCATAGCTTTCCAAGGTTGGAAATTCATTCCGAATTGTTTCGCTCGCCTGATAACATTCGCGAATACGCTCATCCAGCAAAGCACCATCCGTGACGACTTGGACCGCCCTATCTTTCTGGATGATCATGTGAAGAACATCTTTTGCTGGAAATGCAATTGGATTGAATAGTGCTTGAACATACTCCTGACGGGAGGGAGCTTGTCCGTACGCGATCCCTTTCAGGAGTATGATCCCGGCCATCCCAATACAAACCATCCGTGTATCGAATCTATTCATTCATCTGCTCCTCGCTTAAAAATTACCTGCCGCATCCTTCGCCCAACAAAGTACATTTAAAAACTGCACCCTGCCATTTGATGTCAGCCTCTTCACAACCGGAGTAGTAAGTAGATACATCATAATTATAATAGTTGGCAAGACTCTCAAGACAACTTGCGACATTAGACGCATCTGGAAAGTCGCCCGCCCCCTGGGATGCGGCAGCTAATTGCAACAACACTTCAAGGCAGGATACACACAGCCCGACGGCATTTTTGATATCCTCAAAGATTGAAGGGCCTACATATCGAGGACGGCATGTAGTAATGATCCAAGTGTATATAACATTTCTTGAATCGTGTTCATAAGTGTAGTGCCCCCGACACCACCTTTTATGTTCTAGATATTTGGTGGTTTTAATTTTTGTCCCACATATCGGGACCCCCCGGGTGTTGTAGATGATATCCTGATTGCAATCTCCATCATCACGGTCTTCTCCGAACCAAGCCAAAATAAAACAATTTTTAGGCAAATCGATGCAATCGTTGGCGTATTCGTCCCATTCTTCGCAGTTTTCAAGCTTGCAATCGTCAGGTGATTTTCCTGCCGGATATGCGGGCAAGGCAATGAACAGCCAAGCGCTGCACATGATCGGCATCAGGATGGCCCATCGGGCGGGATGTCGGTTTATACTCATTTGCTCTCCATTGGCTTGAGGACTTCGGCATATTTGGCGGAGGCCATGATCTTTTCGAAATCCTTGCGCACACGGGCAATGAAGGCGGGCTGGCGGATGTGGACGTTCATTTCGTCGCTTTGGAGGGTGCCGGCCATGGTGAGGTTGGCGCTGCCGAGAAATGCGCTCTGATTATCCACCAGGATCATCTTCTTGTGCAGGATGCGGTAGCCACTCATGAACAGGACGCGGACGCCGGACTGCTCCAGCGTGCGGGCGAAGTTGTAGGTGGCCTCGCGGACGCGGGCGGTGGTGCCGGGGCCGTATTCGCTGATGACGATTACCTCGAGGCCTTGCCGCGCTTTATCCTCCAAGGCGGTGTAAAAATCCTTGATGGGGCTGGTGGAACTGCCGGAGATGTAGTAGGCACTGACCCAGATGGAAGTCTGGGCGTTCTGGACAGCCTCGAGGATGGCCTGGCCGAAGGGGCGGGTGGGGAGCAGCCGCACCAAGCTGGCCTCCCCTTCAGCGTGGCGCAAGGCGCTACGGATTCCGAAAGCGCGCTCGGCCATGGTAGGATCGGCGTATAGAACATACCGAACGGCGGTCTTGGGGACGTTTTGCGGCGCACCGTGGGAGGCATTGTCTTGGAACACATAGCTGCTGGATTGCACCATGAGAACCCGGCCAGTCAGGCTGGTGCCGTTGCGAAGCGAGATTTCATCAGCTTGAGAAGTGGGGGTCAGGAGAAGAAGTGCACCCAGCACGGCAAAACGGGAGCCGGCATGCCCTCGTGCCACGGTTAGAGGTCTCAATATCCAATTTCCGATGTTCAACAGCCCATGTCCTTTGGGGCGATCGAAAAGCCCGATGAAGACGGGAGGTATTCCTTCTGTATAGCCCCGCCGTCTCGCCGGGATTGTCTTGTTTTCTTGAGCCTTGCTCATTTGGATCATGGTGAAGATCACGGCACGGGCTCCACTTTCACGCCGAACGATTCGAGAAATTGGTTTTTGTCCACAGGATCCATGTTCTTGGTATGGCGGATGAGGGTGAGCTCGCGTTCCCAGGCTTCACGACTGGACATATTGCTGACCATCGGTCGACTGAAGAAGTAGTCGGCCAACCATTTTTGCGGTTGCGGATAAATGACGAGTGCGCTGGACTCATAGACACGGGAGCCATCGAGTGCGCCTTCGGACCAATTGTGCGAGCCGACGATGATCTTACACAGGTCAACCGACACGAACTTTTCGTGCATCGGCAGGGCGGGAAGGCCGAGGCGGACGTCAATGCCCTTGGCACGGAGGCGCTCGGCCCATCGGGAGTGAGCGTCGTACAGGGCATCTTGGGGTGACACGGGCACATGGAGCAAGAGGCTGACATAAACGCCGCGGGCCGTGGCTTTTTCGAGTTCAGCGATGATTTGCCCCAGAAAACCTGTTGCGACTTTTTCGCCCGGTTCGGCAAGTTTATACATGGCGATCAGGATGGTTTGGTGGGCATTGCGGATCAGGTCAAGTAGCACGGGGGCGTAGGCTTCGTCCGGCAGGTAGGCGACCCAGGCATTGGTTTCCAACGGCGGGAAATCCACGTGTTCCACCAGATGATCCCAATCGGTGCGAGGCGCCGTGGGTGGCAGGCCGATCGGCCATTTTCCGGTCGGTACGGCGTTGGTCTCAACGAATGTTGTCTGCGTCTGTAGCGGGACAAACGGTTGGCATATCTTGGCGAATTCATCCAGCCAGTTGCTGTACCACGCGGCCAGTTCGGGAGAGTCGAAGCAGAGCATGTCTTCGATGTTCAAGGTCATTGCGCCCTTGGTCCAGTTGGCGGAACCCGTCCAAAAGAAGTGGCCATCGATAATGCCGGTTTTCATGTGCAGGCTTTCGCGGTCCGAACCGAACGTGCGAATTTCGACACCGGCGGCCGCCAGATTTTGCAGGACTTCCAGATTTCCTGAACCCAGCATCCCGACATCGGCCAAGATTCGGATGGCGCAGTCTCCGACTTGGGCACGTTCGGTTAACGCGTCCACGATGCGGTCTTCATTCAAGAGGAAGATGGCGACATCCACGCGGCTGGTGGCGGAGCGGATTTGCTCGGCCAGGTGTTCGAATGGTCCGGGATTGGGCAGGAAAAAGCTTTCGGGCGCCTCCGCCGAAAATCTTCGGGTGCCGGGCGCATTCACCCGACCCGGAGGCGAGCGAACGGCCGGGGGCTTGGGCAGGGGGAAGGATAGGCGTTCGGGCTTCGCACCGGAGCCATGAATTTCCGCGGCCATGTCGGAGGCCGTCAATTCATCCATCTTGGCCAAATAGACCGCCGCCAGCGCGGGCGAGGCGATTTTGATGGTGTCTTCGCAATTTAGGCCGAAGGCCTGTTGAGTCCAGTTGGCGGTGCCCGTGATGACGGTTTGGCCGTCCACCACGAGGTTTTTCATGTGCATTTTGCCGCGCTTGGGCGGTTCGATCAGAAATAACTGGACACCATGGCGGGTTAGTTTATCCAGAGTGGGTTGTTGGGCGGCTTCGCCCATGGTGACATCCGTCAACAAGCGCACGGGGATGCCTTTGGCCGGCAATGCGCAAAGCGCATCAATAAGATCGGGATGTGTGAGATAGAACTGGGCGAGGTCCACGCGGCTGGTGGCGGTGCGCAATTCATTCAGGATCAGATGGAGTGCCTCGCCGCGCGGGGAAAAGGCAACAGTCACTTCAACCGCCTGCGCCGGGAAGATTCCCGACAAGAGAAAGCACAACGGAACTAGGAAACCAGAAAAAATAAAACGCCAGTGTTTACGCGTCTGGCGTCTGGCGTCTGGCGGCTGGCGGCTGGCGTCTGGCGGTTGGCGGCTGGCGGTTGGCGTCTGGCGTCTGGCGTCTGGCGTCTGATATTCACAACGTTCGCATGGTGGATGGCGCTACTGGAAAAGTCAAGATTACGTTGTTCTGCGCCGACAAAAAAGCCGCCGGGGGGAACCCGGC
>Ga0208196_1000248_pt1 | contig 76348 bp, 82 predicted proteins | sample AD_JPNNA7_MetaG_FD_184443 | JGI IMG/M metagenome (GOLD analysis project Ga0208196, IMG submission 184443) | Active sludge microbial communities of municipal wastewater-treating anaerobic digesters from Japan - AD_JPNNA7_MetaG (SPAdes) (version 2) | ecosystem: Engineered > Bioreactor > Anaerobic...
TGTGCTTGAACCTGAACCTGAATTACATTTAACTGAAATATTCTGAAAATCAAATTCACCAAAAGATAATGCTGCCCACTCAATCCCTGCAGATTCGTTTGCTCCACCATCATCATGAACCCTGTTTATTCTAAAGCCAGTTGTTGCTTTGTTATCATATTGGATAGAAAAAACAGCATCTGTATCTTGTTGTCCTGAAAATAAAATTGAATAATTTGTATCTGGCATAGCAGTTGAGAAAGTGATTTGAGTAGGAGTTCCTGCATAATAATAAGTCACTCCAGTACGAGCATAGAAATTCGGGTCTATAATATGATCAAATTCCAAAATACCCCCAACTACCTTTAAATCAAATATGTCTTGTTGAGATTGAAGATTTGTTAAATAAACTTTATTATATTCGTTTGAAATAAGATTATCAAATTGTGCGATTAACTCATTTTTATCTTTTTCATAAACTTCAACTATTGGATTTCCTGAGATAATTCTTGGAAATAATGTTATATCTCGTGTGTTGTCTAAAGGTACTTCAAAAGTAACTCTAACATATTCTCCTTCTCTTATTTCTTCTGACCAGAGATTATCTTTTTCTTTTACTTGCTCATAAATATCTGAAATAAAATTTTTATTTGAATCTAAGTGTTCTGCTTTGATTATTACAATTATTTCAAATGTTTGAGATGACAAATGGGGAGTTATCCATTCTACATAATCAAATAAGCCATTACCATTTGTATCTGAAGCATTGAAATCTAAGTAGGTATTGTTTTCTTTCCAATATATTTTGATTGAAGATTTTGAGTATATTTCTCTAGGTAAGTAAGTATAAGAGAGAACATTCTTGTAATTGAGTCCTTCTAATGAGGAAACTACAACTTCTTTGGTTGTGTTAGAAATTATTGTTTCTTCTATTTTTGGAGGTTCTGTAGTATATTCTATTTTAAGTTCCCCAGAAATGTTTTCAGATAGAGATTCTGTTAAATTAATGTAATTTTTACCATCAATGTTTGTCAAAGTATATGAAATTTCTTCACCTGTTTTATCTGTTAGAGTTAAATTAATTACTGGCGGTATCTCTATTAAATTTGTTAAATTCTCTTCTGAAATTGTTTGTGTCCATTCTACTGGCTTATTTATTTCTGCTTTTTCTTGAACAGGGTCTTCTGGATTAGGTTTTTGTTCTTCAGGAGATTCTTGTTCTGATGAAATAACAAAAAAATAATAAACCTTTTTTCCGTTTCCTCTCTGAACAACTACAGAGTATTCTCCTTCCTCTTCTAGTTTAAGTAAAAAATTATCGTTTGATGAAACTCTAGAGATAACTTCTTTAGATGGAGAATTTATAATTAATTTGTAATTGCCTAATTTTGTGAAATCTAACCTCAAAACAGTATCTAAGGGATAAGTATTATTTGATTTAAAATCAAAAATTACAGAATTTCCTCTTTCTTCTGGAATATTTGAATATGCTGAAGAAAAAAGAGAGAATGCTATTATTCCAAAAAGGAACAAAGACAGAAAGCCAATTACACCTATTTTAATTAACCCTTTTTTCATTTGATTACGCAAATTTAGATATTTTTATAGATTATTGTTATACAAAATCTCTTATAATGGTAAGATTTAAATACTTTTAAAAGTATCTGTTTAGTATCAAAAGAGGGTAATTAGGCACTATTAAAATCCTTTTAAAAGTACATGGTTGAAATAACATTTAAAGATAATAAGATACAAAAAGGCCACAGAATCAAAATTCCAAAGGCAATAGTAGATACACTTAATCTAAAAGAGGGTGCAAAAATAATTTTGAAATTTGACCCAATAAATAAAAAAATAATTGTGGAGGAAGAAAAATGAATAAAGTATTCTTGATAGTAATTATAGGGGCATTCTTTTTTGGAATCAGTGGGATTATTTTTGCAGAAGAATTTCAAGAAGGAATTAAACTTTCAGAGGGAAAAAATTTAGTTTATTTTAGTGAAGAGATTAAACCAATATATGCAAGTGATTTGGTTAAAATTTATCCTGAAATAAATGCTATTACTTATTATGAGGGAGATGAAGAAAAAGGATATGTAAATGTGTTTGGAGGGGTTGGAGAAAATTTTGTTGTAATGTTCAATAACACTTACGAAATAACTGTTGAAAAGGAGGTAACATTAAAATTAAAATGATAAAAAAGATTTCATTAAATCTGGCAATTATCTTGTTTATTTTGCCATTGGGCTCTGCAGCGCATTATATTGTTGGGATTGTTGAAAATGCAAAAGATGGAACTAGTGCTAATGGACAGAGTATAGTTCTTTGGAATCCTGATATAGGAATTCAAGAAAATGTAAGCGATATAATTGGTCCTGCTGGAAACTCCAGAACAAATAATATCTATATGATTGATTGTGAACTTCTACCAAGTGGATGTAATGTTACAAATACCTTAAGTTTAAAGGTGATAAATAATGGGGACAATTATATTTCCCAAGAAAAAAATGTTAGTGTTGGGGGATTTGGATATGATATTGTAGAGAATATAACATTAAATTCTCCTCCAAATATAACTCTTGTAAATGTGGATGATTCAATTACTTCTCCGCAAAATGAAATTGATTTAATACCTGCTGAAACTAAAGAGGTAATCTGTTCTGCTATTATTTATGAATATGAGGGAGAAGAGTCATTGATAAATGCAACTGGAAGATTTTTTGACAATGTTCAATCGAATTACGATTCCTTAGAAGATAATAATGAGCACTATAGAAACAATAGTTGTTTGATAGATAAAAATTATGGGGGAGTTAATGAAGCTGCTGTTTATTGTAGTTTTTATATTTGGTATTATTCAAATTCTGAAAACTGGAATTGTACTATAGAAGTAACAGATAATTTATCCATATCTTCTAGAGGGAGTGATTTATCTTTCATAAATCCTCTTCTAGCTTTAGGAGTGGAATCAATTGTGACATTTAATCTAACAAAATCTGACATAACTGATGAAGCAATATTGGATGTTACAAACTATGGGAATGTTAAAATAAATCTATCTTTAAGCGGATATGCTTTTGAACAGAATGATGGTTTAGCTATGAATTGTAGTGAAGGTGAAATCAGAAATATACCTGTAGAAAATGAAAAATACAATTTAACCAATAGCAATTCAGGAGATATAACATTTGAAGAGTTTATGATATCTTATAAAAATTTGACAAGTTACCCTGCTGTAAATAAATTCAATCTAGAATATAGAAAAGATGATTTACTAAATGAAGCCACCAAATCAACATACTGGAGGATTCATGTTCCTGACGGTATAACTGGAAATTGTCAGGGAAATATTGTTTTTGGAGCTGTAAGAGCACCAGGAGATTAAATGAACAACAAAATAAGAATAGGTATCAAAACAGGAATCATTACGTTAATTATAATTGTAAATTTATTATATGTCTCTTCTGCAAACATAGGCGTTAGTCCAGCAAATGTTTATTTCAAGGATGTTTTAAGAGGAGGTTATGCTGAAAGAATAGTTACAATAACTGTTGATTCTGAAGAACCTACAAAAATATCTCTTGAACCAAGAGGAGAGATTGTTGATTGGATTTCATTTGAAGAGAAAGAATTTGAAGTTTCGAGAAATAAACCATATTATTTAAAAATAATTTTACAGCCTCCTGTTGATATACCTAATGGAAATTACACTGGTTTCTTAAGAGTAACTACCTCTAGCAAAAATAAAGGAGTTGAGGGACAAGCCACTGGAGTAATTAATGCTGCATTAGATTTATACTTAGAAGTAAAAATAACAGATGTGGAATTCTCTTCTTGTAGAGCGTGGGACTTTCAAGTAGAATCTGTAGAAAAAGGAGATGATATTTTATTTAAAGTTAAAGTGTTAAATGAAGGAAATGTTAGGCTTTATCCTACGATAAAAATAGACATGTGGGATCAAGAAAGAACAGAACTAGTCAAACAAGTAGAATTTTCTGAAGATATGATAATTCCAACAACTGAAAAGGAATTAAATATAAAGGTGGAATCTTCTGACATGAACTTGGGGCAATATTGGGCAGAAATAACCTCTATTGAATGTTATGCTGCTCAAACATTAACTTTTGATATTTTAGAAGAAGGTGCTTTGAGGGCCCAAGGAAATCTTTTAAGAATCAGTTCTCCTACTTGGATTAAAGTAGATGATACTACAATGATTGAAGCTTTATTTGAAAATACTGGAGAAAAAAATGTAAATGCTAGGTTTAAAGGAGAAATTACACTTGGCAGTAGAGTAATACAAATACTAGAGAGTGAGTTGTCTAGTGTTTCCATAGGCGAAATAGAGACATTTAAATTTTATTTTACTCCAAGGAAAGAAGGTAAGTATATAGTTACTGGAATGGTATTTTATGATGGAAAAAGAACATTTGAAAAAAGTACTGTCATAAATGTAGAAAAAAAAGGTTTTGATATTGGTGTTATTAGAACTATTCTAATTTATTTAATATTGCTTATAGTTATAGCTTATCTAGCTTACAAAATAAAAAAAGAAAAGAGGAGGAATAATTTAAGATGGAAAAGATAAAGTCATTTTTATTTCTAGGGATTTTATTGACTTTGACACCTTTATTGATTGCAGCAAACTCTGTGACAATTAATACTTTCTATGGTTTCTCTAATGATTCGTTTATAGATGGTACAGTATACAAAACAGACTCTGTTGTTTTGAGAGTAAAGACCTCTGTTGAAACAGAATGTTATTATGGTAAAGAAATTTATCCTTCTACTCCCTTCCAAGGAGAATATGGATTAACTCATGAAATATATTTGGAAAATATTGAAGAAGGGTTCCATGAATATTATATAAGGTGTGGGGAAAGTTCCAATCCAATTATGAAGATAAATTTTGCAACAAGTACACCTATCTATGCTACTATAAAAATATCTGAAAATGCTCCTCTTAAATCTGGAAGGTACAAAATAAATTTAATTACTTCTAAAACAAGTTTAAATACCCCTCTTCTAGAGTATAGTTTTGATGATTTAGTTTACAAAACAATTCCATTAAGAGGGTCTGGTAAAAATTGGGAAGGTAATTTGATAATTCCTGAAAATGCTGGTGAAAGTGTATGTTCATTTAGATTTAAATCGAAAGATATTACTGGAGAAGAAGGAACAAAAATTATTGGAGACAATCTATTCCTCGTAGATACAATTAAACCTGCTACAATTTCCATAATTAGTGCCACAGGACATAAAGGAAAAATAAAATTAAATTGGTTTAGTGAAGAAAAAATAGATAATTATAATGTTTATAGGTCTGAATATTCTCCTGTAGATTACACTGACTTCTATGAATTGTCAAGTAAAGATTATTTTTATGATGAAGATGTAGAAAAAGGAAAAACATATTATTATAAAATAGCTGCAGTAGATGAAGCTGGAAATATTGGAGATTTATCTAAGGAAGTATATGCTACTGCGTTGTTAAGCAATACTTCTGAAAATACTGGATTAAATATAAAATTAATTGGAAAAGTAGATAATTTTATTATAGAAATTGACTCTCTGATTAAGAATATTGAGGACATAAAAGAACTTTTAAGACTAAAAGATAATAAGGAAAAACAGATATTTGAAAGTATTAAGTTAAATAAAGAGTTGGAAAGTGCTATTCTAGAATTAAACTCTTTAAAAAGAGATGTAGAAAATTATAAACTTCAGGATTTGAGTGAAGATGAATTAAACAAAAAAATATCTTCTTCTTCGATTAAATTGAGCATTATAAAGAAAAAGATACCAGAAGATATAACTATAATAGAGGAAGTAGAATTTTATAGAGAGATAAAAAAAGAAGATATAGATAGAATATTCTTACAATATTCCAATTATGATGATAGAGGTTATGGTAAAGAAATAACTTATACTCAAAAATTAATTGAAGACCCCAAAACAAAAATTAAATGTAATGCTTATAGTGTAGATATAATATATATTGATGGTACAAAAAAGAAAATAACATTTGTTGAAGAAGAACTAAGCATAAAAGAAGAATATGAAAAAGAAGTTAATTATATTTTAATAGTTCCAAAAGAAATTGCTGAAAGAGCTTCTGACATAAAAGTAATAAATTTGGAATATGAAACTATAAAAGAAGGTCCCATAATTCTTTTTAAACCAGATGTAAAAAAAGTAACTTATTATTTTTCCAAGGAAATTCCTTTAAATTCTATTAAAGAAATAACTCTATCGCCTATTAAAGTACCTTCGTTAGAAGAAGGTCGGTCAAAAATAACAGGAAATTCTATTTTAGAATATACCTCAAAAGGATATTTTGGAATAATTGTTTTAATTGCTTTTGCATTAATATTGGGAGTTTATTTTCTTAAAATAAGAAATGGTTCTTCCATTAAACCGCTCCTAATAACCATGGAGAATCTAAAAAAAGTTAAATCTCTCTTAAAGGAAGGGAGGGAACAAGAAGCTAAGGAGTTGTATAGTAAAATAAAAGAAGATTATAAAACTCTTTCAAAAAAAGAAAAGGAATTGGTGGTTGAAAAAATAAATGAGATGAATTTTGGAGGAATAAGATGAATAAAAAAATCTTATTTATATTTCTCGTATTGCTTATTTTACCATTGAGCTCTGCTGCACATTATATTACGGGATTTGTTGAAAATGCAAAAGATGGAACTAGTGCTGATGGACATAGTATAATCCTTTGGAATCCTATTATAGGAATTCAAGAAAATATAAGTGATATAATTGGTCCTCTTGGAAACTCTGGAACAAACAATAAGTATACGATTGATTGTGAACTTTTGCCAAGTGGATGTAATGTGACAAATACATTAAGTTTAAAGGTGATAAATAACGGGGATAATTATGTTTCACAAGAAAAAAATGTTAGTGTTAGTGTATTGGGATATGATGTTGTAGAAAATATAACATTAAATTCTCCTCCAAATACTACTCTGATTTATCCAACTGATTTTGAAAAGATTCCATATTCTGAAGTAATGTTTAATTGTTCAATAGAAGATTTAGATAATAATGCAAAAGAAATTAGTTTATATGGAAACTGGACAGGAGCATGGGAACTAAATGAAACTCAAGAAATTAGTTCAGGGGATAAATTCAAAACATTTATTAAAAGCATTGCAGATGGTTTCTACAAATACGCTTGTAAAGTAACAGACAGTTTACTAATCTCTAGTTTTTCTCTACAAAACAATAGTTTTGTAATAGATACAAACATTCCTCTAATCCAATCTATTTCTTCTAATGTTTCTAGCTTGTGTGGTAAGACAAATACAATACAAATAAATTGTACTGCTTACGATGAAACATCAGGAATAGATAAAGTAATAATACAATCTATTTCTCCACAGAATGAAATAAACAATTACAGTGCAAATAAGATTTATGATAACGTCTATTCTTATGAAATACTGCTTGATAAAATTGGAACATGGAATTTTAATTGTATAGCTAATGATAGTGCAGGAAATTACAACAATTTGTTTTTAAATGATATAAATGTTTATTCTGAACTCCCTCAAATAAGTGTAAATTCTAATTCAATTAATCTAAGCAAAGCAAACCCAATTGAAACAGAAGAAATACAAATTTCTGCTTTTGTAGAGAATAAAGGATGTTCTAATGCAGAAAATGTAGTTGTTGTATTTTTTAATGGAGATCCAGAAATTTCTGGAGAGAAGATAGGAGAGAGTGTAATAAATATAAGCGAAAATGATGGGCTTGTATCTAGTATTTCTTGGAGCACTAAAATTGGGCTAAATAATATTTTTGTTATAGGAGATTATTACAATTCTTTTGATGAAGAGGATGAAACAGACAATAAAGCAAATAATACATTTTCCATAAATTCTTGGCAAGAAATATATGGGAACACACAAGTAGATAAGGTTATTGGGGGAGACCAAGTTGAAATAAAAAAATGGTTTAATGAAAGTTATTTAGAAGGAAGTATTTTTGTAGCAGATTCTGAGTCAGATATCAACTGGTTGTCTTTAAAACCAATAGGAAGAAAAAAAGATGGACAAAAAAGTTCAGAAGATTTTTTAGAAATAGATGAAATACTCGGGATGACTTTTTTTGAAGATTCTGTTTCTAATGTCTTTTCTGAAAACCAAGAACCAAAAGAAACCAGAGATATGATTATTTATCAAAAAGAAATAAAAAATGTCCCGATAATTAATTCTACAGAAAACTCAGATTTTATAACTGGTTTACTTTGGGATAGTTCAGATGACTCTTATAATGGAGAATTTGATAGTGAAGATAAAGAAGATATAGTATTTGTTACACCAATAATTAAAAATTCTCCTGGGAAATATGGAATTTATGATTATGAAATAAGAATACCTTCAAAATTAAGAGAATACAATAAATTGAATATTGAAGAAGTTTATCTATATTATGAACTTAATTAATCTTTTTTTGGAGAGGATTCTTTAATAAAATTATTCAATATTTCTACTATCTTTGATTTTTCGACCTCTGCTAAAATTTTCTTGGATAATTCTGGTGAAACTTGTTCTGCCCATTTTGAAATATCGTGACGTTTAGAATTAACATGTATCTTGAAAACAGCTAATTCTATACCCGGCAATGTTTCAGCTAATTCTTTTAATGAAGATATCATTATTCCATTATCAAATGTAAGTGGTTTGAGTATTTTTGTAGATATGTTTTCTGCTTCTACTTTCTTTTCTTCTATTTTCTTTTTCTTTAATTCTTCTTTTTCATATATTGCTCTAGCTTTCCTTGCCTCTTCTACAGATTTCTGAATTTCTGAAGCGTCTATAAGTTTCTTTTCTAATTTTTTTGGTTTCTTACCTAGTTTTTCCCATTGTTTCTGTAACCTAGGTCCTATTCCTTCTATATAAATATCAACTACAGAAAAATTACCACTCATTAATTTGTCTTTTATTAATTTCAATTCCATCTTTAAATCAAATGTATCTATTTTTTCTTTTTCTAATTGTTCTATTTGATTATCAAAATCATCAATTATTTCATTATATTTATTGTATTTCTCTAGCTCTTCATCTGAAAGTCTTCTTGTGTTGTGTAAAATAGGTCTAAAATTTATGAAGTAGGGTTTACCTTTATTATATGCTGTATTAACAAACATTCCAACTCCAACAGATGCTTTAACTAAGGACTGCAAAAATTCCTCTCCATATTTTATTTTTATTCTTCCTAAATCTCCTTCATCTCTTGTTCTCATTTGTATTTCTGTGTTAATATTTGCTTTAATTTCTCCTACAAAGTCACTTAAAACCTGAGAAACTAACATAACTCCAATTCCCCATTTTCTAAATTCTCTACATGCTCTTTCTATTTGTAAAAATCCTTCTCCACTACCTCCAAACTTTGAAAGTAATCTATGTACCTCGTCAAAAACTAATAAAACTTTTAAATCAGGGGTTTCCTTTGGATCTGATTTAAATATTTGTCTTATAGCACTAGCAACAAAAATATCCATATCATTTGGATCAAGTTTATTTAATGCAAAGATTTGTATTTGTCCAGGATGTATGAATCTTTCTATGTCTATTACTTCTCTAGCATGGGAGATTTGTCTAATGTTTCCAAAAAATGCTCTGGCATCAGAGGGTTTTAATCCAAATTTTGGATAATAAGAAAGCATTTTTTTATCTTCGCATTTTCTAAGCATACCTGACCACTGAGCTGTTGGGTCAAATACAATTACTGCGACATTTTTCATTAAAGCCTCTTCTATTAATACCTGGGCAGCAATACTCTTTCCTCCTCCTGTAGCTCCAGCAACAATACTATGTGTTTTTAATTTTTCTGGTTCCAAGCAAGCTTTAATTTTTGTTTCTGCTATAAGCCCAAGAGATAAATTTTCTTTAGAAGGTATAGGAAGTTTTTTTGTATCTAATTCCATACGATATTTCTTTGAAAGTTTTATACGTCTTTTGATTAGGAAATAAATGAGTAAAAATAATAAAATCATTCCTATTCCAGAAAACAAAAGCCAAAGAGGTAAGAATCCGAATAAAAGCCTACTGAAAAAAGGCTTTCTAATTACAAAATAGCTCAAGGCAGGAATTAATTCATTATTATATACTGCAGATAATTGAAGTATATATTCTCCTTTTTCTATTTCTGGAGGCATTTCAAATTCTTTTAGGTGATAAAAAGAATTAGTAAAATTAAAACTCTCCTGGCCTAAGAAATAAGAATCGTTTTTTGTGTTGTTCAAAGAATAAGAAAGAACTATTTCGTCAAATTCTCCAGAATTTATCCTATATAAATATACTTTAAATTTAAGTTTTTCATTTAATTTAAAATATTTTTTATAGGGTTCTACTTGAACAAAAAAAACCGGATTTAGGTCTGATTCCACTACTCGAATATTTACAAGTATCCTTTCATTAACTCCTCCTGAAATAAGTATCTCTCCAGAGTAATTTCCAATTCTTGCACCTTTAATATAAAAGTACATTGCAGAACTGTTTTTTGGAAATATTTCAATTCCAGAAGATTCAAATTCAAGTAATTCCATCACATTACCTGAAGAAGAAAATGTTGCAGAGATAGGTTCGTTCCTAAGATTGTTCACAATAATAAAATCTTGGAATAGTGTTCCCACTTCTACACTTCTATCTACCTTGCTCCTAGAGACAACATATCCCTCTCTTTGTATCTCGTCTCCATATGCAGATTCTGCTATAATCATCTGAGAAAAGAATAAGATAAAAAAGAGTATTAGTAAAAATTTTTTTGTTTTCATTTTTCTGTTCTCCCTTTTTGAATGTTTGTATCTTTTTTTTGTTTGTTTTGTTCTTCTTTGAGTTCTTTGGGTTCTTTAGGTTCTTTAATCTCTTTTTTTTCTGAGGTGTTAACTTTAGGTATTTCCTTGGAATCTTTAGTGAAGGAATTGTACAAATCACTTATCTCTTTTTTTAATCTTTCTCTATCATCAAAAACCTCTTTAGGAATTGGTTCGCGATAAATATCTTTTATTTTTATAAATAATTTAAGTGCTTCATCCTCTTTATTTTGTTTTATTAAACTCTTTAATCTATTTAACATTATATACAACTCCAAAAGCCTTTCTTTCTTTTTGTCTCTTTTGTGCTTTACCATCAATATTGCTAAAAGTATTGCCACTAAAAGTATTAAAAAAGAGATAGAACCTATCTTGAAGAAAGATGCAAAATTGAATCTTGTACCTACCTCAAAAGGAACTGAATCTATGGCTATGTTCTTTTCATCTGAAGCTCTGGCATATATTAAATAATTTCCTTCAGGAGTTAGACTTGGCACTTGTAATTCTCTTTCAAGAAAAACATTGTAAAAAAACACTATTTCTTCTTCTGAAAAGTTGTACACTTTTCCTTCATAATCTTTTATAGCATAGTACAAAGAAGCATTAACTTCTTTTAAATCCTTAATATTAAATAAGCTTATATTAAATTTGATATTTTTTCCTGGTTTAACTAAAGAATACCCTTCAGATAAATTTAAAATCAAATCAAACTCTAAATCTATTGCTTGAACATCTAATACTGTGGGAATTGACCTATTTACTTTGGGAGATTTCACATCTATATATCCAAAATATTGCCCTGGAATAGTTCTTTCTGGAGCGTAAAAATCAATAGTAATTTCTTTTGATTTTCCTGGAAGAATAGTTATGTTTGTTTCACTGAAAATTGTGAAATTGTTTATTTTTCTTGAAGAAAGAAGGATTGGAATCTCTTCTAATCCTGTATTTGTTATCTTTAAAACTCTTGTTTTTGAAGAACCTTGTTTCAAAGAAACCCTTAATTCTGATATACTAAGCTGAAAGTTTTCAGATTTTCTTTTTTGAATTTCTATTTTACTTAAAATTCTATCCACTAGCCGAGATGGATCTTTACCAGAATCTCCACTGCTTCCTCCACCCCCAGAATATCCTCCAGGTATTTGTTGGGTAGAAACAACAAATGATTGTATAGGCGTAAGGTTCATATTTTCAGAAGTATCGAATGCATAAAATCTCCAATAAACAGTATTTAATGGGGGTGCTCTTATTTGAATGTTACGAAAAGAGACGTTTTCTAATCCAGAAAAATTTGTAGAAGAATAATTTTCCCATCCTGCTCCTTGGTTTATTGAGAAGATATATCTGCCTAACCCTCTGTCATCTGTCCAATTTGTTACAAATGTTATTATGTCATTTTGATAAACTGTTTGTTTACTTATATTTGGGGAAGACCAGTTAGGGGGGGAAGAATCTAATCCCACATATAACATAACTACATTACTAAGGGTATCATAAATAGAATCTGAAGCATAAAAAGTTACGTTCCTAGTCCCCGTAAATCCTTCTCTTGGAAAAAAAGAAACTTCATTTGTTAAGGGGTCTATAAATACATAAATATCTTCTACAGAAGAATTATAGTATGAAAGATTTGGAGAGTCTGCATCTGAGAAATAATCATCTAAATCAAATGCATTTAAATGATTTTGATTCTCTGGCCAGCTTTGGTTTGGAATGTCCTTTATAAGAAACGGGGGAGAATTAGGAATATCTAAACTAGTTAAGATATCAGCAGATACAAATTGTAAAAAACAAAATAAAATTACAAATATTATCTGTAAATATTTTTTCCCCTCTTTTAAAAAAAATGAAAATCTCATTTACCCTCTATTTTAGTTATTATCTACCTATTTATTTAAACCTTATTAAAAAAATACTCTAAAAAAAGAAACCTTTATAAAGTACTTAATGGTTTTTATATGATGCCTAAAAAAGACTTAAATGATACTAAATACAAAAGCGCTACTGTTAAAGGAACTATCCCATTTAATCAAAAAGAGGCAATAAGAAAATTGATTGGAGTCATAGGCAGCAATGAACAAGATGTGGTTGGAAAAATAATAACTCTCTGGTTATATAATGAAGGGTATCTAACAAATAAAAATAAAAAAGGAGAGTCAAAATGAAAGGCAAGATATTTCTGATATTTTTGGTATTCTCTTTATTGATTATGTCTCCAATTACTATTGGAGCAGATGGAGAGATTAACAATTCAGAAGATAATCCAAATTCTGAATTAAATGAAGATAATAATAATCAAGAAAACACTGAAACAACAAATGCAAATAGTTCTTCTGAAGATTTAAACAAAGTTATAGATGAAGTACCAAAACAAGATATAAACGATGATGAAAATAATGAAAGTAATTCTGATAAACAAGATATAAACGATAATGAAAATAATGAAAGTAATTCTGATAAACAAGATATGGAGGATGGTTCTAATGAATCTAATTCAACAGAGATAGAATTGGAGAATTTATCTTCACAAGAAAATTCTGTATATATTTCTTCGAATAATATCTCACCTCCTGAAGAACCCAAAGAGGAACAACCTGCTGCATTGCTTGTTGAATCTTCAAAAGAAGAGAATCCTAATCCTTGTTTGGGATATGCTGCTCTTGGGAAAAAGGTGATAGAGATAGAAAATTGTGAAGGAGGAGATATAGAGAAAATTAAATTACCAGAAGAGCTTGAGATAAGTGAATTTGAAAAAGAGGTGATTGTCTCAAGTAAAGAAGATTTCAATAAACCAATTAGAGTTTATAGTATTTTAACAAAAGAAGCAAATAAAGAAGAAATAAAGATATTCTGGAAAAATGAAAACAATTTAGAGATAACTCAAGATGAATCTTTTTCTGTTGAATACTATGATAAAAATGAAAATGGATTAATAGATGAGGTTTCTTGGATAGTCCCACACTTAAGTGAGCAAAGATTTAAGATAATAGTTGAAATTAAAAATCCTAAAGAATCTACAGAAGAACTTTTACTAAATGTTACTGGACCTTCTGGGCAAACTAGAAATCCTATAAATTTCAATATAGAAGTTAATTATTCTGGAAATTTTAGTTGTAATCTCGAAATTGGAAATGAAGAAGCTCTTGCTTTTTCTTCTAACAAAAATTATAGTTTAGACCTTCAAGATGGAGAGTATAATTGGGGAGTTATCTGTTATGATGAATCAAATTCATTAATTACCAATGCCACATTTGGTGACTTTTCTGTTAATGAAGGGGTTTATGATGCTAACTTAACTGAAGGAAAATTATATTTTTTGGATTTAATACAAAACAAAATACAAAACCCTGAAACAATAACAATTAATTCAACAAACCCTTCTAATTACACTATTAAAATAAAAAGAAATGGGCAAGAAATTTATGTAAAGGAATCGTTTAATAATACAAACATTCTGATGAATGAATTAATACTAAGTTCTGCTGGAAATTATACTTTAAGTGTTAAATTTAAAGAACCTTCTCCAGAATATGAAATTCTTAAGAACTTTTATGTAGCAAGTGCGAATATAACTTTAAATGCAACTTCTGTTGAAGAAGGTAAACCGGTTAAGATAACTGCTATAGGTAACTCTCAAGAAAAGGCCATTTCTACTATAATAATTGATTATGGAGATGGAACTAGTGATTATAATCATATAAATGCAAATTCTTTTTCAAAAGAGTTTGTTAAAACATACAACAAAAACGGAAATTACAATATAAAATTATTTATAACAATTCCTGGAGAAGATACATTTAATATTATCAAAAATGGATTAGTTGTTACAAAACCTACAACCCCTACAAATCCAAAAGATGAGAAATCTCCAGAAATTGAATTATTATATCCTGAAGATAAAGAGATATTTGAAGTAAATCATGTAAACTTTTCATATAAAGCTAGTGATGATGTTAAAATACAAAATTGTACATTTAAATTATATGAAAATTGTGCTTCTATGACTACTTGTTCTACAAGTGAATCTAATTTGGCTTTCCCTTTAAACTCTCAGCAAAAATCATTAGCAAATAATTTTTCTGTTCAAAACAACAAAGAAATTAGAATAGATTTAAAGGACTTTGATGATGGAATTTATTTATGGGAAGTAGAGTGTTATGATAATTCTTCAAATAATGCTTGGGAAAGGGGTTTTTTAAAGATTAAAGTAAATGAAAGTCAAACATCAACTACTCAAAATTATTCTCAAAAAGCAGAAATAGATGGGCTAAAAGAAATTGCAGATCACTTTATTACAAAAAGTTTCAGCTTAGAAGAAAAAGAGGTTTTAGAAGACCTTATACTCCTTGAAGATACAAAGTATTACAAAAAAAGGCTCTTAGATATTGAAAATTTCTTTAGGGAGAATTACAAATATGTTTCAAGTGAAGAATTAAGAAACAAAAAAACAGAGGAATACTTAACTGAATTAAATGAAATAAAAAACAAGATACCTAAAGAAATATCTATTAAAGAAAACTATGAATATGTTAAGAATAGTGTAGAAACAGATTTTGAAGATGTTATAAAAAGTTATTTTGACTCAACAAATACTCAAATCAGTAAATCTTCTCTTAAAAAATTAGCAATTATAAATAGAGAATTACAAAATGACATATCTATATCTACAAAAGTTAGGAAAGTAGAGATAGAGTATAATAATGGTACACAGGAGATAATATTAGTAAAGAAAAAAATTGATTTGAATGATGATTCCCATGAAAGAATATTAGAAATAATCCCTAAAGAAGTCCTAGAAAATAGTGATGATGTTTTTTTCTTGGTTGATAGCAAAGTGATTCAAAAAGACCCTATTTTTGAAATAGATTACGATGACTTGGAAAAAGGAGAAATTTTATATTACTTAACTAAAAAAATAAAGATAAAGGATATAGAAAAAACAGAAACAATACTTTTTGAAGATAATTTAAATAAATTTGAAAGGGGGGTCACAGGACTGTTTATTATTGAATTTACTTCAATAGATAATACAATTTATTTTGTGCTTATTTTTGTTTTGTTAGTTGTTTTAATCTCTATGGTATTTTTTGTGATTAAAAAATTCAAGATGATTGGTTGGAAAAAAGAACCCAATGTTGTTAGGGTGCTAAATTTAATTGAAGATGTAAAAAGAGCACTTAAAGAAAAGGACATAGAGAGAGCAAGGGAGAAATATTATAAGATAAAGGAAATATATCCTGTATTGCCTTCAAAAACTAAACCCTATTTTTATGAAAAAATAAAAGAAATGTTGATTAGGATAGATAGAAAAGATATTTTTGGGTTAGTTAAAGAATATCAAGAAGCAAAAAGAAAATGGAATAAAGAAGAGGTTCTTAGATTGTACGAAGATATTAGAAAAATCTATGAAAGATTACCTGAAAAAGACAGGAAAAAAGTATATGGTATAATTAATGGATACTAAAGAACAGCAAATCTTAAAAAAGTAACACTTTCTTAAATAAATATGGAATTTAAAAAAAATTGGATTTTCTTATTTGGATTGGTTTTAATTTTTTTACTTGCAGGGTTTGTTCTTGCTGTACCTAATTATGACCAAAAAGTATACAGAGTAGATTCAAAATTAAAAAATAATTATAATTCTGAAAGATGTTCTAACTGTTATAATTATAATAACTATGAATGGGATTATGGAAATCAAAAGAGAGAAATTGTGCGTAGTGATAATTATGGATTTAGAAACTACGATTCCTATAAAAGTGAAAAAACAAAAAAGAGTATTTTTGGAGATTATATTAAAGAATATTCTGTCCAAATTAGAAATAGGGGATATACTGGGAGATATTTTACAGTAGTCTTTAAATTAAAAGATAAAAATGGTTTTGAATTCACTCAATCAATTACCAAATACCTGAGAGGTGGAGAAAGTAAAAAATTCGTATATAAAGACATTCAATATGAAAGACATGAAATTCTTAATTGGGGCTACTCTATTGTTCCTGGAAAATAAAAATGCCTCTAGGGGCTTAAAAAAGGCCTATTTTTAGGGTGCGTACAATATACATTATACGAAGTTTTAAGTGATTTTTTGGTGTTTTTTAGGAATTTGAGAGATTTTGTCTATTTTATATGATAACTTAGGTTAGCTTTGTTATCTGTGCTGGATTTCTGAGTCCTCTTTTTTATAATCTGGAAGTAAATGATTTGCTAAACGAAAAAATCTATATTCTACTTCTTTTAGTTCTTTTGATTTGAATTGAACTGTTTTACAATCTTTTGCACTTAGGTTAGCTTTGTTCTTTTCCAATATCTTCTTGTGTTCTTAGAGTAACAGTAAGTTGTATGTAATATTATATTTATTCTCTTTTCTTATTTTCTTTTCTTGAAAAGTATAAGTGATAATTAACAATATAATGAATTGGGTTAATGGAAATTTGTATATTTTACATCCTGTTCATTTTTATCTTTTAAATCTGGTTTATTTGTACTTAGGTTAGCTTTGTTATAAAGACAGTTTTTAAGATTGAGTTGTTTAATATTGTTATCTGAATATTTAGCCAACCTTAAAATCAATTCTAGATGGGTTATTTCTTCATTTAAATGGGTTATTTCTTCATTTAATTGTCCTATTCTGTGTCTTGTATATGAGGTAATTTTAGTTATAATTTCTTCTGAAGAACCAGTAGATAAATTAGAGTAATCTCCATAGCATGCTGGACATTCTATTATATTATGGGAACCTCTGCCATAAATAACAAGATATGTGCCATCTAAGGGGCATCTTTTATTAGATAATTTATCTCCAAAATCTAAAAAAACTGCCTCCTTTTTTCCCTCTAAACCAACAAATAGATATTCTCTTTTTTCTCCAGGATTTCCTATATCAAAAAGCTCTTTTGGTACTTCTTTCATTGGTCCTTTCATTGGGATTAAAATCCCTCCCTCTTTTTAAGGATTTGTTGTTCAAGAAATACAATTACAAAACTAAAATCCAAATTTTAAATAAAATGTGTTCTGGGGCATTTTGCACTTAGGTTAGCTATGTTATTTGCTAAATTTGAGAATATTTTAGGAGATGTAAATTGAAAAAAAAAGATGAATTAAATGGCCTGAAATCTGGAGTTATAGGAATTATTTTTTTAATATCTTTGAAATATATTTGAATTAAAAAAAGAAAGAGGGAAATTTTAAAGGGGTTTTTGAGGTGTTTTTTGGTGTTTTTTGAAATGATTTTTGGAGTATTTTTTGGGGCGTTTTTTGAATAAATTTTGCTCTAAAAAAATGATAGAATTGATTTTTATAAGATATTTGAACTTAGGTTAACTTAGTTTTAAAAAAAATGTGCTGGAATCTATAAAAAATGTGCTGGAATGCTGTTTAAACAGCTGTTTTTTTGGTTTTATCGACGTAAAAATAAATAAAGACAAAGGATAAAAACAGGGTGTTTATAATGTTCAAACAGCTGTTTGTGTCTGTTTATGGCTGTTTAAACAGCCTGTTTTCCATTAATTTTTTAGACAAACACCCCTACTTTTTTAAATAAAAATGTTCAAATCTTTGCTAAAAAATTCTTTGTAAATAAAGAAAAATAAACAAGTAAAAATAGTTTTTATATCGATAAAAGCAAAACATTTTTAAACTAGATATTATAACATATAATATGTTTGGATGGTTTTCTTGGAAAAAAGAAAGTAAAAAGATAAGAGATGATACAAAGACAGGATTTGAGTTTGTTAAAAAAGATATCTCATCTCTAACTGGCTGGATTAAACACCTTGATTCTGAAAAAAATATTCAAAAAAGAGATATAGATCAGATAAAGTATGATTTAGCGTCTATAAAAAATGAAATTGAATCTATAAAAAATGTTATTTCTATTATGAACAATTTAAAGCCGAAGCAGGTGTTTAAAACAAACAGGGGGCTGTTGGATAAACAAACACCTGTTTATGCTGTTCAAACAGGTGTTCAAACAGGTGTTCAAACACCAAATTTAGACCAATTTTCTGTTACAGAAAGAGCAATATTATGGATTCTATTAAATGCGGATATGAAGTTAGGATATGATGACTTATCTACAATATTAGGAAAGGAAAAAAGCACTATAAGAGGGCAGATAAATGCTATTAAGTCAAAAAGTGAGGGATTGATAGAAGAGAGTATTGAGAAAAATGGTAAGAAAAGAGTGTTTATATCTGAAGAAATAAAGGAAAAAATGCTAAAAAAGTCAAAAGTGAGAGTTGGAGGATCTAAAAATATGAAGAAATATGAGAAAAATGAAGAAAAAAACACTTAAAAAACCGAAAAGTGAGAGTTAGGATATTAAAAAATTAAATAAAAAAGATATAAAAGAGGCTAAAGTGAGAGAAAATTTAAATAAAAATTAAAAAAAGGAGGAAAAATAAAGAATAAAAAGGGTTGAATCAAAAAAAGGAAGGCGGAAAAGCCTAAAATGAGGCTTAATTTAGGGGAAAAGGAACAGAGAAAGAGAAGATTAAAGTTATTCTCTTTACCGAATAATTATAATTCTCTTAATTTAAAAATTGTTGGAAGAGTAGCTATCTTTTTAAGATTAGGAGAGATAGAAAGGCGAATTGATTTGTTGTTTATTTTAGTTTTTTCGACGGGAATTCCTTTTTTTATTAATCTCCCTATGTAATCTCTAATTGAACTTTCTGTTAAACCTAATTTTATTGAAAGGTTCTTATAATCTGTATATCCGTTTTCTTCAGAAAGCTGATAAATTGTTGAAAAAACTGAAAATTCTTGGTCTGTTAATCTCTTAAATTTTAATCTAACTTCTTTCTTCAAATTATCCAAAGAATCTAGTATTTTTGTAGCATCTCCTATATAATCTTCTGATAATTTACTTAGATGTATTTCTTCTGGATTATACGAACTTTTATCTGTCTGTTGGTTTGTCTGTTGGTTTGTCTGTCTGTCTGTTGGAACCCCTCTATTTCCTGTGGAAAGTATGGTATTTTCACCCTTTAAGGCGTTATAAGGGGGTTTTTGTGTTGGATATGTTGGATAACTAAAAGTATCTGTTGGAATATTTTGTCTTTGTGCTGGATGTGCTGGATATGCTAGATTGGCCCTATGAAACATAAAACACATTGGAAAGTTGGTATTATTAGTATTGAATGGGCATGAATAGGGAATGTTATTTTGAGGGGGTTCTTTTTTTTGGGAAATTGTTTCGTTTAAAAATTCTTTTCTTAGCAAGTCTTCATTTTTTTTATTGATTGTCTTAAGAACATCACATATTTCTATTAATCTTTGACGAATTTCATTCAATTCTTCGCTTAAAGAAGATGCTTCTTTCTTGAGAATGTTTATGTCTTGCTTAACTTTAGAAAAAGCCTCTTTTACGTGTTCCATTTTTCTGCAAACAATCAGAACTATAAAAAGATTAAGATTAATAAAAATATATTAATTTAAAATATATTCTGTATTTTATTGTCTTTGTTTATATATTAGATATGCTTTCTCACTAAGTTTCCATCTGCTTCTTTTAAGATAATCTTTACCCTGGGGGTTTTTAGTTATTTCTACAACAAATCCTTTCTTTTTTAAATCTTTTAAGAGCTTTTTAACAAATTCTTCATCCCTTGCTATTTCTTTTGCTATATGGAATGTAAAAATAGGTTTAGGATTGACAATGTAGAGATAAGCCAATATTTGCTCTGAAATTTTCTCTTTTTTTTCTTTTGAAATATACATTATTAGAGAAAGAAACAGATTGTTTTAAAGTTAACCTAAAAAGAAAATAATCACTTTCCTTTAATCTTAAAAGAAGGAAGGGGAAGATGTGGTGGAAGATTAAGCTCTTCTTCAAATTGTAATGCTTTTAGATTACATTTTCTAAAAATAGAATTAAATATAATTTCCTTGAATTTTTCTGGTATTTTCTTTTCCTCCCATTTATTTAATATTTCATCGGATTCTGAATGTGAAAGAGAAACTAAAAGATAGCCAGAAAATTTTAACAGAGCTATGTCTTGCTCGTAATTAAGTTCATATTCAAATTTTATTTTTATTGGTGATTCAGAATCAGTTAATAATGTAGAAGATGATTTTTGTATCCCTAATATATTTAACTTTGTAGAAATTTTAATATTTTTAAAAGAATCTTCTTTTCTTTCTAAATCAATTTTATAAAAACTTATTCCTAATACCTTCATAAGATAGAAATCAAAGATTTATTTTTAAATATTTGTATTAAAGAGAATTATATAATTTAACTAAATAAATTAAATTATTTAAATTGAATTATTTAAATTAAATCTTCTTCAGAAACAATCATAAAATCACCTATAGCAATTATTGCGCTATAAGGAATTAAAAATTCCCCAGAAGAAGTTTTTTCTAAATTCAAATTTCTTGTATAAGGAGTAGCATCTCTTATTACAATCCCGATTAATTCACCAGATCTTGTTTCAAATGTAATATCTCTAACAAAACCTAGTCTTTTTCCCTCTTTTGTTACTACCATCTTTCCTACAAGAGCATTGAATGGATTTTTTTCGCTTTGCATATGAGAGATAAAAGTAAATAATTTATAAACTTTTCTGTGAAAATGTATAATTGTTAAAAAATCAAAAAAGAGCTAATTTCATATAAGCGAACCCTCCCTCCCCTTTATTTCTTATGGAAATATTTATAAAGAAATATTTTATATTTTTTTATTTTTATTTATTTTAAAAAAATATATATAATAAATAATATATAATGGACAATATATAATAAATGAATTGAACAAATTACACAAAATAAATGAAATAAATGAAATAAATAATATGTAATGAATAATAAATAATAAACGAGTTGTACAAAATAGATTAATTACATAAAATAAAATAAACAATATATGATAAATAATAAATAATAAACTAATTATATAATCTATAAATAAATTAAATAAATAATATATAATAAACTAGTCGTAGGATATATAAATAAGATAAATAAGATAAATATACTATCAAATAAGTAAAAATTTCTTAAATATACTTAATTAATATATATTTCCACAGGAAATAGAGGCGTTCCTCTTTGTTAGTAGTTATAATCTTTTATATAATCTTTAATTTTTTTTCATCGATAACTTAAGGAGGAATAAAGTTTCCACAGGAAATAGACGTGTGAGTCTTAGCTTAAATTAATTAAAATGAAGTTGGATATAGATAAGATATTTGATAGCTTTGATAAAAATAATATCTTTAAAGATAAAACTATTTTGCAATCAAATTATTCTCCTAGTGAAATCCCCCATAGAGAAGAACAGATAAAGCAAATAGCTTCTATTTTAGCCCCTGTTTTAAGAGGTGAAAAAACCAGTAATCTTTTTTTATATGGAAAGACAGGAACAGGGAAAACTCTTGCAATGAGATTTGTTCAGGAAGAATTGTATAAGAGGGTTAAGAAAGATGCTGATTTTAAACTTAAAATTGAATATTTAAATTGTAAGATGAAGAAAGTTTCTGATACAGAATATAGGATTTTAGCTGAATTAGTTAAAAAAATGGGGGGAGATGTTCCTTTAACAGGTTTACCAACACAAGCAATTTATAATAAATTTATAGAAACAATTGATTCTGAAAAGAATTTGGTTGTGCTTATTTTAGATGAAATAGATCAAACTGTTAAGAAAATTTCAAGTGATTTTTTATATAGCCTTGTTAGATTAAACTCAGAATTATCTAAATCTCAAATATGTCTTGTTGGAATAAGTAATGATTTAAGATTTTTAGAAGAGTTGGACCCTAGAGTTAGAAGTTCTTTGTCTGAAGAAGAAATTCTTTTTCATCCATATAATGCACTCCAAATACAGGATATTCTTAATCAGAGAGCAGAATTGGCATTTAAAGAAGGGGTTTTACAGGAAGGGGTTATCAATAAATGTGCTGCACTGGCAGCAAAAGAACATGGTGATGCAAGGAGAGCATTGGATTTACTAAGAGTAGCAGGAGAATTAGCAGAAAGAGATAATTCTAAGAAAATTTTATTAAAATATATAGATAATGCTAATGAAAAAATAGAAAAAGATAAAATTTTAGAAACTATCTCTTCTGAACCAAAGCAATTTCAGTTGGTTTTAGGTTCAATTATTTATCTTTTAGAACACCAAAAAAATGATTTACCTGTTTTTACAGGAGAGGTTTATGATTTTTATCAGCAACTTTGTCTTAAAAATAGATTGGAGATTTTAACACAAAGAAGAGTTGGGGAGATTATTCAAGAATTAGATATGTTGGGCATAATTAATGTAAGAGTAATTTCAAAAGGAAGAGGAGGAAGAATGAGAGAAATAAAGATGGCAATATCTAAAGAAATTACCAACAAAGCTAAAGAAATAATAGAAAACTCTCTTAATTATGTTTAAACTTATATTCAAAAATGGATTCAAAGCAACTTTTGAAGGTTTGTTTAGAGAATGGTTTATTAGTGGATAAAGATGTTTTGAACCTTTTTAATGGAGCAAAGGATATAAATTCTGTTAAATTAATCATTGATAAACTGAAAAATTATACTCGTCAGAATATCATAACTAAAAACATCTTTTATGAACACAAAGAGAAAGTAAATGAATTTTTTTATGAATTGCCTCAAAAATCACAAAAAGAATTAGAAAATTTTAAAATTAAATTGGGTCTGAGTATAGAAATTTCAAGAGAGAAAGAATCTATAGTAGATGAAAAAAATTCCCTTTCAATTAACTCGGTCAAATCAAATTCTTCTTCTAGTTCTTTAGTTTATTCTGATTCTTCAGAATCTTCTGATTCTTCTGGAGAGGTTTTAATTTTATCTTCTTTTCCTGTTGTAAATAAAAAATTAGAGGTTCAGGATTTTGTGTCTTATTTTAGGAGCAGGTTTGTTGAAATGAGGGGAATTTTGCAATCAAGGCCAGAATTAGATAATCCAATTTCTATAAGTAAAATATTTGGTAATAAACAGAAGATATCTATAATTGGGATTGTATCAAAAAAGTCTTTTACTAAGAATAGAAATATTATCTTTGATGTTGAAGATACTACTGGATTAATTAAAATAATAATAAACAAGGATAAAAAAGAGCTGTATGAAAAAGCAGAAAATGTTGCATTGGATTCTGTTATTGGATTTAAAGGTTCAGGTAATGAAGAGAGATTTTTTGCAGATGATATAATTTATCCTGATTCTGCTCTTCCTGAAAGAAAATTTTCTTTAAATGATGAATATGCTGCATTTATTGGCGATTTACATTTTGGAAGTAAAAGATTTATGAGAGATAATTTTATTAAATTTATAAATTATTTAAATGGAGAATTAGACGAAGATAAAGAAGCAAAAAAGATAAAGTACCTCTTTTTAGTTGGCGATATTGTGACTGGTGTTGGAAATTATCCTAATCAAGAGAAAGATTTAGAGATATTAGATTTAGAAGAACAATTTTTTGGATTAGCAGAACTTTTAAGTAAGATAAGAAAAGATGTAAAAATAATTATTTCTCCTGGAAATCATGACGGTGTTAGACTTATGGAGCCCCAGCCTTTTTTAGATCAAAAATATTCTTGGCCATTATATGAGATGGAAAATGTTTTTATTACACCTAATCCTTGTTATGTTAATATTGGGAAAAGAGAAAATTTTTCTGGATTTAATGTTTTAACTTATCATGGTTTTTCTTATCCTTATTATGCAAATAATATCCCCTCGCTTATTCAAAAGAAAGCAATGAATTGTCCAGAAGAAATTATGAAGTATCTTCTTAAAAATCGACATCTTGCTCCAACTCATGCTTCTACAAAATATTTTCCTTTAGAGAAAGATGGTCTTTTAATAAGAAATATCCCGGATATATTTGTATCTGCTCACACACATAAATGTGGAGTTACATATTACAATAATATCTTGGTTGTTTCTGTTTCATGTTGGGAAGAAATGACTCCTTATCAAGAAAAATTTGGAAATATTCCCGATCATTGTAAAGTTCCTATTTTTAATTTAAAGACAAGAAAAGTTAAAATATTGGATTTTGAAGATAATGAACCTGTTCAAGAAAATAAATTGCCTTCTTTAGAAACAACCAATTCAAATGGAAATTAAGGATAGAGTTTATGGAGTTCAGAAGATAGAAGAAAATGTTATTTTAGATTTAATTAATTCTAATTCTCTTAAAAGATTAAAAGATATTTCTCAATTAGGGATGCCTGATACTTATCTTTCTTTTCCTGGTTTTTCCAGATATGAACATTCTTTAGGCACCATGATACTTTTGAAAAAGTTAGGTGCAACATTAGAGGAACAGGTTGCAGGGTTATTACATGATATCTCCCACACTCCTTTTTCTCATGTTATAGATTGGGTTGTTGGAGATCCTACTAAAGAAGATTACCAAGATAAAATATTTCAAGAATTTTTAGAAAAATCAGATGCATTTGATATATTGGACCAACATGGACTAAATCCTTATTTTATTTCAAATTTAGATAATTTCAAACTTCTAGAGAGAGATGCTCCAAAACTTTGTGTAGATAGATTAGATTATTCTTTACGTCAATTAAGGATAGAAAAAGGTAAAGAATTAACAGATAAAATATTAAATGATTTATGTGTTTATGATAATCAAATTATGTTTAAGAATTTTAAGCCAGCGAAATTGTTTGGAGATTCATATATGGGACTTCAAAAATCTAGTTGGGCTGGAGACGAAATGCGAAGCAGGTATCATATCTTGTCTGAAACTTTGAAAGAGGCCTTAAACAAAAATCTAATTGATTTTAGTTTTTTTAATGGAACTGAAAAACCTATTTTAGAAATTTTAAATAATTCAAATAATGAATTTATCTTACTTAATTTAAGTATGTTAAAGAATGGCTTTTCTATTATTGAAGATAATGAAGGTATAGAATTAAAAAAGAAATTTAGATATGTTGACCCTGAAATTAAAGTTAATGGAGGTTTTGTTTGTTTAAGTGAAATTTGTAAGGATTATAAAAAAACAGTAGAATATGAAAAAGAAAGAAATAAGGAGGTTAAGAAAGTAAAAATAATTCCAGTTTAAAATGGATACTAAAATTTATTTTGAAAATTTGAAAAAAGAAGTGGATAAAGTTTATTCTGTTGCTAATTTAGCTCGTTCTAAAGGTTATGATCCTGTTCATGAAGTTGAAATTCCTTTAGCTATGAGTATGGCTGAAAAGGTAGTTGGATTAATATCTACAATTTATCCTCAAATGAAGGGAGCAGGTATTGCAGAAAGGATTTTAGAGTTAGAAAAGGAGTATGGTAAACTAGATGTGACTATTTTATTTAAAATTGCAGAGGAAGTAGCTAAACAAAAATTCTGCAAATTTGAAAATTTATTACAAGCTATGGATGCCGGAATAAGGATAGCATTTGCTTATACTACATTAGGAGTGGTTTCAAGTCCCATAGAAGGATTTACAGGATTAAAAATAAGAAAAACTCGTGACGGAAAAGAGTACCTTGAAGCGAGTTTTTCTGGCCCGATTAGAAGTGCTGGAACTACTGCGAGTTGTGTTATTTTGATTGTTATAGATTATTTAAGAGAAATTTTTGGTTTTGCAAAATATGATCCTACACCAGATGAAATAAAAAGAGTTTATGCTGAATTGGAGCATTTTCATGATAGGGTGACTAATTTACAGTATATGCCAACTGAAGAAGAAGCACTTTTTTTAGCAGAACATCTTCCCATACAAATTGCAGGAGATGCTTCTGAAACAATTGAAGTTCCAAATTATAAAAATTTAGAAAGAGTGGACACAAATTATCTGAGAAGTGGTTTTTGTCTTATTATTGGAGAAGGGCTTGCTCAAAAAGCAGCAAAAGGATTTAGATTGCTTGGCAGGGCAAAAAAAAATGGGATACAATCTACTGGTTTTGATTTTTTAGAGGAATATGTTAAGATACATGAAAAAAGAGATAGAGGAAAAGCAGATGGTTCTCCCACATATATTAAAGATTTGGTTGCTGGAAGACCTATTTTTGGACATCCTTCAAAATCTGGAGGATTTAGATTTAGATATGGAAGAGGAAGAGTATCTGGTTTTAGTGCAACTTCTTTAAATCCTGCAACTATGGCTGTAACAGACGGTTTTATTGCAATTGGAACACAGCTCAAGATAGAAAAACCCACAAAAGGTTGCGCAGTTACTGTATGTGATAGTATTGATGGTCCTATTGTAAAATTATTCAATGGAAGTGTAAAAAAATTATCTTCTATAGAAGAAACAAAATCTATTTATCCAGACATAGATGAGATTATTTATCTTGGAGATATTCTTTTTCCTTTTAGTGACTTAGCAAACAGGAATGCTAATCTTATTAAGCCAGGATATGTTGAAGAATGGTGGCATTTGGAATTAATTGAAAAAGAAAATTCTTTGAAGAACATTAATCCTTTTTCTGTTTCTTTTGATGATGCTATTGAATTAAGCGAAAAATATTCTCTACCTCTTCATCCTAAATATATTTTTTATTGGACTCAAATTTCAAGAGAAAATCTATTAGATTTACTTATTTGGTTGGAAAATGCAAGAATTGAAAAGAAAATAATTTTACCTTATAATAAATCTGAAAGAGAAAAATTTTCATTAGGAAAGAGAGCATTGGAGATTTTGGGTGTTGAACACCAAGTCACTGTAGAAAATGTTGTTTTAACAGAGGATATAAGTAGGGCTCTTTTATTTAACCTCGGTTTTGAATTAAATAAAGTTGATGGAAATAAAATTAATTTTAAGGAAATTTTTGACTTTTATAATTTAAATAAAGATAAATCTGTTTTGGAGATTGTTAATTCTTTTTCTAAATATTTAATTAAAGATAAAGCAGGGGAATTTATTGGGGCGCGTATGGGTAGACCAGAAAAAGCTAAACTAAGAAAACTTGTTGGAAGTCCGAATGTTTTATTTCCTGTTGGGAAAGAAGGAGGAAGGTTGAGGAGTTTACAAGCAGCTTGTAAAGAAGGAAAAGTTTGGGGGAGCTTTCCTATTTATTATTGTGATTCATGTCAAAAAGAAACAATCTATCTAACTTGTGAAGAATGTAATTTAATTACTAAGCCGATGTATTATTTTATGGAAACAAAAGAAAAACTTTTTAGTAAATCTAATGAAAATTCTTCTAGAGAAGGAGTAAGATATTGTAATAAATCAATAGATATAAATCATTATTATGAACATGCATTAAAAAGATTGGGAGTATCTAAGGAAGAAGCTCCTCTTTTGATTAAAGGAGTTAGAGGCACTTCTTCTGCAAATCATGCTGTAGAGGACTTATCTAAGGGAATTTTAAGAGCAAAATATGATTTACAAGTAAATAAGGACGGAACTATTCGTTTTGATGCAACAGAATTACCTTTACTTTACTTTAAACCTAAAGAGGCTTATGTGAGTGTAAAAAAACTTCGTGAAATAGGTTATCATAAAGATATTTTTGGAGAAGAATTGGAAAGAGAAGACCAAATTTTGGAATTAATGCCCCATGATATTTTATTACCTAGTTCCTTTGACTCTTTAGACGAAAGAGCAGATGATGTTTTTTTTAAGGTTTCTCGTTTTGTCGACGAGGAGTTGGAAAAGGTTTATGGACTTGAAAAAATTTATAATGTCCAAAATAAAGAAGATTTAATTGGTAAATTGGGTGTTTGTATGGCTCCTCATAATTGTGCAGGGGTTATTTGTAGGTTTGTAGGATTTTCAAATACACAGGGTTTATTTGCTAGTCCATATATGCATGCTGCTGTAAGAAGAGATTGTGATGGAGATGAAGCAGCAATTATGCTTCTTGGAGATGTTTTACTTAATTTTTCAAGAGAATTTTTACCAAGTCATAGAGGAGGAACACAAGATGCTCCCCTTGTTTTAAATGCAAAAATAGATGCTGGAGAGGTGGATGATCAAATACTGGATTTTGAATTTTTAATGAATTATCCTCTTGATTTATATCGTGCTGCTGAAAAAGGAGTTCATTCTTCAGAAGTTAAAGTAAATACTGTACGAGAGATTTTAAAAAAAGGAGAGAATCCTTTTTTGAGAGCAGGTTTTACACATGATACAGATAATTTCAATGAAGGGATTTTGTGCTCTTCATATAAACGTTTATTGACAATGAAAGATAAGGTGAATCATCAAATGAATTTGGTCGAGAAGTTGAGGTCAGTGGATACTTCAGATACTGCAAGATTAATTATAGATAGACATTTTATAAGAGATATGAGAGGTAATCTCAGAAAATTTTCTATGCAAGAATTTAGGTGTGTTGGATGTAATGAAATTTTAAGAAGAGTTCCCCTAAACGGGGTTTGTCCTTTTTGTAGAGGCAAACTTATTTTTACAATTCATGAGGGAGGAATAAAGAAATACTTAGAACCTGCCTTGGATTTGGCTAAAAAATATAATCTTTCTAATTATATGCAACAGAATTTAGAACTTGTAAAAAGATATGTTGAGAGTATTTTTGGGAGAGAATTAGAAAAACAAGAGAACATAAGCAAATGGTTTTAATTTTCATTAAAGAAGATATAATAAAATTGTAGGAATTAATAAACATCCCATCATCTGTGTTTTTTTAACATTGAGTTGAATACAATACAATCCTACTAATGTAGATATTCCAAATACAAATAATCCAAGAATCCCAGAGATAATTAAAATTAAAACACTAAGAAATAAAATAGTCCATTTAGAGAGTTTATTGTAATCTATTTTTTCTATATATTTTATAAACAATATGGATAATTTTTTTGTAAGAAAAAAGGAAATTATTCCTGAAATTAAACAAACAATAATAATTAAGATTAAACTTTGAAAGGTTACTTGCCCAAGGAGAGATTGCACTGCTGCAGCTGCACCTGTACGGGTTCTAGATATACTATATAGAGACACGAAGGAAAGTCCCATAACAAATACATTTACTATTCCTAAAAGTATAAGAAAATCTTTTTCGTTTGTTCTAGATATTTGGTTTCCAATAACTGCTGCTTGTCCTCCTCCTAATCCTGGAAGAAAACCACAAAAAGGAGAGGCGATTATTGCTCCAGATAGAGGACGCATCATGTTTTTTAATTTTATCTTTTTGAAATTAGTTTTTTGTTTGGGTATTTTTGTTTTTTGTTTTATACTCAACAATAACATAGAGCTACCAAACAATCCACTTAAAAGAGGTAAGAGAGGTTCTTTTAAATTTAAATCTAATACAAGGTATCCAAGAACTCCAGTCATAATCATTACAAGGAATGCCTGGAGTTTATTTTTTTCTGAGAAAATCATAATTATACAAACTAAGATTAGGATGTATGGAATTACTTTTTGTATTGTAGGATAAGTTTTAGACAATAAAAACGAGAGCGGTAAAAAAAGAAGAACTAAAAGAATAACTCCGCTTAATCCCCCATAAGCAGTTCTCATTACTGCTTCGTGTCCTTTTCCTTGCTTTAGCATTTCGTGTCCAGGAAGTACAGCTAATTCTGTATCTGTGTCTGGACAACCAAGAAAAATACTTGGAATGAAATCAATAAAAGTGTGGGCTATTGCAAGAGACGAGATAAATACAACCAGATATATCATAAACGAATGATTAGAGAAAGAAGAGGAGAGAGTCACTAAAAATGTTCCTACAAGATTAATATGTATTCCAGGGAATAAGCCTGTGAAAATTCCCACAACAATTCCAAGAATTATTGCAATTATTATCTCAATAATCATTCCTAATTGAGCAGGAGATTATTTTTAAGAATTTAAGATATTGGAAACTATATTTGGTTGAATTTATTTTATTTTTCTTCTGCAGCTTTTATGAGTAAGTTTAAAACTTCTTCTATTATTCTTTCATGTTCCTCTTCAAAAAAGTCCAAAGATGGCTGTCCGTTTACTTCTAATAATAACCATTTTCCTCCTTTTTTTAATACATCTATCCCACAAATTTTAATGTCCAAAAATTTAACTGTTTTTTTGATTATTCTTTCTAATTTTTTGTCTATGTCAAAAGGTTCAAATCTTTTTGCATATACTCCTGTTGCTTTCCATCCTGCATTATTCTTTTTTAATGCTGTCTGAACTATCTTATTTCCTATTACAGTTACTCTATAACTTGGAGATTCTATAAATTCTTGAGCTATTATTGGTAATTTTTCACTTCCTTTTTTCCAGAATTTTTTTATTATTTGTTCTGCTTCAGCCATTCCTCTAGCTTTCTCAACATATTCCCCCATTGTTCCATTTATTCTCTTGAGAATAACTGGCCATCTTCCAAATTGTTTTAATTCACTTTTGGCATTATTTATATTTTCAGATAAAAGTATTGTTTCTGGGGTAGGAACATTGTGCTTTTTACATTTTATATAAAACATCCATTTGTCTTCTGTACAGTAATATGATTTTGATGACTCTATTATTTTTATTCCCCATTCTTCTATTGTTTTAGTAAGCTCAACTGAAAAATCATCCCACACTGAACAATAAATTATGTCACATTGTTTGACTTTTCTTTTAAATGATTTTATATCAAATTTATCTGAAAGGTTTATGAGAATTACTTTTACTCCTTTTTTCTTTGCTATCTCAAAGAATAGTTTTCCCTCTTTTTCTATTTCTCTTGAGCAAGAGAGTATCCCAATTGTTTTCTTTTTCACTTTCTTATTTTAATTTAAACTTTATTATTTTTAGTTTAATTTTGTATTTAAATATAATGTTTTTAAATTTATTTTGTTTTAAATTCAACAACATCCAAATCTCTTAGTTTATGGTTAAGTCCAACAATTTGTCCAGGAAATTTACTTGATGGCCCCCATATTTTTGTCTCTTTTACTTTTTCGGAAAATCCCTTTAATATTTTTTCAGCCACTTCTCTGGTAGTAGCTCCAGGTTTAAGAATTATCGGATTTTTGCTTTTTTCTTTTCCAGGTTCTTTAGTATATACTCTTATTTTGTTGAATGATGAAAATAATTTTTCTTTTAATAATTCTATTCCTTCTTTGCTTATAGAGGAAAATAACACAAAATTGTATTTTTTTGACTGAAGAGTTGAAGAAATTTTTCTTTTTTCTTCTAAGTTCAATAAGTCTGATTTATTAAATAAAACTATTTTGTTTTTTTGTATGTTTCCAATCATTGTTTCTATTTCTTTTAGGTCTTGGATAGAGTTTATTATAATAATTAAAGTGTCTGTAGTATTTGTAATGCCTTTGTCATAATATTCTGATTCTATTGCCGGATTTTCTATTATTTGGATATTTGCCCCTTGATAATTCATCATCCCTATTTTGGGAGTAGTTGTTGAAAGATGAGTGTGTGAAACCTCTGCCTTTGCATTAGTTAATTCTGTTAAAACAGAGGATTTTCCGGAATTAGATTTGCCGATTATAACCGCTTGTAAATCTTCTTTTTTTATTCCTGTTCTTGAAGACTTTCCAGATTTTTTACTTTTTTCCTTTTCTTCTAAGAGCTTTTTTAATCTTGTCTTTAATTGCGCTCTTAGGTTTTCCCCTCCTTTGTGAGAAGGAGCATAAGAAATCATTTTTTTTAATTTTTCAATTTTTTCTTCTACCGACTTTGCACGAAGATATTCTCCTTCTGCTGCAATATATTCTGGATGAGCATTTATTGGCATATAACTTTTAAAGTCGAAGAGCTTAAATAATTTATGAATAGAGAGGAATTAATAAAAAAGATAACAACCAAAAACGATTTTTCTGAATTACCTAAACAGGATGTTGAATTGGCATTTAATAAATTTAATAGGCCTCATTATTCAGACGAGGAAAAAGTTAAATTAACCAGAGATTTGCTTAGAAAGGTTTTTAGTGTTTTTACTAGTGGAAAGTTGTTGAATATAAAAGATAAAGATTGCGAATGGATATTAAATAAGCATATTTCAACCAGAGAGAGATTGAAGTTTTATCCAGAAGTTTATCATAGGATTTTCTCAGATTCTAGTTTAGATAAGGTGAACAAGAGAGTAGATTTAACAGTTATTGACTTGGGAGCAGGGGTAAATGGATTTAGTTACAAATATTTTCCAAAAAATATAAATTATCTGGGGGTTGAAGGAATGAACCAGCTTGTTAACTTAACAAATCATTATTTTAATAGGGAGAATATTAAAGGAAAAGTTATTCAAGAAAGTTTATTCAATTTAGATAAGATAAAGGGATTAATCCTCAAGGTTAAGGGATTAAAAATTTTATTTTTGTTTAAGGTTATAGATTCTTTGGAGATGCTACAAGACAATTATTCAAAATCTTTGATTAAAGAATTGACTCCTTTAGTTGATTTTGTTGTTATTAGTTTTGCAACTAGAAGTTTAGTTAAAAGAGAGAGATTTAAGGTTAATCGTAAGTGGATTTTAAAGTTTATAGAAGAAAACTTTGAAGTTTTAGAAGATTTTGAAATAGGAAATGAAAGATACATTAAGTTTAGAAGTAGGTTTAAATAGCCTCTTTTCTTTTTTAAAGTATGAAAGTTAGTTTTTATAGAAAGGTGCTGAAAAATGGCATGACTGTGATTCTTGAAAAAAGAAATCTTCCCATAGTTAGTGTTGCATTTGCAGTAAGGAATGGAGGGGTAAATGAAAAAGAAGAGGAAAAAGGGATTTCTCATTTTATTGAACACATGTTATATAAAGGAACTCCTTCAAGAAATGCCAAGAAAATTGCAGAGGAAATAGAGAAAAAAGGAGGAGACCTTAATGGATTTACTTCTGATGAAATTACTGCTTATTGGTGTAAAATGCCTTCAAAAAATTTGAAATGTGCTTTAGATGTTTTATCGGATATGGTTAAAAATCCATTATTTGACGAAAAAGAATTAGAAAAAGAAAGAAAAGTAATTTTTGAAGAAATAAAAATGTATCATGATAATCCACGATTACATTCTATGGATGAAATACAAAAGTTAATGTATAATGGGACTATGAAAATAAATCTTGCAGGAACATTTGAGACAATGAATTCTATTTCCAGAGAAAAGATGGTTAAAAAATTTAAAGAAGTTTATACTTCAAATAATCTTATTTTATGCGTAGTTGGAGATGCAGATTTTAAAGAGTTGGTAAAATTTGCAGAAAGAAATTTTGACAACTCAAACTCTAAAATTAAAGTGGAAAAGTTTGGATTAGAGAGAGGAATTAGGACAGAAAAAAGAGTTGGGATAGACCAAGCAAATGTTGTTTTTGCTTATCATGTTCCTCTAGCAGGAGATAAAAAAAGTTATTCTGCCATAGTTTTAAATGCCTTAATGGCTGGAGGAATGTCTTCTAGATTATTTAGTGAAATAAGAGAAAAAAGAAACTTGGCTTATGCAGTTAAAGGCGATGTAAATATAAACAAAACTTTTGCATATAATATTATTTATGTTGGAACAATGAAAGAGAATGTAGAAAAAGTAAAAGGGTTAATTATAGAAGAATTTCAAAAAGTTTCAACTTCATTAATTGAAAAAGATCTTAAAGAAATTAAAGAACAGTTAATTGGAAACTATCAAATTTCTATGGAAGATTCTCAAGATCAAATGGTGAATCTTTTGGCACACGAGGTAAGAGGTAATGCAAAAGAATTTTATAATTTTGAAAAAGAAATTTCTAAGGTTAAATTAGAAGACGTTAAAAATTTAGCAAAAAAGGTAGTTAAGGATTATAGTTTTTTTGCACTCATACCTAAATAGCATTTAAGATAATCTTAAAAAGAGAATTTATTCTGTATTGTTATGTTTGTAGTTAAAGTACCCGGAATAAACGGAAATTCAGATACTTCTGGATGTGAAAAATCTGGAAACGAAATTTTGAAAATTTTAAAAAAAGAGGGTTGTGTAAACGAATCAGGAAATGTTGTTGATATAACTAATTTGGATTTAGAGGAAATACACTTAGATAATTCTAATTTAAAATTAACTAATCATCTTATTTATAAAAATAGTTTTGAAATCTTTGAAAGTAAACCTAAAACAATCTTTTTAGGAGGAGACCATTCTATTAGTTATTCTTTATGCAAGGCATTTTTGGATTCTTCTAAAAAGAGAGGTAAAGAACCCTGTTTAATTTTATTTGATGCACATCCAGATTGCAAACCCTTTCTAAATTCTAGTCAGGATTTTCCAAAAAATGAAGAATGGTTAAGAAAATTAATAGAAGATGGTTTTCCAAAAAAGAATATCCTTATTGTAGGGATTAGAAATATGAGCAAGGAAGAATTTAAGTTTTTGAAAGATAATTCAATAAAAACTTTGTCTTTAAACTCTCTTTTAGAGGATATTGAAGAAACCTGTGAAATAATTATGGAATTCTCAGATAAGAAAGATTTGTATTTGTCAGTAGATATTGATGTGATTGACCCTTTGTTTGCTCCTGCTACTGCTAATCCAGAGATAGGGGGTTTAACAAGTAGAGAGTTTATTTACCTAATTTCTAGATTGAATAAAATAAAAAATCTTAGAGCAGTTGATTTGGTGGAGATTAATCCATTAAAAGATAAGGAACATTTAACTTTAACACTTGGAGCAAAAATTATTTCAGAATTAATCTGAGAGAGGGTTGTTTAATATTTTCTTTCAATTATCTCTCTTATCTGTTCTGATTTAACTCCTAATATCTCTCTTAGTTCTTCAGTCGGTGCAAGAATGATGTTTTGGATGGACCCGAATTTTTCTAACAATGCCCTTGCCTTTTTTGGACCAATGCCTGGAAAACCTTCAATTATAAACTGTAACTGTTCTTTTTTCCCCAGTGTTTTCTTTTTTGCATTTAGATTTATTTCTTTATCCTTCTTTTTAGATAATATTGTTATAAATTTTGCAGTATCTTCTGAATTTTTAGAAAAGATTAAAGGAATTTTATGTTTGAGGGCTATTGAAAGTAAAAATCCCCTGATTGCATTTGGATTTACTCCAGAGTTTTCTTCTCCATACAATTCTTTTTCAGATATTCCTTCAACTATAATTAATTTATTTTCATATTGTTTTATTTCTTCAATTTGCTTTAATAGTCTTTGATTAATCATTGAGGAGATAAAATCAGAAACTGTTTTCCTTTCTATTATGGTGTCCATTACTATATAATCTCCTATTTTCAATTCTTTGAATTCCACTTCTAATCCTTCTTTTATTATGTAGGATGCTACCAAAGAATTTTTTTCTCTATAATCTATGATTATTTTTTCTGCTTTATCTTCTTGTTTTTTTTCTTTTATTTTATTTCTTTTAGAAAATATATCTAACATTATAGGAGATTTTACTGTTTTCATTCTAATTTCTTTTGTACTTCTGTTTTAATTGTTTTAATTGGACCTTCTTTAGATAAATCTTCTTTTATACTCTCTATAGCTGTTTTCATTTTTTTCTCTCTTGATTTTGCAACATAAAAAAATGCTTCGTCACGGGTTTTTTTTGTTATTAGTATAATTAATTTACCTTTCATCAACCTAGCTGTTCTTCCTGCTCTTTGTATTGTCCTTATTGCAGAAGGTATTGGTTCATAAAACACAACTATATTTACTTCTGGTATGTCTAATCCTTCTTCAGCAATACATGTTGCACATAAAACATTTATTTTTCCTTCAGAAAATTCTTCTATTATCTTTTTTTGTTGTTTTTGGTTTAACCCTCCCAAAGAATCTTTTTTTGCTTGTCCTATGAACACTTTAGATTTTACTCCTTCTATCTCATTTATTCTCCTAGATATGTTTCCTGCAGTCTCTCGGAATTGGGTGAATATTATCATCTTTAGATTTTTGTTGAATTCTCTTTCTCGTTTTATTATGCTTATTATTTCTTGCATTTTTGGATGCTCTACTTTTTTTGCTAGAAGTTCATTTGCCTGAGAATAAATAAAATTAAATTCTGGTTTTGATACCAATTTTATTACCCCCTTACTTTGTTTTTTTGAGGCTTGGTCAAATAATCCTTTGAGGTATTTATAAAATCCTTCTAATGTTTGAGTTTCTAACAACTCTAATGCATGTTGTATTTTTATTGCTTGTGCACACGCACTTGCCCCTCTCATATAGTTGAAATTCTTATAATTTGAGGAGATAGTAGAGGATATTTTTTTTTGAAGATTAATTAAATCTGTTTTTGAAGCTGGTCCAAAAAGCACCTTTCTTTCTCTTAGCTCTGAAACATATTCCCCAAATAGTTTTAATAAGATATGCCTCATATCTTGAAATTCTGCTGGAAAATCTAACATTATTTTTTCAAATTCTAATTCTTGTAGATGTTCTTTGACATCAGAACTATCTCTTGTACGCAATTCAACCTCTTCTATTGAGAGGTTTTTACAGATTTCCTTTATTTTTGATTTTTCACTTCCCGGAGAAGCAGTTAATCCAATTATCCTTGGATGATTGGACTGGTTTTTGTATTCTTCTGCAATATATCTGTAATCATAGTTTTTTATGCATCTATGGGCTTCATCTTCTATTAAAAGACACACATCCTTTAAAGAATACATTCTTTTTTTTAAATCGTTTGCAATACATTGAGGAGTTGAAAAAATGATATCTGCTGTTTGCCATATTTTTTTTCTTTTTTCAGTATTAACACTTCCAGTGAATAACTGCATTTCTCCAAATAATTCTGGAAGGTTTCTCTTGAAGTATTTTAAATGCTGTTCTGCTAGAGGTTTTGTTGGTGCAAGAAATAAGACCTTTTCTCCTGGAAACAATTTCATTCTTTCTATCGTTAACATTAATGCGATTAATGTTTTACCCAGCCCAGTTGGAAGAACAACAAGACAATTTTTGTCTTTACATGTTTCAAATATCTCTTGTTGATATTTTCTTGGTTTTATTTTTTCTAAAAATTCCATTATTGCTTTAACTTTTATTTATTTTATAAATTCTTTTTATATTAAAATTTTATATTAAAAAGAAAGTATATCCAACTGCAATTAAAGTAATTATTGCAAGGAAACTCCAAAGAACCAAATTACCAAAGAATATTTTATTTCCATCTAAATCAGATATTGGAATCATATTAAAGAAAGCAAACCAGATATTTAACTTTGCAAATAAAACTCCAAAGTTTCCTCCTATGAAATAAAAGATTAATGCTAGGAAGAGATTAGCAATTATTCCTGTTGCAGCTATTTTTCCAATGTGTTCTTCTGTCATTTCTGAAAAAGAATATATACCGTGTCTTTTTGCCGCCCTATATGACTTTGCCTTTACATCAAAAACTAATGAAGCCATCCAGACAAAGCTGTTTAATGGTAATAGGAGTATTTTGAATATAATTGGCATAAAAGCTCCTATTGGAAATGCTTTTTTGAAATGTTGTCCTGTCTTAAAACCAAATCTTTTTATTTCCCATAATTTTATTTCTATTTCAGATTCTAAAAAATATGCAGCGGTTTTCTTTATTAAAATATTTACTGTTAGTAATATAAATACTGCAAGTAAAGAAAGGAGCAGGAGATTTAGATTTATGGACAATTCTTTTGTTAATGATATTGCGAATGCGGTTATTATTGTTATGAGTATCACATACCCAATCTCTTTTCCCTTTGCCATGTTTTTTTTAAGATATTTTTTTTTATAAATCTTATGATATTCACAAGTTATCCTATTTTACAACAATATTCAATCCATCATGGAAAAGTATTTAAATAAACTATTGTATTTCCTAATATGAAAATCAAAAAAATTTCAGAGGTTTTAGGTAAAAGGGTATTTACTGATTCGGGAGAATTTTTTGGAGAAGTGGAAGAAGCAAATCTCTTTGAAAACAAAATTGATGGATGGAGGATAAGAGTTGGTGGAAATATCCTTTCTTTAATGGGGGGAGCTAGAGGAGTGATAATCCCTCATCAATTTGTTAGGTCTATTAGTGATGTTTTCATAATAAGTAAATCAGCTTTACCAAGCCAAGATACAGGGTTTGAAGAAGTGTAAGTTAAAGGGAGTAAAAAGAGGTAATGACAGAAGTAACTTTTTTACAGAATTCACTTTTAACTAAGTTTGTATACCCCTTTTTACTTATGTTCTTTATACTTTTTGCAGTTTTAGAGAAGACTAAGGTTTTTGGTTCAGGTACTAAACAGATTAATGCGTTAATTTCTTTTGTAATTAGTTTTATTTTTGTTTCTGCAGTATTTCCTAAAGAAGTGACTAGTAATTTAATATTGTTCTTGGCAATAGCATTAGTAGTTATTTTTGTGGTTCTTCTTTTGTGGGGATTTATAATGGGAGAAGAGGGATTAAATGTATTTAAGAATGCTCCTAAAGGATTGAAATGGGCAATAGGAATTTTTGTTGTTATAACTACTTTAATTGCAGTTCTTTGGGCTGCTGGAGTAGACACAGCTAGCTTTTTTGATAGATTATTCAATTCTTCTTGGAGCAATCAATTTTGGACCAATACGGTTTTCATAGTTTTGGTTGTTATTGCTCTTGTTGTGGTTTTAGCATCAGGAAAATCTAAGGGATAGTAGAAACATATTTAAACAATGTTAGATAAATTTATAGAATGATAAATGAGGGGATTGTTTTAGCTTCTTATGGTTTTTTTGGAGGCGGGACAATTGGTGATTTACTTGGCCAGTGGGAAGCTGCAGGAATTTTTGCATATGCATTGCCATTTCTTTTGATATTTGCGATTGTTTATGCAATATTGTCTTTTGTTAATGTTTTTAAAAACAATAAAGCAGTTGTCACAATAATTTCTTTGGCAGTTGCATTAATGGCATTGCAGTTTGAAATAGTTTCATATTTCTTTGCAGATATTTTTCCAAGGTTAGGTGTTGCTCTTTCAATTATTTTGGTTTTGCTTATTTTGGGAGGAATGTTTTTAGATTGGGATAATAAGGGAATGAAATGGTTTTTATTTGCAGTTGTGGCAATTGCAGTTATTGCAGTTGTCTGGGGACCTTTAAGAAATATAGGGTTGTTTAGTGGAATTGGATTTAATATTTTTGGAGGGAATATAGGAACTATAATTGCAGTTGTAGTAATAGTCGGATTAATTGCGTGGGTTATTAATGGGAATACAAAGATTAGTGTTGGAGATGCTCCAGTAAGAAATCCTACTAGATAAATTTTAAATTTAATTTTTAATAAGACAATTTAATTATTAAAAGATTATTTTCTTTTTTTTACTGTTTTTTTCTCTTCAGATTTTTCGTGAAGTATTGGGACCATTTTTTCAAAAGATTCTTGCATCATTCCCATTTCATTTTTTATTGACTCTATATTTTTTCCATATGAACCTATTTTTTCTAATATTGCTATTTGTAATTTGTCAATTATACTCTCTATTCTTTTTATTCTTTCATTATAATTACTTATTCTTGTTTCAACAAGTGTTGCAAATTCATTTAGAGATTCTATCTGTTTTTGTTCTTTTTTTATTTTTTCTGAAAATACTTGTTCTGTAATTTCTATAATAGTATCTGTATCATAACCTCCTCCCATGGGGTTTTCTACATATCCTTCTTGAGCAATATATTGTTCTTGTCCATATTCAGGACCTGCATTATACATTGGAGGTTGTATATTTTCATTGAATTGAGGTACCATTGGTTGTGGCGAATAAAATTCTCGTGGGTCATGCTCTATTTCTTGGGTTTTTGGAGCGTATAATGGGGGCGCTTGAGGAGTTGGAGGTTGGAGTTCATTTTTCATAATTGAAGGTTCCATTCCTTCTTCTCCAGCATATTCTGCAGAAACTGCATTTTTTATTTTTATTTGATTGAATGCATCTTCAACCGCTTTAGGAGAAACTCCTTTTTCTTGTAATTTTCTATAAATTTCATTTTCCTGCATTCCCTGGTTTTTCATATTTGTTATATCTTCTATTATTCCCATTTTTTATTTAGTGTTTATTTGTTTTTTAAGTTTTCTAAATCTTTTCTTGTGACGAATTCTAAAGGTTGAAACATTTTTGCTTGTTTTGAGAGTATTTCTAATTCCTCTTTTTTTGCAAATTTTGAAAACTCTCCTGATGCTGTTTCAAAAAAAGATTTTAATCTTTCAACATCTATCTTTAAATTTTCTATTTCTTTTTTTATATTTAAGAATGTAGAATGCATTTCTTTTTTTACTTCAATTAAGTTTTGTCCTATCAAAAGTACTCTGTCTTTGATTATTCTTTGTTTATCTTCCAAATCTCTTATTTTTGTGCTAACCTCTGTAAAATACTGATTTTCATATCCCTCTTCAGCCATATTTGCTAGAAGTAAATCTACTTTAAATTTGTTTGGATTATACAAAATATTTTAAACTATAGACTATTTTTTCTTTCATGCAATTTGGAAAAGAGGATGAGCTGTATTCCTATGAAGTCAAGAGAGAAGGAGGAGAAGATGTTCTTTATATTAATTATATGGGGGCTCCATATGTCCCTAGCCTAGCAGAACATCCAGAAGTTATGGAAAGAACAATTGATTCTTTAATTGAAAACCCTCAAGTTTCAAGAGTTGTTTTTGTTCAACAAAAAAATTACAATTATGATTTTAAAGAAACAGGTTATTTATTAGAAATAGCTCAATTCTATGTTTATCTTGTCAAACAAGAAAAAATACTTAGTCAAGAGAAGTTAATCACATCTAATCCTGATTTCTTTCCAAGAAGATATAATGAAATGTTTTCTTTTTTATATCTTCTTAAAAAAGATCCACTTTCAGCATATTTTCAACTTAGAAAGATAATCTTAGAAGGAAAGATAATCTTGGATAAACTTGATGGGGTCTTGAAATTAGACCAAAAAAACTATCTTGCTTTAGTAGAAAAAATTTTAGAAAATTTTTCTAAAACTAATTTTATTCAAACATTTCAGCAGTATTCTACCCAATATAAAAGAGGAGATAGAGAAATATACCATAAACTTTTCAGACCAGATGTTATTGCTAATTTTACATTTACCCGGTTGGTTTCAGATTTGCCTAGAGATGCAGAAATAATTTCTCAATATAAAATCTCTAATGGAGAAGATGATGAATCCAATGTAACTATACTTAGAAAAAAGAATGAATCTAAGCTTATTTATCATTTAGTTCCCCCTGAAAATACTCTGACTGAAGATCAAAGTATAATTCTTAATTTGGCAAGAGGGGTTTTAATAGAACATCAACCTAAAGCAGAAGAATTTACAGATACAGAAAGAGTTAGGCAAGTGTTTATGAATATCTCTAAAGACCTTATAAGAGATTTATCTCAAAGTAGGGACATAAAATTAGATTATTCATCTTTGAATAAATTGTCTTCTATTCTCGTTAGGCATACAATTGGATTTGGAATTGTAGAGGTTTTACTCCAAGATAAAAATCTTCAGGATATTTCTTTAAATGCACCTATTCCACAGACTCCAATTTTTGTAAGACATCAGGAATATGATCAATGCACAACAAATATTTTGCCTAGCCAGGAAGATGCTGATTCATGGGCAGCAAAATTTAGAATGATTTCTGGTAGACCCTTGGATGAAGCTAATCCCATATTAGATACTCAGTTAGAAATAGGAACTCTTAGAGCAAGAATTTCAATTGTTCAACAACCCTTATCTTGCGATGGATTAGCTTATTCTATAAGAAGACATAGAGAGAGTCCTTGGACATTGCCTCTTTTTATTCAGAACAAGATGATTAATCCTTTTGGTGCAGGGTTACTTAGTTTTTTAATAGATGGTGCTCGAACATTGTTGGTTGCTGGAACTAGGAGTTCTGGTAAAACTTCTCTTTTAGGAAGTCTTATGCTTGAGATTGTTCCTAAACATAGAATAATAGTTATTGAAGATTCTTTAGAATTACCTGTTGAAGCTTTAAGAAAACTTAATTATGATATTTTAAGAATGAAAGTTCGTTCTGCTCTCTTAAAAACAACTACAGAAGTATCAGCAGAAGATGGTATTAGAACAAGTTTGAGATTAGGAGATAGTTGTTTGATTATAGGGGAAGTTAGGAGTGTTGAAGCTAAAGCACTTTATGAAGCAATGAGAGTTGGAGCATTGGCAAATGTTGTTGCAGGTACAATCCATGGAGCATCTCCTTATGGTGTTTTTGATAGAGTAGTTAATGATTTGGAAGTTCCAATAACTAGTTTTAAAGCAACTGATTCAGTTATTGTATGCAATCCAATAAAATCTCCAGATGGATTACATGCTTGGAAAAGATTAATTCAACTTTCTGAAGTAAGAAAACACTGGACAAAAGATCCGCTAGCAGAAAAAGGTTTTGTTGACCTTATGAAGTATAATATCGAGAAAGATGAATTGGAACCCACTGAGGATTTAATTAATGGAGATAGTCAAATAATTAAAGATGTTGCTTCAAATGTAAAGGGTTGGGCAGGTAATTGGGATGCAGTTTATGACAATATTCTTCTTAGATCAAAAATAAAAAATGAATTAGTTAATGTAGCAAAAAAAACTTCAGATTATGATTTGCTAGAATCTAAATTTAATACATTGTCTAATCATGCGTTTCATAGAATCTCAGATGAGATAATTCAAGAAGTTGGATTACCTTTGGGAGAGAGAGTTTTTCCTGTTTGGCAGGAATGGTTAAATAAAGAAATTAAAAAAAGAATAATCTGATTTGAAAAAATTTATTAAGCTGTTTTTGTTATTTCTTTTATGTATTTAGGAAATTTACTTGGCCAGTGGGAAGCTGCAGGAATTTTTGCATATGCATTGCCATTTCTTTTGATATTTGCGATTGTTTATGCAATATTGAGTTTTGTTAATGTTTTTAAAAACAATAAAGCAGTTGTCACAATAATTTCTTTGGCAGTTGCATTAATGGCATTGCAGTTTGAAATAGTTTCATATTTCTTTGCAGATATTTTTCCAAGGTTAGGTGTTGCTCTTTCAATTATTTTAGTTTTGCTTATTTTGGGAGGAATGTTTTTAGATTGGGATAATAAAGGGATGAAATGGTTTTTATTTGCAGTTGTGGCAATTGCAATTATCATAGTTGTTTGGGGACCTTTAAGAAATATAGGATTGTTTAGTGGAATTGGAATTAATATTTTTGGGGGCAATATAGGCACTATAATTGCAGTTGTGTTAATAGTTGGATTAATTGCGTGGGTTATTTCTGGTGGGAATAAAGATTCCCATATTAGGTACCCTCCAGAACGCCCTTATGGATATTGAGAATCTTTAAATAGTTTTTAATTTTTAATTGAATATGCCCAAGCATAAAAGACTAAATAATTTGAAGTATAGTGTTTCTTTAATTCCCACATCTCATAATTTTTCTATAGATAATTCTGTTGGAAACATCTCTAGATTGCATTTCAAAAGAGGGATTTCTTATTTTGATTTTAAGGTATTCTATAATAATGATGAATTTTATGGAATAAAATATCATTTTAAAGATGGCCATTATAAAAAATCATATTTTTTTAAAGAAGGAGATATTACAATAAATAAAAAGAATATTCTGGTGAACAAACAACAAGATATAAAAGAATTAAACTTTTTTTTAATAGAGCATTTTTATAATATTTTAGAGAATCGTTATAAGCTAAGTAAAGATTCTAAATTATCTTTTGATTATTTAACTGAAGATTTAAGAGATATATTGAGGTTTATTTCTTAAAATGACGGTGGAAAACTCTTTGAAGAAGATATTGGTTTCTCATAAAGAAGAATTAATTAAAAATAATTTAGATTTTTTTTTTGGACAAATCCCTAAAAAACAACTTTTCTTTTGAGGATTTATTGTCTTTATCTACCCAATTAGATAAAAAAGGATTATTTTCTCTTAATTCATTACTTCTTAAAACAGTTTTGTCTCAAGATAATATTAATTATTTCACCTTTTCTAAACAAGCATTATTGCCTCAAGATGATATCTATAAAGTCGATTTGAAAAAACCCCCTATAAACAGAATCGAGTCTAATAATTCTTATTTTTTCAATGGAGGATTGTTTGAAAAATATTACCCTCTTCTATTAGAAAAACTCAAAGACTCTTTGTATAAGGAGGGAAGATATATGGAATCCCAAGGAGTAAATTCTGTTTTTAACAAAGAATTTAATTTATCCAATGACGATAAAGGCCTTGAGAATAAGTTGTATTCTGACAGAAAATTTGTTCAAGAAAATCTTTATCCCTCTAGCTCTCCCGAATCATCATATGTTTTACATTTTGATAATAACATCGAAAATTTAAAGAGGACAATTGATTCAATTACATCATTTGGGAAGAAAAAAGAATTAATTTTATTGGTAGATAATTCTAAAGAAGTAGATAGTTTAAGAAAAGAAGAATTTATTAAAAAGAATCTTTTATCTATAGAGGATGAAAATAGTTTTCAGGATATAGATTCTAAAGACAACGATTCCCTAAATATAAGAATTGTTGATTTAAAGGGAGGTTTTAATAAATATACTTCATATAATCTTGGAGCATTAAAATCTCTTTCTTCTAATTCTAAATATGTTTCTTTTTTAAAAAACGGGGATGTGTTGGATAAAGGAGGATTTTCAAATTTAATATCTAGGTTAGAAGGGGGCAAGTTATTTGCTGTTGGAGGGATATCTTATTTTGATACTTCTGGGAAAAAAGTTGATGATGTTAATTTGCGTTGGAGAGATTATCTTTACAAAAATTATAAAAGAGATCATTTAGATAAATTTGAGAATTATTCTCTTTTTGATTTTTCTAATCATGTAATTTCTTCAAAAAATTTAGAAGAATTGTTACTTTCTGATAAATTCGTTTTTGATCCAAGGTTAGATAAACATTCTGCAGAGAACGATTTTTTTAGGAGATTTGTCAATAAATATTCTGATAAAGGGATTGATTATTTAGAGGAAATATCTGCGCACAAAGAAAAAAATTTAAATTTTAATACTAAAAATGGAAAGAAGAATATACTCTTTATTACATCTACTCTTGAGAATACTCATGGTGTTCCAGTTGTTGTGAATAATATCTCTAACAATTTGAATAAAGACAAATATAATGTTTTTTATTTTGTTAATGATTTTGATTCAAAGAAAATAAGATTTTTTGATTCAAGCAAGAAAAATTTTATAGAAGCTACAAGCAGGAAAGAATTATTTGAAATATTAAAAACTTATAATCCTTCTTTTTTTGATGATGTGAATATAATTCATTCTCATACTTGGCATTTGGCAGACGATTTTAAACATTTTCATACAAAAAATATTCGTACAGGAGTTCATGAAGAAGATGAGACCAAGTTTAAGGATTTTTTAAATTACTTTTCAAACGCAAAGTTTATTTTTACAGATCATTCTAATCCTTCAGAAGATCTTGCGAATATAAATGAATCTTATTTAAAAGGAAAAGACTATCAGAAGTTAAGTGATTTAGAAAAACAAAAATTTTTAGATAATTATAAAGTACATTCAATTGATGATAAAGATTGGATGAATAGATGGGCTTTTACTTCAATGTCTGGAAAGAAACAAATGGCATATTTAGCAAATCTTGTGATTAATGTTTCTAATTCTCAACACGAAGAGGGCAAAAAGATTATTCCAGGTTATACATTTTCTAATCAAAAGACAGTTTATAATGGTATAGATTTGATTGATATCACAAAAGACCCTTCTATAGATAAAGAAATAGGTTCTTTAGCAGATTCTTTTAAAGAGAATTATAATTTAGGGAAAAAAGATAATGTTGTTTTATATGCAGGAAGGTTATCTCGAAGAAAAGGGGTTTTTGATTTAGCAGAGTCCTTAAAGAAATTGAGAAATAAAGTTGGTAATCTTAAGTTGCTAGTTGTGGGAGACGCTAGAGCAGATATCAGAGATAAATTAAAAGAGCTTTCTGGAATGAACAATATAATATATACAGGAAAGATTGCAGATAGAAAAGAATTGGCTGCTCTTTATAGAATTGCAGATATAACTGTACAACCAACCCACGGAGAGTGTTTTAATCAAGTGATTGGAGAATCTTTATCTCAAGGAACTCCAGTAATTGCTAGTTCTGTTTCAGGACCAAAAGAAGTTTATGTGGATAATAACTGGGCATATGGTGTAGAAAGAACTAGTGACCATCAACGAAACATAAATAATTTATCTGCTGCTATAAACGATGCATTATCTAATAAACATATCTTAAGATATGACGTAAAAAAAAGAATAATTCCTGAAATAAGAGAGCATTTAGGTCTCGCAAAGATGGTCAGAGAACATGAAAAGATATACGATAACCTTAGTTCAAATAAATAGTTTTTTATTGATTTCTCCAAAGATTTATTAATTCTTTTTTATTAATGAAATTAGAATAAAGGGAAATGTGAAATTTATTACATTTTTCAAATATTGAAAAAGAGGAAATTATGCAGCCAAATAAAAAACCAACAGTAGACGAAATTCTTAAAAAATATAAGGATAAGATAGAAGGTCAAATAAAAACAACAGATATTGGTTCATTTAAAGAAAGTAAATCTTATACTAAATTCAAAGAAGAAACTCAGAAAGAACTCACTACTTATGAAAGATGGTGCAATACTCTTGGAAGTATCATAAAGATGAATCCCTCAAAAAAAGATGAGGAGAAAATAAGAAGAGACATTGAGATAGCTCACATGAATATTGAACCTTGGCAGGCAATAACTTTGAGTGTGGTGATTTTTGTTCTTGTTTTTTTCATAGGAATTCTTTTTTCAGTAGGATATACTTTTATAGGTGAAAGGACTTTAGCTGATTTTCCTTTTATATTCTTTTTTTTAATGATGATGATTGCAATGTTTTTGTTTTATTATTTTAATGGTTATCCTACCAGATTTGCAAATAAATGGAGATTAAAAGCATCTTCTCAGATGGTTCCAGCAATATTATATGTTGTAGTTTATATGAGACATACCCCTAATTTGGAAAAGGCAATAGCATTTGCTTCAGAACATCTCCAATATCCTCTTTCATTAGATTTTAAGAAAATATTTTACAATGTTGAAATTGGAAAATATTCAACTATAAAAGAGAGTTTAGATAATTATCTTGAAGGATGGAGAGATTATTCAACAGAATTTATTGAAGCATTTCATCTCATAGAAAGTAGTCTTTATGAGCCAGATAGGGCTAGGAGAATTTCTACTCTTGAAAAAGCAATACAAGTTGTTTTAGATGGGGTCTATACTAAAATGCTTAAATTTACACATGATGTTAAAGCGCCACTAACAAATGTGTATATGTTAGCTATAATGCTTCCAATTTTAGGTATAACATTAATTCCTCTTGCTTCTGCTATGGTTTCTGGGATGGTAAAATGGTCTCATGTATTTATTTTATACACCATAGTAATCCCCTTTCTTGCATTTTTTATGTTAGATAAGATATTGTTGTTGAGACCTGGAGGATATGGCGAAACTTCTTATTTAGAGAAAAACCCTCTTTATCCAGAGTTTAAATCAAAAGGACCATATCTTTATGCATTTTTAATTTGTCTTCCTTTTTTGCTTTTAGGATTATTGCCTTTAATTTTTCAATATACTCCTTTGCCTGACTTATTAGGTCTAGAAAAAGATTATAGTCTTGCGGATTTAGGTTTTTCTTTTGAAGGAGCTAAAGATACAATGATTTTTGATTTTAAGAAGACCGAAGAGGGGGGGCTTGCAGGTCCATTTGGGGGTGTAGCCTTGATTTTAAGTTTATTTTTTCCATTAGGTGTTGCTTTGTTTTTTTCAATAGCTTATAAAGATAGAACTGCTAATATTATCTTAGAAAGAAACAAGACAAAACAGTTAGAAAATGAGTTTAATAATTCTTTGTTTCAATTAGGAAATAGGCTTGGAGATGGTGTTCCTCCAGAATTAGTTTTTGGAAAAGTTGCTAATTCTTCAAAGGGTTTGGTTACAGGGGAGTTTTTTAAGAGAGTTAATTATAATATTCAACAGATGGGTATGAGTGTTGAGAAAGCGATATTTGATTCGCGTAGGGGAGTTATTCTTTTTTATCCATCTGATTTAATTGCTACTAGTATGAGGGTTTTAGTTGAGTCTTCTAAAAAAGGACTTGATATAGCTGCTGTTAGTTTAATGAGTATATCAGAGTATGTTAAAAATATTCAAAAAATAACAGAAAGATTGAAAGATATTTTAGCAGAGATTGTTTCTGAAATGAAGAGTAATATGACTTTCTTAGCTCCTCTGCTTTCAGGAATTGTTGTCGGTTTAGCTTTAATGATTACTTCTATTCTTAATGTATTAAAAACTTATTTAGATTCTTCTGCAGATGTTGGTTCTGCAGTCAATATGAATATTTTGAATATTATGAGAAATTTTGATGTTGTTTCAATGATTCCCCCATACTATCTTCAGATAGCAATAGGGATATATTTAATTGAAGTTATTTTTATCTTAACTAGTACTTTAGTAACAATAGATTCAGGAGAGGACAAATTAGAAAGAACAAATAAAATTGGACAGAATTTGAAAAAAGGGATTGTATTTTATTTTTTAACTGCTCTCCTTTCTTCTGTAGCTTTATTTGGTTTAGCAACCATTGTCCTTCAGAATGTAATTGGGTAAATTTTATTAACTCTGTTTTTTTGTATTTAATATGAAAAAGAGGAATAAAAAAGGAGTTATTTCAGAATATTTGCCATGGATTTTAATTGCATTAGTTGTTTTAACCATTGTTCTTATATCTATTTTTTTCTTGAAAAATGAAGGGATTTCGTTGGTAGATCAAATTAAAAACTTATTTAGGAGAGCTTAATGGAACTTACAATCGAAAATCTTATAAAAATTGTCTTGGGGGTTTTGGTTGTAGTTGCTGTTTCATACGCAGTTTATTATTTTTTTAGTAATAATGTCTTTGATTTTTTCAAGAATTTTGGAGCAAATTCTACTAGTAAATTTTTAGCTTCTTTAATAATTTAATATGGTTAATTTAGAAAAAAATAAAAGAGGGTTTCTTTTAGCAGAAGAAACTTTAAAAGTCATAATCGCAGTAATTTGTATACTCTTTTTAGTATATATACTTATGTCAGTATATAATTCCCATAATGCTGATAAAAAGATTATTTTAGCAAAAGAAGTGCTTCTTGGTAAGGAAGGAGAGAGTGTTCCAGGAATAGAAAGAATTATTTCTTCTTTGGATGATGGAGAGAGCGAGGTTAAAGATATTTCAGACCCAGAAAGATGGCATATTTATAGTTTTGTTAGAGAAGAAAAGCCAAATAGTTGCTTAGACCAAAAGTGTTTGTGTATATGTGAAGCTTCCTTAATCAAGAAGTTAAATTCTCAAGCAAAGAAATGCGATGAAAAAGGGGCTTGTTTAATTGTACCTAATCTTGCTTCAACAGATATAGATATTAAAATAAAGGAGACTAGAAGAAATTTAGTTATTGAAATTAAAAATAGCGGCGGGAGAATTTTTATAGAGGAAACAAGATGAGCTTTGATGAAGTCATAAAATATTTAATATGGATAATCTTTTTTGGGATTGTTTTAGCAGGTTTGTTTGTTATGCTAAAGAAAACAGGAGTTATTTAAAATGAGGAATATAAAAGGAGAGATAACAACACAGCAGATTGTTTTAATTGTAATTCTTTTAGTTAGTTTTATAGTCATTTTATTTTTACTTTTTAGATTGGATTTAGGAAAAGAGTCAGATAAAGAAATTTGCCATAATTCTGTTGTTATGAGGTCTGCAAGTATATCTAAGGAAGCTATTCCCTTAAAATGTTCTAGAACTTATATTTGTTTAAGTAAAGATGGGAGTTGTGAGAGGATGAGTAGTCCAGATGTTAAAAAAGTGAAAACCGAAGAAGAAATATATAAAGTTCTTGCAGAAGAGATGGCCGATTGTTGGTGGATGTTTGGAGAAGGAAAATTAGATTATATAGGTAAAGATTTTTTCTTGAGGGATAATTATTGTTCAATTTGTTCTCAAGTAGGTTTTGATGATAGTATTAAAGAAATAAATGGGGTTGGAGAAACAATAAGTAAAGACAAGCTTTATGATTATTTATCTAAAACAAAAATGCCAGATAGTGAAGTAACTTATTCAGAATATCTTTTTGGGACAAATGATATCAATAAATTAAAAAGTACTGCTCTTAAGGTAGATAATGGGAGAGAAATGGTTGTTGGTACTTTTGGAACAATAGATTTAAGCAAACAACATTTTGTTTTAACAGGTATTACCAGTGAAGTAAAGGGCACGGGGTGGAAAGTTGTTTTTGGACTAGGTGTAGCCGCTGTTGGACTTGTTACAGGATATACTTGGGTTGGCTTAATTTCAGGAGCATTGATTGTTGGAGCAGGAGTTGTTGGAGAAGGAGTAACTCCAGAGATTAGTGCTATTTTGGTTGAAGGAAATGGAGTTAAAAATACTTTCATGGCTCCTACAATTCAAGAAGCAAATTCAAATTCTTTAAAGAAGTTGAATTGTTATGATATACTCACTTCTACTTAGATAATTTTATTAATTATACTTTCATAATTTTATAATGAAAAAAAGAGGAGCTATTCTTGTAGAGAATGTAGTTTTTTTAATTTTAAATTTGCTTTTTCTTTCTATATTGGTTTTATTCCTAGTGAAACAAGGAAGTGGTGCAACAGTTTTAGAAGAAGCATATTCAAAACAAATTACAATGGTAATAAATTCTGCTAAACCGGGGATGGTTATTAGATTAGATATGGATAAAGGAAGAAAAATTGCTGAAGAAAAAGGATTTGATTTTGGAAATTCTGTTATAATAGAAAATAATGTTGTTTATGTTCAACTAACTCCTGATGGGAGATATAGTTATGCTTTTTTTAATAATGTAGATGTTTCTTCTAGAGCCCTTAAAGATGAAAAAGGAAAATATTCTGGAACGTATCTTTTTACAGTTAAACCAAAAGGAGGAAATTTAAATGGATAAGAGGGGAACAGATAAAATGCTTTCTATTTATTGGTTTTTGGTATTAACTTTAGTTGCCGGAGGTGTTTTTGCAATGGTATATATTTTTTATGGTGCTCCTCATGATGTAAGGGAAATAGAATCTGAATTACTTGCACAAAAGCTTGCAGATTGTATTTCTAAAAGGGGAGTTATTCCTTCTTATTTTTTTGTAGGTGAAAGATTTAATGAGAACCTTCTTAAGGGATTTACTGAGAGGTGTAATATAAATTTTGATGTTGAAGAAGATTATGGAGACGAAAATGAGATACAATATTTTTATAGAGTTAATTTTTATCTGATTAGAGATTTGAATAACCCTGTTTTTAGTGTTTATGATGGCAATCTTAATTGGGAGAGCGAATGTTATATAAAAAAAGATAATTCTAAAGAATATCAACGACTTGCAAAGTGTACAGAAAGCAGGTTTTATGCTGTTGATAGTAAAGACAACCAGTATTTAATTAAAATATTATCAGCTATAGGTAAATCAAAGAAAAATGTTAAACAGTAAAAAAGCACAGGTAGGGGAAACAGTTACATGGATAGTTGCTACAATTGTTCTGATAGCTATACTTTTAATTTTTATTTTTGCTTCTTCTATATTGGCTAAATCTAAATCACTTAAGGTTAATTTTAAAGCTAATTCAGAAGAAGATGTGAGTTGGATTGATTCTAAAACACAAATGGCATATTCTTTAAATAATGCGAATAGAAATAAAATAGTTACATGGATTTCTCAAAAGGAGGATTTAGGATAATATGGGACTTCAAAAAAATAGCTATTCTAAAAATTTTAAGGGAGATAAAAAGGGAGATATACCTGTAACTGTTTTAATTATAGGGGTTTTTGGAGTGTGTATTTTAGCAATGGTTACTTTTATCGCTTCTTCTTATAGGATAAACATATCTCTTATTGGAGTTGAGATAATGGAAAAAGCAAATATTCAAATTGAATCAGATAATCCCAGTCATTTATTTTTATATAAAAAAGTTACAAAATTTTCTCCAGAATGGGGATTTAATTGGTTTAAAGAAAAAGTAATCTTTTCTGTAGAATATAACCCGCGCCCATGAAAGAAAGATTTTTAAATAGAGATTGAGTAATTAGATTACTCGAATTCGAAAAAAGAAGATGATAAACAAAAAAGCTCAGGGTTTGAGCACAAGCACAATAATTTTGTTGGTTTTAGGAATAATTATTTTAGTTGTTTTAGTTTTAGGTTTTAGGTCAGGGTGGAAACCCTTGAGTGAATTGATGGGAGGAAAAAATAATTTAGACACAATTGCTACTTCATGTAATTCTGCTTGTACAACAAGTTCTAAGTATAATTATTGTTCTGTAATGAAAGAAGTTAAAGACGGGAAGAATCCTAAATTTGAAGCTACTTGTAATGATTTAGCTACTAACCCTGTATACACTTCAAGAAATTATGGAATTCCAACTTGTCCCGGTCTATGTACTGATTAAATTTTTTTAATTTAAAATGTCTAATCACGCTAATTCTGAAAGAAGAAACAAAAGCAAAGATAAAAGGAAAGAAAAGAAAAAACATCCTTATAGAAAAGGTGGAAAATATAGGGTTGTTAGCCTTAAGTAAATTTTCTGTATAAATTTAGTTGATTTGATAGGTTTATAAATTAAACTTGCTATTTTTTATTAATGGCTTTAAAAGAGGTGTTTTTAATAGTTTTATGTTTAATCTGGATAGCTTTTGCAGTTATTCAGGATTTAAGAAAAAGAGAGATAGCAAATTGGCTTAATTTTTCCCTTATTATTTTTGCGATTGCATTTAGATTTTTTTTCTCTTTATTCTCTGAAGAGGGATTTGGTTTTTTTTATCAAGGTTTAATTGGTTTTGCTATCTTTTTTGTAATTGGGAATATGCTTTACTATGGAAGAGTTTTTGCAGGAGGAGATGCCAAATTAATGATTGCTCTTGGAGCAATTATACCCTTATCTAATAATTTTCCAGAAAATTTGAATATCATGCTTAAGTTCCTTTTACTTTTCTTAGTTTCTGGAGCATTATATGGGATTATATTTGGAGTAGCTTTGGGATTAAAAGATAAAAAGAAATTTTCCAAAGATTTTGCCTCGCGCTTTAAAAAACATAAAAAGATTTTCTATATATCTATAATTGTAAGTATAGTTTTTTTAGTTCTTTCTTTTGTTGAGAGTTTATTTTTATATTTGGGTATTCTTTTTTTCATCTCTCCTTATATTTACTTTTTTGCTAAATCTATAGATGAATCTTGTATGGTTAAAAAAGTCAATACAAAAGAACTTACTGAAGGAGATTGGTTGTATAAAGATGTTAAAATAGGAAAGAGAGTTATTGAAGCACATTGGGAGGGATTGAGCTTATCTGAAATACAATTTTTAAGAAAAAATATGAAGTTTGTTTCAATAAGACAAGGCATACCCTTTAGTCCTGTTTTTTTAATTAGCTATTTGGCCTTAATTATATTTTTTATTTAAGGAATCCTTCTGGGTATTATTATTTTAGATGTATTTATTTTTTTTACAGTAGGTTTTTTTTCTTTTTTTAATTTTGGTTTTGTTTCTAAAATCTTTTTTAATTCTTCTAATTTTTCTTGTGATATTTGTTTTTTATTAGAATTTATTGTTTCATTTGTGTATATTGGTAAAATATTTATTATTATTTCTCCTAAAACAGACGAAGGAGAAATTGATACTTCTTTTGGTTTTAATTTGTTTTTTATTGTCTTTGCAACTTTATTTGCCAATGAAATTATTTCTTTTGTTATTTTTTTAGAATCTGCTATTGGTTTTTTTGGTATTACAATTGTGTGTCCTTCAGATATTGGGTTTATTTCAAGTACCGCAACTGCTTCTTTGTTTTCATGTATTTTGTAGGAAGGTATTTTCTCTTCAATTATCATCCTAAAAGGAGTTGAATTATTGTTTCTATTTTCTTTTCCTTCTTTTTCGGATTCTATTAAATCATTGTTTTTTAAGAACTCTATGAATTCGTTATCATTCATTGATTTTATTTTTTCTACAGCTGCAGCCTTTCTTTCTTCTGGAAAATTTGTTTCTATATTTAATATTATTTTCTTCTTAAAATTCTCTATTTCTTCTTTTGAAAGGGGCATATATTATCAAGAAATTCTGCATTAATAAGTTTATGCACTTTAAGCTATTTTTCTCATATCTATTAGTTGAACTGAAGCAACATTGGGTATTTTTGAGAGTCTTTCTTCCACAACATCTATATTTTTATCATCATGGTAAAAAAAGAAAACTATTAATGCCCTTAAACCAAATGCTATATTTTCAATGGAATATTCTTTATTTGTACCTCCAAATTCTTCAACTATTTTTTTTGCAGCATTTTCCATTTCTTTTAAATCTACTTCTGTAGATTCTGGCATTAGCTTATATTTTACTCCATTTATTCCTACCATAGTTTAGTTTAAAGAAAGAGGTTTATAAATATTTTGAGTGCTGTTGTTTTTAATTAAAGTATCAAAATACTTATAAAATACATTAATTTTTTTTGGTTATGGTTTTAGGAAATTATGGAAGAATAGTTGAAAAGATAGCAAAACATTCTGGACTTAGTGTAGATGAAGTTAATCGGAAAATAGAAGCAAAGAGGGCTAAACTCTCTGGACTTATTAGCCAAGAAGGTGCTGCTCAAATAGTTGCTGCAGAATTGGGAATAAATTTTGAAAACGAAAAGCTCAAGATTGAAGAACTGCTTCCTGGTATGAGAAAAGTTAATATTTCAGGAAAGATAATTCGTCTTTTTCCTGTTAGGTCTTTTAAAACACAAAAAGGAGAAGATGGAAAGGTGCTTAATCTTGTTTTAGCAGATGAAACTTCAAATATAAAAGTTGTTATTTGGGACACGAATCATATAGCATTAATTGAGAAAGGTGAAATAACTGAAGGAGATGTTGTGGATATTTCTAATGGTTCTATGAGAGAGAATGAAATGCATCTTGGAAGCTTTTCTGAATTTAAAAGAAGTAGCAAAGAGATGGGTGAAGTAATGACAGACAGAATAATTAGGGAGAAAAAGATTTCCGAGTTTAAATTAGGAGATTCTATTTCTGTAAGAGCATTTATTGTTCAAACATTTCAACCTAGATTTTTTGAAGTTAGTAAAGAAACTGGGAAGAAATTGACTGAGAGTGAAAGGGAGAAAGGAGTAGCTACAGATAGGAAAGCACTTATTAACATAGTTATTGATGATGGTACAGAAACAATTAGGGCAGTTATTTTTAATGACAATCTTTCTGTTTTAGGTTTAAATGATTTAGAAAATCCTGAGAGATTATCTTATCAAATTGAAAATTTGTTAGGCAGAGAAATGATATTTTCTGGAAATGTAAGAAAAAATAATTTTTTCAATAATGAGGAATTTATAGTTGACGGAGTTAAAGAAGTTAATTTAGATGAATTAATTTCTCAACTTGAGAAGAAGTAATTTTTTATTGAATAGTTTAGGTTATAAGAATACTAATATGCGTTTAATATATATTTATTATATAAATAATCTTTATAAACTGGTTGGGGTTTGAGTAAATATGGCTGCTAAAAAAGAAGATATTGAAGAAGAAAAAGAGGAGAAAGAAGAAAAGAAATCTAAAAAGAAGGAAACTAAAGAACCGACTTTAATGGATTTGCCAGGTATAGGACCAGCTATTGCTGCTAAACTTGAGGGAGCAGGAATATTTGATTTAATGTCTTTGGCAGTTTCAAGTCCTGCTACAATTTCTGATATTTCTGGTGTAAGTCCTGCTGTTTCTAGAAAAGCTATACAAGCTGCACGTGAAATGCTTGATTTAGGATTTCAGGATGGAGTTGAATATGCTCAGAGAAGATCTAATGTTTCATATATAACTACAGGAAGTAAAAACTTTGATGAACTTTTGGGAGGAAGAGGGATTGAAAGCAGAGCCATTACAGAAGCTTTTGGTGCTTATGGTTCTGGAAAAACTCAGCTGGGTCTGACTTTGGCAGTCAGAGTTCAGTTGCCAGTTGAGCAAGGAGGTGCTAATGGTAAGTGTGTTTTCATAGATACAGAGGGGACTTTCAGACCTGTTAGAATAAGACAAATTTCTGAAGGTCTTGGTGCAAATCCAGAAAAAGTTCTGAAGAATATTTTTGTTGCAAGAGCATTTAATTCAGATCATCAGATGTTGTTATTAGAGAAAGTTACTGAAATGGTTAAAGCAGGTGAACCAATAAAACTTTTGATTGTTGATTCTTTAACTGCTCATTTCAGAGCAGAATTTTCAGGAAGAGGACAATTAGCAGATAGACAACAGAAACTTAACAGATATATGCATGATTTAATGAAACTAGCTGAAACTCATAATTTGGCTGTTTATGTTACAAATCAGGTTATGGCAAACCCTGCACAAATGTTTGGGGACCCAACAACTGCTATTGGAGGAAATATTGTTGGACATGCTTCAACTTATAGATTATATTTAAGGAGAGGAAAACAAGGTTCTAGAGTTGCAAAGTTAATTGACAGTCCAAATCTTCCAGATAATGAGACAGTGTATTATGTTACTGCTGGTGGTATAAGTGATAAAGAGTAACTATTTAATTAAATTCTTAGATAAGAATTAATTTTTTAATCAACTAATTCTTCTTTTGAAAACCAGATGGAAATTTCTTTTTCTCCATTTTCAGGAGAATCTGAAATATGCATTACATTATCAAAGTTATTTGTTTTTGAATTAACCTTTCCATATCTTCCTCTTAATGTTGATGGTTCTGCATCGTCAGGGTTAGTTTTTCCAGCATATTCCCTTAATTTTTGTATTGCATTTTCTCCCTCGTATGCGATTGCAATAATTGCATGAACATTATGATATTCTCCCATAAGATATTTTAGGAGATCATTATAGAATGGTTTTTCTTTGTGCACTGCATAATGTTTTTCTGCAAGATGTTTTTGAACACTAACTAATTTTAATCCAATCATCTTTAGATTTAAATGATCTAAATCATAAATAACTATTCCAGAGAGCTTTCTCGCTATTGCATCTGGTTTAATTAGGATTAATGCTCTTTCTTTTTTGTTTTCTTCTGTCATAATGAATATATTTTTACAATATAGTTTAAAAAGTTTTATTTATTGTTTTGAAAATGGAAAAAACAGGTGTTTTTGCAGATTTACATATTCATTCAAGGTTTTCAAGGGCATGTAGCAAGGATATTACTTTGGAAAATTTAGAAAAATGGGCAAGGGTAAAAGGAATTGGATTATTGGGGACAGGAGATTTTACTCATCCAATTTGGCTGAATGAATTAAAAGAAAGATTAACTGAGAGAGACGGAATTTTGTATTCAAAAAGCGGATTTAAATTTCTACTAACAGGAGAAGTAAGTTTAATGTATACTCAGGGAAGAGGGAGAAGAGTTCATTTAGTTTTATTGGTTCCTAATTTTGAAATTGCAGACAAAATAAATGCTTACCTTGATAAAAAAGGAAGAAGGGACTATGATGGACGTCCTATATTTAAGATTTCCTGTGAACAATTTGTTAAAGACATGAGAGAAATATCTAAAGATATTGAAGTTATTCCAGCACATGTTTGGACTCCTTATTTTGGAGTTTTTGGAAGTAAATCAGGTTTTGATAGTTTAAAAGAAGCTTTTGGAGAAGAATTTGAAAATATACACGCAATTGAAACAGGAATGAGCTCAAATCCAGAGATGAATTGGCATTTGTCTGAATTAAACAATAAAGCTATAGTGAGTTTTTCTGACAGCCATAGTTTCTGGCCTTGGAGAATCGGGAGAGAAGCAACAATTTTTGAGAAAGCAGATAGTTTTAAGGATATAATTGATGGGATAAGAAATAATTCTATTTTAGGTACAATTGAAACTGATCCTGGTTATGGTATTTATCATTATGATGGACATAGAGATTGTGGTTTTTCTAGTTCTCCAGAAGAAACTAAAAAATTAAATGGTATTTGCCCTGTTTGTAAACATCCTCTAACAATTGGTGTAGCAAATAGAGCATTAGAACTTAAAGACCAGATTAAAGAAGAGAATAGAAAGAGAAAAAAATATTATACCTTGTTACCTTTACATGAATTAATTGCATCTAGTATTGGTTCAAGTATTGAAAGTAAAAAAACTTGGGAAGTATATAATATGCTTATTGAAAAGTTTGAAAATGAATTTAATATTTTGCTTAATGTATATAAAGAAGATTTGATTAAAGAGTTAAAAGATAATGAAAAGTTAGTTAAACTTATTTTGGAAAATCGGGAAGGAAAAATAAAGGTTAAACCAGGGTATGATGGTAAATATGGAGAATTAGTAGACGGAGAAAAGCAGGCTACATTGTTTTAAAGTATAACAATCTTTAAAAGTGGTATATAGTATTCTTTTTTATGAAAAACAAAATTTCAAGAAATTATGAAGAAGAACTTTCGTTTGCAGTTGTTGATAAAAATCTTCTTGAAGGGAAATCTTTACCAGTTTACACAATTTTTCACTTGAAAAAGAATCCATTTAAAGGAATTGAGAATGAAGTTCTCATAAAAGATTTAGAATATAAAGTTTTTGCAGGGTATATTAAGGGAGCATGTTTTTCTAAATTAGATACAGAAATGGTTTTGTATAATGGTTTTTCAAAGAAACTTAAAAAATCATTTTATCCTGAAACTTCTATTTTTCCATTAAATGATTCTGAAATGAAAAATTTAAAGGAATATATGGATTTACCCAAGCATATAGTTATAAAAAAAGCAAAATAGTTTTATTTTCTTTCTATTATTTTTTTAAATCCTCTTTCTAACAACATCTTTTCTATTTTTGACTCTTTGCTTATATCTGGTCCAATTTTTTCTACTGTTATTTTTGCTTTGTTTATTAATTTGCTAGATTGATTTAATTGATTTTTAGATACTCTTACAAGAAAATCTCCATCAAAACTGATATATCCTTTTTCTCCCCATGTATTTGATATAGAATTGCTATTTATTCCAGTTGGTTCTTCAAAAGAAATTTCTCTTATGTTTGAAATCAACTTATAATAATCTTCTACTTGTTTACCTCTGTATTTCTTTTCATACACCTCTCTCTTTTTCATCAGATGATTATCGAAATTATTGCTTATAAAAATTGTTACCTTTTAGAATATGTTTTAGTGTTTTTTTGTATTTTTAATCTATTTGAATGAGAAGCATCTTTTATTTTTACAAATTTGTAATGAGCATCTTGAGTTTTTTGTCCTTGTATTTCTTCATCTAAAGTGTATATTTTTTCTTTATTTGAATTAATATAGAATTTGAGTTTCATCCTAATCCGAGTATATATCCTTTTAGCCTTGTAGGCAACTTCTTTTTTAGTTGTTTTTCAACTTCTTTTGGAGATATCCATTTTAACTCTGCAACATTCTTCCCAGGAGTTTCTTTTCCTTCTGTTGCTTCACACAAAAAATATAATCTTAATGCTTGTTTGTCTTTTAATCTGTTTTCAGCATAAACTGCACCTAGATTATGGATTATATATCCTGTTTTTTCTTTTGCAACTCTTTTTAATCCAACATCTAATTCTTCTTCATATTTTAAATCTCCTTCGAGAAAACTTAAATTTCTTTCTCCAATATTCCTGCCAAGAAGTATTTTTCTTGCTGGGGGATTGAATAAAATTCCTATGATTTTTACATTAAATTTATCTGCCATTTTATTTTTCCTTTATTTCAAATATCATTCCTTTTTCTTTTGCCTTTTTTTCTATTTCTTCTAGTGTGTTTTTCATTTTTTGCTCTCCTTTTCTTCCATCTTCTGTCTCAATTTTGAGAGAGTATTTTCCTGCTGAAATATACTTTACTTCTATTTCTTTAGGTGTATCTAACACTTTTTTTAAGTGAGATATGCCTTCTGAATCTAATGTTTTTAAATACACTATCCTTTTTATTATTATCCTTTTTTTCTTTTGCTCTAAAATTATATCTAAAACCCTTTCTGAATTTTCTTTTCCTACTAGTTTTTCTAATATCTTGGGGTTTTCTCTAGCTTCTTCAAAAAACTCGTATATTCTTCCTCTTTTGGAAATCTCTTCTATAACTTCTTCTGATTTTTCTTTTAAGACGCTTTTGAGTATATTTATATAACTGTTTTCCTGATTATGCTGGTCCATCACTTCTTTTTTTTCTTTCGGAGTTACTCTTCTTAGAGAAAGACTTATTGTTCCTCCTGTATCTTTTAGAACCTTGCATACAATTTTCTTTTTTGGAATAACATATTCTCTTAAATTTCTTATTCTTCCTGGTGCAATTTCACTTAAAATTATGCTCCCTTCTCTTTGTTCTCCTTCTATTTTTACAAATACTACTGTGCCTGCAATTCTATCTACAGTACACAATACCATTTCTCCTTCTTCAAATACCATAAAAATTAAACAGAATACTCTATTTTAAAGGTTGTGTTTATAGATTCTTAAATTTTTATTAGCTCTATTTCGAGATTTTTTTTAAGAATATCGATGAACTCTCTTTCTTTTTTTCTGCTTATTAAACAGCCTGCAGCATGTTCATGTCCTCCACTTTCTCCTCCAGTTAAATTTGTTACACTTGCTAATAATTCTCTTAGATTTCTTCCTTTTCTTCCAACAATTCTTGAAGAAACCTTTATTTTATCTTCATAATATGCCATTGTTGTGATTATTGTTCCTTCTTCATATATTGAAGAATTTGAAATTATGCTTGCAATTGTTCCAATCATTGTATCTTTTACATTGTCTTGAGCATTTATTATGACAAATCCTTTTCCTTGTATTTTCTTTGTTTCTTGAACAAAGTTTAATCCAGTGATTATATTCTGTTTATATTTGATGTGGGCTAATTCTGCTTCTTTTTTTGATTTTGGTATTTCAAGACAGTATTGTATTGCTAATTCAGGTCTACCTGATCTTGAACATGCATTAATTATTGCACTTAAATCTCTTGCATCTTCTATTTTATTAAACATTTTTATCAAGAAAATATCTCCTACTAAGTCCTTGCTTTTTATTTTAGGGTTTCTAAGAAGTATAGAAGTAGTTAAATTCTTCATTTCTTTTTCATCTAGTTCCATTATACTTTTATATTTCCCTCTTTCAGGCATAATTCCAGATTCTCTTAATATTTCCAGGACTCCTTTAAGGTTTCCAGTGACTTCAGGGATATAAGGATTTGATGAGTATTCTAATACTCTGTTTAATGGTCTAGTTGATGGATAAATAAGTAATCCTCTCTTTCTTTGAACTCCGCTTTCTTCCAGTATCCCATGATTTAAAGAATCTATTTCTTTTTCCAAGCAATCTCCTATCATTCCTAAGATAGCTAATTTTGATAATTCTTTTGCTTCTGGAATTATTTGTTTTGCGAATAAATATGCTAGTCCAGAAGTACTTATTTTTTGTTTGTTTGTTAAATGCGGATTTATTATTCTTACATTTTCTGGAATTTTTTGGGAAATTTCGTGGTGGTCAATAATAAATACATCCTTTAAGTTGTTGTTTTTTATATGTTCTAAACTTCCAGATGCTAAATCTAAGAAAAATATTATTTTATCTTTTGGTAATCCTTTGATTGTTTTTTCTTCTAAATTTTTTAATATTCTTATAGAGAACTTTCTATCTAATTTTTTTAGAGTGCTTATTATTATGCTTGCAGAGGTTATTCCATCTGTGTCAAAGTGACTCATTATGAGAATCTCTTTATTTTCTGTTTTTTTTAAAAATTCCTCAGCAAATGATTTAAGTTCCTTTTCGAATATTTCATCCTCTTTTTTCATTTTAATATAAGAAAATTTATAATTTCTTTTGATACTTCTTTATCTTTCTAACTTGAGAGAATACTCTGCTTCTTTCTCTCATTGCTCTTTTGTCTTGTTTGTTGTTTTTAAGATGTTTTTCTATTTTTTCTAATTTTTCTTCTACATTCTTTAAATCTGGATTAATATATTTTTCTTTTAGTATTTTAGAGATTTTTTTATTGTATTCTTTTGGGTGGATTCCTCTTCTTTTTAGTTCTTCTCCTATTTTTTCAGAAGTTAGTCCTTTATCTGCTAGTTTAATTACTTCCTTTTCATACTCTTCTAAGCTCATTTTTCCTTGTTCTTTCTTTGGCTTTTCATCTTTTTCAGTTGACATCTAAATACCTCGTAAAGGGGTTTTTTAAAGCTTATGATTTTGTCTCTTTTTTATCATATTTTTAATATATTTGTTAAATAATGAAAGGAGGTTTTAGATTTATTTGAAAGAATGAGTTGATACTAAATCCTTATATCTTTATTTTTCTCAAATAGTAAGGTTTAAGAAATTATTAAACCCTCTTTTATTGTGTAAAAAGCCCCATAGTACAGCGGTCAAGTATACGGCCCTTTGGAGTTTAGATAAACGAAGAGAGGCCGTGACCCAGGTTCGAATCCTGGTGGGGCTATTTTAATTTTTAATATTTTATTAATTTATTTTAATTCTTCTGAAAATAAGATACATTATCAAAGATACAAAAATCATTATTGCTAGTATCCACATCCAGCTGTAATAATTATCCTCTAATGGGAGTCTAACATTCATTCCATAAAATCCTGTTACAATTGTTATTGGCATCATTATAGCCATAATCATAGTTAAAATCTTCATAGTTTCATTTAACCTGTTGGAAGTTATTGTTTGATAAGCATTTCTCATACCATTTATTCTTCCTAACATGCTTTTTAGTGATTCTGTTGTTCTAAAAGAATGGTCGTAAATATCTCTAAAGTAAGGGAGTAATTCATTATCTAAGTAATTATCTGTTGGTCTTGTTAAGCTGAGACATAGGTCAGTTAAAGATTCCATTACTTGTCTTGTTTCTAACAGAGTCAATTCTTTTTGGAATAAATCTTCTAAAACTTCTTTTTCTGGATTTTTTATAAATTCTTTTTCTGTTTGTTTAAATTCTTCTAACAATATAGATTTTATTTGCATACATTTATCTATTTCTTTATCTAAAAGGTAATGGAATATATGACCTGCTCCTTTTTTCATTAAATTCTCTAATTTTTTAGGATTGCTTATTAGAGAATCTATTGCTTCGTTATTTTCGAAATGAGAGGTTATAAGATAATTTTCACCAAAGATAAAAGATAAATTGTATATTTTTATGTTGAATTCTTCAATCTCTTTTATGCCCTGCATTATTACTGCAGTATTTTCTTCAAATTCTTCATATTTTGTTCTTGTTTGATTTGAAAGTATGTCCTCTTCTGCTGCAGGGTGTATATCAAATATTTCTCTTATTGATTTTATTTCTTCAACATTTGAACAGAACAAATCTATCTAATAAGAAGTCCTTCTTTCTTTTTTTAATGTTGTTGGATCTACTTCTTTTAACTTTCCATTTGAAAACGAAAAAATCTTTATCATATCTATCTTAGATATTTTTATTATTTAAATCTTGTTTTAATGCCTATAACGTCCTCTTCGTTCAACAGAAATAATTCTTTCAAATATTTGTTTGGATTCAGGATAATCCTTTGAATATGCTTTTTTGAATTCTTCAAAAAGTTCTTTCCAGTGTTGAAAATGCTTTGCTTCTAGAGCCTGTTTTAGTAAATGGAGGTCTACTGCTTTATCTTCTATTTTTTTAGAAATATATCCAAGCCCAAAATCTATTAGAAAAATTTTATTGTCTTTTAAAATCATATTACTTGTAGTTAAATCTCCATGGATAATATCTGATTTATGTAATTTAGAGATTGATTTTCCTATTTTGTTTAATATTCTCTTTTGTTTTTCAAGAGGAAAACTGTTTAGCGCTTCAGAAAGTTTTTCTCCGTCTATATACGGCATTCTTATTTTATTTTCTTCCCTTGAGATTTCAGGTGAAAAATTATGTATTGTTTTGTTTGCTTTCTCAATAAGCTTAGTTTCTGCCTTTGTTCTTTGTTTTATTATTTTTTTATCTATTTCAGGTATTCTGTATGATTTAGATATTCTTTCTTTAACTATTTGGTTTTTCTTTTCATCTAAAAATATCTTAGCTTCTGCTCCTTGTTGAATTAATTTCATTTAAAATTTAATCTTCTATATATTTTAAGTTTTGTCCTACTAAGATTTCTATATAAATGCTTTTATACTTATTTTCAATCCTTTTTTTATGAGATTTAAGGACATTTTCCTTACAGGAGCACTTACTTTATCAACTATATTGCCTTCTTTTTCTCAGGATAAACTGAATTATGAGGTGCGAACAAAGGGTGGAGGATTTCCAGCTACAACTAGTTTTATTAATTTAAGTGAAAAAGAAATAGATTTTTCTTTTTTGTTGGGGATTTATTCAATGAAATTTAATCAAATTAATGACTCTACTTATAATGAAACTAAGAATTTTATGTTTAAGAAAGAATTTTTTGATTATGCTAAAGGTTCTGGATATATTCTTTTAGATTATTCTGTAGAGATGGGGAGACTCAGAAATGTTAAAGAGAAACTAATTAATCAAAAACTTGATGAGAAATATAAAACTTTTCCAGAGATTCTTAAAGATTTTAGAGAGGATGGTTTTAAAGATAAAGATAGTTTACACTTTTTTTTGATGGGCTTGCCTTATTCATTGAAAATTGATAAAATTGAGAGTGGAGATACAACTTTTTATTCTTCTGGTTTGAATGAGGCAATTAAATTTGAACCAGGAGATGATTTTCATTTTTCATATCCTATTGAAATGACTGTTGTTGAAAAAGAAGGCAAGAGAGTTATAATTGGTTTTTCAACTAGATTTCTTAATGTTAAAAAAAGAAAAGAAGGTTCTTTAGAAGGTAGATTAAAATAAGTTTTATTTAAACTAATATCTTTTATTTGTCTTTCCAAAAAATTATTATTCCTAAATTAAGTAACATTCCAATATCTATTACCATACAATATTTGCATAGCGCATCAATTACAAAAAATTGAATGTACAAAAAGTATAATGCAAAGATGGTTCCTCCAATTATTCCTGCTACTATCATTTGCTTTTTATATTTTGTAGGTTGTTTTATATGTAAAAATACCAGTATCGCCATTATAGAGAAAGCAACTAAACCTATGTTGGAATTTTTAATTCCAAATGTGCTTTCATATTGAGAAGTTTGAACAGCATAGCAAGTTGTTTGAATTCCTCCGCAAGCTTCTTCAAGAGATACAAATGTTAATATTCCAGAAAATATTAATGAAATTAGGAATATTGTTAAGATTATTGTGTATTTTGTTTTATTTTCCATTGAATTGTTTGAAAGGGTTAGTATTTAATAGTTTTTATTTTAATTTTTTGAATTTTATTTAAATCTCATCATCTTCTTTTTACCGAATTTTTTCATCATCCTCTGCATTTGTTTTTGCGAGAAACCTTTAGACATGTCCATATCAGTCATTCCTCCTTTAACTAAATCTTGAAGCATCTTGTATTGTTTGAGAAGGGCACGAATATCGCTATTATTTACTCCTGCCCCTTTTGCTACTCTTCCTATTCTTGAAGTTTGTTTATCAAATAATTCTGGATTTTCACGTTCTTCTTTTGTCATAGATTTAAGGATATGTTCCCATTTTGCAATTTTTTCTTGTTGAGATTCTAGCATGCCTTCAGGTATTTTTGCTTTTCCTAATCCTGGAATCATGCCTTTGATTTTATCAAATCCTCCTATTTGGTTCATTGATTTTACTTGTTCAATTACATCTTCAAGAGAGAGTTTTCCTTCTTCAAGTCTCTTTTGCATTTTTTCTTGTTGGTCTTCATCTGTAACAGAGCGTATTTTTTCTATTAGTGCCTGTAAATCTCCCATACCTAAAAGTCTTGAAAGGAAACTTTCTGGATTGAATTCTTCTATGTCATTTATTTTTTCACCTGTTGTTATGTAATATACTCCTGCTTTTGTTTCTGCACATGCAGTTAATGCTCCTCCTCCTTTGGCTGTTGAATCCATTCTTGTAATTATAACTCCAGAAATCTTCAATGCTTCTTGAAATTCACTTGCCTGTTTTTTTGCAGCTTGTCCTATATCTGCAGGCATAACTAATATTGTTTCTGTTGTCTTTATTTCTTTGTTTAATTCTTTTATTTCTTTAATTAGTTCTTTGTCCAGAGTATGGCGTCCAGCTGTATCAACTAAAATTAAATCATATTTTTTTAAGTCATGTTTTTTTTCAAATTTTTTCCAAGTTTTTACAGCATCTGTTTCATCGAAATCAACAAAGCAGGGAATATTATTTTTTTTACCTAATTGTTCTAATTGTTCTTTTGCAGCAGGTCTATGAACATCTAATCCAACCATTATAACTTTCTTTCCTCTTTTAGAATACCAATTTCCTAGTTTTGCAATTGTAGTTGTTTTACCTGCACCGTATAAACCTAAGAACATTATTCTGGATTGTTTTCCTGATGGGAGTTCAAGAGTTTTATATTCTCCAAGAATCTTTACTAATTCATCATGTAGTAATTTAATTATGTGTTCTTTTTTCTCTATTTCTTTTATCCTTTCATCATAAGCAGCTTTCTTTATTTTATCTGAGATGTCTTTTACAAGAATAATATTTACATCTGCTTCAATAAGTGCTCTCTGTAATTCTTTTACTACGCTTTCAACTAGGTTTTTATCTAAAAATAAAGCATTAGCTAGTTTATCTCTTGCCTTTCTTAATGCTTCTCCGAGCTTTTCTAACATAGAAAAAATAGCAAATTATAAGTTAATAAAGTTTGGGTTTGTTATTAAATGGGATTTTTATGCCGTAATGGGACAATGGTACTCCACACGATTGGAAATCGTGATCCGAAAGGATTTCCAGGTTCGATTCCTGGTTACGGCGTTTATAATCCTAAGCTATCAACAAATTTATTTTTATCAAATTTTTGTAGGTCTTTGTATTCTTGACCTGTTCCAAGATATAATATTGGTTTTTCTGTTGTGTATCCTACTGAGAGGGCCGTACCCCCTTTTTCATCAATATCTGCTTTACTTAGAATTATTCCATCTATTTTAACTGATTGATTAAAAGTTTTTATTTGTTCAATTATATCATTTCCTGTTATACTTTCACCTACAAATATTCTTGTATCTGGGTTACAGACCTTTGCTATTTTTTCTATTTGTGCCATTAGGTTTTTTTCAGTGTGCATTCTTCCAGCAGTATCAATTAAAACAACATCTATGTGGTTTTTTTCAGCATATTTTATTGCGTCAAATCCTACAGAAGCAGGGTCTGAACCATATTCATGAGCTATAACTCCGATATTTAGTTTGGCACCATGCTTTTTCAATTGTTCTATTGAAGCTGCTCTGAAAGTGTCCCCTGCAGCAAAAACACAAGATATCTTTTTTTCTTTTAGCAGGTTTCCAATTTTAGCAATGCTAGTTGTCTTTCCTGTTCCATTTATGCCACAGAATAAAATTACATAAGGTTTCTTTTCTGAAAGCTTTTTATCCTTTATTTTTTCAATTAAATCAAAAGGTTCTAGGAGTATTTCATAAATTATATCTTTAAGAGATTCTTTTATTTGTCCTTCTATTTCTTTTTTAAGGAATTCTTTGCCCACAATTCTTTCTTTTAATTGTTGTATTATTTTATCTGAAACTTCTAAAGCAACATTATTTTCTAAAAGAATCATTTCTAGGTCTTCTTTGTAAGATTCAAATTCTTCCTCAGATATTTTTACCTTGCTTATGCCTGAAAATACTTTTTTAAAGAATCCTTTCTTTTCTTGTTCTTCTGCTTCTATATCTTGTATTATTTTTTCACTTATTGCTCTTTCTTCTTTGTCAAAGGTTTTTGGAGAAGGTTTGACATATTCATGTTCTTCTATTGGCTTTATTTTTTCTTTTGCCTTTTCCTTTTGCTCAATTTCTTGAATTATTTCTTCAGCTTCTTTTTCTTGTTTTTTTAATTTCTTCTTTTCTTTTTTTTCTTCTTGAAATTTTTCTTTAGATTGTTTTTTAGGTTTCTTTTCTTTTTCCTTTGTTTTTTTAATTTCTTCTTCAAATTCTTCTTCAACTGTTTTTTTTATTAGTCCCTGAGTCCAGTTTTTTAGTTTTTCTTTTAATTTTCCAAACATGTTTTTTAAAGCAAATAATTAGTTATTAAGGTTTTGGTTTAGTTTGTTTTAGAGATAGAATGATTAATCTAAATTTTTATAAATAAAAGGATATACATTATATTATGATGAAAGGAGTATTTATTATATTGGATGGATTGGGTGATTTACCTCATAAAATGCTTGAGGATATGACTCCTTTAGAGGCCGCGCAAACACCAAATCTTGATTTTTTGGCTTCAAGAGGACAATTAGGATATGTTCATACTGTTAAACCAGGTTTTGTCCCAGAATCAGACGAGGCAATAGTTTCTCTTTTTGGGAATGAACTCATTTCAAGCACAAGAGGACAACTGGAGGCAATAGGAAGTAATTTAAAATTAACTAGGGGAGATTTAGCATTTAGAGTTAATTTTGGTACAATTGATTCTTTAGAAAAAGGGAATATCTTAGATAGGAGAGCAGGAAGAACTTTAACAAATTCTGAGGCTAATCAACTTGCAAAATCATTGAATAAAATAAAAATGCCTTGCAAATTTGTTTTTAAGCCAACTATTCAACACAGGGCTTCTTTGGTTTTTAGAGGGGGTTTTTCTGATAATGTTTCTGGAAATGATTCAACATATATGGATGGTATGGATTTAATATCCAATAGGATTGTTAAATGTAAAGCATTAGATGAAGAAGAAAATTCCCAGTATACTGCAAATATTGTTAATGAATTTTTAGAAAAGGCTTTTTCTATTTTAAATACGCACCCTGTTAATGTAGAAAGAGTTAGAAGAGGATTATTACCTGCGAATTTTTTATTGATTAGGGGAGCAGGAATTGAGCCTCCTAAACTTAAACAATATAAGAATTGGGTTTCTGCAAGTTATATGCCTTTAGAAATCGGTTTTTCAAATGCGTGCGGGATGAAAAATTATTCTTTCGATTATCCTGAATTAACTGGAATTGATGCATATGAAAATTTGTGGAAAGGGCTTAGAAAAGCATGTAAACATTCTGTAAATGTAATTAAAAAAAATCTCAAGAGGGCAGATTATGCATATATACATATTAAAGAAACAGATTTGCCAGGGCATGATAATAAGCCGATTGAAAAGAAATTAATGATTGAGTATATTGATATAACTTTATTTAAATATTTAAGAGGTGTTGCTCCTCAAAATAAAATAAAAGTCCTTGTTACAGGAGATCATTCCACTCCTTGTAAATTAAAAGGACATTCTGCTGATCCTGTTCCTGTTTTATTTTATAATTGTGGAAAGGTTCCTGTAGCAAAGAAATTTTGTGAAAGGGAATGTAGGAAAGGAGAATTAGGGGAAATTATGGGACCAGAAATTTTAAAGAAAGTTGGGTTTGTGAAGTAGCTTTTTTATCGTACAAATCTATAAAAATTAACTTATTATTTGTAGGACTATGATTATTTTGGATATTGAAACAACTGGAATAGACACAGGAAGATGTGGAATTTGGCAGATTGCGTCAATTGATTTGGATAATCCAAAAAATTATTTTTTAGAAGAAGGAAGAATTGATGACGAAGATATTGTTGCAGAAGGTGCACTAAAAGTTACAGGGAAAACTGAAAAGTATTTAAGGAATACTAAAAAACAACCTCAAAAACAGTTAGTTTCTAATTATTTAGAATGGAGAAAGAGCTGCAAAGAAAAAATAAATATTGGGCAAAATGTAGGATGGGATTTTAATTTTATACAGAATAAATGTATAAAATATGGGATTATGGATAAAATGTGTGAGGTTATGGGACAAAGAGCAATAGAATTACATACTCTCGCTCAGGAAAAATATCGCGAGATAAATGGGGAATATATGAAAGATGAAAAGGGTAAAAGTAGTATGAACCTGACAAAAATATTGAAATTTTGTGGTATTCCTGATGAAAGGATTAATGTTAAAGGCAATGAAATTATTAAAGAAGGAAAGTATCATACAGCTTTAGAAGATTGTAAATTAGCTGGTGAATGTTATTACAGATTAGAATACGGGAAAAATTTATTTAAAGAATTCAAAAAGTTTTCTATTCCAGATTATTTAAATAGAGAATAATAAATTTTTTAGAATTGAAAATACATTTATTCTTGCCGTTAGTTCTTTGATGTGTTTAGTTTGTGTGCAAACTAATAAAGTGTAAAGGGCTTAGTTACTTTTTAAAAAATTTAAAATTAACCGAATAGTGCACTAAGACCCTCTGCTGCAGCTTCGTGTTTCTCTTCTTTTGGAGCTTCTTCTTTCTTTGCTTCAGCAGGAGCTGAGCTAGAAGGAGCAGCAGCAACTAAACTAGCATTAGCTAATTCATTTGCTATATCCACACCATTTAAACTAGCGACAAGTGATTTGATTTTTGAATCATCTGCATGTGCGCCAGTAGCCGCAACAACACTTTTTATGTTAGCTTCACTAACTTCTTTTCCAAGTTTGTGCAACAAAAGTGCTGCATATATGTATTCCATTTTAATTTCCTTCTCCTGTAGAATTTATTTCAGGAGTTTGAGATAATAGTGCATTTATTGCTTTTTCATGCATTCCTGCTTTTCCAATTAAGAATGTAATTGTTTCAGGAGTAGCATATCCTATATTTACTGCAAATGGTAATGCTTTACTATAAGCTTCTTTAAATTCTTCAAGAGTTTTATCTGGGTCAATATCAATATTTGGATAGAATTTTTTTAGAGTATTGTCAAATGCTGCAACAGGTATAAACCCTATGCTAAATGGTTTTATATCTAATTTGCCCATCATGTCTGCAGCACCTTGAGAGATTTTTTCTCCTTTTTTAGCTACAACTTTAGGAGCTTTGATTGTTATTTTTCCACCTTCAATTTGTATTTGAATTCCTAATGCTCCGAGTTCGCTTATTGCAGGTCCTGGAACTAAATCTGTTGGTCCTGCAGGTATTTCAATATCTTCTGGAGCTATTTGTCCTGCCTTTGCCTTTGAGGGACTTTTCTTTCTTACTAAATCTATTGCAAGTTCAAAAGAATCTAAATCTGAAAATAATAATGCAAAATCCTGAGTTATACTTTCCTTTACTTTTTTTATTTCTTCTTCTTTTGAAGAATCTAAAGCCTTTATTATTAAATTCTTTTTTGGAACTTTGACTATTGCCTTTCCTCTTAATTTTTTAACTATTTCCTGAAATTGTGATCCTGGAATATTTTTTATAGAGACAACTAATATTGTTTTCTTTTCCTGGATTAGTTTAGATAATTCTGAAACTGCTTTCTTTTTCTTTTCAGGAATTTTTGATGTTTTTGTTTTTGTAGTTGTTTTAGATTTCATTTTACCTTAAATAAATTTTATATGGTTTAGTCATTGTGAATTTTATTTCAATATTTTTTATGTTTTCTTTATTTCTTGGAAGGGTTTTAAGAAGCAAGTTGTAAACAGACATTACATTTTCTATAATATCTTCATCTTTCATACTTTGTTTTCCTATTGGGATTTTTATGCTTGGTTCTTTTACTTTTATTTTTATGCTGGTGTTTATTTTGTTTTTTAGTTCATTGATTGTTTTTTCATCAGCATTTAAGATTATTCCTAGTTGAGGAGAGGGCATTTTTCCTGTTGGACCCAATACTCTACCGAAATTTGTAGCAACACTTGGCATTAAACTTGCTTGAGCTATGAAAAAATCATATGTAGAAACCAAGTGTTTCATTTTTGCTTTATCAGAATATTTTTTGAATTCATCTGGAGTTATTGTTTCAACATCCTTATTTTTAATTTCTAGAAATCCAGCTATTTTTTTGTCTTTTACTTTGTGAGGAACACTTACAAATAAATTTAAATTATTTTTTTTAACATCGAATTTTTGTAGATTTACAATTAAATCAACTGTTTGGTCAAATTTCCTTTCTTTGGTTTTTCTCAATTCAGATAAACCTTTTTTTAATTCAACTTCTAGTTCTGCCATTTTCTTATTTTTAACCTCCCACATTATTCGTGCTGGATATAGAAAGTATTCCAGTCCGATATGGTTCAAACGGTTGATTTTTTATATTCTCTTGGGTTTTTAAGTCTTCTGGTTAAAGTAATTTGTTTTTGTATTGCAATAATACTTAAAAACAAAGAATTTTAAGTTTTAATATGGATGAATATTATGGATTAAGATATAAATCTTCCCCTGAGAAAGTTTCTTATGTCTTACATAAATCAGAGGGTAACTTGGATATTTTGGGAAGTTTACTCTCTCTCCAAAAGATGGGAATTAAATTAGATGATAATGGTGATTTGTCTGTCCCAAAATGTTTTTTACCCCCAGTCCAAATAACTAAAACTTCTGCATTGGAAATTCTTACTAAGAATAATGCTTTATCTATAGAAAGATTGGTGGAGAAACTTTAAAATGGAATTAGTGGCATTACTTTCATCTGGAAAAGGAACATGGGGACAGGTATCTGGTTTAATGAAACATGGAGAGTGGGATAAGATTATTATTCTAGGCGATGAATTTGGTGCAGGTTTTACTCACGAAAAAAAATTTGAATTTATTAAAGTTGATTTAAAATCAAAGATAAAAGATTTGAGAGATGAATTTTTGAAAAAATTAAAAGGAAAAATCGATGGAACAGAAGTTGCACTTTCTATTGCAAGTGGAGAAGGAAAAGAGCATATGGCTTTGATTTCTGCTTTGATTAATCTGCCTGTTGGTATCAGATTTGCTGCTTTGACCAAAGAGGGAGTAATTGATTTATAATTATTTTGTATGGAAAATAACAATAAAACTTTAGTAAATAAAATTCCTTGGACAGAGAAATCAGAAGATGTTTTTGATTCAGATAAAGAAGGAAGTTTATTTTATAGATGTCAACAGTTAGAGAATGAAGGTTTCGGTATGCTTGCCTCTTCTTTTGATATTTCAGTTATTGACCCAAGTAATTCTGTTGTTTGTCCTGATGGAAAAATTTTCACATTAAAACAGATAGACGATTATTGGCATAGAAGAAGAGGAAGTTATAGTTCAAGAAACCCAGATGATGTTAGAATGCATAAGGTGAGAATTTATTATCTGGGATTTAAAAGATAATCTAAATTGTATCCTATATCTTGTAACTAATTTTCAAAATACAATAATTATTAAAAACACTTGATGTTTTTTGTTTTTATGATTACTTATAATGATATCTATGAGGCAGCAAGAAAAGAGAGGTATTCCGAGCAATTACAACAGATACCTAAAAATTTTGTTTCTGAATTCTCAAAATATCTTAAAGAGAAAAAAGAAGTTGCTTCAAAAGAGGAGGAAGATTTTTCAGATACAGCAATTAAAACAAAAAAACAATTGGAAAATGCTACGACTTTATTTAAGGAACTTATAATAAGACGAAGAAAGAAAATTCTAAACTTAGTTCTTATTGCTGCAGAAACAGGAATCTCAAAACAGGATTTTGAAAATATGCTTGCTATAGAGAAAGAACTTTTTGAGGGGTTAATGAGATGTATGGATTATTCAGAGAAACGATTGAATGAATCTCTAAATGGAATAGGCAAAGGAGAGCTTGTTAAAAATAATGATTTGGTTGTTTTTTTAGAGGATGTGGGGGAATTTTTAAGTGCAGATGAAGATAAAATGGGTCCTTATAAGAAAGGAGATATTGCAAATTTACCTAAAGAAATTTCTAAGATACTTTCTGAAGGAAAGAAAGTTGAAATTCTTGAAAAGTAAGTTTTATTAAGATTATTCTTTTTTTGACTATATGAAAAATGAAAGAGTTATTATTGGGGGAATTATTTTTAGTATAGGGTTAATTTGGACTATTGTTTGTTTTTTTACTCTATTGTTTATGCTGATATATTCAATTCCAATTTTAATCATTGGATTAGTAATTATTCTTAATAAAAAAGAAGATGAAATAGAACAAAGACAAGATTTAAATAAACTTAAAACTAAAAGATAATGTGGCAAAGGAAATTATTGTAAGCACAACTGAAACTATTCCTGGTAGAAAAATTGTTGAAGTATTGGGTGTTGTTAAGGGTAATACTGTCAGAACAAGAAATGTTGGTGTAGATATTGGAGCTGGATTAAAAAATTTAGTTGGAGGTGAAGTAAAAAGTTATACTTCAATGATGACTCAATCTAGAGAAGAAGCATATAATAGAATGATAAATCAGGCAATTGAATTGGGAGCAGATGCTGTTGTTGGAGTAAGATTTATGACTGCTATGATAATGATGGGTGCTTCTGAGATGCTTTCCTATGGAACAGCTGTTAAATTAGCTTGATATTTTTAAAATAAAACTTTTGAATTCTTATCTTTTGTTTGCAAGGAATACTCCAAGAAGTCCAACAAAGAAAAGTATTGCTCCATATGCAAGAGAACCATTTACTGTTTCTGCTATTAGATTTCCTGTTAATGCAGGATATCCAATAAAAATTCCTAACAGGATTGAAAGTAGTGAAACTATTGTTATTGATTTTTCTAAAATTGGAGACCTATTTCCAAAGTACTTGTCATAATAATGAAGTATTTTTGCATCTCCATCAACAAAATCCATTTTTAAATGAGCTTTTTCAGCTAATAATCCTCCTCTTAAAGCAAGGTCTTGTCTGTATTTGTCTATTTCATTGGATAGAATTGCTTTGCTTTCTTTTTTGGCAATCGCATCTTTCATGTAATAGAATATTTCTCTTCCTTCTGAAAAATTTTCTTTATATGTTCTGTCTTCTAATAGAGCTAATCCATCTTTTAATAATAATTTAACAGATTCGAATTTTTTTTCAGAACTATTTGGATATTTTTTTATGTGATTATAACTTGTAATTATAGCTTCTTCTAGATTCTTTTTCCAAGTATCAATTGCATCCCTATGTCTTTTTTTTGCTTCTTGAATAACTTTTTTGTTGAGTGTGATTCCCTCTTTTTTTACCATTAAATAGATTAGTATAGTTTGTTTATAAATATTATTAGAGTTTAAAAAATAAAAAGCCTGTAGAGGGATTCAAACCCCCGACCTACTGATTACAAGTCAGTTGCTCTATCGCTGAGCTATACAGGCTTATTTATGCATGAACAAAGCGATTTAGCCAGATGTAATCTGAGCCTATCGCTGAGCTATACAGGCTTATTTATGCATGAACAAAGCGATTTAGCCAGATGTAATCTGAGCCTATCGCTGAGCTATACAGGCTTATTTATACCTAATTATGTATAAGATTATGTAATTATCTTGGTTTAAAAGATTTCGTATTTTAGGATTTGTCCTTAGTTTTCTTTAGAATCAGCTTCTTTTTCTTCTTTCTTTTTTGATTTTTTCTCTTTCTTTTCTTGAATATTTTCTTCTTTTTCCTGCTTCTCTTCTTTTGGTTTTTCTTTTACTTTTACTTCTAAATCTTTTTTAATTTCTATTGATTTTATTTCACAAAGTGCTAGAGGATAAATCTTTTTTAATAATATGCTTAAATCTTTTTGCATTTTATTTTTTAGAATTTCTTCAAATATTTTTTGAGAGGATTTGTCTTTTAGATATTTTATTATTTCTTGTTTTGCCTTTTCTCTTAATCCTCTTCTGACTCTTTTTGAAACCTTTCTTCTTGTTATTAAAAATGGCTTTATTTTAAGAGATGCGTCTTTACACTCTGCAATAAAAGAATCTTCAACATAATCTGTTCCCTTCCTTATCATTCTTCTTAAAAAGTAAGGCATTAATATTGCTCCTCTTGGAA